>Ga0247734_1000445_pt1 | contig 36148 bp, 37 predicted proteins | sample UWRJL103311B2_FD_180933 | JGI IMG/M metagenome (GOLD analysis project Ga0247734, IMG submission 180933) | Plant litter microbial communities from Arlington Agricultural Research Station in Wisconsin, United States - UWRJ-L103-311B-2 | ecosystem: Environmental > Terrestrial > Plant litter >...
CCACCAAAATTCGCTGAAGCAATACGTATAAAGAGTTATATCATTTTATAATGAGGAGACAAAAAAGAAAGTGATTTGGAGGTATTGAACCACACCTGATTTGAACAGATAACCTTTGGGTCTGGAATCCAACGCGCTACCGTTGCGCCAGCGGTCCAGTGCAAATCACTTCTCTGAGTTTTTGGCCCAGTGATTAGCCGAGAATTGCCTTGTGAGTTATCTATATCTACTCCAATTGGCGGTCCATAAGTCGTCTTTAACTGGCTCGCCAGCCCTCCACCTCGCTAACGGACGGCTTGTTACCAATGAAGTGATGGGTCATGTGATATTCAGGGTCTGAGCCCCCGTGGATAATGCTAGGTGGTTTTTGCTACTTATTGATATCTGATGTGATACAGAGTTTATGTAGACTCTCCTGAGTTCTATCTACTCGGAAAATGGGTAAAAACATAACTGCAGTCTGGATCACATGTTGATAAGGGGGTAACGACTTGCAACAAAAAACAACATTAAGCTAACCTTATGCAAAACTTCCTTGAAGTTCTTGCTCAATCTACTCGCACATTACTTGTATTTTCCATCCACCCATATTTGGAAGATTTCTTCTTCTGTGATATTAGAAGGTGGCACCTACCGTAGGGTCGGTTTGAATATGAGCTAGACCCCAATGAAGGAGCTATTAGGGATCACGGTAGTGAGTCTGAAATAGTAGTAAAAGTGTCTGATTCTCTTCTACTAAGGTCTTGAAGACCTTATACCTAAGTTCTACTGTTGCTAAAGGAAGGTGCGTCGGACGTTGAGTCCTCACAAGGAGCTAGCTAAATACCCAAAAACCTCAAACCCCAGCCAAATCAACCACAAGGAAGTGGATGAATCCATCCTGTTCACTATATCTTTAAATCAAAATTTCCTGCTATGTACGTACTGTCACGGAATCTAGAGAGGTGGGCTTCCGATTCAAGTTCTTCGTTACTAGAAAATTGGTGGAACGTGTTTGGGTGATTATATTTCCATGTTGAGTATACAAGGCGGGTGGAATTTTGGGGTTTGATTCACTTCACACTCTGAGATGAAAGAAGATAATGGCTGATCTAGTTTGTAGTCTCGCATATAGGTAGTATTAAGTTCAGGAGGTGACGCAAAATCAAGATTTGAGTAAATCTACCAGTCCATACTTGGGTAGCGCCACTACAAGCTAGTATAGAACTAGCGTATTTGATGGACTGAACTGTATATCACGTAATATTTTGTTGTCTGGGGTACTAGTGCGCCGGAAAACTATGCGCACTATATCCTGGCAACCTAAACAGATATCATATCCAGATGTCGCTAAGTTTATTGGACGCTATACGAAATATGCGAGTTCACGACGGAAATCATCCCTTAAATCTATAGGTTGACGCTCTTTGTACCTATCAGCCAAGCATCACAGCGAAACCAACAAGTCCAGATTATGGGTCAGATATACTCTCAATGTCAAATAATTCATATGTCAATCGAAGGCCAAAATCTATGGTTCTACAGGGAACTCTTTATCATTCACTGGCAATGAATTAGATTACGGCTATGTTTGGGGGGAGTACGCCACACAGTCCTCTTTTGTGAGCGATAGCCGTAATATCTCATCTATCACGTCCCTAAATGGTGAATATAAGCCTGACCACTTTATTGCTTAGGTGTTCCGAACTTTAGCTGACAGAAATCAATTAACGCAAGTCCCTGCTTTCTTACACGTGTTGCTAACAGATATGTCATAAGAAACGCAGATAAAACGTTCAGCACTGGATCTTAATTTCGGGGGATGGTTTCGAAGACTATGGGTGGTTCAGGAAGCTGCTCTGGCCCCAGTCGGTCGTATGTATACTGGTTCGATCTCATTATCACCGAAGTTTATGGTAGATGGAGCACTAAACTATTCATTACACGTTAATAGAAAATTTTGTAGTAACCTAGGCCCAAATAGAAACGCTAATAACCAAAATATTTGGTTATTAGCGATTGTTTTGCAGCCTGGATTTACTGCAGCGCAGACCGAAGTCATTACATACTCTTCTAGAGCCGTCTCTCACCTTTGTCGAGAGAGAAGTTTCTGAGCTTCATGATATCGTGTACGCTCTAACTAGCTTAGAAAACTCCGAAATTACGCCAAACTATGAGACAGACATACAGACTCTTTGTATCAAAGCCTCGAAGGAACATATCATATTTACTGAAGACTTGCTTCCATTCTCTTTTAGCGCCATAAAACCAAAGATTTCCGATCTTCCCACCTGAGTGATGGACTTGAGTTTGCTTTTAAGAAGAGATCGCTTCATGCCTCAAACCAGCGACTGGTCTAAACAAAGACTACATTTTAGTGCTGGTGGTGATCTCATACAGGAAAGAGAACTCGTTATCCTGGATGACCGATTACATTTAGCAGGGATTCAGTTTGACCAAACTGTTACTCTATCGAGGGCAATTGATTAGAAGGATGGTATCTTCGGTCTATCGAAATATAAGCTCTCTTTAGAGCCCGGATAAATGATTCAACGGCAGGATTTCGCAAACATCCCGACGAAACTTATCTCGGAGGTGGAACCTGGAACAATGCGTGGCGGAGAAAGATTTCTACGACCGTACTTGGGACGGAAAGCTGAGCGACAGAGCTCACAAAAAAAAAACAGATCTCTACTCTAAGTCTTCTTGCTGACTTTCCAAGCGAAGCCGAACGTTGGGACCAGATCGTATTTCTGAGCACTTAGGGCAGATGTGTGGAATAGAGGAAACTTTCCTTACGGGCACAGAAAGAACCTTCGATGAATCACCAGTTGATGATTGAATCTATCCGTGAGTTTTTAGCTTGGCTAACCGAAGGTCAGCGACTTTTTATGACCAAGAAAGGGTATTTCGGTATTGCAACCGAAGCCATATTCAAGCACGACTTGATCTTCATTTTACCTATCCTGCAGGTGCCAATTGTTTTGTGTCCCATTTCATCACTCACAATGGATGGATTTCAACATTATTCAGTCTTAAGAGACCGTTATCTACATGGCATAATGGACGTTGAGGTTGCCGGATCGAGTGACAAATTACAGAATGTTATCATGCTGCAAGGGGCAACCTAGCTTCAGCTCTTCTTGATGATTTCCATTGACTATTGATTGGTAAATCATCTAGGACTCTAGGTTGCCACTATATTCAAGGGTGTATGCTGCAATGGCTAGCTACGGGATAATAGCTACAATCGGTTTTCTGCAATTTCAACGATCAGCGCCCAGGCTACCAATGGAATACCAAATGCCTGTTGCAACATGATTGCAGGGGTTCAGTCGCTATAATCTTTAATAATTGGTTACCAAGATGAAGTTGAGTTCCATAATCCCTTTTGCAAATTTGTTTGATATCTTATCAACTTGTTAGCGGAGACCCCCTCAAAGTTGTGCGGGGCGGAACATGACCGCCATTCTGGTTGTGAATATTATCTCGGCCCAAGGCCTGAACAATGCCCCATAAGCTAGGATAAGTGCATGATTACTCCGTAACAATAGGCCGACGATAGCTACTGAGACCCGTTTCTACGGTGATCGGCAATAAGCAGCACATAATTGCTGTAGCGTATAGCTAGGGCCGGTAACTAAATACAACGTTGTATGACCAGGGGCATGCTTCGTGTAATATGGGTTCTAATTATCTCGCCAAGGTACTCCAAGCCCTGGGCAACGTGTTTTCAGAAGGTGATAAGGAAACACCAAGAGCGCTACTTTCTGAATCCAGTATTTGATAAGAGTTTAACTAGAAATATTCATATAGAAATTTTGTATAATTTGCGAGCTGATTGGTACGTTGAAATTGTTCGATGGCAATTTCCTGACTACCTCGATATTGGCGTTGCTTGCCACTCGTACATAATGCTTGGGCAGAGATATACTCTCTTAGTGACTTCCTAGACGAGGGGAAATTGCTGGGCAATATGGTAATGTTATGGCTAATCTGACGTTGGACTTTGAGGTGGGAGAAGTATAAGAAAGAGATCGGCACATTCGCTGCGCATTCAAGAGTCCTCATTTCTAGCACTGGCATTTGTTGCACTGGCATTTGTTGCACTGCGGCCGACAACAGGATATCGCAAGATGGATACCAAGAAGAGCCTCGAGGTTACCCAGGGGACATCTTTAGTCTCTCCTGCTGTTGCAGTGTATGAACCTCAATCAGAAACGGACAAGGCATCAAACGTATCTTTCGACATCGACAGACCGTACCCAACTGATGAGGAATGGGAAACACTTCCCAAGGTACCAGGAGCAATTCCTTGGACAGCAGTAAGTAGCTCTTATCAATGCAAAGATATCAAGAAGGGGGGTAAATGCTGACTCGATACTTGCGTAGTGGACTGTGGCCGTAGTGGAGTTCTGTGAGAGATTCTCTTACTACGGAACAACCGCTGTTTGTAAGCTTGAGCCCTTGGTCTAGATGAAACAAATGTTAACCTTTCTTCAGTCGTGAACTTCATCCAGAAGGACCTTCCAAAGGGTTCTACGACCGGAGCAGGCTTCCTCGATGTGCCATCAGGTGCTCTTGGAATGGGCCAGCGTGCTTCAACTGGACTTACAACTTGTAGGTTAAACAAGTCTAATAATTTTCTCACGGCTAATGAATTCGTAGTCAACAGCTTCTGGTCATATGTTACACCTTTATTTGGTGCCTACATTGCTGATCAGTATTTTGGACGATACCTCACTATCCAATACTCTATCTGCTTCGCTTTGGTGGGCCACGTCATTCTAATTATCTCTGCTATCCCGCCTGTGATTGTCAACCCCAATGTAGCCATCAGCATATTCTCAGTTGGAATTGTAATCATGGGCCTTGGGACTGGTGGATTTAAATCAAACATCTCGCCACTTATCGCAGAGCAATACAAAGACGAAAAACCATACGTAAGGACCAACAAACACGGCAAAAAGGAGATTGTAGATACGGCAACCACCACTGCTCGTATCTACCTCTACTTTTACTTCTTGATCAATTGTGGTTCCCTGACCGGTTCCATCGCTATGGTTTATTCTGAGCATTATGTCGGATTCTGGCTTTCTTACACTCTGCCAACGATTATGTTCTCGCTTTGCCCGATCATTCTGTTCATGTTCAAGAAACATTACGTTTTGGCTCCTCCAACAGGATCGGTCATGGCAAAAGCTTTCAAACTCATCAAACTTGCATTCAAGGGCAAGTGGTCATTGAACCCGTCTACAACGTAAGTCTTCGCTCCCTTTTCCTCGGCGTCATTATTGAATAACTCTTAACATTTTCACAGTGCCAAAAACTTCCGAGACCCAGACTTCTGGAACAAGGTTAAGCCAAGCAACATCGCCCCTGCTGACCGACCATCCTGGATGACGTTCGATGACGCTTGGGTCGACGAAGTTCGCCGCGGTCTTCTAGCATGCAAAGTTTTCCTTTGGTTTCCCCTCTACTGGCTTGCCTACAACCAAATGACGGGTAACTTGACCTCCCAAGCCTCTACAATGACTCTCGGAGGAGTACCCAACGACATAATCTCAAATCTAAACCCTATCTTCATCATCATTACCATTCCACTCATGGATTTCGTCATCTACCCAGCCATCCGTAAGACGGGCTTCAATCTCACCCCTATCAAGAAAATCGCCTTTGGATTCTTTCTTTCGAGTATGGCTATGGTTTCGGCAACAGTCACACAACATTATATCTACAAGTTGTCTCCTTGCGGTAATGATATTAACGCTCAAGTCAAGGCTGGACGAGAAGACTGTGCTGCACCTTTCACTGTTTGGGTACAAGTTTTCCCTTACGGCCTGATCGGCTTTTCGGAAGTGATGGCCTCAATCACCAAACTTGAATACGCATACACAAAAGCCCCAAAGAACATGCGTTCTACCGTCCAAGCTATTGCTCTTTTGACAAGCGCCATTTCTAGCGCACTCGGTCAAGCTCTTGTGGGATTGAGTGAAGATCCATTGCTGGTATGGAACTATGGCAGTGTGTCTGTGGTTGCTGCCTTGGGTGGTCTTGGTTTCTGGATGACATTCAGAAAGGCTGACAGGGACGAGAATATGCTGAACAATTTGCAGGCCAGCAAATTTGAGGGGAGAAGACTGGGCGACGAGGAAAGTAGTGAGAACGAGGTTGTGATGGTCGGGGATGAGAAGAAAGCTTCTGGATTATAGAACACATTTTAACGGTCAGGTCAACTAAATCAGCTGATGCTTGCATAAGCTTGGCTTGAGTATACCCTTAGTAAGAAATGATCATAGCTAGATTCAATATACCATATACAATGCAAAGAACCCTCGTGCTAAAATTTTGTAACTTATTTTGAATAATGAAAGGTGGCGTGAAACCAGGCGAAACGGATATCTCTCTGAACACGTCCAAAGTGCTGATATCAGTGAGGCTGTTTTGACTTACCATCTCTTTCTCACAGCTAGCCCCTGAGAGCGTTATGATAGAGTTCATCTTGAACACACTAAAGCGAGTGTTCGACTTTTTCTACTGTCTTAACTTCAAGTTGTTCTTGACCGGCTCATAATAAGTTATTTGATAAAATTCGATGGTGTACAGTACATACAACCATTAACACAAAAATAATCCTCGGCCGGATAAAGATTTCCAGTACCCTCCTGTCCACAAACTCCCGGTATATTTGAAGCCTCTACCTAGGTAGCTCATCATACAGGTCTTCTATTAGAGACTAGCTTGATAATCGTTAAAACTGGACTTGTTCACGGTTCAAGGCTCTTTTACACCAGCCCAATATTACCTCGGCCATCATCGGGATCCGAAATCCGTCCAAACAAATCTAACCGTCAGAGCTGGCTTGACTCGACTTTCTTTTGGCATCGATTGATGGGGATGCCCGCTGCAATTGAGCTTTGGAAATTTTTATATATTCTTTGCAAAAAATTAAAAGTAAAGAGCAAAAGTTGGAAAGAAGATTGCAGTTTAGAAAAGGCAATGACATTAAAGGATAACAACCTGGCGCTGGATAATTTGATTTGGGAGGAAGTAAATCTTGTATCCTAATATCAAAGCATGACTGCGGCCGTTGATGATTGGATACAAATTATATCGAGTGTATAGTTCTAAACTTTTGTGAATCGACAAGGCTGACATCGCACGTGCGAGCCTTCTACTAGCACGTGACTCGGTAGCCGCTACCTCGGCTTCTCCAGATTACCCCAGCCGTTGCCGACTTCCATGTGGAGAACCGAATTCCCAATTAACGTCCTTATATACTCCCTGTAGCACCTCCTCTTCTCGATATGATTAATTAATTTGCGACTACATACTTCCCAATCTGCTGAACTGTTTCTATCTGTGCAAACCATCCTATCGTATCCCCCAATAACTGCCCACCCATCAAGATGGTTATTAAAGCAAATCAACCATGTTACGTCCTCGGCGTAGGAATGACCAAGTTCATCAAGCCTAGAGGCAAAGTTGACTACACCGAACTCGGCTTCGAAGCCGGTGTAAAGGCTATGCTCGATGCGGAAATCAACTACGATGATGTTGACCAAGGTGTTGCTTGTTATTGCTATGGCGATTCTACTTGCGGCCAACGTGTGTTTTACCAATTCGGCATGACCCAAATTCCCATCTATAACGTCAACAACAACTGCTCCACTGGCTCCACCGGTCTTCATCTTGGGCGAAATGTTATATCACACGGTGGTGCTGATTGCATACTGGTCGTTGGATTTGAGAAGATGATGCCGGGTAGTTTGCAGAGTTTCTGGAATGACCGTAGCAACCCAACCGGCACAACTACCGATATGATGATTGCTACGAGAGGAGTTACCAATGCTCCTGGTGCTGCACAAATGTTTGGAAATGCTGGTCGTGAATACAAGGAGAAGTAATGCGCACTAGATGGCAACTGGAAATTAATGCTAACAAGGATTAACAGATATGGTGCCACTAATGAGGACTTCGGTGAGATCGCAAGAATAAACCACGAACACTCTCAGCGTAATCCTTATTCCCAATTTAAAGATGTATACACTCTAGATCAAATCATGGGCTCTGCCATGATTCACGAACCCCTCACAAAGCTTCAATGTTGTCCTACATCAGATGGGGGAGCTGCTGCCGTTTTGGTGTCTCAAGATTTCTTGGATGCCCGCCCACATTTGAAGGAGAGAGCTGTCCTAATTGCCGGTCAATGTATGGCGACAGATGCCCCATCTCTATTCTCGAAATCTGCGATTGATCTTATGGGTTTTGAGATGTCCAAATATGCAGCAGAGACCGCAATGAAGGAGGCTAAGGTTACGCCAGCGGATGTTAAGGTATGCGAGTTGCACGATTGCTTCTCTGCCAACGAAATGATCACTATTGACGCTCTTGGACTGTGCCCTCCCGGCAAAGCCCACGAAATGGTTCGTGCAGGAGATATCACTTATGGTGGAAAGATGGTGATCAACCCATCCGGTGGACTCATCTCTAAAGGCCACCCTCTTGGTGCCTCGGGTATTGCACAATGTGCTGAGCTCGTCTGGCATTTAAGAGGCTGGGCCAACAATAGATTGATCAAGGACACCTCTGTTGCTCTACAACATAACTTGGGGCTTGGAGGCGCCGTTGTTGTTACCGTCTATAAGCGCGCGGATGGCAAGGTTGCTACCCCTGTGGATGATAAGACTATTGGTGAAAAGAATAGACTAGGATACAATCCAGCGGTTGAAGCTAAGGGTTTCACCGAGAAGCAGGCTCGTAGCACTTTAAGTAAAACTAAGAGCAGTGCTTGGGCTCTGGGTGAGACTGAAAAGAAAGTAGAGTCTCGTTTTTAATTAGTTGTATATATATGAAACTTACCAAAAAAAATGATATACCACATAATTTCTACAACTTCTCTGTGATTCTTGTAATATCCAACCAATCTCGTGTACCCAGACAATTTAGCGGTATTGCTACTCTTCCAAACTGGTGGAGTGAAACAAAGGTATTCCAAAAACCTTTATTAATCTTCCAATGTGCGCGACACTTTGGGACAACTTGTGCATTTTCAGTGGTACTACGTGGCTTTCCCTAATATAATCTAGAAGCTCCAATACCAAACATACATGTCATCTTATTATGTATTTTCTCGTTCCCTGGACTTTGTCGTTTTATAGAGACATACAGATAGAGTCCACAATTGATGGCTGATTACTAGTATCCCATTCTTACAATACCTCACCTACCCCGCCTCCGCCCTTCTTAAATTGATCGGGGCTGAAACTTTCCGGGGTATCTATCCTCTGGGCCTGGAATGAAACTTTCCTGTATATTGCTCCTTGAATGGGTCATTTCCGCTAGGGCATGAGATCAAGCTATTAACTCTGCATGATTTATTTTACTGCCCGAGGCATAGCTTTTTTTTCCTGTCTAGCTGTTCGGGGGGATAAAATTGTAGTGACATAAGACATTGTTAAGTCAAGTGGAAATCATCACTTGCCCCTTTTCTAAGCGAGAGCTTGCCGACTTGAGCTTTAGCGAACATATTCGATAAGCAAAAAGTATCCAGTAGTTTGAAGGAGAGAACATGCCGTGAATTTGATTCATGCTGTCAAAATTAGAGAAAGAATATTTTAGTTCTGCAACAAATAAAAGTGCCAAAGCAGTAAAGTTTAACTGGGAGATGATGTGCAAGAAAACATGGACCCACGGAAAACTGAATAGCTAGACTGGTAGTAAATGGTGTTTTGTACAAAGTGAATAGTTTCCTTCATTTGGGTGGAGGTGTGTAATTGATATGTAAGAAGGTCAGGGAACTGAAAGGTACATACTAGCTTTGCTTTACTTGTCGGCGCTTAAATTATTGATCTTCTTTATTACTCTGCAATTCCATTCTGTACATCGTTCAAAGTGCCAGTCATCATTTAGTAAAACCAAATTTATATCATACATATCACAGTCGTAATAAAGAATATTTCCTGAACAATGGAATTTGACAACGAGTTGTTCGGACAGTTATTCTCCTTAATTGACTACGATAAATACCTCAGTAAGAGTTCCGCTTTGAACAGCAAACTGGGATCAGTTATGAAATAAGATTTGGACCTGAGACATTTATCCGATTTTACTTTCATATTTGAATTTAGAATTTCTAGCCAACAGCGTAACAAAAAGACATCTACGACAGCCGCAAACGAACAACATATCACGTAACACACTGCTAACGGGTCCGAAAGTTACAAGATGAAACGACCTGAAGGGGCGGAAGGCCATCGAAATCCCGCGAATGAACTTCAGCATCTTCGAACCGGAAAATATCATGCCCGAGAGCTATTCCTAATTCTTAAAGAAAATGCGCAAATTCCAATGGCTGACAAAATATCCCAAGACGAAATGAGATTTGTTCGTCGACATAAGACGCACAATCATCAACCCATAACCGAGTTTCCGGACAAGAACTTGGAAGACTGGCTGAAATACTGGTTGAAGATATTTGATAGAGCTTATTTTTTCAACGCTGTTCAGAGAGCATACAAAGGCTTCATCTTGTTTCAGAGCAAAACGATGAGGAGTTTATTGCCAGACAAAAACAGGGCGGTGATATATCTGTTGGATGGTGGAACTCTCAGACCCGAAAAATATACCTTGTTTTCCAGGATTATGCAGCTACAGGACAAGAGCCCATTTCAATTACTCTGGGCACTCTTTTGCATGAAATGCTTCATGCTTTTCTAGAACTATATTTGTGCAATTGTCTGCATTGCGCTGAATTTATAGTTTCCCAGGAGGGATTAGGCGAACTAGGACATGGGGTAGTTTGGGCCAATTCAATATGTAAGCTCCATGAGGTTTCTATCCGAGATTTAGGGATCGTGCTGGATTGTAGTATTGATTGTGGGCTGGAACAAGAAATAAGACACGGTTGTATGTATAGAGATGACCAGCTCAAGAGATGGGGTCATGAGGAGCTTATTCCAGTCAAACAAGCCGTCTCCCAGGAAAGAATTCAGAAATATGGGACGCATGGTAAGCGCTTTTGGTGGTTAAGGCTCCCTTTCAGGTACAATTATATTTGGGGAGCCCATTGATATTGGTGACCAGAATTGAGATCGCAGTGTTGGGAGTATGATGAGTATCTGCATAGAGACGCAGAGCTTGATGCTTAACTCATTTTCCACCGAGAAACTTTCCAGACTCAAGGCTTAACTACCGTTCACGGTCAGATATACGTCACTCTTCTAGGTGGCTAATCACTCGCAAAAAAACGAACATACCTTTCAGAAAAGAAATTAATGTGTTATTTAAGACTCTACGTATCTCTACCCGAATGGAATATATGACCATTTGTTTCAAGCTATCTATCAAAGCGACCTTCTAAATATTAACTTTGTCTTCTACTTCACCAATCTCCTTCACTTTTTCATAGTTTCTATGATGGTTTTGATCACGTGGTTAACATATGGAAAACATTGTTCATAGTTTCCGCTAACAACCTCAACTATTTAATTGTCTGCATACAAATGTAATCTTTTGATAAGCTTTCACTTAAACTGAAATGAGGCGAAACTTCTTATTACTTAATGCTCCTAGATTTCTTCAGGCTCCAATTACCGCATGGATTTCTCGCATTTATGACATAAATCTATAACTGTGTGCTAAATAAGTTGGCATTTGCGAACTAATGGTACCTTTCTAAGGAGTTTGGATACGATTACGTCAAGTACTAGAATTGAACTGTCGCAGAGGTTTGACTTCAATAGAAAGTACATCGATACGTCCAATTCTTCTAGCCTGTTTTCATCTTATAGGCTATAGGCCAAAAAGTGCGCAGTTTAGTAGTGCACAATGTTAGTCTTGTGGCTTCGGGCTGTGCGAGATGCTCAGCTACCACTTAAAAATTCATAAAGTCATAAGAGCTCAGAAAGCCTTGACCCTTGGGTTGTGTTATTTCTGTCATTTATTGACTTTGTTCCGATCTGAATGTCTGAAAAGAAAGCATGTCAGCAGAAGTTCTTGGAATCGTAGCATCGGTTGCTGGACTTGGCTCCGCACTGCTCAATATCAGTACATCAATTAATACGTTCAGTCAAGTCAGAAAGGAGGCTCAGTCGATAGCAATCTAAGTAGATACGCTGTACAAAGTAAATACATCGCTCGAGCTGGCTTTAGAAAGCAATAAAGCGAGGCCGAGCAAACAATAGCTAGATTCAGCGAACCAGGTCATCCTAGTATGTACGGCGACAGTGACATAACTATTCAAGAAACCTCTAGGTCATTTTCAGTAACTACAGAATGCCTACTATTAAATTTCAGATCTCAAGCTTCGACCTGTCATATTTTACAAAAGATCGGTCCATCTGATTAGCTATATCACTGAGTACATTCTCTCGATTTCCAGAGTCTGTGTTTGAGCCTAGAAGCAGAAAACGGTGGTACGCTACCACACTTAGTATTTACGATATAGGACATCGCCTCCGTCTTGGTTTAATTATTCTTTCTTTGACAGAACACCGAGTTCTGTCAATCATTAATTCCATATGTCCCGTGCGAGCATAATCTACTCCTGCTGTGGTCATTTAGGCGGCCTGCAAATTGTATTATACCGCTTATGACAAGGAACTTGCTTTTTCAACAGGCCGCGGACAACAACTTTGACTATGGATATAGGAGCCTTTAATCTCAGCGGACTATAGGCGAATATTTCTCTCGATATACTCTTAGTCTGTTTGGTTCAAACGGGGAATGGTTGCATGTTGAGCTTGGGAAGCTAGAGGAGGAAGTGTACATTTGCCAGTATACAGATTGAGTCGAAGTTTGGATTTTGGGCCAAGTAAAGCTACTATGACATGATGTGTGGTATGAAGTGCAGGACAATGAGCAAATACACAGTTTAGAAATCGGCCTTCACCAATTTTTTTATTTATTTCTTCAACACCTCAACAAGGATCTACGGACTTGAATGGCAATGTAGTAAATATTGGAATAAAGGGCAAATGAGTGGGCGAGTAGTGAGTAGCGATCATCAATAATTTTAGGATGAATTTGAAAATGTGTGGAATGTATGCATGGGATATGTGTAAGATATGCATAATAATGCTTTATTTACGCCATTTGCTACTTTTCGTAGTCGGTATGAAACCAACCGCCATCTATCCCCAGACATGGTAAGATCTATACCGCTATTTTCATTTTTAGCAAACATTAAAATTCTAAAGCTTTGCTTTAATATCGCTGGCGGATGCACTGGCTTCCTTATTGACCTCCAACTCCCCAGCTTTGAATGGAGCATTGCCGAAGAATATCACCTCGACTGTTAAGTCATCCCTATTACAAATTAGATTATAGAGATCATATGGAATCGAAGGAAATATTTACCGGTATCGTCTGGAATATGGTGCAGGTAGCGTCAATAAAGCGCATACCATATCCTTATCCTTCCCACCAAGGGCATTGCGTACTAAATGTGTAGCAACGTTCTTATCCTCAACCACAAATCGCTGATCCTCGCCACCCTTGACGCCCCACTGCTGTTGTCGAATAGGAGTCTTTTGACCATCCTCTTTCATTCCCTTGCTCTTTACTCCTTGCTCAACAGGTAATCCTTTCTGTGCGGACGAGAACATCTTGGACCAGCTGCTTGATTGTGGCTCAGATGACTGCTTTTCAATCCATTGTCCGACCAATCCGACAACCTCTTCGTTGGTGAGCATTTCCCAGAGACCATCAGTGGCCATAACAAGGAAGTCACCTTTCTCTGGATGAATTTGTGTTGTTGTAACCACGGGTTCGGCGGTAACGTATGGTGGGGTTTTCAGTTGAGCTGAAGGGGTCCTGCCGAAGAAAGATTGCTTCAGACGTTCCGAGACTTCACGTGTCCATTTGTAGGTTGCATCTCCGAACGCCCGTGAAGGCTCTAGTCCGCCAAGTACACGACCATTGCGAATCACATTTGGCTCATTTGGATGCTGTTTCCGCATCCGTGCCTCTTCCTCTGGGTTGCTTCCAGTCTGATCGACCGATAGGGGGGTAGCGACCCACCTTCCACTGTCACCTCTGCGACCGAGAACAGCTCGAGAATCACCAGTACACGCGACACGGAGTAGTTTCGAGCGGCTGTCGTAGAATGAGAGAAGGGCGCAGGAGCCGGAGAGAGCCGGGGCGAGAAGTTCTGCGGCGACCAATTTTGAGTTTGCTTTCAAGACCTTTTCCACACTCTCGTGCACGATTTCGTTATCTAGACGCGTGAAACCAGTCTTGATAGCAGCTTCGATTGCCTCAGATGATGGAACTGTGGATGCTGTGTTTGTCAAAGCAGCTTTATAGGTGCTGTTTAGTTCTCTAGCCACGAAAGAAACAAGGACCTGTCTTAATTTTGCAGATGTTGTCCATCCTCTACTGTAATTAGCAGAATTTTAGTAGGGAATAGAAGAACACTTACGAATGGCCGTCAAACACACCCCAGAACATCCAGTCACTTACGGAACCCTGTCCCGGCGCAGAACTGGCTAGCCCTTGAGGCAATTCGATTATCTTCTCCACATGGTCATCTTCGATTGGGTCGTTGCTGGGTATTTGCACTACATCATATCGTACAACACCCTGACCGCGTCCTACAAGATAGGATTCCTCGTTTCTTCTCAACTTCAATGTAGCTTGTTCTGGGGTCAACATTTCTAAGACCTTCCTCCCCGATTCGTCCGTGTCTTTAGAAACGGGTCCCTCTCCTCGAATCTCACCGGTGTATAGTGAATCTGCTCCAACAATAACCGCTTTCCTAGCCCTTTCCGTTGCAGTTTCGCTAGGTGGGAGCGAACCTGCAGTAGAAATTCCTCTTGCTTGTTGACCAGCTATCGGGATCTTTGTCAAATCTGTCCCGTTCCCTTTGTATGTATACCAAGCTCCATAACCAACCAGACCGGAAACAACAGCGACTGAGAATCTTCGAATGTGCATGGATGATTGAAGGACCTTGAGGGGCGCGGACGACTTGAGGACCGGCTCTGTTTTGCCTGATAGGTGCCGGATGCCTAGAACATGGCTTGATGGTTGAAAAGCGCTACGGGTTCTCAGAGAAAGGCTTCTTGAAGTGGCAAGACGCGCTGTTCGAAGTGCGCGAAGAGCTACTCGACGCATTTGATGGTAGTCCTGGGCTCTTTTCGATTTGCTCAATGAAGTGCTAGCTAGCTAGGTAGTTCAGGGTTGTTGACGGAGGAGTTCAACTGGGTAATATTATGCCGTGAAGTTGGTTTGAAGATTGTGGAACAAAAATGTTTAGCACCAGGCAAACCTCTTCCACTGCCGGTCCTTGTAGTATTTCCCGGGTCCGTCCGTACTGTTGCAATGGTTTGATATTTTTGGTAATGTTGATGGTTGACCAGACCTTGAGAAGCTATCAGAAATGTGGAGCTACTAGAGTGGATCTCCCCACGTTAAAGCCCATTAGTCAGCAATGGGTGGATCTCTTTTCGGGTGAAAGTACTTTGTACCGGATTTTTTTGAAAATGTAGACTTTCAAAAACAAAATTCTGAAATGCAAATTGCAAGAAGAACATATATATTAAGAAATTAACTAAACACTTTGTAATCATTGTTACTCCAAATGGCATAACGTTAGCATAACCGTACCCCTGTCGCCGGGGACCCTCATGCGTCACCGGCCAGCTTTGTCTTCGATCCCCCACCATAATCTTTCTGCAAACTTACTTTACAAGAAAGGCGAGAGGCGCCCTGTTTGAACGTGAAATAAATTTCGTTATAATGCGCGCTTGAGTAACACACATCTTCTAATACAGGCATACCCTTCAACAGAGGCAATACGAGTCTCGTTGACTCACAGTGACAAAATGTCAAGTCGACGTCTGCGCAAGATACAACAAGAGAAGGAGTTAGAAGATGCAAAGCGGAGAGCAGCGGAGGATGAAGAGGATGAATCTGCTGATGAGCCTGTATCCTCCAACAACAAGACAAGCGCCTTCTCCGCCTTTGCGGCTTTGGAAGAAGAGGAGGACGCTGAAGACTCGAGCGAACATGAACCAGAGCCAGAAGCATTACCAGTCTCTGCAATGGTACCCAAAGCAAGAAAGCCAAAGAAGAAAAAGAAGAAGGCCAAGAAGCCACAGGCCAAATCAGTTGAGATAGGAAACGAATCAGATGAAATTGAAGCCGCTTTGCGAGAGCTGAACCTGAAGAAGCCTATAGTCCAAACACCTGTCACCTCGAAGACACCACAAGATCTACAATGGGATAGGATATGCAGTCTTTTGAATGTTCAAACTCAATTTCTGAAGGTTGGTAATGAAATGCGGAACCTTTTTGGCCGTGCGGCAACAGATAACCATGATGATGCTGGTGGACGGCCTGGCAGGCAGCGCCAAAGACACCAGGTAAGCAATTTTATGGAGTGAGCTTAGATTTGATGTGCAAGACGTTTCAGAAAATACAAGTTTATTGTCCAGGGTTGGGATGGCTCGTGTTTTTAAAACTATTCAGCTAATTTTCTCTTAGCCAATGGATTTGGAAGCAGTTTTGAAGGGAACCCATAAGCCAGGACAAGGGCTGTCTGAGATTACTTTGCGGCGCAACCCATTTGTTCAAGGTAAAGACACATGGCCGAAAGGGACCACTGGAGGACTTACTATGGCTATGGTCAATGATGTAAAGGAGCATGATGGTACTATGGAATTCCGATATGTTCACGACACAAGTTACCAAGTAACTCAGCAGGTCTTCCACCGTCTAGTCGAAATGGGAGAGCCTCAGAGCCTGATAACCCTTCTCGTCAAGAACCCATACCACATATCATCTCTTATTCAGGTCAGTAAAATAGCTAAAGATCAAGGCGACCATGCATTGTCCTCGGATCTATTGGAACGGGCCTTGTTTACTTTTGGCCGAGCAGCTACAACTCTTTTCAATGCGAAACTGTCTAAAGGCAGGGTTCGTCTGGACTTCGCTCGGCCTGAGAACCGTGAAATTTGGTTGGCTGGTTATCAGTACATCAAGAGTTTGATTATGAAAGGAACCTATAGAACTGCTTTCGAATGGGCGAGACTTTTACTGAGTTTAGACCCACAAAACGATCCATACTGTATGCGATTGATGTTACATCACCTTGCCCTTCGAGCACACCAATTTACTTGGCTTCTGGAACTGGCTGATAATACTCATGATGACTTACTTCGGAATGCAATGCCATCATTGAGCTCTCAGGAGTATGTTAAGTACCACAACACACCATCAGTTGCCTTTGCAGCCTTACAAATGAAGGATGGGCCGAAGGCGAGGGAGCTGCTTTCAAAATCTATGCAAGAACTTCCATGGCTCTTCACTCGGTTATTCTCTGAGATAAATCTAGATGCACCTCCTTCAATTTGGGGGATACAGCCTCGGACTGATGCTGAAGACCTATTTACCGACCTGTATATTCAGCAAACAAAGGATCTTTGGAACACGCCAGAAGCCACTGCGATTTTGATGGAAATCGCACATACAATTCCCAAGGTCAACGTCACCCAGATACCGCCACTTTCCGACCAGGCCATGACTCTCTCGGTAGTGCGGGCTATTTATTTAGACAACACGCCAGGTTTAATGGCAAAGTTGCCTAGTTCTCTTCTTCATAGAGACAACAATTCGGATGCAGACCCGATTCCACCAGATAACAGCATTTATTCGTACGACACTAAACCATTTGCCGTCGATGAGGATCAACAAGATGGCGACGAACCAATAGGGCCACAGCATATATTCGCACGCCTTGCTAGACTATTCCCACTACGCCCTGATGGTCACCATCATGGCCGTGGAGCTGATGATGACTTCGAACCATCAGATGATGACTATCCTGATGGTGAAGGACACGAAGCGTTCCTGGGGCGTGCTCCTATAGAAATGCCCCCTGGGTTAGTAGCAAGAATGATGGGAATGATCTTTGGTACGGCCAATCTCGAAGGGCATGATACCGAAGACGATGAATGGGAAAGTGCCAAGTAAGTTTTTGTATTCCTCATCTAGTGAAAATCGAGTTATCTAGGAAGTGAGAAGGAGATTCTAGTTAAGGCCTACAACATGGGCTGTGTTACTGGATATGGCATGATGTACTATAGTTGGTATATGTATTTATCTTTTATTCGATTTTCTACATTCAACGAATCTTCTTGTTTTGCGTAATGGGATATATAGTTCCATACATATCCTAACTGCATATAAACTGACACTATGCTCTCTAGCACCGACACAGACGATGGAATGCCTGAAGTGGATGAGACTGGTGAGGAGATGCCAGCGTTGGTGGGAAGTGAGACTGATGAAGAGATGCCGCCCCTTGTCGCTAGTGACGATGAAGCTGGTGATAGTCCGCCTTTGGTATAGAGTGTATTATCCAGACACGATGAGCCACTGTATTTCAGACATATGAGTGAAATAATATACTAAATTGCGCTTTAGCACTTTGCAATAGCCGACTCTATGGTGAGTTATGTATTATTGGATATCATGTTCGCTTCTCTCGAAGAAGTGATGGACATCTTTTTCAATAATATTGAATTACTACTCGGCGACGATGTTACAAACCTATTAGTCGGGTCTCTCAATCAGAATATGCCTTAGCACTAGTTTCCGTTGAAAACCTCTCCATAGTAAAGTCTAGTATCTTTCATCGACGCTTTCTGCAACCCATTTCCATACCTCACCTATAGAAAATAACGTCACGTGAGAGAACCTGATACCACACCACCGGATCTGACGTGCTCAGGACCAGGCAATTATTCCTCTGTCTCATCAGGCGTCACTCCCACCCCCTAAATATAAATACCCAGCCAAATTAAATCAGCCGTGTGTACGGGGGTTCTCTATACAAGCTACCTGTCCTGAGCAAGTTTCACCCAATTCACCCGAAACAACATCCTTGCCAAGCCTCCACCTCCCTCCGATCTCTCGGATTTCTAAGCTCCCTTCCTCACAGCCTACAAATACTTCTCACAATCACCCTCCCAAGATACTCACATTTTTATTCATACACACGCACACACATTCAGTAGATTCATCATCCCCTTTGCTTCCAACTCAACTATAATATCAACACAATCAAAGAACACAAAAAGGAACACCGCACAACACATCCATAACCCCGCGATCAAGAACAGCAAACAACGCAAACATGTCCGCAGAACACACATACAAATTCAACGTCAGCATGAGCTGTGGCGGATGCTCAGGAGCCATCAATCGTGTATTGGGAAAGCTTGACGGTACTTAAAAAGAAACTCTCCTTTGCCCCTCCTTCCTTTCCCAATTTCGCAATTCACCTGCGGCAAAATGGGGGCAGGAAAAGTCAGAAGCAGAAAGAGAGGAGCTGATGTTGTTTATGCAGGAGTGAAATCTTACGATGTATCTCTCGACACACAAACTGCGACTGTGGTTACGGAAACCCTGCCTTACGAGACAGTGTTGAAGACGATTAAGAAGACGGGAAAGAAGGTTAATTCAGGCGAGGCCGATGGAGAGAGCAAGAGCATTGAAGTCCCTGAGGAATAAATCCGTCTATAGACTTGTGTAATGGAAGACGTGAGAGGGGGAGATGGGATAGAAAGGGAATACATATATATATGAATGAATGATACCAAAGACATCATGCAGGATTCGTGATAAGTTTGATTGTCGAGGTTTTGGTTTCAAAGCGGATGTAGGGAGCATCGATTATACTAGAATAATATATCTTGGCTCCTAACTCAAAACGACTCCCTCCAGAAATTATGAGTCTACTTACAACCACGTCTGGAATATGATGCCAGTTTGCCAGTTATTCGCGCTACTCATATTATATTGCAATGAAATCAGTACCCCATGTCTAGCTGCTATCATACACCGATATAGATTGTGCGCCTTCCAAATACTTATAATACTCTTCATTGAATGGGGGATCTTCAGCCACTTCTATTTCCTTAATGATGGTGGTTATAAACTAAATGAAGTGAGTGGGTCAACGTAGAGAAATCGAGAAGATAGTATATAGTGAGAAAAAGCTGATGACGAGAAACTTTTTGATTTATCTTTTACACAAGCAATAAACTATTCTGACCAGCTGCACCGCACGAGGTGAAGGCTATATTCTCATCTTACAGCTATTTTCCACATGATTCTTGCTCACGTCATTTTCCTGTAGTTGAACAAGAACACGAAGAGTTCTTCTAGTTGAAATCCCAGATATAGCCAAAAAAAAAAGCACAACCCACACTCTACTAGAACCATAGCAAAGGGAATGAACCAAAATGCCATTATCTAGGTATTTCACTTCTGCGTCCGTCTCCCAGGCCGCTTGCAAAGCTGTTAGGAGAAACCTAAAGGCTTCAGAGTACAGTGCCCGGCTTGAGGTACTTTTTCATGTATTGATGGTATAGATACGTGCCCTAGAAGCTATGGCTGAGTAAACACTGCGGTACGGGTGTGTCTTGGCTTTTTGTTTTGATGGCATTATCCTGACTCATAGCTGATTTGTTTGAGTGGGATCTACAAAGTGATTCCTTAAATTATCAGGTCATTTATTATCTGCCTCGCAGACCCAGACAAGGAGTGGAAAATGCACAACTATTGGTTCAACAAGCAAACCGATGTCGATATCTATATCGAAGAGCGGAAACACGCAATATAGGGCAGATCAGAGAGTGTTAACACCAAATTAATCGATAGTCACTTGGGAAGTTTGATCGACATATAACGCCACTTCCACTTCTTGAAAACTCATATTCTGCAGTACTTGTTGAAATAACTGCACACTGGTCTCATCTTGAGAGAATATAACAAAGTTTTTGTATATAGCAAGCTTTTCTCAAACCCACATCCGTGTTTACTTTTGTCCCTCCAAAACATTTCAAGTGCTTTGTTTGCTACTCAAATTATATGACTCCATTCCCCGCCGTAACAAGAGTAGGGCATGAGCTAACCTCGTCATTTCTCTTGAGAACTTACCGATTACCCATGATTGGGAGTTAGAAAATTTTCTTAGGGAAAATATGAAGATAGTAAGACGAGCAATAGTGAGCATTCGGTATCAGCGTTTGCACGTCGACCTTCAGTTTGGAAGATTATGGCTGTCGGATCAAATACACAACCAGACACTCGGCACATCTCAATTTGGCATGAATCAAAATACCCAGAATTGACCCTATCATTATATTACTTCTTGTTGCGTAATTCTAGATAGTATAATAATTTTCATATCTTTGCTAGAAGCTTAGTTGAGCCTCAGGTGTGTCGTCAATAGTAAAGATATACTTAAGAGGAAACGATGGAAGGATTAGAATGTTTGGGAATGAGTGCGTGTAATTGGTGAAGAATAGAGTGGATAGCTAGTGGGATGGTTTTGCTTTTTTGAAGAGGGTGATGTTACAAGAGATTAGGCAAAAGCCGCGGGGGCAAACATTTGTGGGGCTATTAGGCGTGCGAGAATGCAACTGGAGAACATAGGCGATCCTCAGAGAGATGATGATATGATGAATATGATGAATCATCTAGAGATTGAATTTACGTAGGCAGAGTTAAACAAAATGTACTTATTATTCATCAGACCCCTCAGAATCCATGTCGTCGTCATCGTTATCCCCGTCGTCGTCAGAGAAAGAGTCCTCTATTTCCTCATCTTCATCACTACCTGTTAGCCCGTTAGCAACTCTCTTAATATGCTGGGTGGTTTGAAGTGCCCATATTTGTGCGATTGAGATTATACAGAATTGAGGTGTGGAAAACATGGAACTCGTTGAGTTAACTTACTTGGAGGATCTCTTTCAGAGGGCCACGTGACAATCATCTGGTCTCTGAAGTCTCTCAACCCACTTTGCATATCTGGTCCGCTCCATTTCTTGGACATCGCATATTTCGACCCTTTGAAAGTGATAGTTGGAACAATATTGTTGCCTTCTCTGTGATGATAAAGATGTGATAAGGATATTGATGTGAGGTTGAGGTTGTCAAGCTTTAACAATTGATCGAAAAATTCTGCCCAAAAGCTAACTTTAGGATCACCTGCTCTCATAACTTCCTGCAGTGCAACTTTATGGAACGATATACTACGTAGAGTGGCAGCAAACTTCTGAAGAAGTGCGATCAAAGAAGTCGTCGTCACGGATACCACGCCGATATCTAGCTGTTGCAGGTGGAGAAAATGGATTGGTTTTGGGGGTTGAGGAAGTTCAGATTGCACGACGTTGATTTCTGAGGTATGTAGGACTGGTTTTGATAGCCATTTGAGCAGTTTCTCGCCTTCCCAAAATTGATGCAGCCTAAAATTGAGTCGAAGACATCTGAGCTGTGGAAGCTCGCTCAAAAAAGATCGCAGGAAGAACGAAGTACATGGTTTGGGATTGCCGTTAGCGGTATAAGTATAGATGGCATTGGGTACCAAGTAGCAGTCGAGAAATATGGTCTCCAAGCTGGCTAGAACAGGTTGAACATAAGGCTTGACATATTCGGGCAACTTGAATGCTTGATCAAAAAGCGAGCTAGTCAGCAAGTTAGCATAAGAAGTGCTGAGATCATTACGCTACTGAGAAGGCTCTTCAAATGGTGTGTCAAACAATATAAAATACTAAACTTTGAAAAGGTCCTGACTCCCAATTTCAAAGTTTGTGGTCATATTTTGCTTGAACCCATATGTGTTAATGTACTGTACTTCCCACAGTATTCAACTTACACTTTTCTCAAGATCACCTCGTATCGCTTTGGACGAGTACCAGATTTACCCAATGCAATCAAAGTATTGAGGAAGACCCTATGGTGGTGTCGTTGCAACTACAGAAGTATAGGTTAGTACAGTTCCCAAAGTGTTACGTGGTATGAGACATTTACCTGACCGCTCGAATCGGAAATTTCAAGTTTTCCTCCCGCTGCCTCATCAGTACCCATACCATAACTTCTCCTATTCAAGAATTAGTGCTTGGCTTAGGGTTTGATATGGATACTTGACCGACCATTGGATTTGAGGGTAGTCTCGGTTGCGAGACACTGAGTTAAAATCACGCATGCCGATGGTAAGGAGGTTGCTCAGGCCTGAAAAAGCTTCAGCGAGCAACTCGATATCTTGACCAGTGTTGAGGAATGCTTCCGTGTTGACGTGTGTCAAAATTTGGTAGTTGTGCTTAGCAGGGTCTATGAGCGATGTTCCTCCAGGTGATGTGACGTGGTATTGGACATAATGACCTTTTGAAGGTTGCTCTAGACCAATAATGACATGAACGAGACAATGTGAGAATCTCGACTTGGAAATAGCTACTAAAGTCTGTAGACTAAATTCTGTGAGCATAAACTGCTTCTTGGTGAAGAATTCCTGAGAGAAAGACGAAAAGAGCGAAGCTTCGATGGACTTGCAGGTGCGTCGAAAATACCCATACTCAGGGGTAGTAAGGTTGCCGGTAATTTGAAGTAGAACTTCCAGTGGCACGTCGAGAATGGGACGGCTCATCATGTCACAAGTCTAGAGAGTTGAGGGGCGGAAGGGTGAGGGAGATGTTGTCTGTGTGAGGTGTTAGAATTAACGTGGCCAAGGGATAATCTAGCTAGTGCCATACTTCAACATCTCATACGGTTTGACATAGCAAAAGCAAATACACTTACTTCAAAGTGACGATGTATGCATTTGAGAACACCAACGAAAAGTTGAGAAGGCGTGGAGAGAAGTAGAAGTACAAAAAGCAACAGGAGATGAACAAGGCAGACGTGATCATGTGATTTCGCGTATTGGCGTCACGTAAAACCATGAGGCCTGTGCACGGCTGCCTCCCACACGCGTTGTTGCCTGTAATATTTCGACCAACAGACTAGGTACCAACTTCAGAGTCCAGGTACTGCAAATCCTTCAAATACTTTCAAATTGGCCTCCTCACTCAACCTACATAATCACTCTCAACTCAACCCATCTCATCGTTTCCCAAATTCACCAATTCTAGCCAAGTACTTATTGTACTATCTACATTACCGAACCCATTCGACCTTATGCCACCCAAGAAAGGTAAGAAGGTTGCCGCGCCAGCTCCACCGCCGTTGGATGGCTGTGTAGTTGCTCTCAGTGGGACATTTCCCAACTACACACAGTCAAGGCTCGAAAAGGAGTTCATCAATCCACTCGGAGCTACTTTGGCCAAGTCAATCGCCGCAACTACTACCCACCTGATCACAACCGAGTCCGACTTCACTAAGCCGTCGGCCAAGGTCAGGCAGGCCCAGGAATATGATGTTTGTATCGTCAATTTGGATTGGTTGAAGGATTGTTCCGATCAATCCACCAGGTTGAGCGAAAAAGACTACAGTCTTGACGCTCCTAGTATCTCCACGGCACCAATAAGCGGCACGCCATCTATTGGCACTGGTATTCCATCTCGAAAGCGATCTGTGAGATCAGCTTCAATTGTTGCTGATTCAATTGATGATAGCACCACTTCCCAGACACAGCTTCCCAAGAAGAACAAATCAGTCAGCACTCCCAAAGTGCAAGCTACAGTCGAAGGCCAAATCAATGTAGCCACATCTAAAGACATCAACATCCCGATTGATGAAAGTTGCCCTCTAGCGAGCTATCGAGTATACATCGCTGACGATGGCCTTATTTACGATGCTGCCCTCAATCAGACGAATGCTGGAGGCAACAATAACAAGTTCTACCGCGTTCAAGTAGGATCTTTCACTCTCATATTCATCTTAGTTATATCAGATAGTGTGATACATTCAACCTATTGTTACCTACATATCATCACCATTGTATTTTCAGATTTGCCAAATTTGGCAAAAGTATATACTTGGTCTAGATATGTATGAATAAGAACATATCATACTGCCATATATTCGGCGATAATTTGCTTGTGTTGGCTGTGCTGTAGCTAATATCACCCAGGTTCTCCAGGATGGTAGCGATTATAAGACTTGGACTAGATGGGGAAGAGTTGGCGAACGGGGGAGTGGTGCTGTTCTTGGCGATGGTAAGATCATCAACTAATGGCAATATCAAATACAGCAACTAACCCGATAAGGATCTCTTATCACTGCTATCAAGCAATTCGAATCTAAATTCAAAAGCAAGACTGGTCTATCATGGGATGATCGAGGAGACAATGCGAAGCCAAACAAGTACACCTTTGTTGAGAGAAGCTACGGTGACGACTCGGACGACGAAGAGACCGCTATGGATATGGATACCGCTAAGTCTGAGGTTGTAAAAGCACCTGAGTCAACCCTTCAACCTGCAGTTCAAGAACTCATGAAGCTCGTCTTCAACCAGCAATACTTTGCTGCGACAATGTCTGAGTAAGTGATCATGGTGCATGCTTCTACCTCTTCACATGCTCGTTACTTGTTTCTAAGACCTTCATACCTCTTGTCATAATAGGATTCTTTATAGTTTCTTGACTTAACATTCAAATTCTTTCCGCTTCAGAACTTTATCAAGCTAACCATATCACAGTCTCAATTACGATGTGAATAAGCTTCCGCTGGGAAAACTCAGCAAAAATACCATCACACGAGGATATCAAACTTTGAAGGACCTCGCTGCATTGCTTCATGACCCTTCTCTAGCAAGTGAACATGGCATGACATACAATAGTGCTATTGGGAATTTATCCAATTCTTTCTACTCTTTAATTCCCCATGCTTTTGGCCGCAATCGACCTCCAGTAAGTCAAATCTTTTAGAAAGGCACCCGGAAACTACATAACAAGGGTTCCAAGCACTGTCAGAGCAAACTTTTCCCAAACGTTTCGATACAAGAAAATTTCTTCAGAAGTGTAGCAAGTCTTTGGGAACAGCTGATTCTTAGAAGTTTGTTTGATTGTATCCTGCCGTTTGGTACAGTTAAGGCTAGGCTGCACTTATACACATGATATCCGCCATAAACGCTAATATACCACGCGCATATACGGTACCAAACTGACAAGTGATTTGTAGGTTATCCAGGATCAAGATATGCTTCTTAAAGAGTTACAGCTTCTTGACAGCTTAGGTGACATGAAAGATGCTGCAGGCATAATGAAGGAGGAGTTGAAGGATGTTGGTAAGATCAATATGCTTGACAAGCAGTTTCAAGGACTCAACCTGAACGAAATGACACCACTCGAGAGGAAAAGTGTTGAATTCTCAGAGCTTCAGAAGTATCTTGTTAACACTCGAGGCGCTACGCATAATGCAAATTACGAGGTGGATGAGATCTTTAGAATTGAACGCCAAGGCGAGAAAGATCGTTTCGAGAAGAGCCTGTTCTCTGGCCCCCCTCGGGACAGACGTCTTCTTTGGCATGGATCTCGCTCAACCAACTTTGGTGGGATCTTGAGCCAAGGACTACGTATTGCTCCTCCAGAAGCCCCGGTTTCAGGTTATATGTTTGGTAAAGGTATCTACCTTGCAGACATGAGCTCCAAGTCTGCCAACTACTGCTGTGCTCATATCTCTAACGGACATGCTCTGCTACTTCTTTGCGAAGCTGAGCTTGGTGACCCAATGCAGGTGTTGACTAGTGCATCTTATTCGGCTGGCGAAGATGCAAAGGATATGGGAATGTCGTCCACCTGGGGTCAGGGCACTACTGGACCAAGTGTTTGGAAGGATGCTGGATGCGTCCATCATGAATTGGAAGGCGTGAAGATGCCTGACACAACTGTACTTCCTGGTCCGACTGATGTGAACAATGCATACTTGATGTAAGTAACATTTCTTGAGGACAACTCCAAATCAGTTCAAGTACTGTGTGTGCTTGACCGAGGTAGAACAAGCTACTCCGGGACGTGCTTCAGAAGAAATTGTCTTCTAAGGTCATGTCTTGCTTATCAAAACACTTTTATAGGCAAGTTAATAATGTTATATTAGGTATAACGAGTATATCGCCTACGACATTGCCCAAGTTCGTCTTCGGTATCTTTTCCGAGTCAGAATGTAAGACGATGGAATAATCAGCGTTGCACGTTCGAAAATCATGGCAGCTGATGGTGCTTAATAAAACACAATTCTGCCTCATGCTCTTGCAATCTTTTCTCATCCACTTTGCTGGCGAGGAAAAGCGTTGCGAAGGTTTTTTTGGTGAAAAATGTGGTTACATGAATTGTGATGAAATGCGATACTGGGGCTTATCGAAAACTTAATGAGTAGCTTTTATTACTATTCTAGGCCACCAGAGAACCAATTATATTGCTTATCTCATTAGCGCATGGCTAATTGCTGCCAAATATCTATACTATAGGGATATGCCAAAATGTATTGACTATGAAGACGGTTTAATACAGATACTAGTAGCTATCTTCCATGTCTATTATACCTTGTGAAATCTCATTCCACGATGCTACTTTCATTTCTAGCTGTTGAATACATGACAACGCCATAAAAGTTATAGACTTAAAACCACGTCCCTTCCAGTGAGTGGCCGATATTTCGAATCAATTACCGTAGTGTGATTCATATTAATTATAGACTTCACCCAAATATTACAAAAATAATCAACGATCGCCATGTGCTGAATTTATAGTTGTTATTCATAAGGACCAGTGGTCTTTTGCTAGGGTTGTGGTTCCTGGCCATGAAGTTGACCTCACTATCCAGTACATTTCTTTACCTTAAGCTGCACAAAATAGCCCCGTATTTTACCTCTTTGAACTTCCGCTCATCGCAAAATAGTTGGAGACATATCTTCTATTTCGATGTGGGAATTGTAGAGAAGTCCTAACGGTTTCAAAATATTTTATGTGCTATGCCAATGCATTCTGGATGACCTGATAACATTATATCCGCCATTCTAACTTCGTAGAATTTCTTCTATCTCGAACAATTTGAGACTAAAAGGAGCTACCATATCATTGGAAAATTGGCAACTTCTATCGTTATTATATTATCCCACAAATCAGCCAATGTCAAAAGTAAGTTGATCTCCAAATCTTATAGAAAAACTGATGATGCCATTAGCTTCAATTCCGAGGAACTTTGCTATCCATGGTGATTATTCGCCCAATTTGGACGGAAATAGACCCCCTGGCCTTGATTGACCTGGACCTCATATTTGGAAGGCACGTTTGCGATGAAAGACTCCACATTCCATTTCTCCTCCGTTACACCACTGGAGTTATATATCCGTACATACTCAGCCCAGGCGATGTATATCGTCCTTGATGATTTGCGGTCGGCGGAGAAGACAATATTGACATCATTTTCTGGTACTCCACGTATTGCATCTTCTCCCTAATTTGTTACTGTCAGCTCATTTGGTACAATATAGAAAACAGGGTGTGAATTCAGATGAAAGACTAGAACTAACCCATCCCATAGTTTACGTGTGCAGAATTAATAGACCTTTCGTTGAAGTCTTCCCTGGAAGCTATTCATAAGTATTTAATTCATTAGGGCCAGCCATTTTCTAGGTCCGGGCTCACCACAATATTTCGAGATTCTTTGCTTGCGGTGTGAATATAACTAACCCGGCGACGTGGTTTTCTATGTATACTTTGGTCAATATTCATTCTTGACTTCCTGAAATGAGTAAATACTTACAAAATGAGTCTTTGGATACCAAACAATATTCTTACACTTCTGAAACAGAATGTGAGTTCATGATGCTCTTCAATATTTCTACCAGAATTTCTATCTCGATCCTGACAGCTCTATATATCAAAATCAAAACCTGGCAGGTCAAACTATGACACCTCACCCGGTAATTGTATTACCGACAGGTACTCTATCGCAAGACGCTAAACCTCAAATCTTTAGAACACTGAACTTCGATTGCGACATGAAGACTTCCAAAATAGAAACTGCTCGCCAACAATTACATAGGCAGATCCACAACAATGCTTATCAAATTGTTCGTGCGACCCGACTACCGCCCATCTTCAGCCATCTGCACCTACTGGGCATTGACAGAACGCCTCTACGGTATTTTTATCTCCTTTAGGATATCTGACCTGTTCGACATGGCTTGAATGGATGTCTTTTTGAGCTTCAGGCCGGACTCCGATTTCCACAACGTCAAACTTACGTCCAAGCGAGGTACGATGGTATCACCTGGTTCTAATTATGGAGCCAAGGATCTTTAAGTTGGACAACTCAAGCATGACCCTATGTTCCGAATATTCCTAACTTCCAGTTAGTTATTCGAGAGTCAAAATGAGTAAAAAACCAATTGATGTCCCAAAATGCCACAATTAATGAATCGACCATGACCACTAGTTTACAAACCACATAACTGTACCAATATGTTTATATATATATATATTATATCTACTCCATTGATGATTTCCAGGCCTTCAGCTGGCTGAGATTTGTCGTACACGCATCTTATATCTTATTGCTGCTTCTCGTAAATACCTTCTAGGAAATTGGGATGCGGGCTCGGGAAACGTGTGGTCTCGGACTATATCACGCGGGTTCTATATGCTGACGTTGGATTGAGAAGAGTCAGAGAGGTCAGGCAGATACGATACTCGGCCTGTCAATGATGTCGATACGTCGGAGGAGAACTTGAGTTGTCTGTTGGCATACAACGGATATTCGCTTGCATTGGTTGGTGCAAGTGTACAATAGGTATTCTAAAATTCTTTACCAACAAACACTTGTTTCGCCTTAAAAGATCTCCATTTACAAACAAGCTAATTGGCCTAAAGCCATGCTTCTATTCTCTTTTCTTTTTATCCAATTTCGGGGCACTTGCCTATATTACGAAATTGTTTTGCGTTGTAACTAAATATTACTTACTCTCAAGCGATATATTTATTTCTTAGAAAAGAATTAGATCACATATCATAACTTGACAAAAGAAGTGTTTCGATTCACATTGAAAGGTAATCCAAATTCCCTACTTCAAACCCCAGAATCATTCATAAAACACATTGCTGGATCGTCCTTACAATCTTCTTGTTGTGAAGTAGGAATCCAGTTCGAGGACGTATCATACCAATCCTTCCAATTTTTACAAACCCTCTCGGCTTCCCGAACCGCTTCAGCGCCTTCACTAGTTCCAGTGTGGGGCCAAATTTCATCAGCGGCTCCTTGACGCTCCATGATTTGCATTCCCAGACCCTCGGATATGTGGAAAGCTATGTGACAGTGAACTAACCATGCTCCAGGATTGTCGGTTTTAAACGCCATGACTACGTATCCATTTGCTGGTACTAGAACAACATCACGACGTGGGGGATTGTCGTATTTGAGCGTGGCATTTTCTGGGGAGTAAGTTGTGTTTGATTGTGCTAGTATTGCGAAATCGTGCCCGTGGAGGTGAATCAATTATGAAGTCAGTTAGGGATTGATTGAAAGTTTGACTGTGATTAGAGCTTTTTACCTACAGGATGGGCTCCAACGTTTGCTGTTCCTTGGATTACGAGAAATACCTGGTAAAACATTTGTAAGCGACAGTCATGTAAAACAGAGCACTAGTACGAACCCAACTTTTATCACTATAGTTTTCAGGTACAATCCTTTCCAAAGAATCCCAATTTGAATCGTTCAGTCTGAGAAATGTCGGGCTTAAATAATTGACTCGAATCGGGCTGAATGGCTCATCCGGCCCCAGTGTCCATCTTGCTAGTGGGTATGGGTACGGTGGGTTGGGTGGGCCGTTTAGAGAGATACTGAACTCTTCGCCGGTCTTATGATATTTACTGTTACCATTTGCCGGAATTTTGGGGACATCCCACTCCAATATAGGGTGCAAGTTGCTGTAGTCCTCATCTGAGCAATTCGTTGGAATATCCGACCATATCTGACTCGATGGCATCGTCTGGATTGAGTTATTGTATCGTAGAATTCCGGTTTTTTCGTATCCATCAGATCCTGGTTTCTGGCGAAAGCAATCTGATTCTTGTGTACGTATCCAGAAGTTCCAATCATCTGGAAGAGGGCTGCTTCCATTATAACCGACCACTGGGTTTGCTTCTACGATGACATTATAGCGCTGTCCTATACCAACCAGTATGGAAGACGCTTTATATGGCAAGATGGGGACAAAATCTGCACTAATGACGGTTAAGTTGTGGTTGTCAATACTGAATACAAATGTCGTTTCGAAAGATGTATTGATGATACTTAGCAGGTACTTTTTGACCGCTTGTCCTATGCGTGGTCGCTCAAATGTAATACTATATGGATCCTGAATAGTTGTCTCATTTGTAATCGAATTGTTGTATCTTGTCACATTGCCGCGTCCATTGAGCAAAATATCGCGGTTCAGTAGCTGATGAGTCGCGACGGCTTCAAATGCTGAATTATGACCCCAGTCAGTCATTATCAGGGGTGGGTTGATTGTTTCATCCCATTCATCTGATGAAGGACCATGGATGGTCATTGGGCCGACTGCCCCATCGGCATACTGGACTGAATAGTGGCTGTGGTACCAAGAACTACCATACTGCGTAACGTTAAACTTGTATTGAAAGTAGTCCCCAGGAGCAATTGGACACTGAGTAATTCCATTGACTCCATCCATTTGCATACTTCGAAGTTGCCGGATTCCCTAACACCTAAAGTTAGAATTATCTTCCTTAGGATGTTCGGCAATTTTACGTACATGCCAATGCACAGAAGTTCCATTGAACCGTAAGTTGTTGTTAACATTGATTGTAATTCTACAGGCTCTATATTAGTCTAGCTTCAATATAGGACATATAAGAGCAAGTACGTATCACCCCAACAAGCCTGAATCCAAGGTCCAGGATATTGTTTGTTGAACAGTTTTGCCCATGGGAAATTCAATCCGTCAGCGTCATAGTCGTCAGCCTCCAACAAAAGCTCGTACTTGCGTTCGATACCTATTGGCATCTCGTTTTCGTAATCAGTCCATATATCGAACTGGTGGCCGTCGGAATCCCGACGAAGCCAACATTTTCGATCTAAAGAGGTGCTACAGGGCTTATATCCAATCATGTTGGTGTAGTTACACTTGAACTTATCGTTGGAGTCACCCCCAGGTGGATAGAATATAGGACCATTCTTAGGAGAAGAAGTTTGAAAAACTATCTGGCTGGCAGGAGAAGCATTTGGGATTGGCGAGAGCGTTATTGCATTTATTACAAAGAGAACGCCTGCCCACAAACGTTCAGCAATAGGCAACATATTTTGAGACAGTAAGAGTGAGTCGGGAGCAACTTTTGCAAAGCAAATGGAGCAACATTAAAATGATGTTGTCCGAAGGCTTTATATTACCGCCGACAATGGTCGGTCCACTTTACCCAGTATTCATAAATCCGTTTAACTTTCTTGATCATTCAGTTATCTAGTCATTTGTATGTAATTGAGATATCCTACTAGATCTAAAGTCTCCTGCAAGGTGATAGTGGCTATGGAGGCGTCTAAGGCAACCCTTGATGCCCAAGACTCAGGTCTACACCTCGCCAGTTGTACCCTGCCTTGGGGACTAAGTTGACTTGTTAGGAACTTTAAGACTGGTCAAAATTGTTTCTTCTTAATACAAATCAAACTGGTGGAAGCTTTCACCTTGGGGAGCGGAATGGCCCCATTGTAAACCTAATCCCCTCCCTCTAAATGGGTGGTTCAGAGCACTCAACACAAATTTTAATTGAAGTTTGATGTTAAACAAAAGCCGAAAGTTAACTTAAAAAGTGATACAAAGTGTGCTAATAAATATCGGCCACTTTCCCTCTCCACCTTAGCTATGGTAGGTATTCCGAACATATAGTCAAACGGGCACCGAGCTGTTCGTTTAATAGTTTATATTGAGTCGAGATTTTGTTGATTCAACTTTCCATTCGCCGTACGTATTGTTCACACCCTTTGGCCAGGCTTCAGCTTCGAAGTCAAACCTGTGGTATTCAAGTCTCCAGCAGATCGCGTGACATATTTCAGTGCCGGGGTAAAAACTTTCACGACCCCGCAAAGTATATCAGGTTGATATCCCATAAGGATGTCTGAAGAATTCTCCACAATCATATCTAAAACCCCAAGAAGTCAACCTACTGCGATAACTCGTAAGCCGCTCTGAGACTGTGTGTGATTACTTTCCTAGGCTCAGACATCGACAGGTCATGTTTCTCCACCGTGATTTCCTAATTCTTCTGGGTATGTAATCTTGTTCAAAATTTTCTCAGCCAGAGGGGCACGGGGGCTACCCCTTTTCCTGTCAAACAGACGCGGAGAGTTCTTTTTCTAACTGCTTCTTTCGTCTCTCGAAGCAAATGGAATTAGGGTATAAAATCCTTCGATTTTGAGATATTGTCTACTATTGAAGCAGTGGCAATTCGGCTCTCCATCCACCACCGCCTTTACGCCACTCGGGCTACATACAACGTAAGGTTAACGCCTCAATCCAATTACTGGAGACATGTGGGGAAAGTATGCATGTGTAGCGAGGCTGGGAGCAATTCTTCGCTGTAGCTATGGTTTCTAATAGTATGCCTTCTTTCTGTAAGTGAATATGAAAATCGTGCTGCTGACCAGTCCGTCGTCGTTCGAAACTCTGCTATGTGTGGTGACTGACGATTCGGGGAGAAACCTACTCATGGAAGCTGCCAGCGCAGCAAGACAAAGGAATTGAGAATGCCACAAATTCTGGTCCCAGACCCATCGGTTGAGTGCAGGTTCTCTGGTTCCGTGATGAAACATTCAGCAGGTGCAAGGTGCGCCTTTGACCAGTTATGGTATGTAGCTTCGCGCCAAGTCCTTGAATTTGACTTCCTCTCCTCAGCCCTGTCCAAAACTGTTTTGTTATTACAGCGATGCGGAAATTCCAAATTCAGAATTTATTCATCTAATGTATCGAAACCACTCCTCTATGTTACGGTTATATATTACAACCAAACAGTAAATAAAATAAATCAAGTTTCTTAAACATCCGGTGCGGAACCGGAACATGAGATGTTGTAAGAAACGACGTGTTCACTTTCTTTTTATGATATCTAAAATCCAGATTACATAAATTCCCTATCTTACATATTTTCTTTTGGCACTATTGATTAATATAGTTATATATATGATGTTTATGTATTGAAATATTTGAAGTATTTGGGTGTAGCACAAGTAGCCCTTTTGGCATAAAGGTAAGATTTAAGTTTAGAGCTGAGATCCGGGGATTAAGCGTTTAGTAAGCTCCGTAATCTCAAACCTGGCCCAAAGCCATCAATGTACTGTACGAGCTGGACAGCCCTGTCACCTGTCATACCGCTTCTTGTTCAGCTGAAATTAGTATAAATAACCCTCTCCCCTCAGTTGCACTGTACAAATGCAATAGTCAACAATCTCCGATAAAAGAAATACCTCAACCACAATGTCGTTTGATTGGAACAATTATTTGGTTAAAGGAATTCCTGTTGACCCCAAAGGTATAAGTCTTGATTTTTTGCGAAGGATTGACTAAAGGTAATAGGAAATGTTCCACTTCGTGAAAACTTCCATGATTTGAGCAAAGAAAAAAGATACCTTTATCTTGAAGGCCTCAAAAAGTTTCATCATACTGGAAAGGATGATCCATTGTCTTACTTCCAAATTGCTGGTAAGGGCTCATACCAAACGCATGATTAGAGCTAACTAGAAAGGAATTCATGGTAAACCTTATCAAACCTGGCCCTTTGGTAACAAAGATATTCTTCAAGAGCAACTGTCTGGCTTTTGTACACATTCCTCTGTGTTGTTTCTCACCTGGCATCGCCCTTATCTCTCTCTGTTTGAGGTATGTCTGTAATTGTCTTTCCATATTTATCTAATTTCGCGAAGACTACCTTACGTACGCACGTTAAAGAAGTTGCCGATGGAATTGCTGCTCGTGGCCACCCCGATAAAGACCAGTACTTGAAACTTGCTGAAGACTTTCGAATACCTTACTGGGACTGGGCTAGAACAGATTCCTTGGTTGTCCCCGAAGAAGCCCTTGATCCGACCTATAATGTGGATGGACCTCCTTGGCAGAAGAAAAATGAAACACCATTGAAGAAGTACAATCCTCTCTATGAATACCCATTTCCACCGGGGATCCCAGCAGATATTACAGTAAGTCTTCTACTCTCTTGAGTTTTTCTTGAAATTTGCCTCCTTTTTGTTACCATTCAAGCGCTCATTTTGTATTCGGCACTGAATTGGCCTACAACATATACTAACATGATTGAAGCTAAATTCTACTCCCAATGTTGGTTATCCTACCACTTATCTTCATCGACAATTATACTGATCCGTATTGAAGCAAAAGTCTACAAATACCGTTCGGTATCCTGGTACAGGAGATTCTGAGAAGGTAAAAGAGACTATTTTGGCTGAAATGACCAACTTCTACAATTCACCCGATCAAGGCGGTTTACCACAACTCACACCAGGGCGCAATTTGACCGAACGTGTTGTTTACATACTTCAGAAATATAATACCTTCAACGCTGCAAGTTCAAACAAGCTTAGAACGGGGCCAAATAAAGAAACTTTAGCGGACATGCCAAACTGGGGAAGCTTAGAAGATATACACAATGCGGTTCATAACCTCATGGGTGGTGGTGGCCACATGTCACGCGTCCCAGTGTCTGCTTTCGATCCTATATTCTGGCTTCGTAAGTACTACGCCATTCAGTACTAAAATATTGTCCTAACAAAGACTAGATCACACGTAGGCTAAGGCAAATGTAGAGATGAACTTTGAATACGGTACTAATGGTTGGCAGGAATATTGACAGGCTTTTTGATATTTGGCAAGCTCTACACGAGGATGATAACGATCCCAAAACATTCATCGTGCCTCGCCAATCCGCTGGAACCTTTGGTATTAAGGGGGGCACTGATGAGACAATGGATACTCAGCTCTTCCCGTTTAGACCTAATGTTGACTCGTGGTACACTTCCAAAAAGGTCCGCGCGACTAAATCATTTGGCTATAATTACAATGAGACTGCAGGTTTGAATTACCCAACGACCACAAATCAAAAAACCGCTTTAATGAAAGAAATTGGGCGCATCTATGGTTCCTTGGCAAAGTTCATTCGTCAGAGCAAGCAAGGGAATCCTACTGCAGGGGCCACACTGCTTCCCCAAGCACACATCATCAATCGGATAGTACAAAATGACCTTCCTGCCACCAATGCACAGCTCAAAACAATCATCACCGAGTTGCCCTCGAATAAGGCTCTTCTAAACGATTCGCTCCAAGAGTCTAAGCCTTTCCTGAAGGACCTTGCCCCCAACAACAAATACCTCGAGTGGCTCACTAACATAAAAGCGGAGAAGCATACGCTAGATGGAGCTT
>Ga0247734_1000446_pt1 | contig 36140 bp, 39 predicted proteins | sample UWRJL103311B2_FD_180933 | JGI IMG/M metagenome (GOLD analysis project Ga0247734, IMG submission 180933) | Plant litter microbial communities from Arlington Agricultural Research Station in Wisconsin, United States - UWRJ-L103-311B-2 | ecosystem: Environmental > Terrestrial > Plant litter >...
TAGGGTAAAACGCTATCGTTTTATATTTTAATGAAACTGTACACCAAAATGGCAATAATACCTATCACCATCATAAATATGTAGAAACCTACATTACCTGTTTGCAACAGGCGCAGGCCTTTACTTGCTTCTATTGTGCCCTTGCCAAGGCCATTTACAAATGCATCAATACCGCTAAGCTCAACCACCTTGTAAAAGAATACGGATATAGCATCCAGCGGCTTGCGGATAATTGTATCATACAACTCATCTATATAAAACTTATGGTATGACAGGTTTGACAATGCCGGGCGTTCCTGGTCATCAGCAACAGGTACATGCGCGCTGCTCACATATTTATAATAAGCATAACCCATTGCTATAAGCGCTACCCCAACTGAAATGATCATTAATGTCCATTCGGTGCTGTGGCTCAGTTCGTGCTCACCTAAAATTTTGTGCGATTCTTCAAACACAGGTGCAAGGTAAGCGCCCAGTTCGTGGTGGCCGCCCATTACGGCAGGTACACCTATCATACCGGCAACTGCCGATAATATAGCCAGCACAATAAGCGGGATAGTCATGCTTGGCGGCGATTCATGTAAATGATGTTCCTGCTCGTGCGTTCCGCGGAATTTACCCCAAAAGGTTAGATACATCATCCTGAACATATAGAAAGAGGTAAGCATGGCAGTAATAACACCCACTACATAAAAAGTAGTGCTGTGTGCAAAAGCTGCTGCTAAAATTTCGTCTTTAGAAAAGAATCCCGAAAATGGCGGGATACCTGCAATAGCAATAGTACCAACCAGCATGGTAATAAATGTAATCTTTATCTTACCCTTCAGGCCCCCCATTTTGCGCATATCCTGCTCGCCGCTCATGGCGTGGATTACAGAACCCGCACCCAGGAACAATAAAGCTTTAAAGAAAGCATGTGTTAACACATGGAAGAACGAGCCGGTATAAGCGCCAACGCCTAAACCCAAAAACATATAACCTAATTGCGATACGGTAGAGTAAGCCAGTACCTTTTTAATATCAGTTTGTGTTAAGGCAATTAATGCCGCAAAAAATGCTGTGGCTAAACCAACAATGGCAATTACCTCCATGGTTTGCGGCGCCATGGTAAATAAGATGTTAGAGCGGGCTATCATATAGATACCAGCAGTAACCATGGTTGCCGCGTGGATCAATGCTGATACCGGTGTTGGGCCGGCCATCGCATCTGGCAGCCAGGTAAATAATGGCAATTGTGCCGATTTACCAACTGCACCTATAAACAATAATATCGTAATGATAATAAATGGCGTTTGTCCCGGTGCCATTGTAGCCACTTTAGGGAAGATCTCGCCGTATGCAACACTGTTAAAATTGCTGATGAGCAAAAAGATCCCTAATAGGAAACCAAGATCGCCAATGCGGTTCATGATGAATGCTTTCTTGGCGGCATCGGCATAACTTGGGTTGGTGTACCAGAAACCGATAAGCAGATATGAGCATAAGCCCACGCCCTCCCAGCCGATAAACATAATAACATAGTTGCTACCCATTACCAGCAGCAGCATGAAGAATACAAACAGGTTTAAGTAAGCAAAGAACTTACCGAAGCCTGCATCATCGTGCATGTAACCGATAGAGTATAAGTGGATTAAAAAGCCTACGCCGGTAATGATGAGCAGCATAATAGAGCTCAGCTGATCTACCAGAAAAGCAAACGGGATATGAAATCTGCCAACGCTTATCCAATCAAACAGCATTACGTTGATAGGTGCCCCGGTTGCTTTGATCTGGAAAAATGTAGCCACACTTATTCCGAATGCTACCAGCACCAGCAGGCTGCCTATAGCGCCAATAATATTTTTCGACAGGGTATTACGCCCCAGTCCGTTTATAACAAAACCGGCTAAAGGTAATATGGGAATAAGCCAGATGTATTTATCCATTTGTATCCGTTGTGCGTTCTATTGTAATACGTATTGCTTGGGCCGATATTCAGCAGCATCCGATATGTTACCGGGAGATTGCTTCGTTCCTCGCAATGACGCGTTTTGTTACTCTTTAAATCCGAAATCTGAAATCAAATTACCATTTCAACCTGTTCAATACGTTAATATCTATAGAGTTGGTGTTGCGGTATATCATTACTATAATAGCCAAACCTACTGCTACTTCTGCAGCGGCCAGTGCCATAATAAAAAATACAAAAACCTGCCCGGCTGCATCGCCGCGGTAAACTGAAAATGCAGTAAGCAACAGGTTAACCGAGTTAAGCATCAGCTCAACCGACATAAATATCACTATCGCATTGCGGCGCAATAATACGCCCGTTACACCGATAGAAAATAAGATAGCGCTCAACAGTATGTAATGATTAAGCGGCACCGCTTGAATGGTATTAGTTAAACTTTCCATCAGATGGTTGCTTTGGGTTCTTTAGGGTCTTTTGTTGCCAATAATACTGCGCCAACCATTGCCGATAACAGCAATACCGACGATACCTCAAACGGCAGCAGGAACTCGTTAAATAATACTTTACCTAAGTTTTTTACCAGGCCCAGGTTAGGGTCTTTCAGCACCACAGAGTCTGATGTGCCCAGCAGCTTTAATGATGATACCAATGCCACCAGCAAAATACCGCCGCCAACTACAGCCGCAAGTTTCACCATGAATGGTTTAACCGGTTCCGATTCTTTGTTGAGGTTGATCAGCATCAGCGTATATAAAAACAGTACCAGTATAGCACCCATGTAAACAATGAAATTTACAATAGCCAAAAACTGGGCGTTGAGTAATATATAGTGAATGGTGAATGTAAAAAAGGTAAGTATAAGGTACAAGATACTATGCACCGGGTTTTTTGCAGTAATAACCAGTATAGAGAAAAATATGGATAAAAACGCGATGAAGTAAAATGTACTCATTATTTATATTTTACAAAATACCTTGCTTTTAAAAGTTGGGCAAAGGTATAAAACTTCTGTTATTGATTTAAAGGTGCCTCTACTAATTTATCTTTACCGTAAATAAAATCCTTACGCAGGTAATCAGACGGTACAATATCGCCATCTAAATAAATTGCTTCCTTAGGGCATGCTTCTTCGCAAAGACCGCAAAAAATGCAACGCAGCATGTTAATTTCATAAACGGCAGCGTATTTTTCTTCGCGGTATAAATGCTCTTCGCCTTTCTGGCGCTCGCCGGCCGTCATGGTGATGGCTTCTGCAGGGCACGATAACGCGCAAAGGCCGCATGCGGTGCAACGCTCTTTACCGTTCTCATCGCGTTTAAGCGAGTGCATGCCACGGAAGTTTTCAGAAAACTCGCGTTTTTGCTCGGGGTATTGTATTGTAACCGGCTTTTTAAAAAAGTGGCTCATGGTAATACCCAATCCTTTTACAATAGCAGGCAGGTAAGCCTTCTCTAAAAGGGTAAGCGGTTTTACAACCAGCTGCTTCTTTTTATTACTTAATGATTCCATTTGATCTTTTAAACCTCTCTATTTTATAAAAAAGTAATAACAACACCGGTGATAATAATATTAGCGATGGCTAAAGGAATTAAAATTTTCCAGCCCAGGTCCATCAGCTGATCGTAACGGAAACGCGGAATCGTCCAGCGTACCCACATAAAGAAGAAGATGAACAGGAATACTTTACCAAACATCAATGCCGTACCCAGTATTACAGAAATATTAGGGCCTGCATTTGCAGCTACCCAATCCATAAACGGATAGTTATAACCACCAAAGTAAAGCGTAGCCATTACTGCCGATGATATAAACATGTTGATATACTCGGCAAACAGGTAGAAACCTAACTTCATTGATGAGTATTCGGTATGGTAACCACCTACCAGTTCGGTTTCGCACTCAGGCAAATCGAACGGTGTACGGTTGGTTTCGGCAAAAGCGCAAATCAAAAACAGCAGGAAGCCCAAAGGCTGCTTAAAAACATTCCAGGAGAACCAGCCATCAGCCCAAAAACCATGCTGTTGCTGTGCAATTTCGCCCAAACTTAAGGTACCGGTAACCATTAGCAAAGCTATAATGCTTAAGCCCATAGAAATTTCGTAGCTGATATTCTGCGATGCTGCACGGATAGCGCCTAACAAAGAATACTTGTTGTTTGATGCCCAGCCGCCTATCATTACACCGTATACACCCAGTGATACTACACCAAAGATGTACAGGATGCCTACATTAATATCGGTAACCTGCAACGGGATAACCTTATCTCCAATGGTTAAATTTTGACCCCATGGGATAACTGCCGAACCTATACAGGCGGTTAATATGGCCAGCGAAGGGCCAACAATAAATAAAAACGGTGTAGCGTTGGTAGGGATGATCTCTTCTTTCAAGAACATCTTGCCACCATCGGCCAGTGGTTGTAAAATACCCCAGGGGCCTGCACGGTTAGGCCCTACCCTATCCTGAAAGAACGCCGCTATTTTACGCTCGGCATAAGTAGAATACATGGCTACTACCAGGCTTATCAAAAATATAATAATGATGAGCCCAAATTTTATGGCGATATCTGCTATAGTCAGTTCCATTACAGGCGTGTCTCCCTTTCAAATTGTTCTTTATTTGCTTGCTGCAATACCAGGTTGGTTTTTACAACAGGCAATGGTTTAAGCGTATCGTAGTGGTTAGAGCTGATAACAGATTTATGCGATACTTTACGCGGGCCTTCTATCACCCAATCAGCTGTTTTCTTTTTATCAAAACGGCAGGTGTTGCAAATAAATTCTTCTGCCTCGCCGTACTCATCTTTACGTGCAGTTACACGCAAAACATCCTCGCCTTTATACCATAAGGTAACTTTGCCACCGCAGCCTTCGGTGTGGCAATCGCGATGAGCCTCAACCGGTTTGGTGAACCATACACGGTTTTTAAAACGGAAAGTTTTATCGGTTAACGCGCCTACCGGGCAAACATCAATTACGTTACCGCTAAAATCGTTATCAACAGCTTTGGTGATATAAGTAGAGATTTCTGAATGATCGCCACGGTTTAAGATACCGTGGATACGGTGATCGGTGATCTGGTCGGCAACAAACACGCAGCGGTAGCACAGGATGCAGCGCGTCATGTGCAGTTGAATTTTATCGCCAATATCTATTCTTTCAAACGTACGGCGGTCAAACTCATAACGGGTTTTAGCCGCGCCGTGCTCGTAGCCTAAATCCTGCAGGTGACATTCACCGGCCTGGTCGCACACCGGGCAATCAAGCGGGTGGTTAATTAATAACATTTCCACCACACCTTTACGCGCCTCAATAACCTCGGGAGATGAAATATTTTGCACTTCCATGCCGTCCATCACCGTGGTACGGCAGCTTGCTACCAGCTTTGGCATAGGGCGCGGGTCTTTTTCAGATCCTTTGCTCACCTTAACCAAACAGGTACGGCACTTACCGCCACTGCCTTCCAGCTTGGAGTAATAGCACATAGCAGGCGGAACAATGTCACCACCAATTATCCTTGCGGCGTTCAGGATGGTTGTTCCCGGTTCTACTTCAATGGATATACTATCAATTGTAACTTTCATTGACTTTTGTTAGTCTTTTATATATTCCTTTGTCATGCTGAGGAATGAAGCATCTATTTGCGATCAGATCCTTCGTTATTCAGGATGACAGTTTTAATTATGCTGATGCAGCAACTGTAAGCGGATCTGCGTAATGTGCAATACCGTAGTTTCTTGTTGTTGCAATAGCGGCATCAGTTACGTGCCACTCAAACTCATCCCTGAAATGGCGGATAGCGCTGGCCACCGGCCATGCTGCCGCGTCACCAAGCGGACAAATTGTGTTACCTTCAATTTTTTTAGATACATCAACCAACAGGTCCATATCACTCATTTTACCGTGGCCGTATTCCAGGCGGTGTAAAACTTTTTCCATCCAGCCGGTACCTTCACGGCAAGGCGAACATTGTCCGCAGCTTTCGTGGTGGTAAAAACGGGCGAAGTTCCAGGTGTTGCGCACAATACACTGGTCTTCATCATAAGCAATAAAACCACCCGAACCCATCATGGTACCACTAACAAACCCGCCATCGGCTAATGATTCGTAGCTCATCAGGCGCGCTTCATTATTAATGGTTTTCAGGAACAGGTTAGCCGGAAGAATTGGTACCGATGAACCACCTGCAACAACCGCTTTTAAGCGTTTGCCGTTGGCAATACCACCGCAATATTCATCACTGTATAAAAATTCTTCGGCAGGTAAACCTAAGTCGATCTCGTAAACACCGGGGCGTTTTAAGTTACCGCCAGCGGAAATCAGTTTAGTACCTGTACTGCGGCCAAGGCCTATTTTAGCGTACTCGTCGCCGCCTTCGTTAATGATAGGCACAACAGCAGCAATAGATTCAACATTGTTAACAACCGTAGGGCACCCGTATAAACCCGCAATAGCCGGGAACGGAGGTTTGATCCTTGGGTTACCACGTTTACCTTCCAGTGATTCCAGCAAAGCAGTTTCTTCACCGCAGATGTAAGCGCCGCCACCCGGTTGTACGTAAAGCTCCAAATCGTAACCGGTGCCTAAAATGTTTTTACCTAAAAAGCCTTTTGCCTTTGCTTCGGCAATTGCTTTCTCCAGGATGCGGATCTGCGGCATCATTTCGCCGCGTACGTATATGTAAGATGTTTTGGCACCCAGCGCAAAGCTGGCTACTATCATGCCCTCAATTAATAAGTGAGGGATGTAGGTCATCAAAAAACGGTCTTTAAAAGTACCAGGTTCAGATTCATCTGCGTTGCAAACCAGGTAACGGGCAACACCCTCCGGTTTAGCCAGAAAGCTCCATTTCATCCCGGTAGGGAAACCTGCACCACCACGGCCGCGTAAACCCGATTTTTTTACCTCTTCCACCACTTCTTCGGGCGTTAAAGTTTTCAAAGCTTTTTCAACAGCAGCGTAGCCGCCTTTAGAGCGGTAAACATCAAATGTGTTGATGCCGGGTACGTTAATATGTTCAAGTAAAAGTTTGCGTCCCATTAGTTGTTCGCTTTTGCTTTTAAATCTACAATCAGTTTATCAACCGATTCGGTAGTTAAGTTCTCGTAAAAAGTGTAATCGGGGCCAATTTGCAATACCGGGCCAAAGCCGCAGGCTGCCAGGCATTCTACACCTCTCCAGCTAAATAAGCCATCGGGGGTAACATCTCCCTCTTGAACACCAAGCGTTTTTTCAATATGCTCCATTATTGGGGTTGCACCAACAATTTCGCATGGGCCTGTACGGCAAACTTCTAACATGTACTTGCCCTGCGGCTTTAAAAAGTACATGGTGTAAAATGATGCCACCTCGTAAACCTCTATCGATTGGATAGAAAGAAACTCGGCCACTTTATCCATAGCTGGCGCGCTAACCCAGCCAAACTCTGCCTGTACCAAATGCAGTATAGGCAACAAGGCCGATTTTTGCTTCCCTTCCGGGTAACGGCTAACCACATCGGCAAGCTTGCCGATCAGTTCCGGTGAAAATGTTACCGGTGTATTGGTATCCTGTACGCTAAGCATCTAACTCTCCTGCTATTACGTTTAAACTACTCATGTTAATAATCGCATCAGAAAGCAGCATCCCCTGGCTCATGTTGGCATACATCTGGTAATTGATGAAGCTTGGCCTGCGGAAGTGTAAACGGTACGGAGAGCGGCCGCCATCGTTCACCAGGTAAAAGCCCAGTTCGCCGTTGGCACCTTCTACCGCGTGGTAAACTTCGGCAGTTGGGGTTTCTACTTCGCCCATCACAATTTTAAAGTGATAGATCAAAGCTTCCATGTTGTTATATACTTCTTCTTTAGGAGGCAGGTAAAATGCCGGCACATCCGCGTGGAAAATATCTGATGGTTCTTTTTCTATTTTGGCTAAGGCTTGCTCAATAATACGCATGCTCTGCCACATCTCTTCGTTACGTACCAAAAAGCGGTTATAAACGTCGCCGTTCTCGCCAACAGGTACTTCAAAGTCAAAATCTTCGTAAGATGAGTATGGCTCCATAGCCCTCACATCATAGTCCACACCGGTAGCGCGCAGTATAGGGCCAGTCCAGCTGTAGCTTAATGCTTGTTCGGCAGTAACAGCGGCAACATCCTTAGTACGGTCTACAAAGATCCGGTTACGGTTAAACAGAGATTCAAACTCTTTTAACACTTTAGGGAACCGCTCGGTAAACCTGCGGATCTTGTTAAATGCGATGGTGTTGAAGTTACGCTCGAAACCGCCAATACGGCCAACGTTTGTTGTTAAGCGCGAACCGCAGATCTCTTCATATATCTCGTAGATCTCCTCGCGGTACTCCATCATGTACAAGAAACCGGTAAACGCGCCGGTATCCACACCCAATACACCGTTGCACACAATATGATCTGCAATACGGGCAAGCTCCATAATGATCACACGCATATAATCAACACGTTTTGGCATGGTGATGCCCAAGAGCTTTTCAACCGTCATATGCCAGCCCATATTGTTAATGGGCGACGAGCAGTAATTAAGCCTATCGGTAAGCGGGGTTATCTGATAAAACGGCCGGTGCTCGGCAATTTTTTCAAAAGCACGGTGTATGTAACCTATAGTTGATACACCGCTAACAATACGTTCGCCATCCATCTGCAACACATTCTGGAACACGCCATGCGTGGCCGGGTGCGTTGGCCCCAGGTTGAGCGTTGAATACTCGGTTTGCGGATCGTTATCAGTATATACGGGATGGTTCTGCATTATCTTCCGAAAAAGTAATCTTTTTTATCAATACGGTTTGGATCTTCAAGCGGGAATTCCTTCCTCATCGGGAATACGGTCATGTCATCAACATTCAGTATCCTCCTCAGGTCGGGGTGCCCGTCAAATATCACCCCAAAAAAGTCGTATGTTTCTCTTTCCATCCAGTTGGCGCCATCCCAAAGCGTGGTAGCTGTTGGTATGTGTACGTTATCTATCGGAATAAAAACTTTAACGCGTATGCGTGTATTAGTTGTAAGGCTGTGCAGGTGATAAATAACCCCTATCTCCCTGCCCGCAGCTTCCGGGTAATGAATTGCGGTAAGATCTGTTAAAAATATAAACTTCAGCTCAGGGTCGGTTTTCAAAAAGCTCAGTACATCTGTAATTTGCTCTTTGCCGGTTTCTACCGAAAGCAAGCCATAATCCTGGCTTAGTTCGGTAACCTGCCCCGGGAATTTTTCAACCAGTTTTTGTATCAGTACTTCGTTAGCTATTTTACCCATTACTGTATTCCGTATGAAGCTAATAATTCCTGATACTTTGGTTCCTGGCGGCGGCGAAGTGTTTCGGTCTTCACCAAGTGCTGAATAGCCATAAAGCCATCAATAATAGCTTCGGGGCGCGGCGGGCAGCCCGGCACGTAAACATCCACAGGGATAATTTCATCAATACCCTGCAACACAGAGTAAGTATCAAATATACCACCGCTTGATGCGCATGCACCTACAGCAATAACCCAGCGTGGCTCGGCCATTTGTAAATACACCTGCCTTAAAACCGGACCCATTTTTTTAGAGATGGTACCCATTACCATCAACAGATCGGCCTGGCGGGGCGAAAAGCTTAAACGCTCGGCACCAAATCTGCTTAAATCGTAATGTGATCCCATGGTGGCCATAAACTCAATTCCGCAGCAAGATGTTGCGAATGGTAAAGGCCATAAAGAGTTTGCGCGTGCCAGCCCTATTGCCTGATCGAGAGCGGTGGCAAAAAAGCCAGCCCCTTCTACTCCGGCCGGAGCATCAACTATTTGAATATCACTCATGAATTTTTATCAAATAAAAATAAACCCATCAGCTGAGCTGATTTGCAAATTTAAATAAAATACGTTGTAACGAGTACACTATGAAAGCGCAGGTGCATATTTAGAATTGTTCTAAAGAGGTGCCCGCTTTTGATAAGAGTGGGCGGGCTTTCAGATAAAAAGCCCGGGCGCAGGATAATTAATCCCAGTTTAAAGCGCCTTTTTTTATGATGTAGAAGAAACCGGCTAAAAGTGTACCCATAAAGATAAACATCTCTATCAGGCCTTCTGCACCCAGATCGCGGAAGTTAACCGCCCAGGGGTACATAAAAATAACCTCCACATCAAACAGAACAAACAGGATAGCTACCAGGAAATATTTAATTGACATGGGCTGGCGGGCGTTACCCACAACCTCAATACCCGATTCAAATGGCGTTAGCTTATCCTTAGTTTTACGTTTAGGGCCAATATTGTGTGTTACCACCATTGTTGTAACAGCAAAACCAAGCGCCACCAGCATTTGGAATATGATAGGCAAGTAATTAACCGGTAAACTTTGTAATTCCATGCTGCAAATATACAAATGAGCGGATAATAAAAAAGCCCTCTTTTTTGAAGAGGGCTTTAATTTGTTATGTTATAAGATTATTTACCTTTTGCAGCACCACCTTTACGGGAGAAGAACGATGCTACCTGTTTGTTGGTAGGATCAAGCTCTTTTGCTTTGGTAAAGTTTTCTGTTGCCTTGGCATCATCTTTTTCTTTGTATTGATAGATGTTGCCTAAATAAATATAAGCTTCTGCTAAATCTCTTTTAGCTTTTTCATCTGTTGGCGGTGTAGCCGTCATAATAGTGATGTACTGCTCATAGTAAGGTTTCGCGAAACCTTTAATGTTGTTTCTGTCAACCTCTTTGCTATCGTTTACACGTGCTCTGAATAATACAACCGCAGGGATTGGTTTGCTTGCTTTCTGGCTGATGTAGCTAAATGCAGAATCAGCTTTAGTTAGCAAGGTAGTATCCGGATTTTTGGCCGGATCGAACGCAAAGTAGTAGCTTGTACCAACTCTCAGGTAATCATTCAAAGTACCTTTGTGAGATTTAGTAAGGTAAGTACGGTAAGCATCACCAGCTTTTTCGTATTTCTTTTGTGCGTATAATGATTTACCAATTTCAGCAAAAACATCTGCCTGTGTGGTATCCATAGTGTATGCTTTCTGTAAAGCAGCAATACCTAATGAATCTTGCTGTGAAGCAATCAGGATACGGCCTAGGTACAGGTAATCGCGTGGGATAACACGTTTTGGCTCTGCTTTGGTAACCCAGGTATTCATTGCAGTTAATGCAGCAGGGTAATCCTTGTTCTCGTAAGCTGCATAACCTAAGTAACGGTAAACCCTTAAGTTATTGTTTGATGATTTTGCCAATTCAGTAGCCTCTGTTTGTAATGCTTTGTAATCACCTGCGTAAGCAAGGAAGTCGGCATAACGTAAACGAGACTCTAAAGACATATCTGTTAATGAAAGATATTTACGGTATTGATCTACCGCTTCTTTAATTTTTGCTGATGCGCTTTTAGGGTCTGTCAAAGCCCATCTAACATCAGTTTCTGCCCACTCACGGTAAGCTGGGCCGTAATTAGGGTCGATAGCCAAAGCATCTTTAAACTGCTGCTCAGAATCGGTAAAGTTGTTAGCAAATCTCCACAATACACCAGTTGCAACTTTAGCATGCGCAAGTTTTGGATTAAGTGCTAAAGCAGCCATATAGTTATCCAAAGCTTCTGAGCTTTTTAACTGCGTGCGGTAAGCATCGCCCAAAACAACCAGCAGCTCGGCGTCTTTAGGATTAACGGCTTTACCTTTGTTTAATACCGCAATGGCAGCATTTGCATCGGCAGCGTCAACTTTATCATTTACCGGGTTAAGCAGGTAGCCTTCGCCAATGTAAATGTAAGGGGTGCTGCTTTTACCAGCTAGGCTAACAGCCTGGTTAAAGTTGGTAGTTGCGGTGGCCTTGTCTTTATCAACAAAAGCGGCTACACCTAAACCTGCGTAGTTTAAAGCAGATTTTGGGTTAACAGCAATACCTTTGTTAAAAACTGTTTTTGCAGAATCGGTATAGTCCTGCAGAATGTACACCCAGCCCAGGTAAAAGAAGTTTTCATCTTTAGTGGCCTGAGTAACGGTTAAGTTCTTAAGCATCGATTTAGCTTTCTGATATTGTTCAGCATCAATTGCTTTTTTGGCGTCGTCCAAACTTTGAGCAAAAACTGATGAACCTACGAATGCCAGTGCTAATATTAGTTTACTTATCTTACTGATCATTTTCATCTTAGTTTTATAGTGTTTAATTAGTGTGTTATGTTTATTTCCCTCGGCGGGATAGAATCAGGCAGCAGGCCCGATTTTAGTATTATCCTTTGTCCGCGTTCGCTTGCTAAAAATGTTGCAAAGCCCGATCCCAATCCTTTTCTCCCTGTGCAATCAATTATATACAACGACCTGCTTAGCGGATACGTATGTAAGACAAGCGTTTCCTGAGAAGGTTTAAAATACACTCCGGGCGCTTTTTTGTTATTTTCGTCTTTAACGCCTACAATCTTCACCTTTTCCACCGCTGCGGCATAATCCTCATCCGGATCATTCAGCCAGCTAAACCCGATTATGCCTATCGCATCCGAATGTTCACTAACGTACTTAATAACTTCTTTATTTGATTTTAAAGCGTAGATGTTTTTTTGCTTAAAATCCTTATTACCTGATATTTGCTTCAAATACCTTACCAAACTTGAGTTTGGGTTATCAAAAACAATTTTTTTATCAGTTTTAGCTGTGCCGTTAAGCATGCTAATAATCTCTTTTACAGATGTCAAGGTGTCATTTGACGCCTGGTTGACAATTATGGCAACGGCATCAATGGCAAACCTGTTTACATCAGGGATAAGCGCCCTTCTTTTTAATATGCCAAGTTCGGCAGTATCCAGGTTTCGCGATAAAATAGCCACCCTTGTGCTATCGTTAAGCAATGTATTTAGTACCTGCGCTTCGGGCTTATAAGTAATTACAGGGTTTGCTTTGGGGTATAATGCCTTAAAAACATATTCCTCTTCGCTTACTATTGGCGAGAACGATTCATCTGCCGAAAAATAGGCGGTACCAAAAGTAAAACCATCTTTAGCAGGGGCTTTATCTTTTTTATCCTGCTGGTTACAGGCTGCAAAACCCAGTAGTATTGTTAAGCCAAACAATACAGGTTTAAAATTAATTTTCATCAGGCTCCTTCCTTAAATAACGCGAAAAGCGCAGCACAGCGTATATTAAGATCACCGACCCGAATAAGGTACGCTGCGTTGGGGGTAATTGTAGCGGAAACTTGTCCCAAAAAATAATCATTAACCCAAGCGCGCAAAAGCCTGCAAATGCAGTAACTCCTAAAATAAGCAAAAACCGCCTTTTGGGCGATTTTTGCTTTTCATTATTGTTTGATAACATGTAAAGTTATTCTTGAGCAAGGGAGAACGCAACAGGTACACTGTATTGTACACGTACCGGTTTACCGTTTTGGATACCAGGAGTCCATTTAGGCGAAGCCTTTAATGCACGTACTGCTTCCTCATCGCAACCGCTACCAATACCTCTTACAACTTTAATATCAGTTAGCGAACCATCTCTTTCAACCACAAAGGTTAAAATTACACGGCCGGTAACGTTGTTTTCTCTTGCAATAGCAGGGTAACGGATAGCTTTACCTAAGTATGCGCCAAATTTGGCATCACCACCCGGGAAGCTTGGTTGTTTTTCTACCGCTGTAAAGATCTGGTTAGGGTTTTCCTCTACCACTTGCTTTACATCGGAGTTACCTACCGGCTCGTCAATCCTGATCTCGGCATCAGGGTCACCTTTTTGGTCTTTCTGACCAGGATCGGCAACTTCCAATTCCTTAACGGTTGGCGGGTCTTTTTCACGCACCTCGTTATCCGGTTTTACTACCGGAGGAGGGAAACGCACCTGGTCTACCTTTGGTTTAGGTGGTTCCGGCGGCGGCGGAGGTGGTTTTTTAATTTCATCAACCGGTGGGGGTGGAAGTACCACTTCGGTAACCTTCACTTTTTCCTTGTCTTTAGGAATAAACCCCTGGATCTTGTTGAGTATTGTTTTAAAGGAAATAAGAAAAACAAATACGGCAACGCCTATTAAAAGAGCCCGGTTAGTATTTTTCGGGTTAGTCTTTCTTAAGTCGTAAGCGCCATATGCTTTGTTACGGCCTGTAAAAACAACGTCGATCCACTGTTGGTTTAGTATGTCTAATTTTGATCCAAACATTGTTTTATAACGTTAGTTTACTTTTTAATATTACCTTAATAGTTACCGTCTCTCTTCAGTAATTCAACTTCACCCGGGGTAATATCAACAATCGCATAAGATTGCACTTTAGTAATGTTGATCTCATCAAGCACATCTACTACGTTTTTGTAGTTAGATTTATCGCTTGGTTTAATCAGCACTACCATATATTTACCGGTAGACGCTTGAATTTCCTTACCTTTTTCCAGCAACGTTTTACGGATGCCGTTTTTACCGTAACTATCGGTAGTTGGCTGTGACTTGCCCGGCTCGCCTATAAACCATTCTATTTTATTATTAGCACCTAATAATATGGTCATCGAACGAGAGGCAGCAACAGCTAACTGGTCGGTTTGCTTCTCTTCCTTATCAGGCATGGTTAAATCCATAGCCTTAGGTTTTGACAGGGTAGTGGTCAACATAAAGAAGGTGATCAGCAAGAAGGCCAGATCCACCATCGCGGTTAAATCCACGCGTGTAGACGCTTTCTTACTTCTAACTTTCCCGCCTTTATGTTTCCCCCCCCCGGAGGTGTCTAATTCTGCCATTTCTACTTAGCTTTAGGTGCAGACCTAATCGTAGTGATCAGGCTGAACTTGTTAATTTTCTGTTTCTGAAGAAGGCCTATCAAAACTTTGATAGTTGGGTATTCTTCTTTATTATCCCCTTTGATTGAGATACGCAAAGCTTTGTTGTGTAAGGCTACATCGGCTTTACGTGCTTCGCGAATCCAGTCGGCTAATTCATTATTAGCTGTTGTATCATGGGGGATACCCGGTTGCTTAAATTCTTTTCGTTGCTCTGCATCCATGTTAAGGTAGTTACCCAGCTGGCCCAGCGGCATTCCGAAGATGGGTAAGCCCGAAAACTTAACCTGCTGCTCGGGAGTGAACTTAACATTGTATTTCTCTCCCATCTGGATCAGCGTTTGCTGGCGGATATCGTTACCATCTACACTAAAGAACACCTTACCTTGCCCTACAGTTAACATTAACATGTTATCATCAGGGATAGGGATCTCTGTTGCTGATGCCGGTATATCTACCGGAACCGGATCCTCGGTTTTTGGTTTTGCAGTTAAGATAAAGAAAGTAAGCAGCAGGAATGCTACGTCGCACATGGCGGTCATATCAATCGAGGTGCTCTTCCTCTGTACTTTTACTCTTGGCATGTTGTAAAATTAAATATTTAGTGTTACAATTTCAAATTAATTCCAAATTATATTTTGTTATAACGTGGAAACAAGCACTAATATTTTATTACCTGCTATTTTTATGTGATGCAGCGAATGTTTGAACGATGCTGAAACCTGTTTCGTCGATAGCGTAAGTTAATTTATCTATCTTAGAAGTAAACAAGTTGTACATTACAATTGAGATAGCAGAAGTACCGATACCTAAAGCTGTATTGATTAGCGCTTCAGAGATACTGTTTGATAAGGCTGATTGGTTTGGAGCACCAGAAGCTGCCAATGCACCGAAGGCCTTGATCATACCGATTACCGTACCTAACAGACCTGTTAATGTACCAATTGATACCAAAGTAGCAATGATAGTTAAGTTTTGCTCTAACATAGGCATTTCTAAGGCTGTAGCCTCTTCGATGTCTTTTTGGATAGCTAATGATTTTTGATCAACATCTAATGTTGTATCAACTTCCATCTCACGGTATTTTTTCAAACCAGATTTGATAACGTTTGCTACCGAACCTTTTTGTTTGTCGCACTCAGCGCTTGCTGCATCGATGTTACCAGAGTTAAGGAAAGATTGGATCCTTTTAACAAATGCTTCTACGTTACCTGTACCAGATGCTTTACCGATTACCACAAAGCGCTCGATAGAGAACACGATAACCATTAACAGGTAAGACATAATGATAGGTACGATAACACCACCTTTGTGTACAGTACCGAAATAATCGCCAGGAACCGGCTCGTTTTCTGGGTCGCCACCTACGTAGTGACTGCCATCACCTAAAATGAACACGAATATGCAAATAGCTACGGCTATACAAATAGGAATGGTTAAAGATGCAAATGCGCCGGATGCACTTGAGCTTTCTTGTTTAACAGGAGTAGTTGGTTTTGTTGGTGCGTTTGCCATTACTTTTTAATTTTTAGTTTTCGTTTTGTTTATAATATAAGTTAATAAAAATGTGTGCTCTTTTAAGCGAATAACAAAAATAGAATTTAAATGAATTAAAAAAACTTTTTATGTAATTCTTTATAATAATTTAATATAGTGCGTTAAGCACTTGCAAATTGGTAATACATAACGTTATTACGTACAAAAATTGTGTTTTTGCCAAATAATATTTTACAATAAAACCCATTTTTTTTAATAATAGCAAGTACCAAGCTACAAAAAGTGTGTAACTATGGTGATATAATAGTGTCTAAAGTACAGTTACACCTATGCCTTTTATAGTCAAACCTAAGTAAATTGTGTTGTATCAACACATTGACTTAGGCACAACTTAAGTTGTAATTTTTTAAATAAAAAAGGAGCCTACTCATTTACAAGCGCTTATCTAAATATATTAAAAATTTACGGCACCATAAATCAGCCACATACAATTGCTGTAAAAGAGCCTAACATTCATTAAAAGCAAAAACTTTATTTAGTACTTTTATTTTATAAGGACGAGTTAATGAATTGTGGGCAGCGGTTGCTTTATGGTGGCTACGCCCCTCTCTCTTGAATATTTCATAAAGCAACAACTACTAAAATCCCCTCATTGCAAACAGGAACAAACAGGCGTTCGTTACAGATATTTCAAAAAAGGAAAAAGCAAGCTCAAAGTATTGAACCTATTCTACCACTGCTCGTATTCTTCCCTCAATCTCCTTCACCAATTCATCAACCGGGGTTTTACCGGGTTCTATAGGTTCCAGCACTTCCCAGCTCATGGGGGTGAAGGTGTTTAGCGGGTACAATCCGTATTGGATCATTTTCCAGGAGTTTTTTATGGCGATGGGTACCAGCAGGGCATCCGGGCATTTTTTTAATAGCGCCGCTACGCCTGCAGCCTGAAAGGGTTTAACCTTGCCATCCTTAGAGCGTGTTCCCTCGGGGAAGATCATAGCCGACCACTTATTCTCTTTCATCCGGAGCCCGAATTTTACCAGCTCGGTGATGGATTGGCGCGGGTCTTTCCTGTCGATATTGGCGCCGCCGCCTACTTTTAGATTATAGGAGATAGATGGGATGCCTTTGGTAAGTTCTACTTTAGAAATAAACTTGGCATGATACTTCCGCAGGAAATAGATCATGGGCGGGATATCAAACGTGCTTTGATGGTTGGCAATAAATATAATTGAACGGCCAACAGGCAGGTTTTGCCTGTTAATAAAGGTAACCGAGTTGCCAACAATATAAAAGGTACTTACCAAAAAGAAGTTAAGGATATCTACACTGCGTTTGTGCGCTGCATAGCCAAACAGGTTATAGCAGATCCATTGGATAGGATGAAAGATAACAAGGAACAGCAAAAATGCAACAATTGCAAACGGGGAAAGGATATAGCCTAAAAACTTTTTCATCAGCCCCGCAAAGTTATATTTTTTTGAGAAAATGATAATGTTTGAATTATAATCTGTTCTCCAGCAGCATCAGCTTTACTTTTAGCACGGCAACAACGGTAACGCTGTCGGTAATTTCGCCGCGGCAAACCATTTGGTACACTTCTTCAAACGGTACCTTGTTTACCAGCAGGTCTTCGGTGTCTTCAGGCTCGGCTTCGTGCTGCTGCAGGCCACGGGCAAGATAGATGATACTTAGTTCATCACTTACAGAGTTGGAGAGGTGCATCTGCATAATTTCGGTCCACTCGGTAGCTTTCAGGCCGGTTTCTTCCAGCAGTTCGCGTTTGGCAGAGTCAAGCGGGTTGCTGCCTTCGGGGCCTCCGCCCTCGGGAATTTCCCAGCAATACTGGTCGAGCACAAAGCGGAACTGGCCAACCAGGTAGGTGTTCATATCCTCATCCAGCGGAATAACGCCAATAGCCACATTTTTAAAATGAACCTTGCCATAAATGCCCGGGTTGCCCGATGGGTTGATCACCTGGTATTCGGTTACGTTGATCCATGGGTTATCATAAATATTTTCCTGTGAGGTAACCTGCCAGGGGTTTTCGGTGGGATGCTGCATATAGTTTGAATCAAATTTTGAATTTAAGAATTTTCAGGATGAAGACGGAAACTATTTAAAATTACCCGGCATTCTCCGTTTTTCGCTGCAGGTAACCCGGTACGTTCACCAGCAGGATGCCCGCCAAAATAACAATGAGGCATAATAGCTGCGCGGTATTTACATCCTCATTTATCAACAGCCAGCCTAAAAATACCGCCACAACCGGGTTTACATAAGTATGTGTACTGATAATAGCCGGCGGCTTTATTGTGATGAGCCAAACGAACGACAGGTACGCCACCAGCGAGCCCATCACAATTAAAAAGATAAGCGCTGCCCATGCTTTCAAAGTTACGGCCCCGAACGAGAACCCAACCTGCTCGCTTTTGCAAAAGACCACAACAGCTGCGGCCACACCTGCAGATAGTAGTTGCACGCTGGCATTCATTACGGTAGAACTTTTACCCTGGCTGCCTTTAATTATAAGCGAGCCAGCTACCCACAGCATGGCGCTGAATAGAATAGCCACGCTGGCTATAGTTGCCATTGGTGATTCATCGGCATGTACAACGCCGAGTTTTAAAAAAAGGAATATCCCGGTGAAACCAATGATCAGCCCACTGATAATGTATTTATTAGAGAAGTATTCAGGCCAGCGTTTGCGGTCTATTATTAAAAACATAAGCGGTTCGGTGGCAACCAATATAGCCGCCTGGCCAGAGCTGATGTACTGCTCGGCCCAGGCAATTACGCCGGTACCGCCTATCAGCATAATAGTACCACTGAGTGCATGCCGCCATAAAAATTTTTTCTCCGGGAAACTTTCGCCCTTTAGTTTACACCAGGCCAGCATCAGTAAACCTGCTGCCATATAACGCAGCCCCACCAATATAAACGGCGGGAAACTTTTTAAGCCATACGCCACTGCCAGGTAGGTAGAGCCCCATACAATATAGATATTGAAGAAGGCAAACGCTATCAGTAATGATAATGCAGGGGCTTTGGTTTTCATGAATTACTGAGAAAACAGAAATGTGTAGCCTTAATTAAATGAGGCAGACAAATTTATGCAAATGCTAAAGGTTATTCTTAAGAAGCTTATCAATAGCTAATTCGATGTATTTTGGATTGGAGAACATTGTATTTTTTCTGTTGCTCCAGTTGGCCAGGTTACTTGTTATCAAATCCACAGATTTTGTGTTGTTTTTTTGAGCGATAAAATCAATTGTAGATAATAATTCTAAGCCAAAAGATGAATAAAACCCTTCTAAAAAAGCCTTTGTTTTTGCTACCGTCTTTTTATGTATATCGCTTGCCGATTCCTCCAAATAAGCAAGTACATCGCTCTCCGTATCCATCATAATACCTAATTCCTCAAATGGCCTTTTATCCTTACCACCATAACCTGTAATATAGCTGCCATTTAGGTAGTGTAATACATGCTTTACCTTACCCGAGTAAGGGCCATAAAAGTTAGGCGCAAATTCAAGGTTAAATATTTCCTTGCCGCCAAAGCGCTGCAGGAAATAAGCTATTTTCTCTGCAGCAAATTCCGACACAAATTCACCGTTTTTTACCAGATCAAACAGAACGGCCAATAACATAGCCCTGGCAGGGGTTAGTTGTACTTTTTCATTTTTTACAATTTCTTTAATTGTATAATTAGGCTGGTAAATAAATATGGCTGCGTCAATATTAGATAGGTATTGTATAAAAAGGCCTTTCACTTTGGCCCACTCAAGGCCACCGTTACCCGCTCCCAATGCAGGTATCGCTACGGATTTTATTCCTTGATCTTTAATGGCACCCGCAAGTTTTTTTAAGCCCTCTTCTATATAAGCGTATTCAGACGGCGCTCGCCAGGTTGTTTTTGTTGGGAAATTAATTATAATTTTTTTATCCCCTGTTGAAGATTCTTCTTTGTGTATTAACAAGTGGCCAACAGTAAGCTTTTTTTCTTTGCAAGCCTTTAAATAGATTTTATAATTTTCTGGAAACTGATCTTTAAATTGCAGCGCCAGGCCTTTACCCATCACACCCACCGTGTTAACAGGGTTAACTAATGCTTCTGCATCACTTTCCAGTAAATTTCCCTCTATAAAATTTATCATTTAATTAAAAGTAATAATTGGGTTTAGCAATTACTTTGTTTTGGTTAATTCCTAAAGTTAATAAATTGTTTTTAGCAATACTGTTAAAAACCACATACCCAAGTATGGCCGTAATTGGTATATCAGCCTCTACCAAAAACTCAGCCTCTTTCCTCCGTTTCAAATCCAGGTCATTCTCGTCTTTCCAGTACTTCGCACTAATTGCTTGCTTGTCAATAATATCTTGTAAATAATCAATTTCATTAATACCAAAAAGTTCGGTAAGGCCGTCTACAGCGTGTCCGTTTGTGAAAATATATGGCAAGCCGTGTTCTATTATTTTTTCGACGCTTGTTATACAGTATACAATGTCATCCGGAGCAGTTGGATTTACATTGCTTAACCCGTTTTGAATTACAAAAAGCATAGGCATGCGGTATCCAAAATAAAAAGGGATATATGAGCCTAATAATTTCCCATTCTGTAATAATCGGTTAGTTCTCTTGTAAATAATTGTAGAATCACCTATGGAGACATAATCCGGATTTGACCGGGGCGACGAACTATGCGTAACGCCATTGGAAAGAATATGCGGAATATTCTTGATGTGGGTCATTCTATATAAAAGCGTCCGCATTACATCTACTTCAAATTATAAGTCTGAATATAAGTATTTTAAAGCCTTTACAAAAAAAGCGGCCGAAATATCAGCCGCTTTTTCAATGTGATTAAATTTATTAGGGGAATTATAATCCAAATTCAGCTTTTACTTTATCTACGTAGTCCAGTTTTTCCCAGGTAAACAGCTCCACCTCGCGCTCCAGCTTGCTGCCGTCGTGCGCGTTGAAGGTTTTGGTAACCGTTTCGTTCGGGCGGCCAAAGTGGCCGTAAGCAGCGGTTTCGCTGTAAATAGGGTTACGCAGTTTAAAGCGGGTTTCAATTGCGTAAGGTGTCATGTTAAATATGGCCTCTACTTTTTTAGCAATTTCGCCGTCGTTTAAGGCTACTTTGCTGGTGCCATAGGTGTTTACGTAAATACCCATTGGCTGTGCTACGCCAATGGCGTATGATACCTGTACCAATACTTCATCGCAAACACCTGCAGCTACCAGGTTTTTAGCAATGTGGCGGGTAGCGTAAGCAGCAGAGCGGTCAACCTTTGATGGGTCTTTACCGCTGAATGCACCACCACCGTGTGCTCCTTTACCACCGTAGGTATCTACAATGATCTTGCGGCCGGTTAAGCCGGTATCGCCATGCGGGCCACCAATAACAAATTTACCGGTTGGGTTAATGTGGTATTTAATATCTGCATTAAAAAAGTGCGCGTATTTAGGATACTTAGCCTGTACGCGCGGGATGAGAATGCTAATGATATCATCGCTGATCTTTTTCAGCATGGCAGCTTCTTCGTCGAAATCATCGTGCTGGGTAGAAATTACAATGGCATCGATACGGGTAGGCTGGTTATCATCGCTGTACTCTAAAGTAACCTGCGATTTTGCATCCGGGCGAAGGTATTCAATATCGGTTGCTTCGCGGCGGATAGCGGCCAGCTCTATTAATAAAGCATGGGCAATATCTAAAGCCAATGGCATATAGTTATCCGTTTCGATAGTGGCGTAGCCAAACATCATACCCTGGTCGCCGGCGCCCTGCTCTTCTTTAGCTTTGCGGTCAACTCCCTGGTTAATATCCGGAGATTGCTCATGAATGGCCGAAAGCACACCGCAGGAGCTGCCATCAAACATATACTCGCCTTTGGTGTAACCAATTTTGTTGATCACTTCGCGGGCAATTTTTTGCACATCAAGATAAGCCTTGGATTTTACCTCGCCGGCTAAAATAACCTGCCCGGTAGTTACCAGGGTTTCGCAGGCAACTTTAGATTCTGGGTCAAAAGCTAAAAAGTTATCAATTAACGCGTCGGAGATCTGATCGGCAACTTTATCGGGATGCCCTTCTGATACGGATTCTGAGGTAAATAAGTATGGCATATTTGTTTTTAATAAACGTTTAACCGAAAGGTATGGATTTCTTTGAAACTGTAAAAGAGGAGCAAGATTAGCACTTTTTTACGTGGTTGCAATATGTTTGGGGGAGGCCCAAACAATCAAATCAGTCCACTTTCGTTGGCCAAAAATAAAACAATTTTTCACAAAGCCGAAAATACATTTACTTTTGACGCTGAAAACCTATATAGTTGAAAAGGAAAGCGTTATTTATTATAAACCCGGTATCGGGAGGGAAGAAAAAGGATGGTGTGCCGGAGCTTATACACAAATACCTCGATCACACAATATTTGAGTACGAAACCATTTACAGCACAGGCGTTAAACACGCCCGCGATGTAGCCAGGGAACGGGCTGCCGACTACGATATTATTGTAGCCGTTGGCGGCGATGGTACCATAAACGAGGTAGCATCGGCCATTGCGGGTACTAATACCGTACTTGGGGTGATCCCATATGGCTCGGGCAACGGGTTATCTCGCTTTTTGGGTATACCTATGAATGCCGAAGGCGCCATAAAATTGTTAAACACGGGGCAGGCTGTTACCATAGATGCCGGTAAAATGAACGGCAAGTGGTTTTTTAATATGGCAGGCATGGGTTTTGATGCCCACATCAGCCATGTGTTTGCCCAGGGCAGCGAAAAGCGGGGCTTTGTAAGCTACTTTAAATCATCCTTAAAAGAGATTGCGAATTATAAATCCCAAACCTATCAACTGGATGTTGATGGGGTAAAGTATGAGCGCGAAGCATTTATGCTGAGCCTGGCCAATTCATCGCAGTATGGCAACAATGCGCATGTATCGCCAACGGCATCTGTGCAGGATGGTTTGCTGGATGTATGTATCATAAAACCCTTCCCATTATACCGTTTTCCGGAGATGGGTATCCGCATGTTTACCAAAACAGCCGATAGCTCTAAATTTGTAGAGATTATAAAAGGCAAGCATATTGTTATTAAACGCACGCAACCCGGGCCTATTCATTTGGATGGAGAACCACGCGAGGCTGATATTGATATTAATGTTAATATAGTGCCAGGTGCGCTAAAAATTATTGTAGGCGAATCGTATAAAAACTAAACGGCTATGGCAAAGAAAAACTTCACCGGCATTATGTACTCTACCGATCCTGATTTTCAGTACCAGCAGGAAGGTGGAGAGCAACAGAAAACCCTGCCGCCGCAGCAACAGAATTTAAAGATCTTTCTGGATAGAATAAAAGGCAATAAACTGGTTACACGTGTTTCGGGTTTTGTGGGCGAGCCTGCAGACCTGGAAGCCATAGGTAAAAAGCTAAAGACCAAATGTGGTGTAGGCGGCTCCGTTAAAGACGGCGAAGTGCTGCTGCAGGGCGATTTTAGAGATAAGGTGCTTACCTTATTGCAAACCGATGGTTACAAGGCAAAAAAAGCAGGCGGATAATTATAACTTATATATCCCAATGTTGTTATAACCTATTTAAAGGCCCTTGGTTTCACCAAAGGCCTTTGCTATTAAATCTTACCAAGTTACCGCCCGATAAAGTGTCCACACTTGATCGCAATTAATGGCAATCTCTTCGCCAGTGTATGCGTTTCACCTGTCTCCGACGAGATTGCTTCGCCGCACAAACCCATTCACTGGCCATTGCTCGCAAAGACATGTCGGGTGTTAGAGTTTATTATTGACCCCTCTTAATCCAAATCCGTATCGGCAAAGGTGTTTCCCTGGCTTACATCACCGGTTTCGAAACCTTTGCGAAACCAGTACTTGCGCTGTTCGCTGGTGCCGTGGGTAAAGCTATCGGGGGTAACACGGCCCTGGTATTCCTGCTGCAGACGGTCGTCGCCAATTTGGTTGGCGGCGTTTAGGGCTTCGTCAATATCCCCTTCATCCAGTACGTTCTTCATGTTCTTTTCGTAGTGCGCCCATACGCCGGCGTAAAAATCGGCCTGTAATTCCAGCTTAACCGATAGTTTGTTGTATTCCGTTTCGCTGAGCTGCTGGCGGGCCTGCTCCATTTTGGCAGTTACGCCAAGCAGGTCCTGCACGTGGTGACCAACCTCGTGCGCAATCACATAGGCCTGCGCAAAGTCTCCGGCAGCACCAAACTTGTTGGTTAGCTCGTCAAAAAAAGAAACATCTATATATACCTTTTGGTCGCTTGGGCAATAGAAGGGGCCGCTGGCAGATTGCGCTTCTCCGCACCCTGTGCTAACACCTTCTGTAAAAGAATGCAGCACAGTAGGTTCGTAGGTTTTACCCATATCGCTGAAAAGCTTCGTCCATATATCTTCCGTATCGGCCAGAACAACGCGGGCGAATTTTTCCTGTTTACTATCCGGCGCGGTAGATTCGGTATTGGCCTGCTGGCCGCCCCCCTGTACCTGGTTGAGCACCTGCGATGGGTCTACCCCGGTGAAAAAGTAAATAGCTGCCGCTATGAGGCCCAAAACCCCACCGCCTACAGCCATCCCGCGACCACCGCCACTGCTGCCTTTTTCAAAATTATCGCTTTCGCGTCTGCCGAACCATTGCATAATATTCTGTTTTAGTTTAGGCTTAACGCCTGTAGGTTACCAAATGTTTTAAACGTAATAAGGGTTGTAAAAACACAATGAAACATCGCGTTTTACAACCCTTAAGAATATCTGCTGAATGATCTTACTTCTCCAGTTTCGGAATCCTCGCAGGGGTTTCTTTACCGGATACAATGCTGCGCGAGCTTAGCGCGATAGCCCTGATGGTGGCCACAATGTTGTTTACATCCATACTGCTGAACTCATCTTTTACAGAGTGGTACAGTTTGTCGGTATCAATCTGGTCGGTAGAGATGGTGTGGGCTGGTACGCCTAAAGCGGCAAGGGTGGCGTTATCGCTGCGGTAGAACAGGTTTTGCTCCGGATACGGATCCGGGTAAAACTTAAATGCGGTACCCTCCAGGTTGCCTTGCAGGATCTTGCCAAAATCAGAACGCTCATAACCGGTGATGAACGCCGAGTTCTCGCCAAATTTAGAAGCCTTGCCAATCATCTCGATATTGAACATAGCCACTACCTTATCAGGATCTAACTGCTTGGAGAAATACTGAGAGCCGTAACCGCCGATTTCTTCGGCAGTGAATGCTACAAATATTAAGGTACGCTCGTTATTGTTTAGCTTTTTGTAATACTTAGCCAGGCTGATAACCGCGGTTGTGCCCGATGCATCATCATCTGCACCGTTGGCAATGCTGTCACCTTCCATTGGTTTAATAATACCCAGGTGATCGTAATGGCCGCCGAATACTACAAACTCATTGGGTTTAGATTTACCGGGAATCATCCCCGCTACGTTGAACAGTGGTTTTTCTTCCGTTTTTGCTTCGTAGGCTACGCTAATATTTTTTACATCATCAAACGTACCCATTATAAATACCAGCTGTTTTTCGCCGGGGCCTTTAAAGTTGGTGCCGCCTCTTTTGCTGCGTGCAACCAGTCTTTTAAACATAGAGGCAAAGCTTGGATCTACCAGTACCAGCGTTTTTTTCTCGCTTTTCATGTAAGCCTGGTACTCGGCCATAAAGTTTTTATCGGCAGTAAGCTTTACTATCTCTACCCCATCGGTGCCAGCCCAGTTAAAAGAGGCCGAAGCGCTGATCACTAAATTATCGGCAGAAACCTCGGCACCGTTAATGGTAGCTTTAGCGCTAACCGGCGTAGTACGGATCATGGCGAAGGTTTGCCTGAAGCCTGTAGCGCCCGTTAGGGGTTTTAATCCCGCGGCTTTAAATTCGCCCTCAATAAATGTAGCTGCCTTATCAATACCCGGCGTGAATGAACCACGGCCCTGCATATCATCGGCGCTAAGGGTTTTGATGATGCGTTCTACATCATCCTGTTTGATCATTTTGTTTACATCCTGCCCATGGCTGTAGATCGATACGGTTAAAAGGGCAACTGCTGCTAAATACTTCTTCATTTCTATTTCACTTTTGATGATAACCAGCTGTTGCGGAAATCCTGTTGTTGTTTGCTTAATTCTTTACCTGCCTTTTCGTAGGTTACTACTTCAAATGCAGGGTTCTCTTCTAATGTTAATGTTGTTTCGTGCTCGCCTGTGCGGTTTTTGTAAACTATGGCGATGGTATCACCCGGCTTTTTACCGGTAACGGCATCGTTTAATCCAACCACGTCAACTGCTTTGCCATCGGCTTTTAAGATAACATCGCCGGCATCTAAACCTGCCTTGTACAATGGCGAACCTTTAGTAGTTGGGTTGGTGATAGAAACGCCATCTTCGGCCGTGCGGGGTTGGCCTGATTTGCCCCTGCCCTGCGAACCGCCTAATGAGCCTATCCATGCTTTACCGGCTTGTGCTTTGCGTAATACCAGCCCGGCTTTATCTAATAATTTGGTGTAATCGTTCTTTTCCACGCCGTTAATGTAGCGGTTAAAGAAGTCGGCTGCGAAGGTCGGGTTGGTTACTTTGGCCAGCACCGCCTGTAGGTCGGCAACGTTGTATGCCTTCTCTGTTTTACCATGGGCTAACCAAAGCTGGCGCATAAAATCATCCAGCGTTAAGTTAAACTCGCTTCGCAGGCGCAGATCAAGCGCTAAGGCAGTGGCACCGCCATAGGTATAATAGCTGGTGAAGATGTTAGTGGTGTTCAGCTGGTCTACCGCTACACCGGCATCGGCATAAACCGCGTAGCGGCTGGCCTGCACAGGGGTGTAATATTTAGCACCCGGCGTGTTCAGCACGGTATTTACCAAACCGGCAATTGTGCGGGTGTATTCTTCGGGCGTGTGGAAACCGGCGCGGGTTAATGCCAGTTCGCCGTAGTATTGGGTAAACCCTTCGGCGCACCAAAGCTCGTTGCTCATGTTGGCGTGCTCAAAATTAAAAGGCTCCAATGTTTTCGGGCGGATGCGCTCTACGTTCCAGCTGTGGAAAAACTCGTGGGAGAAAGTGCCTAACAACCTCACCTCGTTACCGGCCACTTTGCCAATGGGCTGCACAATAACAGTTGAGTTGCGGTGCTCCATCCCATCACCGGCGGTGCTTGGGTGTACATCATGTAAGAAAACGTAGGTACCGTAATCAAATGTTGGCAACTCGCCAAAAACGGCCTTTTCTTCCAGCACTACTTTTTGTACCTGGGTGGCAAAATTATCAATAACGGTTTGGTCATCGTCTGAGTGGGTGCTTAACTTGATGATCTCGTCTTTGCCATCGGTATTTTTAACCGTCCACTGTGCTTCTTTATAGGCCGATAGCTCGGTAGGGCTATCCATCATATACTGCATATCGCGGGCGTAGTATAAGCCTCCTGCTACTGGTTTTAGCTGACTGGCAACTTTCCAGCCGTATTTATCCAGATCGTTAAACTTAAAGGTAGCGGGGCGTTTATCCATGCCGTAGGCCCACATAAACGAAGCCGGCATGCTGAAATGCGCGTGGCTTGGCTCAATGCTGGTATAGGTACCGTCCGTCCAGTTACCAAACAGGGTGTAGGTAATTTTTACGGTTGCGCCGTGGGTGGTTACTTCGTAAACATCGCCTTCCAGTTGTTTTAAAATCAGGGGCTTGTTGCCATCGCCAAAGGCTTTAACGTTGTATACGTTCTTGCCAAACTCGTGGGTGGCGTACCTCCCTGGCGACGAGCGGCTCATGCGCACCTTAAGCGGACCAGCCGGAACCTGCGGAATGGTCATGGCTATTTCGGCTTCGTGGTGCACCGCGTTGGGGAATGATACCGTATAGTTGATGGTATTGGGCGCTGTTTGCGCCATAGAAGCAGATGCCAGCATGGCGGCAGCTGCTGTTAATAATAAACTCTTCATTTTGATGGATCAGTATTACGGGCTTAAATTACCATTTAATACTTTAATCTTTTCTATCAATTTTATTACGAAGCTAAGCCGTAAACGAAAGTATTTAATAAGAAGTGTGGGAGAATTGAAGATTGGCGCGCAGAACCGGCGCTAATTTAATTACATTAACGTTGATTATTATAAATTATTATCCGCAGCAAAAAATATTTTTTAGGGGATGTTAAATTCGATAGTGGCAGAGCTGTTCAAATGCAACTCAGCAGGTGTTCATTTTTTAAGGGTTGAACACTTTTGAACACCTTGAACGCTTTTGAACACATTATGTTAAGTAGGATTTTTTATTAATAATTTAATAATCAGCTACTTATGATTTTTGTAGATTTTGATGTTTATCTATTGAACAGCGCGCTCGCTCTTTCGTCCTGAAAAAGGTTTACCCTTTTGATTAGATAAGTATTTCTGTCGGATTTACAGTTCTTATTAATTATGTTTGTTTAACCGATTGAATGTCACATGAGAAAACTATTAGCCCTGCTTTGCTGCTGTGTATGCCTGCTCACCGGCGCATCTTTTAACGCCCCTTCCGAATGGACTTTGTTACTGGATAAAGACTTATCCAAATGGGAAACCTACCAAAGCTTTTACCACAAGGTGGGCTACAAAGGCGAAGCCCCCAAAGATGAGAACGGCAACCTGATAAAACCCATTGGCTATAATGTAAATAAGAACAACGTTTTTTCTACCTTGATGGAAGATGGCAAACCTGTTTTAAAGATCACCGGCGAGATCTACGGCTGCATTTTCACCAAGCAGGATTTTAAGAACTATCACCTTAAGCTAAAATTTAAATGGGGCCAAAAGAAATGGGTACCCCGTTTGGATGAATATAAAGACAGCGGCCTGCTTTATCACTCGCAGGGCAAATGCGGCGTGGAGTACTTCCGCACCTGGATGCTGAGCCAGGAGTTCCAGGTGGTGGAGAACAGCAGCGGCGATTACTGGTCGCAATCTACCTCGCAGGCAGATGCCAAAGCGGTAAAGGACTCCAGCTACAAATTCAATATCAACGGCAAATGGACACCCCTTGGCGGCGCAACCGGCAACGGCGGCTTTTGCGAGGCAGGCACCAAAATGGATAAACGCGTTGGCGAATGGAACGAGATAGAACTGATTACCTACGGCGGTAAAAGCCTGCACATTGTAAACGGTAAAGTAGTAATGGCCCTACAAAACTCGCGTTATAAAGATGGCGATGTAATAAAGCCGCTTACCCACGGCAAACTGCAACTACAAAGCGAAGCTGCGGAGGTGTATTATAAAGATATCATGATCAAACCTATAAAGGGCATCCCCACGGAGTATGCGAAGTATTTTAAATAGATGGATCTTCTATTCCACAAAAAAGGTCACGGATTTAATAACCCGTGACCTTTTTATTTAGATAACAACCCGTTATTTCTTAGGCCCGGTTGTTTCCCTTATCTCTTTTATCAGCTTTAGTTTCAGCATAACCAGTATAGTTGCTATAAATAACGGGCCCAAAATAAACTCGTAGCGCTGGTGCTCAAAGCCCCAGTAGCCCACTATAAGGCACACAAAAATGCCCAGGTTATACAGCACGTTAAGCGCAATCTTCTTACCCATATTAGTACACGCTTATGGTTGGGTCAATTTCTGCCTGCCATGCTAAAATACCGCCTTTAAGGTTATACAGGTTGGTGTACCCCTGTGCCTCTAACTGGTGCAAAGCTACCGAGCTGCGTTTACCGCTGCGGCACATAATCACAACCGGTTTATCTTTATCAACCTGGTCGGCCTCTATCAGTATACCACCCAGCGGAATGTGTTTACCGCCTAAGTTTGACGTTTCGTACTCAAAGTCCTCGCGAACGTCTATCAGTTGAAAATCTTCGCCGCTATTTAATTTCTCTTTTAGTTCCTGTACGCTAATTTCTTTCATGTTAATGTAAATATAGGCCAAAGGTATGTTTTTCTGTATTAAATATTTATCGGTGTTTTGTAACAATAAGTACCTAAGCGCGTTTCATGTATAAGCTGTAAAATATTACAGGCGCTATTTTAATGAAGAAAGTTACCCGGTTTTTTTGGTTTTGTTCGGGCGCGCATATAGATACGTTAAAAAAATACCCCATCGAGCATAATAAATATGTAGGTATTGGGGCCACTATATTTTTCACAGCATTATTTGCTGCGCTCTCCGGCGGTTACGCCATGTACTTCGTTTTTAGCGGCAATGCATTTGCCGTTGGCTTTGCCATTCTGTTTGGTTTACTGTGGGGTACGGCCATTTTTAATATGGACCGCTATATTGTATCCAGCATTAATAAAGAAGGCAGCACCAGCCAGCAAATTCTGCAGGCATCGCCCCGTATTTTACTGGCTATTATGATAGGCGTAGTGATATCCCGCCCGCTGGAGCTGAAGATCTTTGATAAAGAGATCCGCACGAAGCTTAAAACCGCTTACCTTAAAGGCCAGCACAGCAAAATAGATACCCTGCAGAAAACCTACCAGCAGAAATACGCGCAGGAACTGGTTAAAAACACCGATCTTAAAAAAGAAAAAGATTCCCTGGAGCGCGACATTAACCGCTCGCGTTATGAACTTAACCAGGAAGTTTTTGGCGATAAAACCAACCAGACTTCGGGCATAACCGGCTATGGTACCTATGCCAAACAAAAAGAACAAGTGCTAAAGGAAAAGGAAGACCGCCTGAAAGAAGTTACCGGCAACCTGGGCCAGATGGACGATTACCTGAGCCGCCGTAAAGATTACGAAGGCCTTAACAGCACCCGCCTGTTTAGCGAAAACCAGCTGGATAGCCTTGCCAACGTAGCCGGCTTTGCTGACCGTAACTGGGCGCTTGGCCAACTCTCGTATAACGTAGATGGCAGCCGCGACCTGGATACCTACCTTGCTATATCCTTCATTGGGTACCTGTTTATCCTGTTTGAGTGCTTGCCGGTTTTTGTTAAGCTAATGTCGCCTAAGGGGCCGTATGATACCGCCATTGCCAAGATCAGCGAAGCCAACATTCATTTTGCTGATAAGGATAAAGACCGGGAAATAGCCGTTACCGATGGCACGTACGACCATAATTTAGATGCCGATGTAGAGCGCCGAAAGCGCATCATCACCGCGCAATCCGAATATGATTTCGGCCGGCATAGTTACGATTAAGTAGTAATCCCTGTTGCTTATTTGCATTTCATCCTTACAGAAACCGCACACATTTAAGCTGTTTAATAGTTTACATTTGTACGGTTTTACTTATTTTGTGATGATGCATCTACCTAAAATAAAAACAGCTGCTTATTTAAGCCGGGCGTTTAAGTTTACCGCTTTGCTGCTGCTTGTTTTGCACGGCTTAACTGCCGGAGCACAAAATATTAAAGTTGCTATTGCTGCCAACCTGCAGCCGGTAATGAAGGACTTGCAAAAGGATTTTAAAAAACAAACCGGTATAGATGTAGATGCCATCTCGGGCCCTTCGGGCGGGCTTACTACCCAGATAAAGAACGGCGCCCCCTTCGATGTTTTTTTATCAGCCGATACAGATTTCCCCCGGGAGCTTTTTAAAAGCGGCTTTGCCGGTAAAAAGCCGGTAGTTTATGCTAAAGGCGTATTAATTATTTGCAGCGCACAAAAAATAGATTTTACCAGCTGGGCCAAATTACTGCCCACGGCGGCTATAAAAAAAATAGCCATAGGCAACCCGGCCATTGCCCCCTACGGCAAGGCTGCAGCAGAAACCCTGAACAAGGCCGGCATCTATGAAACCGTTAAGCCCAAAATAGTACTGGGCGAAAGCATTACCCAGGTAAACACCTATATTGTTACCGGCGTGGTGCAGGCGGCTTTTACCACCCTCTCGCTGGTGAAGGATGCCAATAATAAAACCCCGCTTTACTGGAAAATTATCGACCCGAAAACCTACAGCCCTATTGAACAGGGTATGGTTTTGCTAAAGCATGCGGAGCATAACACACAGGCCGAAAAGTTTTATAGCTATATTTTGAGCTCCTCAGCAAAAAAGATCTTTATTAAATATGGTTACCAGGTTAAATAAGCGCGCATAAATGGATTTAACCCCGCTTTGGCTTACTTTAAAACTGGCAGGTATTACCACCCTGATATTGCTGGTACTGGGCCTGCCACTTGCCTGGTGGTTATCTAAAAAGCGATCGTTCATTAAGATCATTATCGAGGCTATTATTACCATGCCTTTGGTGCTGCCGCCATCAGTATTGGGCTTTTATTTGTTGCTGGCTTTTAGTCCGCAACGCAGTGTGAGCAGGTGGCTGCAGGACGTTTTTAACCTGCATTTTGTGTTCTCCTTTGAAGGACTGGTGCTGGCATCGGTTATCTACAGTATGCCGTTTATGATCAGCCCGGTAAAATCGGCTTTTCAGCAATTGCCGTTGTCGTTATCGCAGGCATCATACACTTTGGGCAAAACAGAGTGGCAAACGTTTCGGCATGTATTGCTACCCAATATAAAACCATCGCTATTAACCGCGGCCGTATTAACCTTTGCCCATACGCTGGGCGAATTTGGTGTGGTGCTGATGATAGGGGGTAACATCCCCGGCGTAACGCGGGTGGCCTCCATTGCCGTTTACGATTCCGTAGAGCAGATGGATTATGAATCGGCCAATAACTACTCATTCATCCTGTTTGCTATTACGTTTATATTGGTAATGGGTGTATTTATTTACAACAAGTACCAGGTAAAAAGCCCTTTGGAATGATCAGCATCGATATCGAAAAAAAGCTAAAGGCTTACAAAGGAGTAGAGGTATTAAAGGTTCAAAAAAACTTTAAGCCGGGCTGCATCACGCGCATTACCGGCCCATCCGGCACGGGTAAAACTACGCTGTTGAAAATGATTGCCGGATTGGTAACACCCGATGCCGGTAAAATTGTGGCAGATAATATTGTTTGGTTTGATGCCGCGCTAAAGATCAACCTATCGCCCCAGCTGCGCAAACCGGGCTTCGTTTTTCAGGATTACGCGCTGTTCCCCAACATGACGGTGCTGCAGCATTTGGAATATGCTACTAAAGACTCCCAATGGATCAACCGCTTATTAAAGATTGGCAAGCTGGAAACTTTTACCGCTCACAAACCCGAATACCTCTCCGGCGGGCAGCAGCAGCGGCTGGCTATTCTGCGTGCGCTGGCTATTAAGCCCAAACTGTTGTTGATGGATGAACCCTTTTCTGCACTGGACATCCAAATGAAAACAGAATTAATTGCTGATCTGCGCCTGCTGTTTAAGGAATTGGGGACAACCGCAATCATCGTAAGCCACAACCCGCAAGAACTGGATGGCGTGAGTGATGATGAATATTATCTTGGGGATTACACCGATTAAAGATTGATTTCACCGGTTTATCTGTAGAATGCACCCACCATCCCCTACTGCACCTGCCCTACTACAATCTTATCCAGGTTATGCAGATACCGGCGGCCGGTTTTAAAATCGGAGGAGGACGTCATCTGGATGCTTTCGGGCATTTTATCCACTGCGATACCGTTCTTTTCCATTATAATATATACCTGGTCGCCCACGGCGGTATTGTATAACTCGTTCCAGGAGTACACTACCTTGTAGCCATCTACCCCTGCGCATACAAAGTAAAAGCGGCTGAGCAATTTAGGGCTGGTGGTTTTAAATTTTGTGTGCGAGAGTACGTCCTTCAGTAAAATACCTTTTAGTTTATCGTCTTTATGTTTAAAAGCACCGGTATGGTCAGTTACGTTCTTGTCGCCTATTTCTACAATTTTATATTGCTTTAGCGAATCGAGGGTAATAACGGATGCTTTCTCCACATCACCGGTGATGGCAAACTGCAAAGTTTTCTGTGTTTTTTCCTGAGCCATTGCGCTGCCCGCGTACATAAACAGCAGTATGGTAAATAGTTTTTTCATTGATAGGTGCTAATAAAAATGCCCGTGGCCAACCTTGGTTAACCCAGAGCAAATTAATAAAATAAAGCTAATGCTTTTTTATAAAAAGCGCAGCCATTAGGATATGCAAAACCATAAGCCGAGTTTTACATTGTATTAATAAACTGCCCCGGCTTTTCTACGTATATACAAGCATTTACATGAAAGCAATAAAAGAAAAACATTCCCTGCTAATGCGGTGGACCCATTGGGTTAACTTCCCCATCCTGATGATCATGATCTGGAGCGGGATGCTGATCTATTGGGCAAGCGATACCTATTCCATCACATTATTCGGGCATACCTATTTTAAGTTTTTTCCGCAGGGGTTTTATAATACGTTTAATATCCCCAAGCGCTTGTCGGAGGGGATGGCCTTCCACTTTTTGTTTATGTGGTTCTTTGCGATTAACGGGTTGCTGTATATTTTATACACTATTATTTCCGGCGCCTGGCGGGAGCTGGTACCACAGCGCAAATCATTTAAAGAGGCCTGGCAGGTGCTGCTGCACGATCTGCACATCCGCAAAATGGCGCCGCCGCAAAACAAGTACAATGCCGCCCAGCGTATTGCTTATACCGCAATTATCATCATGGGCTTCGGCTCGTTAATAACCGGGCTGGCCATTTACAAGCCCGTACAATTTAATACCATTACCTGGCTGTGCGGCGGCTATCACTCGGCCCGCATCATCCATTTTATCCTCACTATCGGCTATGTATTTTTCTTTGTTATCCACATTGTGCAGGTGATATTAGCCGGGTGGAACAATTTCAGATCGGTTATCTCCGGATTCGAGGTGGTGAACGATACCCCCAAACCAGTAATTACCCCAACCCCGCCGAAAGATGAAAAATAACAAAAAGCCGAAAAAGGAACTTACGATTGATCAGAAGATCAAGCGGCGCAATTTTATCTCGTTCGGGGTATTTACAGCCATGAGTGGTGCAGCTTATGTGGGCTGGCAAAAGCTGTATTATGCGCCAAAAGAAATACCGGGCATTACCGCCGGAGCCAAAGCACCCTTGCGCCGCGCGTTAAATAAAACAGAGCTTTTCTTCCGCAATTTTTTTAGCAATAACCATTTGGTGAAAACCTACCCCAAAGAAATGGCTGCCAAAAACGTACGCCATAACAGCGACATCGGCGTAAAGGGCTATTTTGTGGTGAATGACTGGAAACTACAGGTGCAAAAACATACCGGGGAAATCATTGAGATCACTATCGACCAGATCAGGGCGCTCCCTAAAACCGAGATCGTGTTCGATTTTAAATGCGTAGAGGGCTGGGATCAGATCCAATACTGGGGCGGCTTAAAAATGATTGATTTTATAGAACACTTTGGCCTTGCCGAAGAAACCAAGCTTGCATACGTAGGCATGGCCACGCCCGATAAGCAATACTACGTTGGCCTGGATATGGAAAGCGCCGTACACCCGCAAACCATACTGGCTTACGAAATGAACGGCAAGCCGCTGCCCGTTAACCACGGTGCGCCGTTACGCCTGATTATCCCGGTGAAATATGGCATCAAAAACTTAAAGCGCATTGGCAGCATCAGCTTTAGCAACAGCCGCCCGCCAGATTACTGGGCGAAGATTGGATACGATTACTACTCGGGATTGTAGGAATTTCTTAAACAACAAAGCCGGCCTCTTTGCAGGGCCGGCTTTGTTAATATGTGTTCCGGGTAAATTATACCAGGTTCTTTTTAATGTAAGCGTAGCTTTGGGTAATGCTGTTGAACGGATCGCCAGGGCAAATATCCTGCTCGTTGAAGAAGTATTTTAAACCGGCTTTACCTTTGTTGGCAAACACCTTTTTGAAGTCGATAACACCGTTACCTACTTCGGTAAACATTTGTTTAGGGGTGTTATCCATATCCTTAACATGCCACAGCGGGAAACGGCCCGGATGCTGGTTAAACAGCGCAATTGGGTCCTGCTTGGCTTTATAGATCCAGTAGATATCCATTTCCATTTTTACCAGGTCTTTATCGGTGTTATCCAACAAAGCTTCGTAAGGGAACTTGCCGTCTTCCT
>Ga0247734_1000447_pt1 | contig 36115 bp, 35 predicted proteins | sample UWRJL103311B2_FD_180933 | JGI IMG/M metagenome (GOLD analysis project Ga0247734, IMG submission 180933) | Plant litter microbial communities from Arlington Agricultural Research Station in Wisconsin, United States - UWRJ-L103-311B-2 | ecosystem: Environmental > Terrestrial > Plant litter >...
CTATATCGGCGGTGTCCACCTCTTCCCATTCCGAACAGAGAAGTTAAGCCCGCCAGAGCCGATGGTACTGCAGTAAAATGTGGGAGAGTAGGTCGGTGCCCAATCTTAAAGTTAAACCCTTCATCCAAAAGATGAGGGGTTTCTTTGTTTTGATGAAGTTGGAAGTGCGGCGAGCGGGGTATGGAGTGCGGGGAGTCATCTTTACAGCTTTATTCACTACTACCTGCAACTGTCACTGATACTTAAAACTGCCACTCAAAACCCTGTCCGTCCGTCCGGCACTGCCTTGCTTGTGGACAAATGCGGACAAGCGCCTAGCCCAATAGCACATCCGCTATGTCAATCCCGCGTTTTCTTTCGGCTTCTGTGGCTAATAGTTCTAACTCGTTTGATACCCTAAACGTGGTGCCGGGCATGGCTCTTTGCAGTTCTGCTGCCTTTAGTTTCTATTTGCTGTAGGCGTTTACATCCGGAAACAGTACCACCCTGCCGAAGAGTGCTTTGTTCCTCGCAACGACAACAGATGCGAACTTATACCTTTCCGCTTTTTTGTGTTTTGTGCCCTATCCGACATACCCGTTCCTGCAGACAGACGGACACCTTTAAACCCAGTAACACTGGTATCGACTCTTGTGGCTAAGGCCCGGTGCAGTATGAGGGATAGTAGGGGGCCAATCTGTGCTTATGGACTGCTGAACTGGCTTTTTCTGGGACGTTGCATAAAATTGTCCTGTTTAATAAACCGGGTGGCTATAATGCCTGTCACTTGTTTTGCGGTTTTAAACCAAGAAAAAAAAATTAGTAGTGTAAGTTTATAGTTGATTGGGTAAAATTAAAGTTACGTCTGTATTAATTAATTCAAAATTAAAAAATTATCCTACTTCGGCATTTGCTTTGCGGTTGTTTTGTTCTAAAACAAAACTAAAATGGAAACTTCGAACTTATTTAACCTTAACGAGGATGGAAACTTACCAGAGGGATCTGACAGCCAATTTGATAACGTACAGGGCAGTAATTACGCTGCCGATAGCGATGCAGCTGCTATAGACGACGATGATTTATCTGGCGATGATACGGAGGATGATGATGCTTTATTAACCGACGATACAGATGTTAACGGCGGTTTGGATGACGACGATGATTTGTTAGATGATGATGCTGACACAACCGGAGATTTGGATGACGACATAGATGAAACGGATGGCACCACCGAGGATACCGACCTCGGATACGACACGGATGATGAGGACAATAATAGCGGCAACCCGGTAATATAAGCGGGCTTTATTTTTCTAAGCAAAGAGCAGCAAGCGCCGGGAGTCGTTTTGTTGCTCTTTTGCTTTATGGTAAGTGTTGATTGTTTAAAGCAATTACTTCTATTTCAACATAATGAGAACCAAACAGCCGGCAACGTGTTAGATATAGAAAATAACGCCATGAAAAATCCATTTAAAGAACACGACAACAGCAATAAGTTAATAGCCGGTTTAGCGCTTGGGGCAATTTTTGCAGGCGCTATTGTTTACTTGTACATTAAACGCAAGGCTGATATTGACGCCGAAGCTGCCGAGCTGAAAGAACACGCTCAGGATTACCTTAAAAAGAAGGGCAAGCAGGCCAAAAAACTAAAGACTGACGTAAGCGAACTGGCGGAAATTGCGCATAGTTAAACACTTATCTGAATCAGAATTAGAGAATTAACAGAATGTGTTTCGCCGCGTCATTGCTAAGGTACTACGCAATGGCGCGGTTAATTCGTACGAACCAAAATTTTATTGAATAATAAAATTGACAGAAGACATGGAGAAAAATTTCAATGTAATTCTATTGGTTATTTTAATTGTTTAATTCCATTTCAAAACGATAGTCATCAGGCAGCATACTCCATCTGCACACCTGAAATCCGCAGATCTGCACAATTATTTCACCAACCGGTATACTATCCAGTTGTCGGTTTCGTAAACCTTGCGAAACAGCAGCTGGGGTATAGACCGCTTTATGCTGAGTGGGTATTTATTGTTGAGCTGTGTGTAGCCGGTTACTGCGTTTTTGGCAGTAGCTATTACAATATAGTCGGTGTACTTATCGGGCGATTCCAGCGCACTTAGGAAGTTACTCTGGTAAGGCAGCGTAAGGGTGTTTATATCTCGGGTAAATGCTACTATGGGATAGGCAATGGCATCGTCCATCAAAATGTGTACATCGCCTGGCAGGCTGTTGAGGTAATTAGCTACATCGGCGTCGCCGGTATGGGCAAGGTCGGGCTGGCGGTCGGTTAGTACGGTTAAAAACTCGCGCTCTTCCATTACCGATGATGTTTTGAGATAGTACCAGCCTGCATACAGCTGTATCACCACTGCTATCACCAGCATAATTTTATATACAAACTGATTTTTTACGGTTTGCCATTTAAATATTACGCACAAAAAGGCCAGTATTATAAATATCATATAGTACTCGTAGGCCATATAAACCTTATCGTACTTCAGGTGCAAAAACTCTATAAACGCAAAGGGAGTTAACAGGGTTAGCACCTGGTAGGTACTCTCGCGGAACAGGTAAATGGCGATGAGGATCATGGGGCAAAACAACAGTACACGTGCCGATAATAGCAGGGAGATCTCTGGGATTTGGTAGTTGGTGTTGGTAGTGAGCTGATCGAACGTTAGCTTATCTACCAGTACGTTCCAGGTGGCGTAGGGGCTTTCGTTAAAATAGTTAAGATCGTTTGCGTGGGTGAGGTTAAGCAGTTTGTAGCACAATACTGCAACCAACGGCAGCGCAAATAAAATTACATACAGCGAGAAGGTTTTGTTTACCAGCTTACGTCTTAAGCTTGGGCTGTTAAAGCTGAGGAATAAACGGAAGATGCTTTCCTGCTCGCCAAGGTTTAAACTATGAATGGTAATGGCCAGCACCAGCGGTAAAAAGAACAGGGTAAGCCATACGAAACGGTAATCGCAAAAAATAAGGGTCACCAAACAAATACTGGCGATAGATACGTGGAACGTAGTATTAGAGCGGTAAAACTTAAGCAGGTTTAAAAAGAACAGGAAGAAGAAAATAAGAGTAAGGTAAATACCCTTGCCAGAGCAGGCCACGTACAGCATACCGGGGTGGAACAGGAAGAGCGCCAGCAGCAGCCACATAAAAAAATCATCATTAAGGCGCTTTATCAGGGTGCTTGCCATTATAAAGAACAGGCCTGCTGTGCCTATGGCAGATGCCAGCACCGGCGCCAACGTGTAGCTGATGGTGGTGAAGAAGAAGGTGCTCATGAACGGTATCATAGGCGATGTAAGGCCCATTACCTTTAAGCGGTTGCCTACGCCATCGAACACTAAACGGGCCTTCTCTATATAAAACAGCGACTCGTGGTTATAGTACCCTAAATTATTGAGGTATATGCCGCATACCAGGTAGTAAACCATTAGTATGAGGGTTAAAATAAATACATATACCGATCTGCTCATTCTCATGTTTATTTAACAACGTTTGTAGGGTTATTAACTTTGCTTAAGCCGTGGTTGGTTTTTTCCCAGTAAAATGGTTTTACTATTAGCTGGTAAAGGCCCTTATATGCCGATATAGAGTGCATTAACCAGTATATTGGGTTGGCTACCGCGAATAATATAAGCTCGTAGTAGCGTCTTTTAAATACAGCCATCATGTTTATGTAGATCATGAGGATGTTACCTACCATAAGGTTAAATATAGCCATAAACAGCACCCAATCAGGGAAGAGGGTACGGATGGAGGTAAGATCGAACACTACATAGCAGATAAAGAAGCACAGAAGCAGCGGGTACACCAAAAATGTTATAGGCGTCGCACCAATAAAAAAGTTAAAACCCAAAAAGCCCTTCCAGCCAATTTCTCTTACCAGTGCAGCGGGGTTACGCATATGTACCAGGTAGGTTTGCATGTAACCTTTTATCCAGCGGCTGCGCTGGCGGATCCAGTTGAAAGGTTCGTTATTGGCCTCTTCGTAGGTGGTGGAATTGATGATGGCTATTTTATAGCCTTTAGCGTAAGCACGCACACCCAAATCGGCATCCTCGGTTACATTGAACGGATCCCAGGCGCCAAGGTCTACCAGTTCCTGCAATTTAAAGTGGTTGCTGGTACCACCCAATGGGATGGGGATATCTAAAGTATCCAGCCCTGGCAGCATATAATCAAACCAGTAGCTGTACTCCAGTGTAAACATACGGGTCAGGAAGTTCTCGTTACGGTTAAAGTAATTCAGTGCGCTTTGGATGCAGATGTATTCGGCCGGCAGCTTGTTAAACAGGGTAACAACCTTCTTCAGCTGATCGGTATCTGGGATGTCCTCAGCATCGTAAATGGTTAAGTACTGGCCACGGGAAAAGTGCAGGCCGTAGTTACATGCTTTTGGCTTGGTTTTAGGCATGTGGAAAGGCACCACAATAACTTCAAATATGGCGGGGAAATCAAGGTTGCGCACTGCGTTGAGCGTTTTGGCATCTTCTTCCTCTATCAGCAGTTTAATATCCAGCTTGTGGCGGGGGTAATCAATAGCCTGCAGGTTCCAGATAAGTTTTTTGATGAGATTATCCTCATTAAACACCGGTAGTAAAATGGTGTAAATGGGCAGGTCGTCATCATTTACCACTTTAAGTTCTTCTTTGGTAACCGCCTGGTGCAGTTCAAAGCGCGAGCCTACCAGCGCCAGGAACAGCTTAAATATAATAGCCACCAAAAAGAAGCTACTGATAATAACGTTAATAATGATAGAGGTATTCTTAAAACTTAACACCAGCCCTATAGCCACTAAGCTTATCAATGTAAATATAAATACCAGCTGTGCCGATGAAAAGGTTACGATGGCGGAGTTATCCGGGTCGCGCTTCAGCAGTTCAAACACGGCCGATTTAAGGTACTTCTCGCCAATAAGCTTATTGCTCAGCCAGATGATATCCAGATCGGATGCGATGATGATCTCGGGCTCCATATCATAAGTAAAGCGGATGAAATCAATAAACAGCTCATCATCGGGGCAGGCCATTATGGTTACTACCCTGTTATTTTCTATACGTAAGGGCAAGGCCACATGCTCGTGCGAAAAACTCAGGTCTATTTTGTTTAAAACCTCCTGGTCGTAAGCTTCCTCGCGAATGGGCGCTATAATATAGCCTGCATTGATCAGCACACCCTCATAGTTCTTGCGCGAGATGTAACCGAAGCTTAGCGCAATTTTTATAAAGGATAAGCCCGATTCATTAGCGTGCTTATCAATTTTTTCACGATCGCCCGCTGTAATAAATCCCTCATTAATCAACAGTTCAGGAATAGACATAGTCATGAAAAAATTAAAGGGTTAGTAAATGAATGTACGTTAAGCACATTAATCATTAAATAACTCCTGTGATTTTTGAACTTTTGAACGGATATACAGGAATGATAACAATATCAGCACCAGTATGCCCAGCAGTATGTACAGGTTGTAGCTATCCCAAAACCTGGTAAGCGCGCTCTTGGTATCAATATACTCCAGGTTATCGCTGCTTTTATTGATATTGAACAGATACTTATTGTTGTTTACATCAGAGATACAAACGTTGCTGGATAGGGTTGAAAGCTGCTCGGTAATAGATTTTGATGCAGATAAGAACGCCTCTGCCAGGTGCTTGCCTGTAGCGGTTAATACCAGTGTAGCATTGTTGCTGCGGCCGTAGAAGATCTGCGCCAATCCGTTTGATGTGGTATCAGACAGCGAGTACACTACCGTATTATTATCGGTATTGTACAGCCTGAAGTTCTGCCTGAACTTGATAGGTGCATCCGGGAACTCATCAAGCAGTTTATCATCTTTAGATAACAGGGCTATAATGTTGTTCTTTTTAAGGTCGGCAGGAGGGATATCGCTTGAGTAAATAAACTCAGGGAAGTTGTTGGCATTGATGTTGTTGTTCAGTTCGTAGATGATCTCGCCCATAGCGCCTGCAGCATATTTAGCGTATGATTTAGAAACTACAATTTTGGTTGTACCGCTGTTAAACGCTTCCGGGTACTGGTAAAAGCTCAGGTCGCTGGTTATGAACGGGTTTTTGGATTCCAGGTAAGATTTATCTACGTCAACCTCGGCAAAGAAATTGGTAAAGCTATTTTTACAGTTACCGTTGTTTGGATAAAAACGGAACTCAGCCTCCAGCGTGTTGTATTTATGGTGCTGGTAACGGTTAATAGTTACCGTGCTGTTCAGCTTGCCCGATGCGTCCAGCTTCTCGCTGCTTAGCAGTAAGCCGTTCAGATAGATGTTAAAGAAACCACGGTCGCCGGGGTTTAGGGCGCTGTAGTTAGCCACAATGCGGATCTCCACCTCTTTAGGGGTAAAGCTAAAATCAGAGTTTTTAAAGTTGAAGGCGCTTTTTAATGAACCGATACCTGAAAGGAAATCGCTAACACCGCCAATTTGCTTTAACGATAGTTTAGAGCGGTTCTCGTCAATGGTTTTAAAAAACTGGTTTTGCGCTTTGTTCACCAGCAGGTAATCGCCAAAGGTGGAGTTAAGGATGTTCATGTTACCCAGCGAGGTGATGGTTTTTTCATAACCGGCATCATCGCCGCCGGTAACAAATAGTATCTCGGTAGGTAAAACTTCCTGCGCTACGGTTTTAACCGGGGTTAAACGGCCTTTTACATCAACCATGCGGGTAATGGTATCTGTTATAGTGCTGATTGATTTGTGCAGGTAAAATAAACCCTGGTTGTTTTGCGGGGTAACTTTTACCAGCGGGCGTTTATCGGCAGGTAATGATGCCATGTTGCCAACCAGTATATAGTTGCGCACGCTATCGGGCAGTTTGCCCGTTTCGTAAACACCTATTGATTTTTGCTGCGTTTTCTTAAGCCTGGAGTATGCCCATGCAACGGCTTTTAAATCGTGCAGGGTTGGGTTTGATGGGTAAACAATTGCTTTTTTAGAATCGAAGCAATTGCTGATGTTTATGTTGTTGAAAAAGTTTTTGTTGCTTTTTACCAGCGACAGGTACGAGTAGTTTTTGATTTTTAACCACATGGCGGGGTTATCCAGGTCGCGGCACTGGTCGTCGGTAATGGTTAGCAGTGTTTTAACGCCTATTTTAAGGAAGTTATCTGCAGATACATCTGCCTTGGTAAGGTTAATAGAGATCTTTTGGATAGAATCTTTTGTAAGCCTTGCGCTGTAAACAGGTTTTGCACCAATGAAAAGGTTAACGTATGATCTTTCGCGGATAAGTGCCTGCGAAGGTTCAAAGTAAATAACCAGCTTACTGCCTGTTATTTCATACTGTGGCGTAATTTTGAAATAGAAGGAAGTTGCGCCGCTCATTCCAAATATTGCTTCATCATCGTCGTGACCCATGGCTTTAAACGAAATTATTGATTGCGCAAACGAAGCCGTGCTCAGTAATATAAATGCCAGAAAGGTTAGTAATCTGTTCATCAGGTTGTAAATATTAGTTAATTACGTAAAATTCTACTCTAAAATAATTGCCGTTATCATCGCTGCGATACATCAGTTCGCCGCCAAGTTCTTTAGTCATCAGTTTGGCAATAGAAAGGCCCAGCCCTAAGCGGCTCTCTATAGTGCCCGATGCATCGTTTAATGTTTTCAGTTTGTTAAACATCATATCCAGTTCCTGCTGGCCAATGGCTACACCTTCGTCAATAATTTCGAAAACGAATTTCTGGCGCTGGAGGCTGGTTACAATTTTAATGTTGTTGTTGGTTTGCGAAAACTTAATAGCGTTTGATAGCAGATTTTGGAACACCTGGCCGGCAAATACCCTATCCAGCTTAACATTAAGCGGCAGTTTTAAAATATTATCAACCAAATGAATATTCTTCATTTGTGCGGTTTCTATCAGGCCTTTAAATACATGCGCTACCTCGGCGTTAATATCAAAAATCTCCATATTGAATTTCATCTCAGGCGATTCTATCTCTTTAACATCCATCAGCTTGTTAAGCATGTACTGCATTTTCTCAGCAGATTCGGCAATATAGCCGCTAAACTCTTTCTGATCCGAGCTGAGGCGGTAATCCTCTTCTTTGAGCATGTTGTTGCTCATAATTATCTGGCCTATCAGGTTCTTCAGATCGTGGCCGGCAATGTTTATAAAGCTGTTCTTTTGATCGTCCAGCTTGCGCAATTGCTCGTACTGCATATCAATGATGTTGTTTTTCTCATTAATATCACGGTTTTGCTCTTTCAGCTGCTCGTTAGATTTTTCAATCAGTATCTGCGAGCGTACATCCCTCGCCATTACTTTGTAGCGGGCGTTTGGTATAAGGCACGATATAAAGGCCACTACGAAGAAAAAGTTACCGCCATTGCTGATAACCAGGTCTAAAGTATATTCGCTGAAAGCATTATAAAAAATAGCCAGCAGCAGCAGCGCTGCTAAAGTTTGTATAATTGAATTAATAGGCTCCCAAAATACCTGCAGGTTAAAAAACAGCAGTACAGCGGCATACAATAGGAAGTAAATAAGCTGAACCTGTATATTTACAATGTTGCAAAGCAGGGCGGATGTAATGGAGATAAAGAAAAAGCATAAATGCAGTAACGACCGGTAATCATACTTTTTGGTTTGAAAGAAGTTATACAACCCCAGTATGGCAAGCACCGTAATAAACCGAACTAAAAAAAACTGAAGCCAAATATTGGGGGCGTAGATAAAATCGACTATGCTAAGGATGGGGTACAGGAAAATGATAGACCAAATAATATTATTAGTTTGGTACCATGCTTTTTTTAGAATTTCCTTTTTATATTCTTCTTTCGATATTTGAACAAACATTATTGTTTCTTTAAATTATAAATAAGATATAGATCAGTAATAGTTAAACATCATTAATGCGAGTAACAAATACGGCTCCTGCAAAAAGATCTCCGGCTACACCGGCAAGCCTGCTATTTATAACTTTAATTATAATTATGCAATGTTTTAGTGCAAAAAGCCAACCAGCAGGGTTAACCGATAGGCAAATTGCATTTAAACGCGCCGCCAGCTTAAATAACGGCGTTAGCATTTCATGGCTCGAGCAAACGTGGAATAAGAAGGTTTTAAGTATAAATCCCATAAAAAAAAGCGATTATCAATTACTTAAAAAGCTTAAAATTAAAAGTATCCGCCTCCCGGTTGCATTTTCTCAATTTGAAAGTTCCCAAACTTCAATTGAGAAAGTATTTACTCACATTGATGAAGTTTTGAAACAATGTAAGGTATACGATATAAAGTTGATAATAGATTACCATTATGGTAAATTAAATGATAATAACTTTCTTACCGAAACCCCAAAGGTTATTAACCTGTGGTTATTATTAACTAAGAGGTATATAACCGAAAGCCCGGATAAATTGTTTTTTGAGCTTTATAACGAACCGCCCCACATGAACCCCAAAGTGTGGAAAGATGCGGCCTATAATATAGTAACCGCCATACGCAAGGTAGATAAAAAACGCACGCTGATAGTTGGGGCATCAAACTTTAACAGTATATATGAGTTGAGCCGCATGGAGCGCCTGGCCGACGAGAACATTATTTACACCTTCCACTTTTACGAGCCCTTTTTGTTTACCCACCAGGGTGCCGATTGGGTGGGCGACCAAGTGGCCACAACGGGCATCCCATTCCCGTATAATGCCCAAAAGTTCCCCAATATTAACCCGCAGGTTGTAGGTACCTGGGGCGAAACCAACTATTACCAGTACCGCACCGATGGCAACGAGCAATCTGTTAAAGATAAGCTGCAGATAGTGAAGAATTGGAGCAACAAATACTATGTGCCCATACTATGCGGCGAATACGGCGTGTACCGCAAGTACACCGATGAAGACAGCCGCTGCCGTTATATTAAAGCAGTGCGTAAAAACCTAAAGGCGATGAACATCCCCGGTATTATGTGGGATTATAATACTAATTTTTCGATATTTAATGGTGAACCGGATTTGAAAAACCTGTCGGGTTGTATGAAAGATGCGATAGATTATCCATCGGCAAAACAATAATAGAATATAATTGATTAACTTTGTAAGCTAACAGAGTACTATGCATTTTTTTGAAGAAAAACGTAAGGAAGTAATGGGACATATTCAACAGTTTATGCTGGAGAAGATGTTTGAATACTTAAAGCCAATTGATACCATATGGCAGCCGTCAGATTTTTTACCTGATGCCTCAAGGAGTACTTTTTTTAGTGAGATTAAAGAATTGCAGGAAAGCGCCAAAGGCTTATCGTACGATCTGATAGCCGTACTTATTGGTGATACCATTACCGAGGAGGCGCTGCCTACCTACGAATCATGGTTAACCATGGTTGAAGGCGTATCGCAGGACGAGGAAGGCGGCTGGATGAAATGGACCCGCCATTGGACGGCCGAAGAGAACCGCCACGGCGACCTGCTGAACAAATACCTTTACCTATCTGGCCGTGTAGATATGCGCATGATGGAAGTAAGCACCCAGTACCTTATTGCAGATGGCTTTGACATTGGTACCGGCCGCGACCCATACCGAAACTTTATCTATACTTCTTTTCAGGAACTGGCTACAAACGTATCTCACCGCAGGGTAGCATCGCAGGCTAAAAAGGATGGTGATACACTGTTGTCAAAAATGTGCGGTGTTATTGCCGGCGACGAAGCCCGCCATGCTAAAGCGTACAAATACTTCATCGAAAAAATATTTGAGGTAGACCCGAACGAAGCCATGATAGCTTTTGAGGATATGATGCGTAAGAAAATTGTAATGCCCGCCCACTTCCTGCGCGAAGTAGGTTTAAAAATAGGCCAAACCTTTGGTCACTTTACAGATGCTGCCGAGCGCCTGGGTATTTACACCGCTATTGATTATGTAGACATATTGAAAGAACTGATTGAAGACTGGCACATTGAAAGCGCAACAGGCCTTGAAGAAAGCGGCGAAAAAGCCCGTGACTATATCATGAACCTGCCAAACCGCTTACTGCGCGTTGCCGAAAGGATGAAAAACCCGATGCTGGAATACAAGTTCAGCTGGATTCACGGATAAATTGATTTCCACATAGATATTAAAAAGGCCTGCTGCAAAGCGGGCCTTTTTGTTTTTACAAATTATTTTTTATTCTTTTTAATCAACCGGAATTTCCATGTACCTCGTTCTTTTATAGCAATATCACCGGCAACTATGGTATCATAATCGGGATAGTTAAGGTAAAATAAATTATATTCAATACCATTGATCGTAATAGTTGGAATTTGCTTTGGCTTTTCATAAACGGCTTTTTGTATCACACCGTTAAAGCTGTAGTTTTTGGTTCGTTCGCTCGATGCATAAACCCAGCACGACATTGCAATGCTGCCAGCCAGCAGAAATAGGATTGGGAATATTGCCTGGGTATGTTGGGGCTTTAACTGATTTTTAGCCTTTAATATAAAGTATACTATAGCCATTGTTAAAAATGGAAGTACTATTGCAAAAGAGGGAAATAGGGTTGGCATAGATTTTATTGTTCTGTGTTTTCGATATTAAACCCCGGCGTTTTGTAATCCTTATCCAGGTAATCTGCCGGGATCTGTATATGGTTGCCATCGCGCAGGGCGCTGTAATGCGGCGACATGATTTCTACGCCCGCTTCGTTAAACTTGTCCTGCAAATGCTGGTGCAGCCGCGAATATATAACTGCCATTTTATGCGGCTGATCGGTATAAGCGTTTAACTGGTAGCTAACATTAAAATCGTTCAAGGCAGTTTGCAGTACAAAGGGTTTGGGCTCAGGCAGTACACCCTCGGTGGCTTCGGCGGCGTTTATCATCAGTTGTTGTATTTGCTGCCAGGGCGCATCGTAACCAATGGTAATGGTGGTGTTCAATATCAAGCCAAGGGTTTTAGCGGTAGATGTATAGTTAACCGTGTGCCCGCCTAAAATAGTGCCATTGGGGATAGTGATATCCTCGTTTTTGATAGTGCGGATGCGGGTAACCAGGATGTTCTTTTCTATAACATCGCCGGTTATTTCGCCAACCTTTACGCGATCGCCAATTTTAAAGGGGCGCATGTAAGTAAGCACAATGCCCGATACCATATTAGATATGGCCGACGACGAACCCAGTGAGAACAGCACCCCCAGGAAAACCGTAACCCCCTGAAATACCTTAGAATCTGAACCGGGCAGGTACGGGAAGATCACCACGAACATAAAAGCGTACAATAGTACCCTGATGATATTATAGGTAGGCATAGCCCACTCCGGGTAAAATCCGTTGAGGGTAAAAGCGCCCTGCTCAATTTCGCGGGCTATAAATTTTACCAGTTTTACAATATAGCGGGTTACTGTATAAATTACGGCTACAGTAAGCAGGTTGGGTATGTAATGTACAAATGCAAGTAAAATGCTCTCCAAAGGGTTTACAACATAACCCAGCAATAAGGTAGCAAAAGGTTTGGAAGATGGAAATATAAAGAATAGCACCGGCAGCGCCAGGTACACCAGTACCACAATAATAAGCAGCCTTAAAACGCGCAGCAGGGCGGTAATTAACGGGAACACCCGTGTGGCATAACCTACCGGCGCACCCTGCGCGGCCAGTTTAGTTATGCGGCTTTCCCAAGCCTTTATTATCCTAAGCTTTAACCAGCGGAATGCCCGGTTAACGGCCCATATTAAAAATATAAGTAAAACAATAACGGCTAATGCTTCGGCTATGTTAATTAATACCTGCTTAAAGCTGTTGTTTTGAAATACGTTGCCTAATTGCTTTTTCAGAATATTTAGATAACTGGCGGCCAACTGCGGCCGGCTCAGTTCGGTAAGGCTGGCATCCTTATTATTTACGGCAAGTACAATTTCCGATCGGTAGGTGATGATAGACACCGCACTGTCGTTCTTTAAGATGAGCGAATCGGGGTTAAAATCTATCCGGTCTATTAAAGCATTAATGCGTTTGGTTACCACCTGCGCGCGCTCGGCAGGCGTAAATAAGCCCTGCCCGGTGTAAAAGGTAAACAGCGTATCCTGGTTAATAACAACCGGATAGCCCGCTTCTGGTGTTTGCGCTTTAAGGGCGTTAACAGATAGTCCTATCCAAATAAGCAGCACATAAAATTTAGGCATAGCAGGTTTTTATGCTAAAGCTAAAAATTATATTTAAGTATTGGAGGGTAAAATGTTAGCCCTCCTGCACCAGATCGGTGCCTAATCCGTCAGATACATCATCAAACAAACTGTTCAGGATAGATTCTATTGTTATGGAATTTACATCGTCCAGATAATGCTCGTTGCGGGTAATGTTCAGGTCGGCGCCGGCTACTGCTATATTAAATAATACGCCATCGTAAAGGTCGGGCTGGCTTATCTCAATACCGGTTGAAGTGTTGTTAATGGCGAAACTGATATCGCTTTGCCTTTGCTCCTTAAAAATGGGGTTCAGCCGTTGTTGCAGGTGGTTGAATAATTCGGTTTGGTCTATCGGTTTATGCAGGGTGATGATCTTCATGGTTAATGCGTTTGTTATTATTTACAATCGCCTGTAATTATTGTTTACAAGGCACTTTTATTTGAGGGGATAAAACAGGAGTTTTGTTTAAACCGTTCAACAGAAAACATTCCGCAATTATGAAATACAAATTATTGGGCCGGTCGGGCCTTAAAGTATCCGAGCTTTGCCTGGGTACCATGGGTTTTGGTACCGAAGCCGGTTGGGGAGCCGATGCCGCCGCCAGCTTTGATATTATGGATGCCTACGCCAATGAAGGGGGCAACTTTTTAGATACTGCCAACATTTACAAGCTGGGCACCAGCGAAAAGATCATCGGCGATTATATCAGCCACCACGACCGCGATTACTTTGTGCTGGCCACCAAGTACACCTTAAAAGATAACCAAACCAACCCCAATGCCAGCGGCAACAACCGTAAGAATATGATGCGCAGCGTAGAGGAAAGCCTTAAACGCTTAAAAACTGATTTTATAGATGTGTTGTACCTGCACATCTGGGATGATATTACCCCGATAGATGAAGTGCTGCGCGCTATGGACGACCTGATAAAACAAGGGAAGATCACCTATGCTGCCATAAGCGATACACCCGCTTGGGTAGTAGCAAAAGGCAACACCCTTGCTGAGCTGATGGGCTGGAGCCAGTTCATAGCCCTGCAGGTAGAATACAGCCTGCTGGCCCGTACAGCCGAGCGCGAGCTGATCCCGATGGCTAAGCACTTCGGGATGACGGTTACGCCCTGGGCACCCCTTGCCGGCGGCGCATTAACCGGTAAATACCTCAAAGGTGACACCGGGCGCATTAAGCCCGAAAGCAATCGCCTGAGCGAACGCGCCGAAAAAATAACCCGTGTAGTAATGGAAATAGCGCAGGAACTTGGCGTATCCGAAAGCCACGTAGCCTTGCAATGGACCATGAGCAAAGGTTTCAGTTGCATCCCAATTGTAGGCGCTACCAAGGTAGACCAATTGAAAGATAATCTAAAAACAATAAACGTAACCTTAAGCGCAGAACAAATTAAAAAACTGGATGATGCCAGTAAGATAGAACTCGGTTTCCCCGGAGATTTCTTTAATGAAGAAGCCGTAAAGATGAATTCGTTTGGCGGGTTTTATGATAAGGTGGAGAAGAGGTAAGTAGAATATGGAAAGCATTGGCAGCCATTAAAGTTGCCAATGCTATTGCTATTAATTAAATTTGTTAAAACGGTTTGATTATGACAACAACAGCAATAAGAGCGCGGCTATATGATTATATCAGGGATGCCGACGATAAGAAAGTTGAAGCACTTTATCTGATTTTGGAAGATCAGATCGTGCAGGACTACGATTGGTCGCAAGATGAGTCTTTTGTTGCAGAACTCGACGAAAGGTATAAACGATACGAGGATGGAACTGATAAAGGCGTCACCTTTGAAGAATTAGAAGCATCAATAGAATTGCGTAAAAAACAACGCTCCGGGTTATGAGTTATAACTTCCGTATATTAACAAGGGCTCAAAAGGAGATATACGAAAGCGGAGATTGGTACGAAGAAAAGCAAACCGGGCTGGGTTACCGGTTTGAAAACGAAGTGATTGGTAAAATACGATTAATCATAAAGAATCCTTTACACTATCCGTTAAAGGGAAAATTTCGCGAAGCCAGTTTAAACAGCTTTCCTTTTCTGATATTATACAGAATTGATGAAGCAAAAAGGACGATTGTTGTTTTATCGGTATTTCACATGAAAAGACATCCAAAAAACAAATAGCTCTAAAAGAAATCCAGCCCCACCCCTTAATTCACCCTCACAAAATCCTGAACACTTGTTTCGCCATTCACAGTTGTTTTGTCAAAAAACAGCAACATCCGGCTGTTGGTTAAAAGCTTAACCGTAGCTGTTTGGGTAACGGCCGGAACGGTAACGCCGTTTTGCTCATACGCCGGGAAATTTAAGGTAAGCTTATCGGCAAGTCCCCAATTTAACGCGTTGGTGTACGGTACAGAATTATAGATATAAAACTCACCGTTACGGAAGAATTGCAGATCGTGGTCGCCTTGTTTGGTGTAGGCGTTAATTTGTACGGCGGCTGGTTTACCATCAGCATAAGTAGTAAGGGTATCGGCAGCAAGGTGCCATCTGCCAACAACAGTAATTTGATTGGCCGGTACCTCATCTTTACTGCATCCAAAAAACAGGGGTAAAAGAACAATAAACAGTAACGCTTTTTTCATGGGGGGATTTAAAATAGTAATGCTTACGTATTTGCAGATTACGTTAAGCCAAATTAAACATATAATTATCTTAGTGAATTATTACACCGGTAAAAATGAACTTAAGAACATTAACCTACATACTTTGCTGCATCGTGCTGCTTTTTAGTACAGCAACTTCCTTCGCACAACGCAAAAGCTTAAACATTGTTTACATAGGTAACAGCATTACTTATGGCGCCGGGCTGGCAGATCCGGCTAAGCAGGCACCGCCGGTAATGGCTTCGGCATGGCTGCAAAAGCAAAAAGGGATAGACTCCATAAATTTCAGCAACCAGGGGCATAGCGGCTACACCACTTTAGATTTTTTACCCGGCACCCCCGCTTTTATACAAGTGGAGCAGGCCGCGCAGTCGTTTAAAAATAAAGCAGCCGCGCTAATCTTCTCCATCAAAATAGGCACTAATGACAGTGCAGTGAAAGGCACCCACGGCGCCCCGGTATCTACAAATGATTATACCGCCAACCTGAAAGCCATTACCGATCAGTTATTGAAAGATTTCCCCGCTGCAATTGTAATTTACCAACACCCGCTGTGGTACAGCCCAAATACCCAAAACGGCGCCACTTACCTGCAGGAAGGCTTAACGCGCCTGCAAAGCTACATCCCGCTGATAGACGCATTGGCTGCTGATTATAAAACTACCAACCCCGGCCGTGTATTTATAGGTGATACCAAAGCATTCGAATATTTTAAAGCTAACCATCTTACAGATTTCCAGGCAGAGCAAGGCCGGCAGGGTATCTTTTACCTGCACCCTAACGAGAAAGGAGCCATTGCATTAGGTGAATTTTGGGCAAAGGCTATATATAGGGTAGTAAAGGAATTGCCTAAGCGGTAAGGAACTTTCCGAACCATGATTCATAGGATCAAAGGATTTGCATAGTATTATACTGCATCAATCAGCAAATCCTAAAATCAGGCAAATCAAGGTTCAGACAATCAGCACCGTAACATTTTTTACTAATAGCAAAATACCATTTGTGAATTAAGTAATTAACGCTATCTTTGCAGTCCCGTAATTACGGGGTAAAGAATACGTTTAATAAATTTAATTTAAAGCAAGTGAATACGTTAAGTTACAAAACTGTCTCAGCCAACAAGAAAACCGTTAGTAAAGAATGGGTTGTTGTTGATGCTAACAATGAGATTTTGGGGCGCTTGTGTACTAAGATCGCTATGATGATCAGAGGTAAGCACAAGCCAGGGTTCACCCCACACGTAGACTGCGGAGATAATGTAATTGTTATCAATGCAGACAAGGTTAAACTGACCGGAAACAAATTCAGCGAAAAGCAGTATGTTTCTTACACCGGTTACCCGGGTGGTCAGCGTTTCATTTCTCCAAAAGAGTTAATGGCAAAGCATCCTGAGCGTGTGATTGAAAAAGCTGTACGTGGTATGTTACCTAAAAACCGTTTAGGTCGTGCTATTTACGGTAACCTGCATGTTTACGCAGGTGCAGAGCACCCTCACGCAGCTCAAAATCCAACAACCATTTAATTTTTAAAGGAGAAAAAAGAAAATGCCAACAACTAACACTTCAGGCAGAAGAAAAACAGCAGTTGCCCGCATCTATTTAAATGATGGTACAGGCACAATTACCGTAAACGGTAAAGATTACAAAGAGTACTTCCCTACCTTACCTTTACAATACATCGTTATGCAAAGCACAGAAGTTTCTGGCTCAGCTGGCAAATTTGATGTTAAAGTAAACGTAGCAGGTGGTGGTGTAAAAGGACAGGCAGAAGCCGTTCGTTTAGCTATTGCGAAAGCTATTGTTGAACTGGACCCGGAAAAGAAACCAGCTTTACGCGCTAAAGGTTTAATGACACGTGATGACCGTATGGTTGAGCGTAAAAAACCAGGACGCAGGAAAGCACGTAAGAGATTCCAATTCAGTAAACGCTAAAATTTTAGGAGGACAACAACAATGGCAAGAACAACATATCAGGATTTACTGGATGCAGGTGTACACTTTGGTCACCTTACCCGCAAATGGGACCCAAAAATGTCACAGTACATTTTTATGGAGCGCAACGGTATCCACATTATCGATTTAAACAAAACCTTATCTAAGGTTGAAGAAGCTGCTGCAGCTATAAAACAAATTGTAAAATCAGGCCGTAAGGTATTATTTGTAGCTACAAAGAAACAAGCGAAAGATATCGTAGCTGAACATGCAAAAATGGTAAACATGCCTTTCATCACCGAGCGTTGGTTGGGTGGTATGTTAACTAACTTTGCTACCGTACGCAAGTCGATCAAAAAGATGTCTAACATCGATAAATTGACTAAAGACGGTACCTACAGCAACCTTTCTAAAAAAGAAAGACTGATGATTCAACGTGAGCGTATCAAATTAGAATCATTGTTAGGTGGTATTTCGGATCTTAACCGTTTACCTGCTGCATTATTCTTAATTGACGTTAAGAAAGAACACATTGCAGTATCAGAAGCTTTAAAATTAAACATCCCGACTTTTGCGATGGTTGATACTAACTCTGATCCGTCTAACATCGATTTCCCTATCCCGGCTAACGATGATGCTACAAAATCAATCTCTTTGATCACCGGCATTATCATCAAAGCTATCGAAGAAGGTTTAGATGAGCGCAAACGCGAGAAAGAAGACGAAACTGAAAAAGAAGCAGCTGCTGCTAAAGCAAAAGCTGATGCACCAGAAGTAGCAGACCGTGCTAACGATGGTAAAAGAAGAAGGACTGCCGATGTAACAGCTGAAACTGAAACAGAAGCCCCTGCTGCTGATTCAACAGAAGAATAATTATTAGTGAGTGGTGAGTAGTGAACAGTGAGTTGTTAAACTCGCCATTCATTATTCACCACTTTATTGATTAATAAAAAAAATTAGTTTTTGTGTGATGGCCATGAGAAAACCATTCACCACTCACTATTCAACCATTTAACACTAACAAAATGTCTACAGTACAAATATCTGCATCTGATGTAAACAAACTGCGCCAGCAAACCGGTGCGGGCATGATGGATTGCAAAAAAGCTTTAACCGAAACTAACGGTGATTTTGAAGCTGCTATTGATTTTTTAAGGAAAAAAGGCGCTAAGGTTGCTGCCAGCCGTCAGGATCGCGAATCTAACGAAGGTGTTGTTATAGCACGCTCTTCAGGTGATTTTAAACGCGGTGTTGTTATCGAACTTAACTGCGAAACTGATTTCGTGGCTAAAAATGCTGAGTTCGTTGCTTTTGCTAACCAGATTGCTAACGTAGCTGTTGAAGCTAAACCGGCGAGCATCGAAGAGCTTTACGCTTTAGAAATTGATGTTGAGAACGCACGCGTTAAAATTGGCGATGCAGTTATTGACAAAACAGGTAAAATTGGCGAAAAGATCGGCGTATCTAAATACGAAGTTATCGAAGCTGAAAAAGTTGTTGCTTACATCCACGGTAACTTCCGTTTAGGTGTATTGGTAGGCTTAAGCAAAAACGTTGAAGGTGCTGACGAAGCAGGTAAAGACGTTGCAATGCAAATTGCTGCCATGAACCCGGTTGCTATTGATAAAGATGGTGTTGATGCTACCGTTATTGAGCGCGAAACAGAAATTGCTAAAGATCAGATCCGTGCAGAAGGTAAACCAGAAGCAATGGTAGAAAAAATTGCTGCAGGTAAACTGAATAAATTCTACAAAGACTCTACGTTATTAAATCAGGAGTTTGTAAAAGATTCTTCTAAGAGTGTTAGCCAGTTTCTGGATAGCATTGATAAGGGCCTTACCGTTACCGCATTTAAGCGGGTAGCTTTAGGAGCTTAAATATTTTATCCCTCCCGTTAATTCGGGAGGGATTTTTTTTGCACTATTGTTTCGTTTTGTCATCCTGAGCGGGAGCGAAGGACCTGATTCGACTGATAGCCAAGCTACAAGCAGGGCGCAATAGATTCTTCACTGCGTTCAGAACGACAATAAGTTTTTAATGTTTAAACTATGATAACAGCGCTTCATAATCTTAAACTTATATCAAACGGTACCATTACTGATGGTAAAGCAGTTTTAACTTCCGGCGACAGGATCATCAACGTAGTTGATAACTTTGCTATCCCCGAAGAAGCAGTAAAGCACGATCTGCAGGGCGCTTACCTGGCACCTGGCTTTATCGATCTGCAGATCTACGGCAGCGGCGGTAAACTCTTTGCCGGCACGCCGGAAGTTGCTGCACTAAAGCGTATGGAAGACGACCTGCTGAACCAGGGCACCATTGGCTTTTTTGCCACCATCAGCACCAATACTAACGAAATTGTTGAACAAGGCATAGCTGCCGCGAAAGCTTACCGCGCTGATGCACGAGGCAATTGCTGGGGGCTGCACCTGGAAGGGCCGTATCTCAACCCCGCCAAAAAAGGCGCACATCCCGAAGAATACATCAAGAAGGCTACCCTTGCCGAAGTTAAGGGCTGGGTAGAGAGTGCCGACGGGGTTATCAAAATGATCACCATTGCGCCGGAACTGCAGGATCAGGAAGTGATAGATTATCTGCATGCACAAGGCATCATCATTTCATCGGGCCATAGCAATGCTACTTACGAACAGGGAAAAGGTTTTTTAAACAAACCCATCCCGGCGGTTACGCATTTGTTTAACGCTATGCCGCAGATGCACCACCGTGATCCGGGGTACATTCCCGCTATATTTGAAGAGCGCCCTTACACCAGCATTGTTGCCGATGGTAACCATGTAGATTGGGCCATGATACGCCTGGCTAAACGCGAACTGGGCGATAAACTGTTCCTGATAACCGATGCCGTAACCGCTGCTACCGAAGGCGCATATCAGCACCGTTTGGTTGGCAATAAGTACGTAATGCCCGATGGAACACTTTCCGGATCGAGCCTTACGATGCTGAAAGCTGTACAAAACTGCGTAGAGCAGGTAGGCATCAAACTGGCGGAAGCTATCAACATGGCATCCTTATACCCGGCGCAGCTGGCTAAACAGGATAAGAACGGATTGATAGAAAAAGGTTTTTATGCCGACCTGATTATTTTTAACAGCAACTTTGAAGTACTGCAAACCGTAATAAAAGGGAATTTTTTAACGAAGACTACATAAAATTTTAACAATACCATTAATTATCTATTTTTGACAAATCACCTTTCCAAATGAAATACAAAAGAGTTCTCCTAAAGCTTAGCGGCGAATCCCTGATGGGCCAAAGACAGTATGGTATTGATAATAACCAGGTTTTGCAATACGCGCAAGACATAAAAGCTGTAAAAGAACAAGGTATAGAAATAGCAGTTGTAGTAGGTGGCGGTAACATTTTCCGCGGTTTAAGCGCCGAAAAAAGCGGAATGGAACGTGCACAGGCCGATTACATGGGCATGCTGGCTACCGTTATTAACTGTATGGCACTGCAAAACGCACTGGAAAGTGTTGGGGTAGAAACCAGGCTGCAGTCGGCCATTAAGATGGAGCAGATCTGCGAGCCTTACATCCGTCGCCGTGCTATGCACCACCTGGAGTGTGGCAAAATTGTAATCTTCGGTGCTGGTACCGGTAACCCATACTTCACTACCGATACCGCTGCATCCCTTCGTGCTATCGAAATTAAAGCAGATGTAGTGCTAAAAGGTACCCGCGTAGACGGTATCTACACCGCTGACCCGGAGAAAGACCCTACAGCAACGCGCTTTGATGAGATCTCGTTTCAGGAAGTGTACGACAAGGGCCTCAACGTAATGGATATGACCGCCATTACCCTTTGCCAGGAAAACAAACTCCCAATCATCGTATTTGATATGAACAAAGAAGGCAACTTCATGAAGATTGCCAAAGGCGAACCAATTGGTACGCTGGTAAAATAAATACAGAAGGCCCGCTATTATGAAGTGGGCCTTTTCATTTATAAATAAGCTATGAGCGATATCACTATTGAACAGGCCAATTACATTATGGAAAATTATAGCAATTTATTGCCTCTAAAGGAAAGGGTTGAATTAATGAATTCTCGAATGTCAAATGTGTCGGACAGTTTAGTACGTTTAACTAAAACAATTGCTTTTTCAAGAAATGGCTGGATAAGCGACGACCCGGAAATACTCAACCATTTACAACCTGATTATGTTCAATCCATACTGGCCGCAGCCTCAAACCTATTAGAGGAAAAAGGCAGTGAAATATTTTTAAATCTGTGCCCTGTTTGTAAAAAATTAGCCAGAACACCGCTGGCTAAACAATGCAGGTTGTGCGGGCATGACTGGCATTATACAGTTTAAAATCTGGCTGTTATTTCGAAAGAAGTACAGCCAGTAGAAATGACAAATACAACAATGGCCGTTTGATTCTCAAACGGCCATTGTTGTATTTGTTAAACTATGTGATTGAGGGCGTAGCGTGGCAATCTCTTTAGAACAGTGGCCAATAAGCAAAGCGTTTATGCATTGGCGACAAGATTGCTTAGTTCGTTCCTCCTCGCAATGACACACCGGCTTAAACTCACTGATATTTACGCATCCATCGTAAACTTCTCACCAATCTGTTGCCTCCACATAGCGTAATAGAGGCCTTTCTGCTCTATGAGATCGTGGTGTTTACCCGATTCGATGATATGGCCTTTCTCCAGTACGAAGATTCTGTCGGCATGCATAATGGTAGAGAGGCGGTGGGCTATCAGTATGGTAATATGATCGTTTAGCACAGATACGTCGCGGATGGTATCGGTGATCTCTTCTTCGGTGATAGAATCCAATGAGGAAGTAGCTTCATCAAACACCAGGATATCCGGTTGACGCAGTAATGCTCGGGCTATAGATAAACGCTGCTTTTCTCCGCCGGAAACTTTAACGCCGCCTTCGCCAATTACCGTATCCAGGCCTTTATCGGCACGGGCCAGCAGGGTTTGGCAGGCCGCGCGGTGCAGTACGTTCATACATTCCTCGTCGGTAGCATTAGGGCGTACAAACTGTAGGTTCTCGCGGATTGTACCCGAGAACAATTGCGTATCCTGCGTTACAAAGCCAATTTTTTCGCGCAGTTGGTCCAGGTCTATCTCTTTGCTCAAGGTATTATTGTAAAGGATATTCCCCTTACCCGGCTGATATAAACCAACCAGTAGTTTAACCAGTGTAGTTTTACCAGAACCTGATGGGCCAACAAAAGCAATGGTTTGCCCTTGTTCGGTTTCAAAACTGATATTGTTTAAAGCATTGCGGTTGGCCGTTAAATGCTTAAAGGTAACATCACTAAAAGTTAAGGTTTTTACCTTTTCTAAGAGAACAGGCTTCTCTGGTTTTTTGTCAATAGGAGTATCCAGGATGCCGCTGAAATTAGCCAGTGATACCTGTGCTTCGCGCCAGCTTAAAATAACGTTACCAAGCTCTTGCAAGGGGTTAAATAAGAAGAAGGAGTAAAACAACAGACTTAAATATTGGCCGGGAGTAATAGTGCGCTCAAATATCAGCAGTAGTAATACTACCACCATGCTGCTGCGTACAAGGTTTACCGTGGTGCCTTGTACAAAGCTCATGCTGCGTACATATTTTACCTTTTTAAGTTCCAGATCGAGGATCTTGTAGGTAGTATTATTCAACCGCTGAATCTCCTGCTTGGCCAAACCAAGACTTTTAACCAACTCGATATTCCGAAGCGATTCGGTAGTAGAGCCGGCAAGTGCTGTAGTTTCGCCTACAATTTTCTTTTGGATTACCTTTATCTTACGGCTCAGCAACATGCTCACAATAGCGATGATAGGAATAGCTGCAAGGTAAACCAGTGTTACTTTATAGCTGATGGATAGGGAGTAAAAAATAACGAACACCATACCAGTTAAGCTAACGAACAGGATACCGATAAACGAGGTGATGAACTTTTCGCAATCTAACCGTACTTTTTGCAATATGCCTAACGTTTCACCGCTGCGCTGATCTTCAAATACCTGGTAAGGCAGTTCAAGCGAGTGCTTTAAGCCATCGGCATACATTTGCGCGCCAACTTTTTGGGTAATTATGCTGGTGAAATAATCCTGAAAGTTTTTTGCTATGCGCGATACCATAGCCACACCAATGGCCATACCAACCAGTTTTAAGGCAGCCATCAGGTAATCGTGGTATTGATATTTATCGCGGTTGCCAATCACCTGATCGAGGATGCGGCCGCTGATGTACGGATCAAGAAGGGAAAAACCAATATTTAAACCGGCAAGCAACAGTGCGAAGATCACCGTTAAGCGGTAATTTTTTAGATAGGACAGTAATATTTTCATGTATGCCCCAAAAATAAAAAAAGGGAATGGCTAAGCAGCTCATTCCCTTGAATTTGACAATAGGGTTAAGGTTGGTTGTTAACCGCAGAGGCCACAGAAGTTAAAGTGGTGATTAACACAGAGATTAAATGTATAATCAGTTTCTGTATCCTCCGCGTGTTCTGTAGCTAATTATAATTCCAATATCATCTGAATATTACACCGCTCGTAGGGTGAGGGGATCCCGTTAACTTTTTTAAAGCCCAGTTTATGGTACAGGTTGATGGCCGGTTTCAGGATGGTATTGCTTTCGAGATACAGCTTTTTAGCGCCTAATTGCCTGGCCTTTTCAACGCCGGCCAAACCTAATAAATAACCGATACCCTTGCCTTTCGCCTTGGGCGATACAGCCATCTTGGCCAGCTCGAACATATCGTTATCCATTTTGATGAGTGCACAGGCGCCTATAGGTTCATTGTTATATAAGGCTATAAAAATATGGCCGCCTTTGTTCAGGATGTATTCGTCGGGATGGTCCAGCGCTTTGTAGTCAGATTCTTCCATTTTGAAATACTGAGAGATCCATTCTACATTAAGCTCCCTAAAGGCCGACTGGTAGGCAGATGTATAATCAACAACCTGTACATCCTTACTTTCGCGCAGTTTCTTTTCATCCTGTACGCGTTTCAGCAAGTCCTTTTGCTCCAGCAGGAACTCCCACTCTTCAATAGCCTTCCAAAGGTTGTACTGCCCCTCGTTAAGCGCGTTCTCAACAGCGGCGTTTACATCAGCGTATTGTGCCTGTATACGGGTATTGATTTCATTGCCTTTCTCAGTAAGGCGGATGAAGGTTTTACGGGCATCTGTTTTGTTAGGTGTTTCCTGAGCAACGCCGCTCTTCAGCATCTCCTTCACTATCGTACTAACCGATGGATGCGAATGGCCAATCTCTTGCGCAATCTGCATAATAGATTTATCCTCGCCTTCAGCAAGTGCGTAAAACACCGGGAACCACTTTGGGTTCATGTCGATATTATACAGTTTATATACCTGGCCGGCCTGGTCGGTAAGTTGTTCGCTCAATCGGCGCAGCCTGCTGCCCAATGCCATTTTGCCCACTTTATTATAAAACTCCATAACAGATATTAATTACGTAATCAATTACGTAAAATTATAATTTGTTATTTGAATTTCCAAATCGCTTTAAAAATCGGATAATTTAATGTTTATTGGGAACCAGGAAAAGTAATTCATTGCCGTCGGTTTTAACCGACGGGTTAGCCGATTAATGATGTAATCACCCAAAAAAACATCAAGGCAAAAAAAAGGGAACAACCTATCGGCCATTCCCTTTTCAAAGTAAACAGTTAAGCTAAACTTAAACGGTCATGATATCTTTTTCTTTAGCTTCTGAAAGCTGATCTACTTTTATGATGTAGGCATCAGTCAGTTTTTGCACTTCGGCTTCGCCAACTTTTATTTCATCTTCAGAAACACCTTCAGTTTTTAATTTTTTGATCTTCTCGTTAGCATCTTTACGGATGTTACGGATAGCAACCTTGCCGGTTTCAGCTTCGCCTTTTGCTTTTTTAACCAGGTCGCGGCGTCGTTCTTCGGTCAACGGTGGTACGTTAATACGGATGATGATACCATCATTTTGCGGGTTAACACCCAGGTTAGCTTCTTTAATAGCTTTTTCGATAGGGGCCAATAAGTTTTTTTCCCATGGCTGTACAATAATAGTACGGGCATCAGGCGTGTTAACGCTGCCTACCTGGCTCAGCGGAGTAGGCGAGCCATAATAATCAACAACAATATCATCCAGCATGCTTGGGTTTGCCTTGCCTGCGCGGATCTTGCTTAATTCACTATCTGCGTGTGCAATTGCTTTGTCCATTAAAGCTTTTGCATCATTTACTTGTTTTTTAATGAGTTCGCTCATCGGTTAAGATTTTTCACAAAAATAATAAAAAGTATCAAAGCCCCTATTAAGCTTTTACAGAGTTTTGGTGTTGTAACTCTTTTTTAAACGAATTGTTTTGCAATATGTTCATCATCAGTTGCCACCGTGCTGTTGTGAAGTGAGTTTTTCTATCGGGTAACCCATAGCTTTGCAGCTGGTAATTAACTCATCATAAGTTTTTTTACTGATGGCGGGCCTACGGCTCATAATAAAAAGGAATTTATGCTCCGGATGGCCAACAACCACATAAGAATAATCATCGGCAAGGGCTATTACCCAGTAATCAACCTTAAAAGGCCACAGGAACTGCGCCTTCATTTCGGCATTGTTGGTGTTTTGTACCTGGAAGAGCTTTGATCTATAAGTATGCAGATCAGCATCGCCGTCTTTTTTGCAAACGGTTAATACATCGTAATATTCCTTTTTGGCATTCCAGGTGTAGGTGGTTGTAGTTTCGCGGCTGCCTTTGTCGAATACGGTGGGGATAGAGTATAAGGAATACCATTTGCCGGCAAACTTATCCAGATCTACCTTGTCAACAGGTTTATTTGGAATGGCAGTAAATGAAGTGATTAATATAAAGCTATTGCGCAGATCGTTTTCATATCAGTAAAAACGAAGTAGCGTTACCGGTGGATTGCTTTAGTATTATTAGGAGTACTAATTACCGGCAATAGCAAACGCAAGGCATGCGAATTGACTTATTGCATGCCTGAGGTTGGGGCATAAAAAAGCACGCAATCAAATTTCATGAAAGCGTGTACAGCAAAAAACATAGCAAAGCACTGCTCTAAAAACAATGCTTTGCTACAGCTTTAACAAATTACCAACGGCTACCGCCGCCGCCGCCTCTGTTATTATCTTTTGAGTAGCCGCCACCGCCGCCACCTCTGCTGTCTCTTGAGTAGCCACCGCCGCCACCGCCACGGTTACCGCCGCCGAAACCACCACCGCCACCGCTTCTGCGATCGCCTGGTTTTTTGTCTTCCGCCTGGCTAACTGCGATAGAACGACCGCTAACTTCAGAACCATTCAGACCAGAAATTGCTTTTTGAGCAGCTTCATCGTCAGACATTTCAACAAATCCGAAACCTTTGCTTCTGCCGGATTCTCTGTCAATAATAATTTTAACGGTGCTTACTTCACCATAAGCTTCAAAAAGCTCTTTTAAATCTGCTTCCTCTAAAGAGTACGGAAGGCTTCCTACGAATATGTTCATCAAAAAATTAGTTTAGTAATGATCAGTTTTCTGCCTGTCATTTTATTGTTTACACCAAATATAGAATAGATATTAATCACTTGTACAATAATTTATCAAACAAGCTGCTTTTATTTAATAAATAAGTGGATTTTAGCCTGTTTTCTCACAAAATATCCAATATTTGATACGTTTTGCCGTTCAGGTTAAATTCCTCTCCGATTTTTTTACCCTTCATTTTCAGCCCGATAGGAGAAGCAGGCGAAACCGCGAAGTAGTTTTTGCTATCTAACACAAGCGTACCGGCACTTATGGCTATGTAAAAGTTGCCGTTGCTGGTAATTACAACGCTGCCCGTATCGGCGGTGGTTGAAGTACCGGCAAAGCCTATCTGATTAAGGGCCACCATTAGTTTATTAGCTTCGTTTAATTGTGCCAGGTTGCGGTTGGTTTCCTGCTGGGCCATTTCCCGGCCGGTTTCGTATTTATCTCCGGCGCTGCTTTTGGTATCGTTGTTTGCAGATTGCTGTGCTTCGGCTATGGCCTGCTCGGCGGCGTGCATCCGGGCTTTAACTTGGGCAATGCACAACTGGTGTAATTGTTCTTTTAGCTCACTCATTCATTTCGTTCAGTTGAAAAACGAAGATGAGTAAATGCATTTAGATTACCAATTGCCGTAAAAATAAAAGCCCCGGAGCACTCGCTGCCCGGGGACTTTCAACCTAAACCTTATCACAATATAGGTGCTGGGCACCTATTGCATTATTAACGGTATACATTGTGAAAATGTTGCATGCAACAAAATTGAAATTACTTACAGATGATAATTGCTGGTGTACTTTTTACACATTGCTCAAACAATCTTTCAAAAAAATCATTTATGTGCTATGTTACGTTTGCAGGCAGCAATGCGTAATGTTTTTTAAATAGCATCTACATGATTCCTCAGTACAAACAATCCGTTTTAAAAGGATACACTGCAACCCTGGTGTTGCTTTCCATTTTGCTTATTTTAATGGGGCTTTTTGCGGTTTTGCCGTTTTAGGGCAAATTGATCATGAAATTGTCAGCATCGCATTTTTTCTATACAATTGCTATTGTGTTATACTCATAACAATGCTTTAGGAACTGAATGCTGCAACCTAAGCAATGGCGTTGCCTTCGGCCCGCGCTTTCCGCTGCAACCCCTCGCTGCGTGCCGCCGATAGAAGCTGCACTTCGCTGTGGGTTTCCGCTGCAATCGCTAACGCGAAAAGATAGCATATAGTTATATTGTGCATTAACCCCTAATCTCCGCCCATTACTTTTATGCGCCCAAACAAAGCATCACCTAATTGGTTAATAGCTGTACATCACTACTTAACCTATTAAAAAACATGAACTTAAAACGTACTTTCGGGGCCATACTTACAGTATTGGGTATTATAGGCCTTATTTATACCGGTGCACAGGTTATACAGCATACCGGTGCAGCCACTACCTTAATAGTAGTAGGCTTAATTTCTATTATGTTTTTCTTTACGGGCATCAGCCTGGTGCGCAACACTAAAGACGAAGCTTAATTGATCACTGCCGGCGTAATAGCTCCAGTTTCGGAGATGATTAGGCCGGGCTGCTCAAAATCGGTTTCGGTAAGCAGCTTTATCCGTTTAGATGCCCGGTTAAGTGTATCGGGCATCAAACCTTTATCGTGCGTTTGTTTATAAGAAACTATCCGGCCATCTAAAAATTGGCCTTTTTTTGTAATACGAAGTTTTAACAAAGGCGCCATACCGCATACCCCGGCCACACTAACCGAGCGGTACGTACAGAAATTACCCAAACTATAAGCTATCAGCCTGTTCTTATACAATTCCATTGCCCGGCTCACATGCGGGCCGTTCCCTAAAATGACATCAGCCCCGGCATCAATAGCGGCATGGGCAAATGCGGTTACATTGCCGCGGCGCTCGCCTTTGTAAGATTCATCAGCCAGAGGCACATGTTCAAAATCTACCCCCTCGCCGCCGCCATGGAAAGATACAATCACTACATCGCTCTGCTGCTTTAATTCTTTGATAATATCCGTAGCGCCCTTAATATCCAGTAACGATACCGTTTGACTATTGGGCGAAAATGCACAAAACCCATATTTTACGCCTTTTATAACAAAGGTTTTGGTGGGGTAAGTTTTTAAACCTGCATAATGAATACCCAGGCTATCCAGTATTTTAACGGTGCTGTTACGGCCCTTTAAGCCAAAATCGTTTGTGTGGTTATTGGCAACGCTTAAAACGTCAAAGCCGGCATCTTTAAAAATATCACCAAACTTTTCGGGCATTTTAAACAGATAGGGTTTGCTTTTAAACTTAAGTTTCATGGCCAGTGGTGCGCCGGTATCCAGTAAAACCCCCTCTAAATTCCCAAAAGTAAGGTCTGCTTCCTGCAAGTCTTTTAAGGCGTATTTAAAACTGCGCCTGCCGCTGTCGGGTGGCAAAGCTGTGCTATCCGGGTAGGTGGTGCCCAGCATCATATCACCTACGGCGGCTATACTTATAGTGGTATCAACAGGTGTGGGTGCGGCTATGGTATCTGCAGCCAGGGTAACAGCTTCTTTAGTGATTACTTTTTGCGCGGCCGGGTTAATGCAGCCGGGTAAAAGCAGTACTATATAAAGGCTGATAAGTATAGGTGTTCCCTGTTTCATGGGCAAAAAAAATCCTTCCATGATTATGGAAGGATAGGGGATATATCACATTTAGGTTTAAATCAATATTAATTCTGCGGCTCTGCGCTTTCGGCACTTGCAGATAGTTCGTTTTTAAACGACTCCAGCATGCGGCCGCCTTTGTAAAAATAGCGGCTGTAGTAAGCGTCATCCAGGCTGCTGATAGCTACACCGCGTGATGATGCATGTGCAAACCTGTTGTTACCTAAGTAAATGCCTACATGGGAAATACTGCGGCTGTGGATCTTAAAGAAAACCAGGTCGCCTTCTTTCAAATCATCTTTGCTAACCGGGTTAACCATGCTGAAAATATCACGTGAGTTACGACGGATACTTAAGTTGAAAACATCACTGTATAGTTGTTTGGTGAATGCAGAGCAATCGATACCTTTTCTTGAGCTGCCTCCGAAACGGTAAGGGGTGCCTACCCAATCATGTACAAAGTTAAAAAGTTTCATGTTTGAGGTGGCAGACAAAGCCACGCCCATGATCTGTGACAGATAACTTTTTGCTAAACTTTCCTGATCGTCATTTTCAGTTGCAGGAGTTGGAACGCTTTTTGTTTGAGCTTCCGCAGCTAATACGCTCAGGAATAATGCAATAGCAAGTGTGATTTTCTTCATTTAACCGCTTTAATTGTTGTAATTAGGACAACAAATGTTTATTAAACTGGACAGTGTGTCTATTGTTAGATACAAATCTATAGAAATATTCTAATCCGCCAAATAAATAATGAAAAATATTTCATGTTCGCTACGGTAGAATTTATTAACCGTTGTTAATTAAGTTATCGCAAAAGTGAATTTTAATTTTAAAAATTTCCAACAAAGAATTTTATTTTCCAAAACCGCCATTTATGGCTGAGATTGCGTTGACAATTTGAATAACCAAAACGTTAAATACAACGCTTAAGTATGCGGGCAAAAAATCACATGGTTGCTATTTAATAGGAGGGAGTTTTAAAGATTTTGTAGTAGTAAAGTAATGTATATAATGATTGCACTATTCCTTTACTGCATTACTTCCCCAATGTGTAAAACAGCTTAAAATTCGGCTTTGCTACAGTTAATGATGTCAAAAGCACATTTACCGTAAAAAAAGCAACTGTGCTGCTTTAAGTTATCAAAAAAAGTTTTGAAAAGAATATTACGGAAAACCAATATATTGCATCGTTGCAAAGCGTACTATATACACACCATCCAAATGATATTTTGCTTTTTAGCTTTTGTGCGGATTGGTAACTGTAGGCTCTGCAATTACTGTAAATAAATCTTTACAACAAATTCGTTGCAGTTTCGGTTATTTGCAGGATATAATTAGATTTGCACTTTCTCTTAGAATTGTTTTTAACAAATGAGTTCAATCGAAATAACTAAAGACACCTACCTGATGTGGTATGAGTCGATGCTTTTAATGCGGAAGTTTGAAGAAAAAACCGGCCAGTTATATGGCCAGCAAAAGATCCGCGGATTTTGTCACCTTTATATTGGGCAGGAAGCGGTATTAGCCGGCGCCATGTCGGTAATAAGGCATGAAGACAGCCTGATAACTGCTTACCGCGATCACGCTCATGCTTTAGCAAAAGGTACAAGCCCTAACGCCGTTATGGCCGAAATGTATGGTAAAGCAACCGGTTGCTCTAAGGGCAAAGGTGGCAGCATGCACATGTTTGATAAAGAGAACCACTTTTACGGTGGCCACGGTATTGTGGGCGGCCAGGTGCCTATGGGTGCAGGTATTGCCTTTGCCGAGCAATATAAAGGTACCGATAACGTAAACATTGCCTACATGGGCGATGGTGCCGTTCGCCAGGGTGCTTTAACAGAAACTTTTAATATGGCCGCTTTATGGAAACTGCCTGTAATTTTTGTTTGCGAAAACAACGGTTACGCTATGGGGACTTCTGTAGCGCGTACTACTATACAGCCAGATATTTATAAATTAGGCTTGCCTTACGGTATCCCTTCATCACCAGTTGATGGTATGGACCCTGTTGCGGTACACAACGCAATGGACGAAGCCGTTTCCCGCGCACGCCGCGGCGAAGGCCCAACTTTCCTGGAGATGCGTACTTACCGTTACAAAGGCCACTCCATGAGCGATCCGCAAAAGTATCGTACCAAAGAGGAGCTGGAAAGCTACAAATCAAAAGATCCTATTGAGGTAGTGAAACTAACCATTCAGAAAGAAGGTTATGCTGATGATAAATGGTTTGAAGAAATTGAAGCTAAAATTAAGGCACAGGTAGACGAAGCAGTGAAATTTGCTGAAGAATCTCCATGGCCGGAGGCTTCTGAACTTTATACTGATGTGTATGTTCAGGAAGATTATCCTTACATCCGCGACTAATTATACACTTAAAATATTAACACAATTCATCACATTATAATATGGCTGAAGTAGTTAAAATGCCTAAAATGAGCGATACCATGACCGAAGGGGTATTGGCAAAGTGGCATAAAAAAGTTGGCGACAAGGTGAAATCGGGCGATGTATTAGCCGAGATAGAAACCGATAAAGCCACTATGGATTTTGAATCGTACCAGGATGGCACCCTGCTTTACCTTGGTGTTGAAGAAGGTAACGCTGTACCTGTTGATGCTGTTATAGCTGTTTTAGGTAAAGAAGGTGAAGACTACAAAGCTGCTTTAGAAGGCGCAGGTTCTGCACCGGCACCTGCTGCTGAAGAAAAAGCACCGGAAGCTGCTGCTGAAAAACCTGCTGCAACTGCAGATGCTAAACCAGCTGCACCCGCTGAAGCAAAACCAAAGGTTGATTTATCAAGCATCCCGGCGGCGGTTATCCGTATGCCATTGCTTAGCGATACCATGACTGAAGGTACCATCGAAAAATGGTACTTTAAAGTGGGTGATAAAGTAAAAGCCGATGATTCATTAGCTGACGTGGCAACCGATAAGGCTACCATGGAAGTTGTGGGTTACGAAGAAGGCACCCTGTTATATATTGGTGTTAAAGAAGGCGAAGCTGCACAAGTGAATGGCATTATTGCCATTGTTGGTAAAGAAGGTACTGATATCACCCCGTTGTTACAAGATAACGGCGGAGAAGCACCTGCTGCTGAAGCTGCCCCGGCAGGAGAAGCTGCATCTGAAACCGCTACAGCAACTACCGAAGCTGCAAATGCTGCTACTTCTTCATCAGAAGACGACAGCCGTGTTAAAGCATCTCCGTTAGCACGCAAAATTGCAAAAGACAAAGGCATTAACTTAAATGATGTAAAAGGCTCTGCCGATGGCGGCCGTATCATCAAAAAAGATATTGAAGGCTTTACACCTTCAGCTGCCCCGGCCCAACCAGCCGCTGCACCTGCAGAAAAAGCACAGGAATCTGCTCCGGCTGCTGCCGCACCTGCTGCAAAAGCACCGGTTGTATTACCAACCTACACGGGCGAAGAGAAATTTACCGAGCGCGCTGTTACGCAAATGCGTAAAGCTATTAGCCGCAGGTTATCTGAGAGCTTGTTTACCGCACCGCATTTCTACGTTACCATGTCTATCGATATGGATCAGGCTATCATTGCCCGTGGTAAAATGAACGATGTTGCACCGGTTAAGATCTCCTTTAACGATTTTGTACTGAAAGCCTGCGCGGTTGCTTTAAAGCAACACCCTGCTATCAATTCATCGTTCCTGGGCGATAAGATCCGTACCAACGAGCATGTGCATATTGGTGTAGCCGTAGCGGTAGACGAAGGCCTGCTGGTACCGGTTATTAAATTTGCCGATGGTAAATCGTTAAGCCACATCTCACAGGAAGTAAAAGAATTTGCCGGTAAAGCAAAAGGTAAAAAATTACAGCCTGCCGAAATGGAAGGCTCTACCTTCACCATATCAAACTTAGGTATGTTTGGTGTTGACGAATTCACCGCTATTATTAACACGCCAAATGCCTGTATTCTTGCTGTAAGCGGTATTGCACAAGTACCGGTTGTTAAGAATGGTGCTGTAGTACCAGGCAACGTAATGAAGGTTACGCTAAGCGCAGACCATCGCGTGGTAGATGGCGCAACAGCTGCCGCATTCCTGCAAACATTAAAATCATTACTGGAAGAACCGGTAAGAATGATGATCTAATTTGATTTCAAATCCCGGAGTCGATTCCGGATTTAGAATAAATACAGAAGCGATGGGTTTAGGCTCATCGCTTTTTTGTTATAGGCAAGCGTTTATCTGTCCTCGCGTTAACGCGCAGTTTCCAGGGGTATATGTAAATCAATTTTATTTAATCTCCGCCGCATCCCCCGCAGCCGGAACCACATCCGGAACACCCGCTTCCGCAGCCGCTATCACCGCCATGTCCGTCGCCGTGGTGGCCGCCATGATGGCCATCGCTCCAGTTGCTGTCGCCGCTTGTTCCGCAACCACTACCGCTTCCATCGTCGTTGCGGTTCTTACGGTTTGGGGCCGATTCCTTTTTATAAACGCTATAGGTAACAAGTAGTATAATGCCAATCAACGCCGGTATTGCAATAGCCTCGGTTGCCTGTATGAAGAATGCACAGGCAATAAACAGCATTACCAGCACAGCGCTGTAAGCACTTAGCCTTGGCTTTTTAATTAGCCAATGCCTGTTCATATTTACCCTTTGGAAATTGATCTCCGTAAAGCGGGTGTGGTTATCCTGCCAGATATCTGCAGGTGGCTGTATGCCGAACTTAGTGTGGTAGAGCGTTTGTGAGGAAGTGTAATAGCCGTTGAATTTTTCGGCTTCCTGTTGGCCGCCTTTGGTGGGGTTGTGATGGATCTGTTGTTTTAGCGTATCCTGGCAAAGGTTTATCCAGTAAGAGCGGGTGAAGGTTAAGTGGAGGTGCCATGCCTGGTCTACCGGGTCGGAAGGGGTTACACCGGCTGGGCTGATACAGCACAGGAAGATAAACTTTTTATATTCCTGTATTACGCGTTTGGCGTAGGTGTGGGTCCAGCCGTTCTCGCGGGCCAATCGGGCCGAAAATTTAAAGTCGGTACCCGGTTCGTCAATCTCAAATTTTTCTATTTTTTCCCACAGCAGTTTTTCATTTTGTGTCATTCATGTTGGTTTAAATTAGCTAAAGATAACAAAACAATGTAACCATACAATTAACAGCATGAATTGGGGAAAAATTAAAAGGTCACAGGTATTGGGTAATTGGTGGATTTAAAACTTTGCATTAGCAGGTGTTCATTTTTATTTGGGTGAACACTTTTGAACATGTTGAACATATTATGTTAAGTAGGATTTTTGTTAATGTATTTAAAATCAGTGATTTATCTTTTGTCGCTTTTTTAGCAGCAGGTCCCCTATTAAATCCAAATAGCGATGGGGTTTACCATCTATGTTAGTTAAACATAAGTAATCATTCCTATGCATCTTTAATTCCGGTATCACGATTTTTTATAAGGAAAGGGCAACCGCATACGGATCTCGCTTTCTTCGCCGGTGGGGTTGGTGTATTTTGTTTCTTTCATTACACGAATGGCTTCCTCATCGCAGCCGTACCCGAGGCTTTTCACTACAGTTATATCTTTGGTATTGCCGTTTTTATCAATAGTAAGCTCCAGGGTAACAAAGCCAGCAATATTGCTTTCGCGGGCTTTGTCGGGGTATTGCAGGCGCGCAAAAATGCCATTGTCCCCACCAATAGCCTCAATACTTGCCCCGGCGTGTTCCTGCTGCACAATATATAAACTTGCCGGGTTGGGGTTGCCTGCCGCAGTAGGCAGCTTATAATTGATACCCCATTGCTTAAGGTATGGTTGCAAAGGCGGCATCCCTGCCTTTTTGCGGCGGATATTTACGTTGGCTTCGTCTTCTATCGGGAAAATCTGTACACCGCCGCCTTTAATTTCGCGCAGCTGGGTGCCGTATAATTGCGGCTGGTCCTTAGCCGTGCGCAGGCGATCGATCATTAATGGTAATAGCGACTTATCCAACTCGCCTTTAGCTGCTGCTTTTGTAAATAGCGGCAGGTATTTCTCCTGTGCGGCATCATCGTTATGCTGCACCACCATAAATGCTATCTTACTCTTGTCTGCACCTACCAGCGATTTCCCCGGGTAACCGTATGTGGCAATTATCTTTTCTATCTTCGCCAGGTTGGTAAGGTCTGCGGCAGATTGTTTGCGCATCAGCTCATTATCCTGATCGGAACCTGAGCCATATTTTTTAGCAGCCGCTATGGCAGCCACGCGATATTGCTGATCATCCTTATAAATAGCCACCAGCTGCGCCGCCAGTTTACGATTGAGTTTTTGTGCGAATAGCGGCTGTGCACAGATAAGCAGACTAAGCAG
>Ga0247734_1000448_pt1 | contig 36047 bp, 34 predicted proteins | sample UWRJL103311B2_FD_180933 | JGI IMG/M metagenome (GOLD analysis project Ga0247734, IMG submission 180933) | Plant litter microbial communities from Arlington Agricultural Research Station in Wisconsin, United States - UWRJ-L103-311B-2 | ecosystem: Environmental > Terrestrial > Plant litter >...
TTTCGGCAGCGATGTCCCCGCCATTCGACCGGCAGGTCGCGACAGTGCGCCCGTAGACGTCACGGTCGCGCGTTTCGCAGGTCAACTGACGGCCATCGACCATCGCGCGCATCGCAGCGGCCGCATCGCCCCCGCAACTCCAGTTGGCGAAGCCGATCCTGCAGGTCTGGCGATACTCGGGGGCATCGATGCCGAACAGTCGTACTTCGCGCATACCGACGTGGAGCGAGTCGCCATCGATGGCGCGCGCGATTCCGGCGAATTCCTGAGCTTGCGCTATCGCGGGTTCACATGTCAGCACCACGAGCGCGAAGATTGCCAAACGGATCATTCGATACCTCAAAATAAAGTCGGTGAGGTCGAGGCGGGCGCCGCGGCGGGTGGGCGCGGCTTTGCCCATGCCTCGGTCGTTGCGTCTGCATCGAGCGGTCCGTCCCAGATACGGCACAGGGCAAAAGCCTGCTCGGGCGTGCCGTGAAGCCAGGCCTCCCAGTCCTTGCTGCGCAGGATCGTCGGCATGCGGTCGTGGACTTCGGCCATGAATTCGCAATTGTCGACCATGACCATCGAATAAGCATCGCCCCACTCGCTGGTCGGCCGCCAGATCCCCGCCACCGCGAACGGCTCGTCGCCGGGCACCGCGTACCAGGTGCGCGTCATGTGGCCTTCCTCGCCTTGTGCCTCCGCCCAGGCGCTGACCGGGATGAGGCATCGCCGGTTGACGAAACTCTCGCGCCAGAACGGCGTCGCCAGCTTGTCCTCGCGGGCGTTGTTGACCGTACGCGGCTTGATCGGAAGGCCTGTGCGTTTGCTCTTCATCGCTCGCGGAAACCCCCAGGTCATTGCGCGTACGTTTCCGGCAACAACGACGAGCCCCGGGTAGCCAGGGTACACTTCCTCGGCGACATTGGGTGCCGGTCCGACCTGCGCAGCGAACAGCCCGGCGATGGCGCTGGTCGGCGTGGTCAGGCGGTACAGGTTGCAGATGGCCATCGTCCTCTCGCCGAGCAGAGTAGCCGCCTCTCCCGGCTTGGCAACTGCGGGTGCCTGTATCCCGTTGCCAAGCCGGGATCACGCATCGGAACCTGTGCCGCGAATATCAGGGAAGGGCTGGACTGGGTTGCATCCGATTGCCAAGTCGATGCAGCATTTGCAGCGAACCCAACCGCTGCCAGGACGTTCATCCGATCATGAAGACGATTCAATTTCCGGACGGAACGACGGTGCCCGCACTTGGCCAGGGCACATGGATGATGGGCGAAGCGTCCGGGCGGCGGGCGGACGAGATAGCTGCATTGCAGGCAGGGCTCGATCTTGGCTTGACACTGATAGACACCGCCGAGATGTACGCCGACGGCGAAGCCGAGCGCGTGGTCGGCGAAGCCATTGCGGGGCGCCGGGACGAGGCGTTCCTGGTCGGCAAGGCCTATCCGCAGAATGCATCGCGAAAGCGGCTGCGCCAGGCCTGCGAAGCGAGCTGCAAACGCCTGGGGACCGATCGGCTCGACCTCTACCTGCTCCATTGGCGCGGCGGTGTCCCCTTGGCGGAAACGGTCGAGGCGATGGAAGGGCTGGTAGCAGCGGGGCTGATCGCGCGCTGGGGTGTGAGCAACCTCGACACCGAGGACATGGTGGAACTGGAGGCGGCCGGGGGGCATGCCTGCGTGACCAACCAGATACTCTACAACCTGACCCGGCGTGGCCCCGAGTTCGAGCTGATCCCATGGCTCGAGCAGCGCTCCATCCCGGTCATGGCTTACAGTCCGGTCGAACAGGGTCGGCTGCTGGGACACCGGGCCTTGGCGCAGATCGCCACGAGACACGACGTGTCGCCAGCGCAGGTTGCGCTGGCCTGGCTGCTTCGGCGGCCCGGGGTGCTGGCAATACCGAAGGCAGCTTCGCTCGCCCACGTTCGCGACAATCGCGCTGCGATGGACCTCGAACTCACTGAAGACGATGTTGCGCTGCTGGAGCACAGCTTCCCAAAGCCGGCCAGGCGGCGCCCGCTCGAGATGCTTTGAGCGAGCTTGACGCCGCCTAGCGCTTCGCGGCGCCGCCTGCCGCTGGGGCACTGTCGAAGATCCAATTGAGATAAGCCGCGATCCGCACGCCGGCCCGCTTAAGGCGATCGTCGACTTCGGTCCGATGCTGGTAGGCGTAGTCCCACGAGAGTGCCGGATCGGTCGGATAGATCGTCTTGCGCAGGGCGATGCTCTCATGGATCCACACGGCGGGATCGCGCTCGTTCCAGGCGATCACCTCCTGGGGGGTGATCGACCGGGACAGCCAGTTCGCGTACTCGGAGTACGAAAGCGATCGCTGCTCGACCAAGGCTGAATCCCACACCGAATGCAGGTTGGTCGGCTTGCCGAACCAGGTGACGGCGACGGTGTTACCCCCACGGTCGTCGCCGGCACCGTCGTGAAGCGGCTGGTGCAGGTCACCGATGATGTGGACGATGAAGCGAAGCGCAAGGCGCTTGTCGCCGATCGACGCGTGCGAATCGCGCAGAGTCGCGGTGAAGCGCGTGAGCGCTGTCATCGCGTCGCCCGCTGCTGGAGCATCGGAAGGTTTGTAATCGTCGCCCTTCACGGTGACGTAATGCCAGGGGCTCGCCTGCTTCTGCCAGAAGGCATCGGGATCGGACTTCATGTCGTCGGGCCAGGTCGCTGCCTCGGCAAGATCTTCGGTGCCGAGCAGCAGCCGGACGTTGGCCCTTGCGAGCCCGCTTAGGTTTTCATCGGCGATCGCACCGGTGATGCGATGCCCGACAGGCCCCCAGGCATGGGCCGGGGAGGCGACAGCTAGCGAAAGGGCGAGAGGGATGAGTTTGCGCATGGACTTTTCATAGAGCAGGTAGCGAGGGTTGGAACCCCATTCGCCAGTGCGCGCGAAGGCCGTGCTGTCAGCGATATCGCTCGCAGGCGGATTGGGGATGGAAGGCAGGCTCACCGTGTCCGGCGTAGACGTCCTGGAGAAGCCAAGTCTTTTCGCTGTCCAGTTCGTCCTCGGGGATCGTCTTCCACCAAAAGCGCATGGCGGCATCCCAGCGATAGCTCCGGGCCTTGAGCGCATCCTTGCCCTCAAATGGCGCGTCGATCGCGTTCACCCGGAAGCTTGGCCGCTCCGAACAGCCGAGCAGCTTGGCCATGATGGTCTCGCCATCGGGTGCGACATGGCCCAGCAGGTGGATGAGCGCCAGGATGTCGTTCTCGGCGCGATGGCCTTCGAAGAACCACCCGCACTGCGCGACGAGGTAGCCGAGCGCCTTGCCATCGAATCCCAGGTCCAGCCAATCGAGCTCCGCCATCGAACAGGCCCAGGGTCGGCCGGCCAGGGCGGGGAGCCGGCGGTCGACGAAGGGCCGGTCGAAAGCGGCGTTGTGCGCGACGATGAGGTCGGCGGAAACAAGGATTTCCACTGCAGCGGCCTCGTCGATCGCCTGGCCTGTCAGGTCGTCGTTGGTGAGGCCGGTCAACTGGGTGATGCGAGGATCCAGGGCCCGCTCGGGATCTTCTCGCCACACCCGTGGCATGCCGATCTGGACGATCCGGCCCAGCTCGTCGAAGCGGAAGCGCTGAGCGGCCAGTTCGATGATCTTGTCCGTCTCGCGGTCGAGGCCGGTCGTCTCGACATCGACGGCCACGCCGATGCGTGTCCTACCGTGTGGCGGTCCTGCGTGAAGTCGTTCCACCGGGAGGAGTCGTCGCAGAACCCGAAAGTCGGGGTGGGCATCGAGGGCTCGTGCAGCTTCAGCAAAAGAATCGACGGGACCAGGTGGCATCGCTGTCTGATAAGCGGGCGGTCCTTACTACGGAACCCGGCCCCCCGACTTACCGCCCGGAAAATGTTGACACAGCGGTCAGCAGGAGGCGCTGGACACGCAGGTAAGTTGGGCGAGCCGAGTGTGCGTGGTATCCAGCGCTGTTCCCAGCACCGGGGCGATAGTGCCGGTTTTCCCGCCGAGGGTCATTCTGTCTCCAATTTCTATGGCGCCGCTGACATGTCAGGACGTTGAGACAATGTGTGAGACATTAATTCCTGAAGTGCAGCCAGGAAAATCTGGTGAATGGCAGGCCGTGGGACTTTCGCGAATGTCAGGTTTAGCATTCCAGACCCGGGAAAGCTGACATTGGTGGCGCCAAGATTGAAGAGAATGGGGCGGCGGCAATGCGCCCATCCAAACCGTTCGACCGCAAAATTACGATGCTCGGAAGCGGACCGTCAGATTATGACCGGGTCTGGGACACCGCGTAATTGATTTAGCCACCCTCGTGCATGGTACGAAGTCGCCTTGGCGCTTCAATGCAGGAGAGTGACCGATGTCGATTTATGCAGGATTGGACGTGAGTGACAAGACGACGCATATCTGCGTGGTCGATGTCGAGGGCCAGGTTTTGCGGCGAGATGTTGTCGCCAGCGATCCCGATGTCCTTGCCAAATGGCTCAACAAACATTGCGCCGATCTGACGCGCGTGGTGCTGGAGACTGGAACGCTATCGACGTTTTTGTATCATGGGCTGGTCGAGCGCGGTGTTGCGATAGAATGTATCTGCGCGCGGCACGCGAAGGGCGTCCTTTCCGCGCGGGTAAACAAGAGCGATGTCCACGACGCAGAAGGGCTTGCCCAGCTTGCACGCACCGGCTGGTACAAACGCGTCCACATGAAAGCGTCAGCCACGCATATCGACAGGGCAGCCTTGCGTATCCGCGCTCAGCTCATCACCGCGCGGACATCCATGGCCAATCAGCTGCGTGGGCTTCTGAAGCTGTTCGGCCTGCGCATGGGCACCGCCAGAACGCCGGGCCGGCGTGCCGAACGCCTGATGGCGTTCTACGCCCAGCGCCCCGATTTGAAGGCTCTGTTTGCTCCGCTCATTGCATCCATGGAGGCGATTGAGGAGCAGCTGCGCGCATACAATCGCCTCCTCAATGACCGGGCAAAGGCGGATGAGGTCTGCGCCCGGTTGATGAGCGTTCCTGGGGTTGGACCGATCACAGCGCTCACCTACACCTCTACCATCGAAGATCCACGCCGTTTTCCCAGAAGCGATGATGTCGGCGCCTATGCAGGGCTTGTGCCCCGGCGCAGTCAATCAGGAGAACGCGATGTCAGCGGACATATCTCCAAGGCGGGAGACCCCATGCTGCGTAAGGCGCTTTACGAAGGCGTGGGGCAGGAAAATGGCCGAAGCCAAAGGCGCTAGGCGAGCCAGAACGGCAGTTGCACGGAAGCTCGCCGCTTTACTCCATTCGCTTTGGCTGAACGAGACGGAGTTTTGCTGAGCCTGTCGCTTAAAGAAATCTACACGGCACCCGCCGCGTTACTGCCTATGCCATCGGCTATGGGAAACAGAACCGGTTGTTGGCCCGTAGAGGCGGTCAAAGACGCCTTGAACATCAGCGCGCGACCGTTATTGGCTGGCGGCAGATCGAAGGGAAGCGGCACCATTCGGCCATGGCTGCCCGGCGGTTAGGCATCAGCGTGGCAATACAGCTCCTCCTATCGTCGAAGACTGCCCCCAGCCTTCCATCGGGTGTTGTCTGCCGGGCTGAGCGGGGGGCGGGGGATTCTCACTCACTCCTCGATGATCGCGACGGCGCGGGTCCAGCCGGCGGAAGCGCCTTTGATCTTATGGGGGAAGCAGCTGACAGTGAAGCCGTGGGCGGGCAGGACTTCGAGGTTGTGCAGCTTTTCGAGGTGGCAGTACCCGATGTCGCGGCCGGCCTTGTGGCCTTCCCAGATCAGCGAGGTGTCGCCGGTTTCCTTGACCTTCTGAGCCGTATGGCTGAACGGCGCGTCCCAGCTCCAAGCGTCGGTGCCGGTCACGCGTATGCCCCGCTCGGTCAGGTACATGGTCGCCTCGTAGCCCATGCCGCAGCCGACGTTGACGAAGTCCGGCCGGCCCAGCGCCTTGCCGGCTGCGGTGTTGACGAGCACGATGTCGAGCGGCTGGAGGTCGTGGCCGATGCGGGCGAGTTCCGCCTCCACTTCGGCCGCGGTGACGACGTGGCCGTCGGGAAAGTGGCGGAAATCGAGCTTGACGCCCGACTGGAAGCACCACTCCAGCGGCACTTCGTCGATGGTGATCGAGCGTTCCGGCGTACCGTCCCTGCCGTTCATCGTCGGGTGGAAGTGGTAGGGCGCATCGAGGTGTGTGCCACTGTGCGTCGTGAGCTTCACCCATTCGGACGCGGCGAATCCGGCGCCGTCGGGGGTGTCCTGCGCGGTTACGCCGGGGAAGAACATGTCCAGTTCGACCGCCGTATCCATGTGGTTCTGATAAGTGATCTCGGGCTTGAGGAACGGCGGGTCGCTTACCACGTCGTTGCACAGTGTGATCGAGAGGTCGACGAAACGGCGGGTCATGGTGATCTCCTTAATCTTCCACTCGGCGGGCCATGGCAACGCGCAGCCCGAAGGGAGTAACGATCGCGGCCAGTGCCGCGCCATAGGCAACCTTCACTGGAAGAGCGGCGACGAGAGGGAACGTGTCGATGCCCGATAAACCAGCCAGTGCTGCGACAAATCCCGTACCGGCCGCTGCGCAGAACAAGGCCATTAGCAGCGCCCGTGCCGCCAGGCTTGCGGGCAAGCGCGAGCCGTCGTCCGTTGGCTCCAGAATCCCCGCGCGCAGTTTCCTCGCAGCGAGAGTTCCGGGAATCAGGACGCTCATGAGCGCGACCATGAAGCCCTGGGGACCAAAGTCGAATACCCACTGGCCCATCCCCCAGGCCGGCACGGGATCGAGCCTCCCGAAGATGAGCGCATAGAACAGCGACGAGAGCACCGCGTTGATCGCCACGCTGACCCGCGTTTCCCTGCGTATGAACTCACGGGCCGGCATGGCGATGATGGTCATGCGGTACGCCCGCCCAGCGTCTCGGCGAACCAGTCGGCGATGGTGTCGCGGCCATAGGCCATGTTGTCGGCACCGACGTGTTCGACTCCGCCCTCGCGCTGGGTGAAGATCACCTTTTCGCGGCGTGGAGAGTTGATGAGCTGGTCATAAAGATCGTCGGCATAGACAGGGCTGATCTGGCGATCGTTGGCTCCGTGCGTGACCAGAAACGGCACTTTTATGCGGTCCATGTGGCCATTAAGGTTCATGTCATGCGATTTCGCCAGGAAATCGTCCTGCCCATCTGCACCAAAGGCCCAGTGAACATGCGCCCAGTAATGCGGGACCGGGTTTTCGCCCTCGCGCGACATGCGCTTGTCCTGCACTTCGCGCCAGTTGTGGTTCGCGCCCCAGACCGCACCCGATGCGAAGCGCGGCTCGTACGCTACCGCACGCGGGGCGAAATGGCCGCCCAGCGAGATGCCGGTCATGCCGATCGCGGCGGCGTCGACCTCGGGCTGCAACTCCAGCCAGTCGACCGCCTTGCTCGCCCAGCTTTCCGAATGAGGATCGACCGGCAGTCCCTGAAGGCGCAGGGCCTCGCCCGATCCTGGCTGATCGACACACAACGTGGAGATGCCGCGCCGTGCCAGCGCCTCGGGCAGGCGCGACCAGTAAAGTAGTTCCTTGCTGCTATCGAGGCCGTTGCAGAACACCACGACGGGATTGCGGCCCTCGCCAGGCGCGCGCGTAAACAAAGCGGGCATCGTCCCTGTTTCCAGCGCGATCTCCACACGCTCGCGATTGAGCTGACCCAGAACGGCCGAGCGGTCGAATGTGGCGCGCGCCCTGGCGTAAGTTTCCTGGCGGCCGGGGTGACCGTGCCCCTGCATGCGTTCAGCGGTGATGAGGTAAAGTGCTGCGCGTTCCAGCTTGTTCGAAGCGGAGAAGGCTCGGCCCCTGGCCTCGTCCTCGGCGGCCAGTTCGAGCAGTTTGTCACCCATTGCCGCCCAGGCCTTCATGAACTGGGCGGTGCCGGCATCCGCGCCGCCGTCCGCCGCGTCCTTGATCGGCTTGCACATGTCGACGATTTCGCCGATTTGCGCTCCGGATTCCATCGCGATCGCGACGGACAGGTTCCAGATATAGTTTGGGAAGTATTCGAAAAGGGCCAAGGAACCGTCCTTTGCTCAAAAATAGGGATGTGGATTGACGGTGTTTGGCTGGATCGGCTGGAGCACGTCCCAGTGCTCGACGATCCGACCATTCGCCAGGCGGTATATGTCGGCTACTGTGCCGCCTGGCTGGTCCGGTGCGAGGCGGCCATGAACGTGGATCACCGCCATGTCGCCATCGACGATGATGCGCTTGATCTCGAATGAGGCGCCTGGATGCGAGAACTTGGGTTCCAGCATCGCGATCGCCGCTTCGCGGCCGTCGAGGATGCCGGGGTTATGCTGGATATAGTCCGGCGCAACGTAGCGCTCGAAAGCTGCGCGCACGTTCCGCTCGGTATAGAACAGCCGGGCGAAGTCGATGACCACCGCCCGGTTGCGTTCAGTCAGCGGCACTTCCCTTTGTGCGCCCATGAGCACCAGCCCCAGAGTGGCGAGCCCTGCAACGCGCCCGGCGCTGCGGAAAAGCCTGCGCATCACACGTCCACCGGCTGGAACAGTCTGGCATCGGGCTTGGGGTGGGGCATCGTCTGCGGCCCGCCGGTGCCGATGCCCCATTGGTCCATCACGTGCGGGCCGGGGACGTGGACCTGGTCGACGTGAGTCTCGAAGTCCACTTCCTCCAGTTCGGACGTATATTCCACGGCGAAGCCCCCCGGCGTACAGAAGTAGCTGAACGTGTTGTTGCCCGCGGTGTGACGGCCTGGGCCCCAGCGCAAGTCGGTGCCGCGCTGCTTGAGGCGATGCGTGCCGCGGAACATGTCGTCCACCGTCAGCATGTCGTAAGCGACGTGGTTGAGACATGGCGGCCCGGGCAGGATGGCGATGCGATGGTGCGCTTCGTTGCAGCGCAGGAAGCACATGAAGTCGCCCAGCCAGTCGCTGACCTTGAAGCCCAGCACTTCGGTAAAGAACTGCACCATCGCCTGATGATCGGGCGAGTGCAGGACGATGTGGCTGATCTTGACCGGCATGCCCTCCCAGCGCTCCATCGCGCGCTTGGTCGAACGAGCGACTTCGGCGGAAATCTCGAACGGGAGGCCGTCAGGCGAGAAAAAGCGAAAGCCGTAGCCACCGCCCGGCGCCTCCAGGACTTTCGGAGCGAAGATCACTTTGCAGCCGGCCGCCATGATCCTGGCGTGGAGCGCATCGACGTCCTCGCGGGTATTGGCTGCTAGAGCCATTACCTCGACGTGGTTGGCGTCCGATCTGTGAAGGCGCACGACGTGATGCTCGTCATGGCCGTGGGTCTTGAACCACACCATCTCGTCGGTGGCTTCCACCTCGACCAGGCCCCAGTCGTTGGCGTAGAATGCGCGTTCCGCGTCGAAGTCCTCGACGCCATATCCGACATAGCGGATCTCGGTTACTCGGCTCATGGTCTATCGTCCTGGATGATCGGGTCAAATGGGCTGTGCGATCACCGCGAACATCTCCGCGGTGGCTTTGTGATTATCGACCGGCGGGCCCTTGCCGATCTGTCCGTGACAGATGGCAAGCGAGCTCTCGACGATGTAGCGGCAGCGCTCGAAGCGGCGGTTGCGATAGGCAACGAAAGCGGCTTCGGGACTGCCATGAGCACCGATTTCGTCGGCGAGTACAATCGCATCCTCGATCGCCATTCCGGCACCCTGGCCCAGATGCGGCGTGGTTGCGTGCACCGCGTCGCCCAGCAGCACCACGCGACCCCTGTGCCAGGGACCGCGCACCAGAAGGCCTTCGAGCGGGCGGTAGACGACCTGGTCGTCGTCGGTGATCTGCCCGGCCAGTGCCTGCAATTGCGGGGCCGTGTGAGTCAGTTTTGAACGCATGGCCGCGGCCAGACCTTCGCGCGGATAATGGGGATTACCCGGCTCCGGGCTAGTGGCGAACACGTACATCTGATCCGCACTCATCGGCACCATCCCGGCACCTACCGGCCCATTGTAGACGTGCAATGCATCAAGACCGACCGGGCGGGGAAAGTTGTAACGCCATACCCCCTGCCCGGTGAACTCGGGCGTCCCGGAGTCCGGGAGAATCTCGGTGCGTGTCTGCGAATAGATGCCATCGGCGCCGATCACGATGTCGAAACGGGCCCCACCGCCGTCGGAGAAATGCACCGTCACCCCGGTATCATCTTCGTCCAGCGCCTGGGCAATGACGCCCAGGCGAATATCAGTCCCCAGCGCCCTGGCGCTTTCGCCCAAGACTTTCTGCAGAGCGCGGCGCCCAATGCCGACGTTTGCAGGCTTGCCGGGCACCAGGCTGGGCGTCGGCACGCGGGCAACGCGCTCACCGGACGGGATATAGATTTCGACCGCGTCAAAGCCGCAGGCGGCATCAAGAAACGCGTCGAGCAGGCCCAGTTGGTCCATCGCGCGGACCACATTCGCCTGCTGGATGATGCCCACGCCGTAGACCGACCATTCGGGGTCGCGCTCGATCACGGTAACCTGGTGGCCGCTGCGGCTCAATGCGATCGCCGCCGACAGGCCGCCGATGCCGCCGCCGATGACGAGGACGTTCAAATTCTTCATGGATGAAGCCTCATGGAGGGACGGTCAGAATTCATCGAGATCTCGTGCAATCGCGACACCGCCGTGGAACGTCGCCTCGATGCGGGAGACGTAGCCCAGCAGATCGCCGGCAGAGGCACCGGACGTGACCAGGTGGGTCACAACCACTTCCTTGACGTTTGCACGCGAGGCGAGTTCGCCGACCTGTTCAGGCGTCAGGTGATGGCGGGACAAGTGCTGCTCGATCCCGGCAACGACCGCTGGAGCTACACCCGGCGTGTTGCGGCGCACGTTGGCGATTGTGCGCTGGACGTCGATCATTTCTGAAACGAGCAGATCGGCGCCTTGCGCCAGCCGATCGACGGCCGGGCTGGGTCCGGTATCGCCGGTATAGACTATGCTACGGCCGGGCGCGTCGAAGCGGAACGCCAGCGACTTGAAGCGCCGGTCGGCATCGCTGCCAGGAGCAAACGAGTAATGCGTGTTCTGCCGTGCGGTGACGACGATGTCGCCCAGTCGCAAAGTTTGCCCATCGCCGACTTCGACGACCACGATGCTGTCGGCAGGGCTGATCGCAGGCGCATCGGGCAGGCCATACCCTGCCTCGACTGCCGGCTGCATCGAAGCGATCAGTCCGTCGACGAGCTGGCGCGTGCCCGGCGGCCCGTAGATCGTCAGCCTGTCCGCGACGTTGGTCTGGAAACGCAGACCCAGGACCGCTGCAAGTCCGCCGGTATGATCGAAATGCAGGTGGCTCAGCAGCACCGCGCGCACCTGCGCCAGGCGAATGCGGGTTTTGGCCAATTGCTCGACCGTCCCGTCGCCGCAGTCCACCAGGTAGGCATCGGTGCCGCGGACAAGCAGGTTGGCAGGCTGGCCGCGGTCCGCAGCAGCGATCGGGCCGCCCATCGTGCCCAGCGTGATCCAGCTCGCCCCCGCGGCCGGGCTAGCCGCGGGGGCAACCGTAAGGCCAGAGGCAGGGCCAGATCCGGGCGCGGCCGCGATCGCGGGCACTGAGATACCGGCGAGCAGCATCGCCAAAAAACCGGTCGCCCGCATCAGAACTTCACTCCCGCGCGAATGCCGTAAGTGCGCGGCGGCGTGGCTACGACGGTCGCGGCCGAGGCGGCGTTGTAGGTCAGGCCGGCGGTGATGATACGGTTGTTCTCGATGTTGCGTACGAACGCGCCGATCGACCAGGCCTCGTCGTCGGGCGAGAAGCTGATGTTGGCGTTCGAGGTCCAGGTGTCGCCCACCTTCTGCTCTGGCAGGTACTGGAAGCCCACGTAGCGGCTCGTCTTGTACTGCGTGTCCGCCGCCAGCACGAGTTTGTAGCTGCCCAGCTCGACGGTCTGCTGCGCTCCCAGGTTGATCGTCCATTTCGGCGACTGGTAGGCCTGATTACCCGAGCAGTTGATGTCGTATTGCCCCGCCGCGGTGGTGCTGACGCTGTAAGGACAGCCGGTCAGCGGTGGGGTCGCGCCGATCGGCTCACGATAGATGAAGTCCTTGTAGTGTGCATCGAGGTACTGGACCTGCGCGCTCAGCAACGTGGTGCGCGTGACGAGGAACTGTGCTTCGGCCTCCACGCCCTTGTTGGTGGAACGGCCCGCATTTTCCGTAAACTGGCCCTGGTTGCCGGCGGCGTCGACCCCGGTGTGGTTCACCTGCTGATCGCGGTATTTCCACAAGAATGCCTCGACGTTCAACTGGACGCGATTGTCGAAGAAGCGGTTCTTGATGCCCAGGGTATAGGCGGTGATGTATTCGGGGTTGAAGGTCTCGTACCCGGCCGAAAGCGAGAATCCGCCCGAACGGTATCCCGTCTCGACGCTGCCGTAGAGCAGCGACTGCGGACCTAGGTCGAATTCCCCGCCCGCGCGCCAGGTCACGCGCGAGCGGGTGAGCTGCGAGTTCACCGGCGTTGCCGCGCGGATGAGGATCGCCCCGGTCGCGCCGATCGGCGTGACGCCGCCGGTTGCCGGCGGCACGATGAACGGTGCCTGCAGTTCGGTATAGGAATCGCCGACCGGCAGCAGCGGCGTCGTGGGACAGCTGGGCACGAAGTTGACGGTGCGCGTGCAGCGCACCAGGAGGACATCGGCGCGCCCGTCGAACTGCTTTTCGTCCCGCGTCCAGCGCAAGCCGCCGACCAGCCGCAGCTTGTCGCTGAGGTTGGCGGTAAGCCGACCGAACACGGCATAAGAGCGCGTATCCGATTCGAATTCCTGATAGGCATTGAGCGCCTGCTGAGCGAAGGTGTAGTTACCGTCGACATTTTCGTCGAACAGGTAGGCGCCCAGGATATAGTCGAAGATGCCGACCCGCTCGCCGGCGAACCGCGCCTCGAGGCTGAACTGTTCATCCTTTTCCTGGATGTAGCCGATGAAGCCGGGGGCCCCGAACTTGTTGTCGAGGTTGGAATAGCGCCATGCGGGCAGGATCGTGAGCGTGCCGGCACTGGTCTTCCAGGTCAGCTCGGCGTTGGCGCCGTAGAAGCTGTTGTCCTGATAGAAGTCAGGGTCGAGCGGCGCCGCGGTGCGACCCGACAGGCCCAGGAACAGCGTCTGGCGATAGGCTTGCGACGCCGGGTCGAGCAAGCCGGTGGAAACGCCAAGCCCGGATGACACGAAATCATAGGCGCCGGTCCCGCGGTTGAAGACGTACTGCCCCTGGTAGGAAGAACCCGTCCCTTTGCCTCCGGTGTGCGAGTAGTCGCCGCCGACGCGCAGAGTCAGGTCTGGGGTGAGTTCAGCCAGATATTGCAGGCGCAGCGCCTGCGACTTGTCGTCGGAAGTTCCATCGGAAAGATAGCCGTCGTGCCGGGTAAGGTTGCCGGAAATGCGCATGGCGCCGGTTTCGCCAACGGGAATGTTGACCGCCCCTTGCAGGTTCATCGCATCGTAGTTGCCATAGCTGCCGTTTACGAAGCCCGAAAATTCGCCAATGCGCGGGCGGGCGGGCAGGACATTGATCGCGCCGCCCGTGGCATTTCGACCGTAAAGCGTGCCCTGCGGTCCCTTGAGCACCTCGATCCGGTCAAGGTCGTAGAACATGCCAGAGGTCGAGGTCGGGCGGCCCAGGTAGACGCCGTCGTAGCTGAACGCGATCGCGGGGTCGCTGTAGCCGTTGACGGTGAAATTGCCCACGCCGCGCAGGAAGAACACGGCATTCGCACCGCCATTCTGCTGAACATTGAGGGCCGGAACCAGCTTGCCCAGGTCCCCCGAGCCGGCGATGCCTGCGCGGTTGAGTTCCTCCGACCCGACGACGTCGATAGCGAGGCCGGCACGCTGGGCGCTCTCCGCTTTGCGCTGTGCGGTGACGACGATTTCCTGCAGTCCCGCTTGCTCCGGCGCGCTCTCAGCTGCTTGCGGTGCCGGCGCTTCCTGGGCGTGCGCGGCCCCCGCCCACATCGCCAGACCCAAAGCCGTTTCCGTCATCAACCTCTTGCGCATTTCTCTCTCCCAGGTTTCTTTTTCTGAGCAGAGACAGAGCAGATTGGCTTGCTAGAGATCAAACTTTTTGTTTTTGTCGATTATCACAAATGGAATCGATAGCTCATGCGCCTCGACAAGTTCGACCTTAATCTCCTGATCGCGCTGGAGCTGTTGCTGGAGGAGCAGAACGTCACGCGCGCGGCACAAAGGCTCAACCTCACGCAATCGGCAATGAGCGCGGCGCTCGCCCGGCTGCGTCTGGCGCTGAACGACGAGTTGCTGGTGCCTCACGGTCGGCGCCTCGTCGCCACCCCGCATGCGCTGGCGCTGGCGCCTCTGGTTTCTGAAGCCATCCGCAACTTGCGGGTGCTCATCTCGGGCGCGACGGCGTTCGATCCGGCGACATCGGACCGAAAATTCGAAATTGCGGCGTCCGACTACATTTCCACCGTGCTCCTCAGCCCGGTGCTTCGTGAATTGAAGGCCGAGGCGCCCGCCATCGAGATCAACATTGTTCTGCCCACGCGTGAGACGAGTGCGACGCTGGAGGATGGCAAGCTCGATTTCCAGCTGACGCCGGAACAGTTCGTCAGCCCCAACCATCCCGCCGAGCTGCTTTTCGAGGAGCGGCATGTCGTTGTCGGATGGGCGGAAAATCCCGTGTTCGCAGGCGAGATGACCGAACGCGCGTTCCTCTCATGTGGTCACGTCGTGGTCCGCATTCAGGGCGTGCCCACGTTCGCCGAGCGGCATATGCTGGAAGGGGACGACCGCAGGCGCATCGAAATGACCGCGCCGTCGTTTTCGATCGTTCCCTGGTTGTTACCGGGAACCAACATGCTGGCGCTCATGCACGAGCGCCTGGCCAAGGTTTACCTCCCGCTTCTGCCACTGGCCATGCGGCCTGCACCGATCACGTTGCCGCCGATGCGAGAAATGATCCAGTATCATGCAGCGCGGGCGACAGATGCCGGCCTGATCTGGTTCAAGGACAGGCTGATGGCGGCTGCCAGGACGCGTTAGCGATCGCCGAGCACCCGAAGTTGCGCCATCGTCCCGTCAGGCGCAGCAAGCTTCAGTAGCTTTGAAAGCAGGGCCACGGCCGCTCCCGTTTCGCCGCGACGGGGAAGGTGCCGCTCGGCTATGGAAAGGCCGCGCACCGACCATACCATCAAGCGCATGACGGTGCGTGCAAGCGTCTCGTCACCGCCGAATGCCGTTCGCATGACCGCCAGTGCCGAAGCCTCGACTTCTTCCTGCATGGGTACGACGGAGGCGGCGAGTTCGGGATCGCTGCGCGTCGCCTGCAGAATCTCGAGCACCACAAGTCCGGCAGGGCGGGATAGTACGTCCCACAAGAGTTCCGGCCAATCATCGAGCCGATTTCCTCGTCCCGTCGCTTGCCGGATGGCCTCGTACTCAATCATCTCGTTCTCGAAGACGTGTCTGACCACTTCCGTCATCAAGGCTGCACGCGTGCCGAAATGATGGAGCATTGCCCCTCGCGAGACGCCCGCCTTGTGCGCGATCGTCGCGGTATTGGCGCCAGCGTAGCCCATCGTGTGAACGACCTCGATGGTGGAAGTGATCAGCGCAAGCCGAGTCTGCGCAGTTCTTTCTTCCTGGGTGCGTCGTTTCAGGCGCTCGGTCATAGGCTTCTTTCAAACATCCCAAATGAGCATGCCATATCATCCCGTCACCGGGTGCCAATGGCATCACTGTCTGGCGGGTGAAACCAGCAATGATATTAATGGATTTGCATAAGAAACATTCATTCTTGACGGTATGTATCTTACCTCCCTATCCGAAGGTCAAGCGCCGCCAAACCGGCGCACTTCATGGGAGGCATGGGATGAAGAAGGCAATTTTCCTTATTGGAGCTGGGCTTGTGGTTACGAGTGGACCGGCCTTGGCACAGGCGTCTGACAGCGAGGAAGGTATTCCCGAAATCGTCGTGAGCGCCCAGCGTCGCACCGAAAGACTGCAGGATGTGCCGGTCAGCGTTACCGCGCTCGGCGCTGACGCGCTGCGCTCGCGCAATGTCAACGATCTCTCCCAGATTGCCCTTGCGGCACCAAGCTTGCAGGTTGGAGCCGATAACACTTTCGCGGTGCGCGGCGTCGGGACGCAGGCCTTCGCTACCACCATCGATTCCAGTGTCGCCACCTCTCTGGACGACGTGAACCTTGGCCGCCCGTTCCTGGCACAGGGTCTTTTCAACGACGTCGAGCGGGTGGAGGTACTTAACGGGCCCCAAGGGCTCCTGTTCGGCAAGAACGCCTCGGCCGGACTGCTGAACGTGGTGTCAATCAGGCCGAAACTCGGAATAGCCGAGAGCGCGACCAACCTTGAGCTCAGCACTCGGGACACGCCTGGCAGCGATGCTGGCTCATGGTCCGCGATCGCGCGACAGACCATCAACATCCCCATCGGCACCAACGGTGCTCTGCGGATCAACGGCACTTATTCCTATGAAGAGCCGGGTACTACCTTTGTCGGCCGCTCCAACGTGCGCAATGACCTCGACCGCGAGCAGTACGGTGTCCGCGCGAAATACCTGCAGGAGCTGACACCTTCGCTTGAGCTTTACGTGATCGGCGAATATGCTGAATCGCACGGTGTCGCCGGGATTTACGACCGCACTTATCGCTCGCTTGGCCAAGGCAGCGTCAATCTCGCGCCGCTTTCTGCCTCGGGCATCGTTGCGTCTGACGACAACTTCACTTTCGCTGGCGACGGCGGTTTCTGGCGCGACCTCAAGCTCGGCGGCGCTCAGGCGTCGCTGGCGTGGACAAGCCCCGGCGGTGTGGTGGTCAGCAACATTGCGGCTTGGAAATTCTACAACTTCAATTCGCAACTCGATGTGGACTTCACCAACAGCAACGGCGCCAACCGCAACTGGTCCAAAGCCGATTACGACCAGTTCTCGAACGAGCTGCGCATCGCACTGCCTTCGGACAAAGCGCTTTCCGGCCAGGCAGGGCTCTACTACTTTCATTCGACTATCGACCAGCAGGGGCAGATCGCCGGCAATAACTACCTGCCCGGCTTCCTGCTTCCGTCCTACCCTTTTTGCGTCGGGGCGGCGGCCACTCCCGGTGCCCCTCCGGGCGTATGCTCTGTCAGCAACAACTACTTTCTCGGTCGCGACAACGATTATCGCATGACGACGGACAGCTACGCTGCCTTTGGCCAATTGACGTACGCCTTCACTGACGCGCTCAAGGCCTTTGCCGGAGCTCGCGTCACGCGCGATGAGATCGGCATCGATCTCGTGCAGAACCAGGATGCGTACTTCGTGACGCTGGGCGTGCCCGGCAGCTTCTCGCAGTCGTATGGCCACACCGACCTCAGTTGGCGGGCCGGCGCACAGTATCAGGTAACGCCCGACGCAATGCTCTACGGCTCGTATGGCCGAGGCTACAAGGGGCCGGGCTTCAACGACACGGCAGCCTCCGCTGATGCCGATCTGCTGGTGCGCGGCGAAAAGTCGAATACCGCGGAGATTGGCCTTAAGACCAGCTGGTTCGGCCGCCGCCTGATCTTCAACATCTCGGCATTCCATACCAAGTTCAGAAATTACCAGACGCAATCTCTCGACACGAGCCTGCAGGCCTTCGTGATTCAGAACGCCGCTTCGGTGACGAGCAAGGGCGTCGAGATCACCGCCAATGGCAACCCGCTCCATGGCCTGACAATCAATGCCTCGGCAACCGTCCTCGACTCCCGCTTCGGCGATTTCGCCGGTGCGGAGTGTTACCCGGGACAGGCCGACGCCAGCTGCCAGACCACCGGTTCGTTCAACGCGAAAGGGCGGCGCACGCCCACGGCCCCCAAGTTCACCTCCTCGGTCCAGGCGATTTACGAGTTCGACACGGGCGGCACGGTCCACCCGTTCATCGAAGGCAACTGGTATCACCGCACACCAATCAACTACCTGATCAACCAGGCTCCGGGCGCGAGCGTGCCGACGACCGATCTGATCGGCGCCAGCCTTGGCGTAGAGCTGGACAACGGGATGCGGATTTCGCTGTTCTGCAAGAACTGCACCAAGGAATACAGCCCGAACTTCATCGGTCTGGATGCGGGCGACGCGACCAACGGCATTGCCACCTACCAGCAGCAGTTCGGTTTCGATTCGGTCCGCACGATCGGTGCCAACGTCCAGTTCCGTTTCTGAGGGAAGTGTCTGTGATCGGTTCAATGTCCCGCCGCTCGATGCTGCAAACCGCTGGGGTGGTAGCTGCGACATCCATGACTTCACCGGTGCTGGCCGCCGAAAAGCGTCTCCCTGGCGCCGATTTTCTCTGGGGCGCAGCCACTGCCGGCCATCAGGTGGAAGGCGGCAACGTGAACAGCGACAGCTGGATCATGGAGCACCTGAAACCGAGCGCCTTCGCCGAACCTTCGGGCGATGCCTGCGACAGTTGGAACCGATGGCGTGAAGACATCGACCTGGTGCGCCGCTTTGGCCTCGACACCTACCGGTTCGGTATCGAATGGTCGCGGATCGAGCCGGAAATGGGGGAATATTCCTCCGCGGCGCTCGCTCACTATCGCACCATGGTCGACTACTGCGCGCAGGTAGGTCTGCGCGCTTTTGTGACATATTCCCACTTCACCGTGCCGCGCTGGTTTGCCGCGCTCGGCGGTTGGGAGGAGCCTGCCAACGTCGACCACTTCGTGCGCTTTTGCGAAATGGCCACGCGAGCGCTCGGCCCAAACTATGGGCATGCGCTCACGTTCAACGAACCCAACCTGGCCGCCCAGCTGTCGTGGCAGCCCGATTTCCGGCGAACGATGCCGTATTTCGCGATGGGCAACCAGGCAGCTGCAAAGGCGATCGGGTCGGACCGCTTCTCCGCCACGCCAACGTTCGACATTGACCGCGCCTTGCCGAACCAGCTCGCGGCACACCGCCGCGCTTGCGAGGCAATCAAGGCCTTGCGGCCCGACCTCATACTCGGCCTCAGCCTTGCCTTGGCCGATGAACAGGCGGCTCCGGGAGGCAGCGCTCTGGAGCGCAAGATTGCCCAGGTATACGCGCCGTGGTTCGAAGCCGTGGCGAAAGATGATTTCATCGGGGTCCAGACTTACGGCCGCGCGGTCGTCGGGCCCGAGCTGGATCTGCCGCCGCCCGCAGGCGTGGAACTGACACAGACCGGCATGGAGTTCTTCCCGGAAGCGCTGGAGGCCACGGTGCAATGGGCGGCTCGCGCAACCGGACGGCCGGTGATCGTCACCGAGAACGGCGTCGCCACTACCGACGACACACGGCGGATCGCCTACATCGATCGAGCTCTGGCGGGTCTGGCGCGCGCCAGGGCGGCAGGCACCGACGTGCGCGGTTACATTCACTGGTCGTTGCTCGACAACTTCGAGTGGAACCGCGCCTACACCGCGCAGTTCGGGCTCGTCGCGGTGGACCGCAGGACATTTGTGCGAACGCCTAAGCCCAGCGCGTTCCATCTCGGACGCAAGGCGCAGCGCGGCGGCATCTGAAGTACAAAGTCACCGGTCCGGACCGACGGGAGAAGAATACGATGCCACAAATTGATCGGCGCACATTTATCGCCGGTAGCGTCGCCGGCCTCGGTCTCGCCGGAACATTGCCCGCCGTGGCGCGCAGCAGCGGAGGGCTCGCCGTTCTCGGTCTACGCGTTGGCCAGCGTGACAACCCTCTGGGCATCGACGACGCGCGGCCCAGCCTTTCATGGCGGCTTGAAGGGCATGCCGGCACGGTGCAGTCCGCCTACCGCATCCGCGCCGCCTCCAGCGCCAAGGCGCTGGCCAGTGGCCGAGCGGACCTTTGGGACAGCGGCAGGGTAGCGGATGACGCGATGTGCGTGCCTTACGATGGCATCCCCCTCGCCAGTGCACAGACCTGTCATTGGCAGGTGCAGGTTTGGGACAAACGCGGCCGGTCCGCTTCGAGCGTTCCTGCAGCCTGGGAAACCGGGCTGCTCGAACCTGCCGACTGGGCGGGCGATTGGCTAGCGGTGGAGGATGCGACAGAACGCGACGACAGGCTTGCGACGCCCCTTTGGGTCATCGGCTCCGCTCCCTCCCCTACCGTGCCGCGTTCCTTCCGCCTCGAATTCGAAAGTGCAGAATCGACAGCGGTACTGACACTCGCCGCAGACGGCGCGATCCAACGGTTGCACATCGATGGGAGAGTCCTCGAACTGCCGTACCACGACCCCAATGGCTTCGGAGGCGCGCCCGCCGCACGCTTCGAAATCGCCCTCAAGGCAGGGCACCATGTACTGGAGGCAGACGTTGCCCCGGTGCCCGGCTTCTTTGTGAAGCCGGTGGTCATGCTCGCCGCCCAACTGCGCATCGCTGCGGCCGACGGCGCCATGCACCGCATCGCAGACGGGTGGACGACCCGGCTCGGCCAGTCCGGCGATTGGAGCAAAGCCCAGGTTGCTCCGGTCCAGCCCAATTTTCCCTGGCCGCCTGCGCCGGCGCGGCTGTTCCGCCATGCGTTCACACCGCCCGCGGCAGTGCGCGCCCGTCTCTACGTGGCCGCGCTGGGCGGCTACCGCGTATGGCTGAATGGCACGGCAGTCGGCTCCGACGAACTTCAAACCGAGCCCGCCGACTACACCCGACGCATTCCCTATCGTACTTACGACGTGACGCGCCTGTTGCGCCCCGGCGGCAATGTGGTGGGAGCGCTGGTAGGTGACGGGCATTTTGCCAGCTACCAAGCCCCCGATGGGCGTTATGCGTATCAGTCCGCACCGCGCCGCTTTCGTCTGTTTTTGGAACTCCTCGACGCAGATGGAACGGCACAGCGCTTCGCCACTGGGCCCGAGTGGCGCCACGCTCAGTCACCGCTGCTTATGTCCGAAATTTACGCAGGCGAAGACCAGGACTTGCAGCGGTGGCCTGATGGCTGGCACGACGCTGACTTTGACGATCGAAGATGGGAGTTGGCCTGGGAAGCACCCGAGCCCAAGGCGCCATGCATGGCCGCTTTGTGCGAACCGGTGCGGATTGTGCGCCGGATGGTTCCGCAGACGGTGCGGAAGATCGGTGACCGCCTGATCGTCGACTTTGGCCAGAACTTTGCAGGACGCGTCGAGCTCCGCGTCAAGGGTTCCGCCGGGCAGAAGGTGACGGTGCGCCATGCCGAAATACTGACCGCCGATGGCGGGCTCGACCGCCGCAACCTGCGTGCCGCTCGCGCAGAAGACACTTACGTGCTGCGCGGCGAAGCGCAAGGCGAAGTGTTATGCCCAATGCTGACGTACCAAGGTTTCCGCTATGCCGAGATCGAAGGTGCGCCGTTGCTGGATCAGGCGGCGATAACCGGCCTGGTGCTGTCCAGCGCCATCGACCGGAACGGCACGTTCCGTATCGAGGACCAGCACGTCCAGAAGCTGTGGCTGAACACGCTATGGAGCCAGCAGTCAAACTTCATGGGCATTCCCACGGACTGCCCACAGCGGGATGAACGCCTGGGCTGGACCGGCGACGCGCAGGTCTTTTGGGATACCGCCAGCTTCAACATGGACACCGCGGCCTTCACGCGCTCTTTCTGCAGGCTCCTGCGCGAGGCGCAGGGTGGGAACGGCGCATTCCCGCTATGGGCGCCCAGCCCTTCGGGTCTGGGCTGGGGCTCCCAATCGGCGACTCCGGGCTGGGCCGACGCGGGAGTGATGCTGCCCTATACCGCGTATCTCCATTCCGGCGACCGACAGATTGTCGACGAAAACTGGCAGGCGATGAGCGCCTATCTGGACGGTATTCTGGCCACCAACCCCAACGGACTATGGGAGCAGGATCGCGGCGCGGATCTGGGTGACTGGCTCTCGCTCGATGCCCGATCGCCGATGGACGAGACCACCCCGAAAGCGTTGATCGCCACGGCGCTGCTGGCGCGCTCGATCCGCCAGGTCGCCGAGATGGCGCGGTGGACAGGCAGAGATGCCGAAGCCGGGGTATGGAACGACAGACTGGCGCAGGTCCGTCGCGCGTTCCGCGCCGCTTTCGTAAAGCCGGACGGAACCGTGGGTAACGCCAGCCAGTGCAGTTACATCCTCGCGCTGCGGCTTGACCTGCTCGACAGCACCGAGCGGGCAAGGGCCGGCTCTCTCCTCGCCGCAGACATCCGGCGGCGAGGCAAATTGCTCTCGACCGGCTTCCTTGGAACTCCGCTTGCGCTGGATGCGCTCGCCGATGCAGGCGAACGAGAATTGGCGTGGGACCTGCTGCTGCGCACCGGCTTCCCGTCTTGGGGCTACATGGTCGAACATGGCGCAACGACGATCTGGGAGCGCTGGAACGGCGACACTGGCGATGTCCAGATGAATTCGTTCAACCACTACGCGCTTGGGGCAGTCTGCGGCTTCCTCTATCGGCGGGTCGCCGGCATCGCACCCACCGCCCCTGGCTTCGCGCGCTTCGACGTCGATCCTGTGGTCGATGCTCGTGTCGCTTCGGCAGGGGCCACGGTGAACACGGTCAGGGGGCGGATCGAAACGCGTTGGGAACGTCGGGGAGCCGCGACCCTTCTTTCACTCGAGGTCCCCGTCGGCACGATTGCGAACGTTCGCCTGCCTTCCGGCACCCAGGAAGCTGCGCCCGGCAGTCACCGCTTCACTTTGTGAAAGGCGAAGACCGCGCGCGACTTCTGTTAGGGTTGCGCTGCCCGCGATCAGATTGCCTCTTCGCGAAGGAGCTTGGCGATGAACTGGCGGGTGTGGCGCCCGCCCACGTCGCTCACGATGTCGATAAGCGGCTGATCGGGCTGCTGCTGCATACGCAATTGCTGCAGCTCGAGCACTTCCTGATCTTCGCGGAAAGTCCGGGCTGTCTGCTCGAAGACCTCGTCCGGTATACCGTCGGTCAGGATGTTGGTCGCCATGGACCAGAAGTAGTGTGTCGTCGTCGCGGTTTCAGGGGTAATCCCATGGAAGCCCCGCATCGAGAAGCCGTGCTCCCTGTGCCCTTCGTAAGCACCGGTCCCTACATCGCACGCTCCCGTGTGGATTCGGATCAGGACTGGTTCGAACTCGATTTCCTGCCAGCGATCGATACGGCCCTTGAACCCGGCAGCATCCACGTAAGTGGGCGGCGGCACGGAATCTGGCATATGGCGCACAACACGGACCCCGTTGGGGAGTTTCTCGGAGTGCGTCTTCGTGCTGAAATGCAGCTCCGGGTTGCCGCCGATCGTCTTGGCGTGGATGTAAGGCAGGTGCGAAAGGTCCATGAGGTTGTCGACTAGCAGCTTCCAGTTGCCGTTCACCGCGAAATGAGCGCTGCGCCAGGCGTAAGCCGGGTTCTCGTGGATCGAATAGTCAGGTATCGGCGTCTGCTCGGCCCGCCCGACATCGCCCATCCATATCCACAGCATGCCTTGCCGCTCCACAAGCGGATAGCGGCGCACCTGGGCAGTCTCGGGGATACGGTCTTGTGCCGGGATGCGTTTGCAACGGCCGTCGCCGCCATATTCCAGGCCGTGATAGGGGCAACGAATGATGCTGCCCTCCACCACGCCGGCTGAAAGTGGCATGGCCCGATGCGCGCAGCTGTCCGCCAAAGCGAAAGCGTTACCGTCGGCGGAGCGCCAAAGAACTACGGGCTGGTCCAAAAACGTGCGCCCGACACGCTCTCCCGCTGCAAGGTCGGTACTCCAGCCCGCCACGTACCATGCGTTTTTCAGAAATGGTGCGCCATCCATCCAGCATTTTCCTCTCGTCTTGCCTCCGAGAGTTAGCGCCGCGAGTACCCATCCACAGGACTGCTTTTTATGATACAGATAATTAGCCTGACGGATAACCTATGATGGACTATCGCCGTGTCGACCTGAACCTGCTGGTGGTGCTCGATGCCCTGCTGGACGAATGCGGAGTCACCGCCACGGCGCGCAGGCTCGGCATGAGCCAGCCCAACGTCAGCTTCGCGCTTACCAAACTGCGTGCCCAGTTCGCGGACGAACTGCTCGTGCGGGTGGGCAACCGCATGCAGCCTACGACGCTCGCCGAGAATCTGCGTGACCCTTTGCGGCGGTTTCTCGCGGTGATCGAGGGCGAGATTTTAGTCGATCGCAACTTCTACCCGCTCGAGTCCGACCGGCGCTTCGTCGTCAGCACGTCGGATATCGGGGAATTGGTGTTCTTGCCCCGCCTCATGGAGCAGCTGACTTTGGAAGCGCCTGGCATTACTCTGGAGTGCCGTTCCATGTCCCCGGTCGAATTGACCAAAGCCATGGCGGAGGGCGCGGTGGACCTCGCGCTGGGTTACTTCCCTGATCTCAAGGGTAGCAGCTTTCTCACCCAAACGCTTTTCAGCCACCCTTTCACCTGCATCGCGCGGCAAAATCATTCCCTTGCGCGACCGGGATGGTCACTTGAGGATTTCCTGTCGCTCGGCCACATCGTCGTTGCCCAGCGGGGCCGCAGCCAGGAACTGTTCGAGGGCAGGCTGGAGCAGCTTGGTCTCGTGCGGCGGATACAGCTGCTATCGCCCCACTTCATGAGCGTGCCGCTGCTGATTTCTGGTTCGGACCTGATTAGCACCGTACCTGCGGCAGTAGGAGAAGTGTTTGCAACCATGGCACCGCTGCAGCTTCTCAGCCCTCCCATGGATACACCAATGATTAGCATCCAGCAGTTCTGGCATCGCCGAGTCCACGACGATCCCGCCATTCGGTGGCTTCGTGGTCTGATTGCACGGTTTTTCCTTAATCGGGACCCGTCGATGCGGACGTTTCCCACGATAACCGGGACAATTAATCGCGATAGTGCGGAGCACCCAGCAGCAGGCTGAACGCGGCAGAAGGCTGACGGCACCTTGGCAGTACAGGTAATAGCTGCCTAACGGATGGCACCACTCAGCATTTGAATTCAAAGGTCCGTTTGTGCAGCAAAGCGGTCCTTCGCACTCGCCCTCCCGAAGGGCGTATTCTGGTCGACATCCGAACGCCGTGAAGTGGGACAAAGCGGTCACTCAAGTCGTCTGGCGGCAACGGCGGTGCAGAATGAAAGCAGACGCTCGCGGCGTGAGTCTCTAGAAGGCAAACGCTCGGACATGAGCGCTTCAGGTCAGCCTCTAGGGTAACTAAATTCGGGGTTCGGTGAGAGGATGGTTGAAAATCTACGCGAAGCGCCACGACCGTCCTGAATGGAATAGTTCTGTGTCAATACGCCCATGACTCGTAGATCTATATCATCTCCTGGGGAACTCGACAGTCTGGCCCACAACATCGATGGCCACCTTTCCTCGAAGCCCACGGGAACTCCCTCCTTCGAGCAGTTCGTGCGCTTCGCCAACCTGAGCCAGAGGAAGCACCGCTCCGATCACCGGCTTGATCAGACCGCGTTCGATAAGGTTGGTCATCCCGTCGAGCTTGCCTCTGTTCTGACGGGTGAACACGAAATGGTAGGCCGCGTTCTTTCCCCAGGCCTCAATCAGGTTCTGCGGCTGCGCGATGTCGACGATGCTGACCACCCGTCCGCCATCCGCAAGGGCGAGCGCGCTTCTCGTCAAGGTGTCGCCGCCAATGGTGTCGATTACGACGTTCACCCCATGCCCATGCGTCAGTTCTTCCACGGCTAGAACGTAGTCATCGGCGGTGTGGTCTATTACCTCGTCCGCGCCGAGCGAACGCACGAACTCATGGTTACGACGGCGCGCTGTAGTGATGACCCTCGCACCCATCGCCGTGGCGAGCTGGATCGCCACGGTGCCCACACCGCCCGCTCCACCATGAACCAGAATAGTCTCGCCAACGGCAAGTTGGGCGCGGGTCACCAACGCTTCCCAGACCGTACCGCCGACCAGCGTGAGGCTGGCGGCTTCCAAATGGGTGATGTTGCGCGGCTTGCGGGCGACCAGATCGACATCGGCGACGTGCTGCTCCGCGTACGAACCGGGTCCGCCGAAAATTTTCGGTGTGTAGTAGACCTCGTCGCCGATGGCGAACTCGCTTACATTTGCCCCCGTCTCCTCCACGACGCCGGACACGTCGTGTCCGATGATGGCGGGGAGCGGCACGGAGCCTGCATAGTCGCCGCGCCGGATTTGATAATCCAAGGGATTGATCGCGGTGGCGTGAACGCGCACCCGGACCTGCCGAGGTCCGACGGCCGGCACGGAAACGTCGCGCAGTTCGAAGGCATCAAAACCGCCGAACCTACAGAGAACGATCGCCTTCATGGTGCTGGTCATGACTGTCCTTTTCTCAACTGCGCCGTTACGCCGCATCGGGAATGCGGGCGATGACTTTGATCTCAAAGTCGAAACTGGCGAGCCAGGTCACGCCGACAGCCGTCCAGTTGGGATAAGGCGGCTGGCCGATCTCGGTCGCGCGAACGGCCATGACGGTGTCAAACTGATTGGCGGGATCGGTGTGAAAGGTCGTGACGTCGACGACATCGTCGAACGTACAGCCGGCTGCCGCCAGGACTGCCCTGAGATTGACAAAGGCGCGCCGCACCTGATCCTCGAAACTGGGCTCAGGGGAGCCGTCGTTGCGGCTTCCGACCTGACCGGAGACGAACAACAGGTCGCCGGACCGTATGGCCGGCGAATATTGATGCTCGGCATAGAGCGCATGGCGATCGGGCGGAAAGATTGCGTCGCGACGGGTCATAGCAGCTCCTGCGGAATGATGAGGGTTATGCGCATGATCAGGCGATGGCGCCGCCGTCGACGGTCAACGTCGCACCGGTGATGCTGCTCGCCCCTGGGTTAGCGAGAAAAGCCAGCGCGTTGGCGATTTCGCGCGCTCGGCGTACCGTCCCAGCGAGGTCAGACTGCGCTGGAAATCCGCCTCGGGGCCGTCCGCCCGGTTTGCGTCCGTATCGACCGATCCGGGCTGCACCAGATTGACGGTGATGCCGTTTGGCCCAAGTTCGCGCGACAGGCCGCGCGTGAAAGATGTAAGAGCTGCCTTGGACATCGCATAGATCGTGATGCCCGGGAACGGGACGCGCTCCCCGAGACCCGACCCGATCGTGACGATCCGCCCGCCCTTGCCAAGGTGAGGAATGACGGCCTTCGCGAACAGCACCGGCGCGCGCGCATTGACGTCCATCACCTGCTGGTATGCGCTCGGCTCGATATCGGCGATCATGCCGGTATGGCCGATCGCCGCGCTGTTGACGAGGATATCGAGGCCGCCGAGCGCAGCGACGGCCTCGCCGACGGCGCGCACTATGGCATCGGGATCGGCGCTGTCCGCCGCAATCGCAACGCCGCGACGACTTGTCCGCTCGATCGACGCGACCACCTCCTTGGCCTTCTCAGCCGCGCTCTGGTGCGTGAAGGCGACGTTGGCGCCGTTCTCGGCCAGCACGAGGGCAATCGCGGCACCGATGCCCCGCGATCCACCCGTCACCCAAGCGCGCTTTCCGTTCAAGTCGATCACAGGCTTGTCCTTGCTGATTCCCAAACGGCTCGGGCGAGCACGTCAGTTCCGGCGGCATTCGCGCCGGTCCGGCTTCCGGTCGCAACGCTGCCTGCGTGCTCGCTCGGCCATGATCTGGCCGTCTTTGGCGATCTGCGAGGTCAGGGCCATCTGCTCTAGGGTCTCGCGCTGCTTCTGATCGCGCCGCTGCTGCTGCTCCAGCATGCAGTCGCTGTACGCGGGCGTGCCGAACTGCGCTCCGAAGCTGGCGCATGTGCGCGCGTCTTCGCGCTGCTTGCGGCTTTGAGCATTCGCTGGGCTCTCGGCAAAGCCAAGGGCTGCAAATGCCATCAAGCCGAAGGACAACAGGGCGAAGCGCTTACCGGCTAAATGGACCTTGATCATTACGATGCGTTCCTTCTCTCGACCGTGCGGGTCTTCGATTCTCGAGGCGCCGGACGGGTGGCGCCGTCGACACGGCAGGGCGTTGCCATCGCTAATAGCAAAGCGATAGCGTCCTATCGCGGGATGCTGTGTCGCGTTATCGGGAACGCCACGTGCTTTTCGGGGAGCTGCAGGCCTTCGTGTAGGGTGCCGATGCTGGCGGAAAACTCGCTGCGCGGCCCGGTGGCCTGGCGTCTGGAAGACCGATTGGGATTGGAAGAAGCAACGGCCACGTTGACTTCCCCCGGTGTCTAATGCGCCGCTAATGATGCAGCGGCGGCATAATCGGTACAGCCGTTAATAATGGAAGTTCCAGGCCGGTCCTCCGCACTATGGAGGGTATGTTCTCCATGACAGAAAATGCCTACTCGCGGCCCGGGCGTCGACGGCGGGGATCGCCGACTAGATCGGGCTCGTCGCGGCGGGCGGGGCGTACGTCATTGTTTCGCGGCCTGTGTCATCGACAGGTGATCAGGGGTGCGGTGTAGTTCTGTTCATCGCTGGCCTGTCGCCGACGCCTCCGCCGCAACGCGTGATGAGGTTTCAAACGGTGCTAGCGTCCGCTCGTCAAGCTGTGGCGTTCCCGCGACCTCTTTCTCCTTGCCGAAGCACTCGATAAGCATCTCCGTCAGCACCCTCACCTTCCGAGCCGGGTTTTGGCCGGGTGGGCGGACGACGAAGATACCTGCCGGTCGGATCGGGTGGCGCGTCATCACCGGCACCAGCGCGCCCGAAGCGAGATGCTCGGCCACGAGTCCTTCGGGAAGATAGCCAATACCGAGACCAGCAAGGACTGCGGCGACCAGTGCAGTGCCGTTGTCCGCTTTGAACCGACCTTGTGGATGAATCGTGACGACCTTCTCGCCGTCCATGAACTGCCAAGCTTCGGTGCCCTGCATGACGGCCTGATGGGTAAGTAATTCGGCCGGTGTCTCCGGAGACCCGTGCAATTTGACGTACCCTGGGGTCGCGACAAGCCGGCCATAGATCGGGCCGACGCGCCGTGCGATCAGGTTGGAGTCCTGGAGGTGACCGAGCCGGATCGCGCAGTCGTAGCCCTCCGCGACGATGTCCACGAAGCGATCACTGTAGCAGGTATGGATATGGAGGTGGGGATGACGCTGCGCCATCTCCGCGAACACGGTGGCGAAATGCGTCGGCCCGAAGGATAGCGGCGCAGCGATGCGCAAACGGCCGCGCAGGTCGCCGGCAGGCAGGATCGTCTCCTTTGCGACGTCGATCTCGGCGCAGACCCTCGCGGCGTAGTCGCGAAACGTCGCACCGGCTTCCGTCAAGGCGGCACCGCGGGTGGTCCGTGCAAGCAGCTGCACCCCCAAATCAGCCTCAAGCCGTCCGAGCCTTCTACTGACAATCGATTTCGAGACGCCGAGCCGCCGTGCGGCAGGCGTGACGCCCCCCGCATCCGCGACTTCCACGAACGTCCGCAATTCCTCGATATCCAAGTCCATGTTCCTGTTTCTGCGACACAGCATCCCGCAACAGGGTGCTACCGCATCACGATCAGGAATGCCACTTTCTCCGTAGACATTGCTTCAGTCCGGGAATGTCCCCCGACAATTGCAGATCAACGACAGCCAAGGATTCAACCATGACCTTTCGCAACGGCCTCCCGTCGCTCCTCCGTCCCGAGGACTCAGTCCTCGTCCTGATCGATCACCAGCCTTATCAACTTGCCAACCTGAACAGCCACGAGCCGCAGATGGTGGTCAACAACACCACCGGACTGGCGAAGACGGCAAAGGCCTTCGGCGTTCCCACGATCCTCACCAGCGTGGTGGAAGATCGCGGCGGCTTCCTCTTCCCCCAGATCACCGATGTGTTCCCTGATCAGAAGGTGATCGACCGGACGTTCATCAACACCTGGGAAGACCCGAAGGTAGTCGATGCCGTCAAGGCGACTGGCCGCAAGCAGCTGATCATGGCCGGTCTGTGGACCGAGATCTGCGTCGCCATGCCTGCGATCCAGGCGCTCGGCGAAGGCTGGGATGTGACAGTCATTACCGACGCCTCGGGCGGCACCTCGGTGGAGGCGCATGAGGTCGCGGTTCAGCGCATGATCGCGGCCGGCGCGAACATGATGACGTGGCTGGCACTGGCAGCGGAATGGCAGCGCGACTGGGCGCGGATGGAAACGGCAGGCGCCTTGACCGAGATCATGAAGCACCATGCCGCCGGCAGCGGCATCGCCTTCCTGTGGGAGCAGCAGCTGCTCAACACTCCGGTGGCCAGTTCGCCGAGCGCCGGGGTCTAAGAGACCGGAGCGACCAAGAACGCCCGATGACCGTGCGTCGGGCGTCGTCAACCTTTCCTGCATGATCGCCATCCGGGCTCGAGTGAGCCTGGATGGCGATCCGCCCCCCGCCCTCCCGACGCACGAATGCGGCAACGTCGATCGCTGCCGTCCGCCTCCAAGCAGAGTGATCAGCATGTCAGTTGAGCGTTTCCCCGTCGGTCAGTCGATGGACGTGACCTATCCTAACTTCGCGGTGAGCCTGACGCTCGAGTCCGCCGCACAGCTGACCTTCGAGATCAAGGACGGTTCCTTCGCCCGTCTGGAGACGGTCGACATCCAGGTCACGTCTTTGGGCAATGGCATCTTTGCCGTAAGTTGGCAGGAGAAGGACGGCGCAACGGTCACGAACATCCAGGACTTCGATCGCGGCGTGGTCCACTCGTTCGCAACGCTACCCGGCGGGCAATTCATCCGGATGACTGGTCCGATCACGGTAACGAAGCCCGCGGATCGTGGCTCCGACGATCATCCTGAGCGGAACAGGGCATTGGTGATCGAGGCGATGACCGCACTGTTCCAGCGCCATGACGCGTCAGCCGTCGAGCGGCTCTACGCACCCGGTTACGTCCAGCACAATCCGGGGATTCCCCAAGGACGCGATGCGCTCCAGAGCCTCGTCGCCGGCCTGTCGCGGGATGTCCACTACGAACCGGGGCTGACCGTCGCCGAAGGCGATCTCGTGGCCATCCACGGGCGCATCCGTGGCTGGGCCCCGACGCCGCAGGTGGTCGTCGACGTCTTCCGAATCGAGTGCGGCAAGCTCGCCGAGCACTGGGACGTTCTGCAGGACGAGGTCCCGGCAGCGGCAGCACTCGGTGGCACCGCCATGTTCGACCCCGCCGAAGGATCACGTCCGGCGCGGCAAGCGACCTCCTAACCAACCCCTCAACGCCACTCGGACCTGGAAACATTCACATGCAGATCGGTATCGACAGTTTTGCGGCGATCCTTCCGGATCCGGCGACGGGCAAGCTCCCGTCGGCTACGGATCGCATGGCGGACCTCCTCGAGGAGGTCGAGACCGCCGACCGCGTCGGGCTCGACGTATTCGGCGTTGGCGAGCATCACCGGCCTGAGTTCCTGGACTCTGCCCCCGCCATCATTCTCGCCGCTGCGGCTGCCCGCACGAGCAGGATCCAATTGACGAGCGCGGTGACCGTGTTGAGCGCGGCCGACCCCGTGCGCGTCTTCCAGGAATTTGCGACGCTCGACCTGATCGCCCGGGGGCGAGCCGAAATCGTCGTAGGCCGAGGGTCGTTCGGCGAAGCCTATCCGCTGTTCGGCCTGGATACGCGAGCGTATGACGATCTCTTCGCTGAGAAGCTCGACCTGTTCCTTAAGCTCGGCGAGACCACCGAAATCACGTGGCAGGGACGCTTCCGCCCACAACTGACCGGTCAGGGCGTATTCCCACGTCCGCACCAGCCTCGGCTGCCCGTATGGGTTGGCGTGGGCGGCACGCCGCAGTCGTTCGCGCGCGCCGGTACGCTAGGTCTCCCCCTCATGGTCGCGATCATCGGCGGCACCTTTGATCGCTTCCGTCCTCTCGTCGATCTCTACCGTGAAGCCGGCAAGCAGGCCGGGCACGGTCCAGAGCAGCTCATAGTGGGCGTCCATGCGATGGGCTTCGTCGGAGAGACCGACTTGGCTGCCCGGGACAGCTTCTTCCCGGGCTGGGCGCATCTGATGGGAACGGTCGGTCGTGAGCGAGGCTGGTCGCCGCCTACGCGTCGACAGTTCGATGAGATGGCGGACCCGGAGGGCGCGTTCCTAGTGGGCGAACCTGCCACCGTGGCCGACAAGATGCTTCGGGCTAGCGACGAACTTGGCGGCGTCTCGCGCATCACCTTTCAAATGAGCACCGCCTCCCTCGATAGCGCGGCCATGAAGCGCGCGATCGAGCTGCTAGGAACCGAGGTCGCACCGATCGTCCGAGCTGCCGGGACACGGTCATGAAACGCTTCCCGTTTCCGGAGACGGATGCGTGATGGTATCGGCCTCCCTCCGGGCCGGCCGCTCCGTCGTGATCACCAACGCCGGCGTCGGCCTTGGCCGCGATGTTGCGCTTCTTCTAGCATCCCGCGGTTACATCATCTTCGGAACGGCGGTGTCCGCTGACGAGGTGCGCGAACTCAGGGAGACGTCCGGCGGGCGGGTCAGCCTGACCGTTTGCGACATGACCAGGGCCATGTTCGTTGAGGCGTGGGCCGGCGGGGTGACGGACGCTATCGGTGCCGCGGGGCTAAACCTACTCGTCAACAATGCCCGTATTCTGACCCAGGGGCCCATCGAGACCCTGCCACTCGACGCCGTTCGTCGTGACTTCGAGGGCAACGTGTTCGGGGTGGTTGCGGTGACCAATGCCTTTCTGCCAGCATTGCGGATGGCGCGGGGGCGGATCGTGCAGATCAGCTCATGGACGGCGAACCTGCCATTGCCCTTCGGTGGGCCATCGGCCGCGTCACACGCCGCCATGGAGGCGATCTCGGCGGTCTACCGCGCTGAACTGAAGCCGTTCGGCATCGAAGTCGTGATCGCGACCATCGACGACGTGACGACGCAGTCTGAGGCGAGGACGGCTGCGGCGGTTCGGATCGTGGACGCGATGCCGCCAAAGCAACGCAAGCTCTACGGAAAGCTGTTTGCTGCGGCCGCAGACCGGCTCGAGATGCAGCCGCCGGACAGTCTCGGGGCAGCCGCGACAGCCGCGCGCATCGTGGAGATCGCCGAGCAACGTCCGGCACCGAGCAGAGCCGCTGTCGGCGCCACCGCCGAACGCATTCTACGCGCGGCTCGCGAAAACTCTGACGATGAATTGGATGCGCTCCGCATGCAGTTCGCCGGCTTGAGTTGAAGATAACCCCAACAACGAAGAGGAACTACGATGTCCAGTGAAACGATCCGCAATCCACAGACCGACCATCTCCTGACACCCGAGAACTCGGCGTTGATCATCATCGACTACCAGCCCGTCCAGGTCTCCTCGATCCGGTCGATGCCGCGCGACGAACTGGTCTTCAACATCGCCGGCGTCGCCAAGGCGGCTATCAACTTCGGCGTTCCGATCATCCACTCCACGGTTAATGTCCAGACCGGCCGCAACAAGCCGCCCATCCAGCAACTGCAGGATGTCATCGGCCATCTGCCAACTTACGACCGCACCTCGATCAACAGCTGGGAAGATACCGAGTTTAAGGAAGCGGTGAAGGCGCTCGGTCGTCGCAAGCTGATCATGACGGCGCTGTGGACCGAGGCGTGCCTGACTTTCCCCGCACTCGATGCGATCGAGGAGGGCTACGAAGTCTATGTGCCGGTCGATGCGGTCGGCGGCACATCGGTCGCCGCACACGAAGCGGCTTTGCGCCGCATCGAGCAGGCGGGCGCCAAGCTGATCAGCCGCGTCCAGCTGTACTGCGAGCTGCAGCGCGACTGGGCCCGCGAATCGACCGTGCCCGGCTTCATGGACGTATTTCAGAGCTCCGACGGCTTCAATCCGGAAACGGCTGCTGCTGCCTGACCTGCGCTGACGCCTGAATTCCAGAATGGCGGTGGCGGTGGATGTCGCCGCCGCCATTCCATCAAGGAGAATATCAATGAGCGAACTTTTCGTCGTCGTCGGGCTTAAGGCGAAGGCCGGCAAGGAAGACGAACTGCGTCAGGATCTTTCCGTGCTCGTCGAGCCATCGCGCCGCGAGGACGGCAACATCCGCTACGATCTGTTCGAGGATCAGGACGAGCCCGACAGGTTCGTATTCGTGGAGAATTGGGCATCTCCGGAGGCGCGCACCAAGCATCACGAACATGGACCCCATATCCAGCACTTCCACGCCAATGGCGTGAGCAACGTCGAGCGGACGGAGTTCGCCCACACGCTCAAGCGCGTGGTCTGACGCGACCCCACCTGCTCGGAAACCCGAAACGATGGAGACGGCATGATGGGAACGACGATGTCCCGGACGGAAGAGGAGACACGCCATGATTGACATGGTCATCGAACAGCGGCGTCGCGACCTCGGGGGCGGCTTCGAGATCGGCCGCGTCCTACCGTTCGCCAAACGGCGCATGATCGGTCCGTTCGTCTTGTTCGACCACATGGGGCCGCTCGACCTTGCGCCGGGCATCGGTCCAGACGTGGACGTGCGGCCCCATCCGCACATAGGCCTTTCGACGGTGAGCTACCTGTTCTCTGGAGAGGTAATGCACCGCGACAGTCTTGGCTACGAGCAGGCGATCCGCCCGCAGGAGGTCAACTGGATGACTGCGGGGAGCGGGATCACGCACAGCGAACGGTTCGAGCATGCACGAGCGCACGGCGACCACCTGCACGGCGTTCAGGCCTGGGTCGCGTTGCCCGAAGGGCGGGAGGAGATCGCACCGTCTTTCTCGCACCATTCCGGCAGCGATCTCCCGCAGTGGAGCGACGGCGGCGTCACCGGGCAGCTCATCGCCGGAAGCGCCTATGGTTTGACCGCCGGTACGCAGACGCATTCGCCGCTCTTCTACGCGCACCTCGACATGGCGCCAGGCGCCGTCGCGGAGATACCGGGCGGCCACAAGGAACGTGCGCTGTACGTCGCGACCGGCGCGGTCGAGATGGACGGCGGTCGCTACGAGGCCGGCCGGATGCTGGTGCTCGGCGCGGCCGCGTCGCGGGTCCGGGCTTCAGAGCGATCCTCGGTGATGGTGCTCGGCGGCGAACCGGTCGGCGAGCGATTCATCTACTGGAACTTCGTATCCTCCTCCAAGGACCGCCTCGCGCAGGCGGCGGCAGACTGGCGCGCGGGCCGGATGAGGCTGCCGGACGCGGATGACGCGGAGTTCATCCCGCTGCCTGATGAGCCCGCGCCCCCTGCGCCTGCGATGTCGTGAGCAGCACCTTAGCCGCAGGCAGCCGGTCGCCGACAGCCGTCGCGTTGCAGGCGGAAACTAAGGCGAGGTCCAGCCCCGTGTCGCGCCGCACCGGGACAGCTTCGTCTTACTTGATTGATGGAGATCATGATGCCGATTGATCATACGCACGTCACCGCGTCGGAAACCGGAGAGAGCCCCTTCGCCGTCCGCATCACCATGAAAGGCCACGTGATCGTAGGAGACGAACCCGTCGATGCGGGTGGAGGCGACCTTGGTCCGAGCCCATTTGACCTGCTGTCGGCGTCGCTGGCGGAATGCACCGCGATGACGGTGCGCTGGTTCGCCCGTCAGCGCGACTGGCCGCTGGAGCATGTCGAGGTGGCGGTCGATTACGCGACAAAGCCGGCCGCTGATGCGCCTTTGCCGGCCGTGTTCAAGAAGACCGTCTCCATCCGTGGCGCACGTCTCTCCGCCGACCAGCGCTCGCGCCTGCTCGAGATTGCGGGCAAGTGCCCGGTGCAGAAACTGCTGGAGAGCTCTCTCTCGATCGACATGACGGCGGGTCCGATGCCTGGTCAGATCGCCAAGTGACCGATCGCGCTTCCCCCAGGCAAATCGTAACCCCTCCACGCGCAACGAACGGTGTCATGACGTTCCTGAGACGCACGCCGATCCGGTGTCTCGCCGTCGTGCTGATCCTTGGTCTTGTGTTTCTGCCTATTCCGATACCGTTTCGCATCGCGGTGCTCGCCGGGGCCGCACTGGTCTGGACGTATCTGGAAGCGGGGAGCCTTGCTCCGATAGGCCTCCGCCGCCGCCGACGACTGCCAACGACCCTGCTCTGGGGTATCGGGGTCGCCGTCGCGGTCACGGTCTTCGACGAGGTCACTCGACCGACGATCGAACAGCTGCTTGGCATCAAGCCCGACTACAGCGTCTATGGTCCGCTCGTTGGTAATGAGAAGGCAGCACTACAGATGCTCGGCTTGGCGCTGACCAGCGCTGCGATTGGCGAGGAGGTTCTGTTTCGCGGATTCCTGTTGAATCAGCTGACCGCCATCCTCGGCACGGGACGAACGCGGCAGTGGGTGGCGATCGTCGCCGGAGGCGTCATCTTCGG
>Ga0247734_1000449_pt1 | contig 35990 bp, 31 predicted proteins | sample UWRJL103311B2_FD_180933 | JGI IMG/M metagenome (GOLD analysis project Ga0247734, IMG submission 180933) | Plant litter microbial communities from Arlington Agricultural Research Station in Wisconsin, United States - UWRJ-L103-311B-2 | ecosystem: Environmental > Terrestrial > Plant litter >...
AAGGCGTTAGTGGAGGTTTGGAGAGAGACGAAAAAAATCTAGGTAGGCTATATGACTATGAGGGCAAGTTGTAGTGGCAAAATCTGCATCAGTTGGGCTCTCTTTATTAATCTTACTGAAAGAGACCAACTTACCGACATAATACAAAAAGACGATGTCTTTTAATACAATAAGCAAATTCAAAAAGTGGTAGTTTCACTGATCGCAGGGATCAAAGAAGCGTGGTACAACCCAGCCTTTTGTCCCTGTGAATCTTTTTCGTGAGATTTTAGTAAGATTCATAGTCTGCAGAACCTGATTGAAATTCTGGATAGTTAACAATGCGTATATTACCAATCCACGAAGCTCCCAACAGAGATCAGCAACTTCATCAGCGAGTAGTTTGTTCTCGACTCAATTCTAGAAACCATGTTTCAGGTATCTAAAATTATACCCTCGATGGAGCTAGGCTTTCCGTATCGCATCCATGGTGCACATCTCAAAACAGACACATACTTGGCTATCCGCCCAGTGGCACTCTTATTCGCAGTTTGCACTTACTGTCAAATGAAGTGCAAGCCAATCAGAGGCAAGCTTTACTTCTTTGCTGACTTTTGGAGAATCTCGCTATGTGCTACTGGGATCTCACCAAACAATAATAACCACTTAACTCCACAAATTTACACAAACATGCCTAAGAAATTATATCTTTAACGAATGTGTGGGACTTTTAACGAAATACGTTTACTACGATATATGTGAAAATGTGACGAGGTAGCCAGTCAAACCTCTGCATCCCGTGGAAAAGAATACTCTACAATCGCGTTCGATCATAAAATGGATAGTTCCATCTGGATTATCGTGGTAGAGCAGATTATCAAGGAATGGAAGTCTGGGGGTTAGGACTAATCAGTCGATATCCTAAACGAATCGCTCATATGGCACTTCACGTGAGCTCAATTCCATACCATCTATTTAACTTAGGTTCCAATGGTAAATACTAGGGTTCTGAGATGATGTAGTAAGCTCTGTATGGCTGGCTCATTCAACTGGGGAGCGACTCTTCGGTTTGCCAAGTCTTGCAGTACTTATAACCATAAAGAAGAAGAAGAAGAAGAAGAAGAAGAAGTGGGTAGGGGTGACAGTCGCAATTTCAACATTGTGAAACATGGTGCTATATCTTACCCCATATGGTGAGTTATACCTAACTTGGGATCTCTCAGAAGTACAATGTGAAGTCTACGAGGTTGTGGAAAGAGAAAAAACGTTTCAGTTGTTACCGAGTATAAGACGTTGAATAGTCAGACTTCAAAAACTGCAACAAAGAACTTGTCAAGGCCCTCACGACATGATCATGTATCTACTCCACAAATCATATATTCATCTGAGAAGATAGCCCGTCTTTTCATTTTTAGTCTTTGATCCTAAAAATAAACCGCTGGGCTACTGCAGCCAAGCATTTCCTTACGGGTCTTCCCGTGAAACACCAAATTCAAAGTTTCACTGTACAAGTACCTAAGTAAGGTATGTAGGAAGACAGGAGAGCACCCGGCCGGCGATTGAAACATTGATTTAGATTCAGCAATTAAGCTACTTTTGTAAAGTCTGAAAACGAGAGCACTAATTCAGCTTCGGCAGTGACTCACTACCGACCTAATGAGGCCACCGATAATATTGCCCGGCGAGCCTCGCCGGTGAATTTTGGGACAAGCTTAGAGAAGGAGTAACACATAAAGCCTCCATTCCCAACCTGTACAGCCATAACGCCTGTTGGAGAAGTTTGATCTGTCAATCAGATCACCCTTGAATTTATATACATCAGAATTTGAATTGCAGGGCTGTGAATCCGACAGAATCGGGATATTGTTTACCCATTAGCTTGGCGTGGACTTGAATATTCACGAATTGAATAGAAGGACTATAGCCTTGCACTGCTTTGCGCCTTTTATATTTTCCACCTCATATCTCTTGCCAAAGTCTTCAACCTCCCACAACCACTTGTCTTGGATAATCGCAAAACTCTGCACAGCCTTCGTCACAGCACCACTCCTTCTACCTAAATATCTCTCCCTACGATGGCTGAATCCCTTCGCCAACGTCTACTGGCAGATTCCCTTCGCCAACGTCTACTGGCAGACATTGCTGAACTGCAAACGAAGCCTTATCCTAATATTACTTTACATGTCGACGAGCAAGATTTCAGAAAGGCATGTCTGGTTCTAACCGCGGACTCCTATGGGCCAATGCATCTCAGCGTCGACTTCCCATCAAGATATCCTCTGCAACCCCCTGCTATTCGCATGGATTCCCGAATCAAACACCCTAACATCTTTGGTGGTTATATCTGCGCTTCAATCCTCAATACCAAGGAGGGCTATACCTCTGCATATACCCTTAAAGGTATTGCCATACAGCTCTTGAGCTTCTTCAGCAGCGAGTCTATCGAACAAGCGGGTGGCCATTATAGTGTCAACCTGGCTGAGCACCGCAAATTATGGACCGCCAGGGAGAGAGGACATCAAGTTAACCTTCCCGACTTCCGTTGCACGAAATGTCCATTCGGCCATGAGAATGGCACTGACGTTGCCCATATTCCTACGTCAAATGCGGCAATAGTTAGCCAGCTAGTTTCACCGACGCCTATGATCAAGCCAGGCGGGATTCAAAGCCCAATCAGGTCTCAGAAGATTGCTGATGAGATCTTCCTCATCATCTTCGACTTTCTAGAGACGGAGGATTTAATGCAGTTAGCCAAGTCATACGAGAAGTTCGGCCAGCTGATCACAAAGTATGATGTTATTCGCACTCGTGAATTGCAGTGCTTCTGCCTCAAAAAGGACTACAGGGAGGTTAAGCTTGGGGTTGGTGTAAACATAGTGGGCAGCGGGCCATTTCCTAGGTACGAGTCGGAATTTGACTTTCTCTCCGAGGAGGGTTACAAGTCTCTCGGAATCCGTCATTCGACACAAGGCCGGGGATTCCAGTCATGGCTACCACTTCCCATTTCATATGGACACTGGAGAAAGATCCGGGGTGACTTGAACCACGCTCTTAAGAGACTTGCGCCTTCGGAGTGCAAGTATCCAGTTGATGTAATTTACCGTTTCATGAACAGCATTGTGGTTAAGCTTAATGAATCTGCTGAACATATCTTCCCGACTCGGGACCATGCCGATAGAGAGATTGCAAAAAGCAGTTTGACCCACGCTTCGGAGAAGGCTGTCGAAAGCTACTTCCATCTATTCCATCTCTTGCTCTGCTTGGCAACGTCCAATCATGACATTGTTCAGCAGGCAAATCAAACCATCCAGAAATTCATCAATGGCAAGAAATCCAAGAATGACTGTCCAAACTTAGGCCACTTGCTTATTGCAGCTCTCATATCAGACATCAAGCTCAATGAGGACAATATCAAATCAATCATTCGAGAGGCTATTACACGTAATGTTGTTTGGATGCTTGATTGCACTAAGGGTGCGAAGATGCCAGAGCTTTGTTACATAGAAAAGTCTCCAACATCCAGCTATCGAATAGAAAAGACCTTTGAGGCGAGTAAAACGAGTTACCGTCTTCTCATGTTTCTGAATCTTTTTCGTACTGTGGCCATCGGAAAACCTAATGAGCACGCCAAGTACAAAACTCTCGCACAGTTGAGAGACGAGGCTTTTCAGAGACATGGAGCGCCCCCACGTGGTACAGCGAAGATGCTCGCAAATTCCATCAAGGATATCCATCGAGTCAATAACTTTAATGAGTTCCTTCATAAAATGTCCATTCCTCTTTCCGGGATGCCTACTGAGGCTTCATTCACTGAGTTGTTGAGACAATGCGTGAGGGACAGTATGGATAAGGGATACTCTCGGTGGGCAATCACTCAACCTGAGGCCCTGTATCTACGTCGTATGAAGGATCCTAGTGTCGAGGACGGTGTTTCTCAATTTGTGTGCAAAGAAATTGTCTCCGGGAGAAGTTTCTTTCCAAGCAGACCCCGAGGTGGAGCGGACAATGGTGGCCGAGGAGGATATCATGGCCGAGGAGGATATCATGGCCGAGGTCGTAGTCGAGGCCATCATTAATAATGTATCCACGCTCATGGGACGTCCGGAAACCCCCCCATTTCCTCTCAGAACGCTCCATAGCTGTAGTTTTGAGCATATTGACACATCTAATAAAAGTAGATTGTCATAAACTGCCTTTTAAATTCATATGATGCGTGATCGCGTGCGATGACTTATCTGTAAACCTTCAGAGCTGTACGCGGGTATTTCAACAGATGATATGAGAGAAAGGTGGCTGCCGTTATATTTTCTTTGTAAACCGCGTTTAACCCATTGAGAGAGATGCTCCAGTATTCTGATGCACCGTCAAAAAAATCTACTGGTAGCGGTAGATGTTCACCAAAAATTCGCAAGACATGTTACCAATGAAACCAAACGGTGCAGAGCACGACCTCGGATATTTTGTGTGGAAAGGAAACGAAAACATCTGGACCACGCTTGTGGGGTATACCTTGAAACTCTCACAAAACGAAAATTGACGGAATGCGTTACTGCCATGCTCTCTATCTGAACAATTTTGATTTATCATTATGCTCCTAGTCGTTCGGTGATGTACAGAGACAAAAGAAACTGTTGTTGGATATGTGCAAGTTACGAATTCCATTACCACGGCCCTTGCCAAAGATCCAAGTAATTCGCAGCTTGCCAGCCCACGCCTTCATCATGCTTGATCCTCATATGGTCTACTAATTCGACTTTATGCGGACTCAGTGGTGAGATCCGGTTTCGCCTCTGTATCCTACAAGCTTCATTCTACCGATCATTTCGCCGACTGTGAAGAATCCCAAAAGCTCGGCTCCAACAACACCTGCAGTCACCATCTGTGCAGAGTTAAGGTTACGAATCCGTTGAAGAACGCCCTCGGGGTTTGCCTTGTTGGCTGATTCTGGAAGCAAGCTGCTAGGGTTTCGTGCGCTCTTGACGAGTCTTTGGAAGTATGATTGGAACGTAGAAACAGGACTAAAACGCCTATTAGAGCACTGGACCAGAACTATTCAAGGATGTATCACTTACGGTGGGCTCATCTTTTGGCCTTGGAAAACCAGCTTGGAGAGCTCTAGACCGACTCGCGCATAGTAGATAGTTGGTGGGATGCCTCCTGAAGGTGAAATGTTAGCTACTGAGGGCCGCAAATCTCATACTCGAGATCAGTTGACTCAATTGAAATCCTGATGATAACACATACTCTCAACAAACGCAATCAGCCTCCCAGTTCTCCCACCGATCTTTGAGAGAGCATTTCCCAGTCCCTTAGCAGCACCAGCGATTGCAGGCCCAGCAGCAGAGGTGACCTTTGATAGACCTTCCGTGGCTTTCGATTGGAGATTAGCAGCGGTCTGCTTTGCAGTTTCCGATGCCTTTGTAGCAGTATCCTTTGCGGTTTGCGATGCCTTCGAGGCCGTATCCTTTGTGGCTTCTGTTGCCTTCGAGGTCGTAGACTCAAATCGACGGCCAGCCCGTCCAGGAAGTCTTGCGGTGTGCCGTAAGGCAGTTCGGGAGACTGCTAAAGACATGCTGGAGATGTATGCACACAACTGGACTAAATGAAACGTGTCGCTCGGTGCGAGGGAGGGAGGTTGGCGGGCAATTGATTAATGATTTGCAATGATGGTCCGAGATTGTACTTTTTCGTTTGCTCATCGGCCATCCTCGGAAGAGCCACGCTAAACAGGGATTAGCTTCTTAGGTGTTGACATTGACTCAAGACAAAACACAACAACCGGGACTATTCACTTCTTTGTGTACAAGTGGTAAGTAGATGCTCATACGAAGCAATGCTAAATTAATAAGATAAACTATTATATTCAGTTCAAGGGATGGTCTATAAACGAATGATAATTTCTTCTTGTCTCTACCTACTCCTCCGAACCGCTAATGATGCCTCTCCCTCTCAGTGGCCAAAGCTCAGTCCTCGCTCTTTATCTGGACCTTGATTGCGCCAGTCTTAGGGTCCGCCGCTGTCTCGAAAGCTTTAATCGCATCTTCTAGCTGGAACCGATGGGTTACGAGCTTCTTCATGTCAATGAGACCGCTCTGAACTAATCTAATAGCTCTGGGCCATGTGTTGCAGTATCTGTATTGAAACTGCAAGTCAATCTCGCGAACGCTGAGTCTCATGAATGGGATGTTCATCTCGTTTTTTCCAACGCCAATTACAAATACCTTGCCGCCGAACTTCATTGCCCAGATAGCGGATGATATGCTACTCTCTACGCCTGTGCATTCAAGCGCGACTGCAGGCTCAATGCCTCCAAACTTAGCAACTATTGCCTTTGCGGTTTCCTCCGCCGGCAGCCTTTCAACCTTATATGTGGTAACGGACGGTACAAGGTCTTTTGCAAATGCAAGTCTTCCCTCGTCGATATCTGTAATGACAATTGGACACGCCCCAGCAGCTTGACAGCATAGGAGGGTTATAAGACCAATCGGTCCAGCACCACAGATCAAAACCGGATCCCCCAACTTCACACCAGATCTTTGCATGCAGGCAAGGGAAACGCTGAGCGGCTCTAAGCACGCACCATCTTCGAAAGACATATCCCCAATCTTGTGGCACCAAATGGCAGGGTGGTTGACATATCTTCGAAGGAGTCCTGGCACCGGTGGGGTTGATAAGAACTGGACCTTTTCGCAACCATTATATCTTCCTGTGAGGCAAGGCTCGCATTCGTAGCAGATAATATTAGGTTCAATGGCGACACGGTCGCCGACCTTCAGATGCTCGACTGAAGAATGCACTGCCAAAATCACTCCGGCGGATTCGTGCCCAAGAATATGCGTGTCGGTCACAATCATCGGGCCAATACAACCAGCGTGCCAGAAATGAACGTCAGATCTGACGTTGTTAGCTGGCTTCAGGAAGAGAATATACTGTAGCATACCCGCAGATACCTGTGCTCTTTATTCCAACTGTGACTTCTCCCACCTTCAAGCCAATTCCCTTCTCTACATCCTCAACTGATGGGCTAGCTTCTCCCACCCATAGTTCGTGGGCAGGGTTCGTGTACACACCGATGTTTGACTTAGACGGGCTCATTTTGCTGTTACTGATCTCAGAGGAAAGCTACAGGCCCAGTTTGAATAGAGAGAGATAGAAATGGCACGAAGTGGTTTTTGTTGGCTCGAGAATGAAGTTTCATCAACTGACCAGCTGTCCTGCCACCTGCTGCGACCCGATAAACGGCAAAGTAGGGACATATTATTAGCCGTCCATAAATCCAATTGGGAAACCCGCGGCCCCTCCACCACTAATACCGAACCTCGAGCACAATTGAAGTCCACGAATGAGCTCTCCTGCACCGTGGAGCTACCGGAACTCTGTGCTCTACGCGTGGAGAACAATGGAGGTGAAAACCCCGCGATGGAAGAAATCCCCAGTTAAGTGTAAAAGCGCGCCAATCAGTGCACCGGATCCCAAATTATGTAAGAATGCCCATCGTTCTGGATCCTCACTACCATACGAAAGCATACAAAGTGCCTACTTGGGGATGGCTTTACGGAGACGTGGGTACTAGAAAGTCGTCTCGAGCAGGTTCTGCTTTTCCTCCTTCTCTTCTGGCTGGGTCGTGGCTCATGTGGCATGTCTGTCTGTTATTGTCTGTTGATTAAAGACTTAGCAGTTGTGTTTTGGCAAGTATCACAAAATCTAAAGGGTCACTTTCCCCGGAAAGTTCCAGTAATGTTTACGATTATTTACGGTTAATGAGAGAGATGTATATAGATATGTATATATAGAACTAGTACAGCTCCAGCAGTAGTGTTGCAACGATGAGGCTCTATTTAAAATTCCGATTCTCCACATCATAGAGGGAGTAATTTATCCAGTTGGAGAAGACCCACCTGAAACGAACTAGAGGATGCCATTGTATACGTACATATATATGATTCAGAGTCTACAGAAGTTTCAGTTCTTTCTATGCAGTCAATCATATGGCATGGATTCTAGCCATCGACAGTACAGTACTTCAGTTACCCTTACATCTTGACTTTCACCCCACTCTCAAAGACCTTGTTGGGATGCACCATCCTTTCCCTTGCGCCTGACTTTCCTCCTCTATTTGCTGCCGCACCCATTCAAGGGTCTTCCGTTCCTCAGCTATTTGATCTTCAGTATAACCGAAAGGATTCTGATCTAGCTCTATTTCGGCCAAACGCAAATTCTCTGCAGTTCTTGGGATTTTACGAAAAGCCATGCTGGTTACTTTGGTAATCTCCCCCCAATATCGTCTTACTTCACACTGATACCCTATAGCCAGTAATGTTAACAAAGGCAATAGTTAATATATCTTAAATCAACCGAGGGCTGGTAGGCAACATACAAACAGGGAAAAACGTTGCGCCCGCTCGTTCAAGGGCTTCGGCTTGGGTACGAGGAGGATGATCAGACTTGAATAAATCATTATATCAAGCGAGATTTTCTGGTGTATTGCGTAAAATCCAAAGTGAAGCGGGCCGTCCGTCGGGTGTTTAACAGCAGTCTCCATGGTTGGGAATGAGCCTCCATACAAAGGTTGAAGGGAATCATTGTCAGCCGGATGAAAGGCAGGAGAATATTGAGACATCTCGAAAGAAATGAGAGGGAGGAAAAAGAGATAAGATAGTATTTGGAGAGAGATAGATAACCCTAAGTTATATTAAATAATAACATATTGTTCAAAAAGAGGGCGGGAATCTATGGTTTAAGAATAATAGTACTAAAGGTTGGCGGCGCAGCTGAACTGGAGGGTTAGGGGTGGTGACAATTTTAAGATCCCCAAAGGAAGGTTGAGGATTTTGATACTCCGATCGTGATACTCTTGAGGCTGCTTGATTATACTATTACTCTACTACCGATCGTTGCTCTTATCATTCACACTTCTCGATAATCACCCCTCAAAAAATAATCGAGGTGAAGCTTTCTTTTCGCTACGAGGTTCGCTAGCTAGTATTAAATAGTGCTAAGCGAGGTGCTATTTAGTGAGGTGCCTTTGATTTAAGGCTTATAAAGATACTGCTTAAATATCACTATATCGAGCCCATAAATTTCATAGCACCGTATACTGCTTAACTATCCCTCATAAGTCTCGAAAACTCTGCCATGCCATCTATCCCTCCATCCCCAATCAAGTTGGCCATTCTAGATGACTACCAAGGAATAGCTGCTCCGTATTTTGAGTCTCTCAAACCCAGATTCGAAATCACCGTTTTTCGGGATACGTTGTTACCATACAATCAAGCTCCTGACAATGTTAAACAAACGCTTGAAGAACGACTCAAGCCATTCGTCGTCATCTCTGCTATGCGGGAGCGCACGCCGTTTCCAGCATCTCTTCTAGAAAAACTTCCTAACTTAAAGCTTATTGTTACTAACGGTCACCGCAATGCATCCATCGATATGGCTGCGTGTAAGAAGCTTGGTATCAAAGTAACCGGTTCCGGGCCCAATAGACACAATCCAGCCGAGAAGAAGCAAAGTCCTGGACCGGACGGAACAACACAGCACACTATTTCACTCATTCTGGGACTTGCCCGTAACCTCGCACATGACGATAGGACTGTGAAGCAAGGCGGTTGGCAAACGCTCACAAACACTAACCTATCCGGAAAAACCTTTGCCGTACTTGGACTCGGTCGACTTGGAGTCAGCGTAAGTCAGCTCTATCAAACCGAAGCATATGCTAGATGCCAAAATGGATTGAAGGTTGCCCACAGTCTGTAGCTTTTAGCTAGGTCTAGGCTCCAATAATAATGTCCTTTCAGAGCTTTTCGTGCTAATGTTCAAAAATATCAATAGGTAGCAAAAATTATGCACCAGAGCTTCGGCATGCGGATCATAGCATGGAACAGTAGCCTCACTCAGGAAATTGCAGATCAGAAAGCCGAAAGTGCTGGCCTACCAACCACGACTGGAGGAGGCGAGCCGACATTCCTGGCTGTGAGCAAAGAGACCTTGTTTCGAGATGCGGATGTATTGAGTGTGCACTACGTTCTCTCGGAACGTTCGCGAGGCATCGTCTCACAGACTGACTTTGCTTATATGAAACCGAGTGCTCTATTTGTAAATACATCGCGCGGGCCCCTTGTTGTAGAACAGGACCTGTTAAAGGTGTTAATGAAGGATGAGATCCGTGGTGCAGCACTTGATGTATTTGACCTTGAGCCATTGGCACCAGAAAGTCGTTGGAGAAGCCCAGACTGGGGAAGCAAGGTAAGCAATTTAAAACCCCTTTTTCAATTTCAACTTCCGTGTCTAGAGAGATGTCACTAATTCATTGAGTAAGGTGCTTTTAACTCCACACATGGGATATGTTGATGGAGATACAATGTCAAATTGGTATAAAGAGGAGGTTGAAAATGTAAAAAGATGGGACACGGGTAATGGATTGTTATATGAGTTTATCTAAGCATGTAATCTATGTATTTCTAACTTTTCAAGCTGCCGATATCAAATTTATGCCAATTACAAGACATGGGTTCTTTTGAGGCAACATATAAGCTGAACAAGGTTGTGAAAAAGAATATAAAGAGATATAGAAGATGGGAGTGAGTGAGCTGGGCTGGTTCTCGTTTAAGTACAGTACAAGAGGTTATCAACCTATTCCTACCGACTGATTTAAATATCAAAAACGACAATTCTAGATCTTACTGTGATAAACATTCAAATGCAGAACAGAGACTCGTGGGAATAAGATACGTGCAATCACCCTATCGACACGCCGGTTGTTTCATGGCCAATCCCAGCCCACACGAGATCATAGGACATAATGCAAACAGCTACCTCCCTCTAAGAAATGGTAGCCTTGACACATATTACACTTCCATCATGTCCAAATACAGAATATCTCACTCGTCGTCTAGCTACGAATCATGGGTCAGTTGTATCTAGCATACTACACCACCACTACCTGACGGTTCGCAACTCTTCTATGTTTCTTTTATTTTCATTTTGGGGTTCTTCATATTGCAAATGGCTCACAAAATTCAACGATCTCAGAGTACACTTAAGGCAGATGAATTCAATTCAATTGGTGCCTCACTGCAAGTAATAATCTTCATTTCTGTTACATTGAGTGATATATCGAAGTGAGGCAGAGGTACCCTACTAAAATAAATCTCGACAATGACTTCAAATTCTTGCATCTTAGTTTTCGGATCGAGATCGAGACGACACCTGTGCTTTCCCTCCAGCTTATACTATGCTTCCATTCCAAAACAACACCGTGTTTTATGTAGGAGTTCAGATAAGAAGATCTAAGCCAGCAAAAGCTGTATCACGTGAGCTACTGTATAAAGTCCAGCGCCTACGAAGGTACGTACGATAGCACTAGAGTTGATCTGCAACTGCTGGATATTGAGCAAGATAAAGACCAATCCAAGGCATTGAAAGCCAGCTGTTAACACCATCCAAGTGCACAGGGTCGTGGTTGAGCTGAGATGCCTGATTGGCCGCGTCTACCACCGTAAGCGAGATATCTCAACGTCGACATGTCGAAACTCCCGAGACTCCCTCCACCCAGTGCTCCAATTGCGAATACCTTCACCCACATGGCAGTCCGATTCAGTTATCTCCAATCAAAAGTATATAACGGCAATCCGATCCGAGTCATGTCTAGTACGCTCAAGGGTTTGAGGGCAGGACCTCGATGGTCATGCGACGCGAGCTACGCTTGGTTTCCTGTACGAAGCAATACTTCGAAGTCACAGTTGGCCATCAACACAACAACGGTCACGGAGCCACGACTACTCCTCATGTCTATGACTATTGCTTCCACCTTATCAAACCCTAAAGGAATGTGACTCGACAGTACATAATACGTGGATATTGCTCTCCTTACAACGGTTGATAAATATAATCTCCTCGGGCCAAACTGGCAGTACTGTACAGTATGCATTTGCTAAGTTCCTGCATATCTGATAGCCATCTGAAAATGATAGACATGCCAAGATCTAGGGACTTCGCTGGTGCATTGCCGTATCGGGTCCCTGGATAAGTGACATGCCATGTGCCTTTATGATAGGCCAGAGCCCAAGAAAGTCTGTCTAGCTTAGATACTTAGATACTTAGATACACCCATCGTGCAGCAGTAGCTCCGCCCCATGGGATTGAGGGGCATAGATCCCGTGGCATGTATCTCAAGTATCATCTTTCCTTTCCTCCCAGAGCTGCGACCCCTCTTTCGTTTCCTATCAACTTTTCCCTAGCATACTGAGTATCAACTACTTCAAAACATTAATCAGTCCCGGCTCTGGCATGCAATGCGAGAGTATCATGGCTTCTCTTATCCCTAATATCCTTCCAAAGGATCCTCATACCCAAATTCTCATTGTTGGATCGACTATAGTTCTCTTAATAGGTGTTGTTTTTGCCACAACTTTTGTTAAGTCGTCGGAGAAGGACGAAGAGAACCCAGGCACAGTCGCATCATTCCTCCGGTTTTTCTATGCCTCCTTTTTGAAGCCCCACACCGGTGATGGCACAGGAAATGGACAGCAGGATGCACTCGAATCATTCTATTCGGCACAGGCTGGAGTCTACGATGCAACTAGAAAGAGACTGTTAAGAGGCCGTGAGGATATGTGAGTAGAAGACGAGTGTTCCTGTTATCTAATGGTTCAAGAGCAATTCTGCTTGTCTTGAGTTCTCCTATCTTGGTCAAGAGGGGTGGTTACTTCCAAAGATAAATGGCAGCTCTTCAATCATTTCTTAGTTCTTGACTCATTCCAATTAAGTAAAATACTAACTTATCCCTGTTCTAGGCTTGGCTTAGCCGCAGCTCAGCTCGTTCAAAAAGCAGCAAGATCTCGCACGCATGATACTTCCAGAATTTGGGTGGACGTGAGTCTATTCTTTATAAACGCATAACGGCTCCTGAGATTGAGGCCCGCGTACTAAGAGGAGCTCGCATTGACTTTTTTGACAGATTGGTGGAGGAACAGGCTGGAATATTGAGGCAATGTCTGCATACGTTGATGTTCCAGAGTTCTTTTCGAGCGTGTATCTGGTTGACTTCTCTCCTTCGCTGTGCCAAGTTGCACGCAAGAGATTCGAAAGGTTAGGATGGATGAATGTGAAGGTGATTTGCCAGGATGCAAGACTCTTTCGCCTCGAGGATTACGAAGATTTGGGTTATAATACCGAAGTTGCTCGTACGCCAGCTGGTATCTATTCTACGGCTGATGTGCAAAGTGTTGTGGGAGCAGATTTGATCACGCTCTCTTACAGCCTGTCAATGATTGTGAGTTTGAATATTGAAACATAGACAACCTTCTGACGATGCTAGCCTGATTTTTACTCTGTAATTGACTCGTTGACTTTGCTCCTCTCACCTGCTGGAATTATCGGTGTTGTCGATTTCTATGTTCAATCCATTGTGGATTTAAGCTGCAGAAACTACACTGGTGGTGTTATTAATCGCCATGTCAACTTCTTCGGCCGACTCTTCTGTTCGTCAATTTTCCGTATAAGAAGTCCTCTGTATTAAGGAGCTCAAGAGCCGGGAGTCTTCGTAGAAGCCGATATTAACTTGAGAGCCACTTTGGTGCTTCTTGTTGGCTCTCAAGATGTATGCCTGCTCTTGGGCTCTCTAAAAACTCCTAACTTGGTTCAAATAGTATGGTGCTAATTTGCTACACAGGGAGAGCCTGGTTTGACGTAGATCGTGTAGGGCTAGAGGCTGCACGAAGAGACTACCTTGAATATCGATTTGGTACTATCTTGAGTGCAAACTCTCGAAATCAACTTTTAGGTTCGATCCCGTATTACATCTGGCTTGGTTGCCCTAAACGGCCATCTTCGTCAATCAGCACACCAAACTACCCGCATGAAATTGTAGAAAGATTGGATGCAGCAGCAACTGAATCACCATATCTGTCTCCTGTTAACCACACTGTGTCGCTTTCTCGTGCTGTCGATAGAGCATCTCCAGAAATCCGCTCCAAGGCATTTGATGCTGCAATCGTCAACCTGTCGGCGAACCTACCGCTTCCATCATTCTTCTATCAGAATAATCACTGGCGTATCTACTATGACGATCAACTAAAAAAGCATACGCAGTTCAAGGACGAGTATATCTATGCGTTTACCTGGGAGGATACGCGTGTCGATCACAATCTCCTTAAACTCGGATCCGAAGATGTTGTGCTTGCTATCACATCAGCTGGTGATAACATTCTTTCCTACGCCCTTAGCTCTCCCGCTCGAATTCACGCTGTTGATCTAAACCCCAGTCAAAACCATCTTCTGGAACTCAAGGTTGCTAGCTACTCCGCTCTACCGTACGTCGATTTCTGGAAGCTTTTTGGCGAAGGCAAGCACCCGAACTTCCGGGAATTGCTTATCTCTCGCCTATCCCCTCACCTGTCTTCACGGGCTTTTCAGTATTGGCTTCACAATGTCCATATCTTTACAACTGGCAGAGGGCTTTACGAAACCGGTGGTTCGCGCCATGCAATCAGGGTTGTCCGTATGTTATCAACAGTCCTAGGTTTCCGATCCGAGATCAAAAGATTGCTGGCAGCCAAAACACTTAACGAACAGCGTGAGATCTATGCCAAAAGGATTCGACCTTTTATTATGTCGCGTATACTGTCCTATTTCGTCGTTAGCCAGGAAAAGTTTCTGTGGGCGGCCCTTGGTGTTCCACATAACCAGTAGGTGACAAGAGGATTATCTCCTCCTCTTTTTAATAACGCTTTATTTTTATTGCTTAGGGGTAGCTGCTCAAATTTGTCTTTCTTGGAAGATATCCCAACTTTGTATCATAAAGCAAACAAATACGTTATGCTCAGCCCAGGATTTGTTGCTTTCCAGTCAAAACACCTACTAATTCTCTCGTGCTTTAGACTCGCTATGTTAGAAGCAGACCATATTGCTTCAGAGACACTCCCTAACTCGGTGCCATCGGCTTCTCCTTTAGGGCATTCCAAGACAGAGCTCGATTCAAGCAAAGGAAAAGCGGTCTGGGAATATATGATACAGACTTTGGATCCTGTCATCGAGACTTCATTGATTGGTGAAGACAACCCGTATTACCTCGTCTGCCTTCAAGGCTGCTACTCCCAACGCTGTCATCCTGATTACCTTAAGCCTAAATCTCATCAGAAACTATCACGTGGGGGTGCATTTGACGGCCTTCGTATACACACTGACGAGATCAACGAGGTCATCGCGAGGCTTACACCAGGTACTTTGACAGTTGCAGTTGTAATGGACAGTATGGACTGGTTTGACCCTGGCGCAGAGGCAGCTGGTGTTCAGATCGAAAAACTCAATCGTGCCCTGAAACTCAGAGGTCGCGTTCTCCTAAGATCCGCAGCTCTGATGCCATGGTACATTGCTACATTTGAGTCACTTGGATTTCAAGCGAAGAGAGTCGGTGCTAGAATTGGTGGGGCCTGTATTGATCGGTTTGTTTCATTCTATCAATTTCATTGGGTGAATGTTTGGCTAACTGGAGAAGGGTAAATATGTACGCATCTTGTTTTATTCTTACCAAGGTTGAGAACTTAGCTCCAATCTCGCCCACATCGTTTTCACAAAGAGGTAGAGACGGCTCAGTTGATCTCGAAGAACTTGAAATATGACTACCCGATGCCGCTCTACAAACGACAGTTTATGCCGTAGAAGAGTGGCGGAGCCACCGGCGAGTTATTCGCAGTCTAGATGCCACTCATGAAGGTGTGCGGCTAAGAGATTTTGATCGCACCCCAACTCAAGAAGATCCTTATTCGATAAAGGCAGTCATGGAAAGACCTATATTGTCTTCATGGCGTAGCCCGACGAGGAAAAGAGGAAAGTCGTTTTGATATCCTAATCAATGTTGTATAACCATGCCTTAATACTCTCTGCTTCAAGTGATTTCTCAAATTACAGTATCAACAACACTACCAATTGCCTAGGAGCACACTTTAATCATTAGTTATTTCTAGCCCACTCCGCTATCTATGCATTTAGAACAAGCACCTATGCATTAAGAGGAGATGGACAAGTTAGAAGTGGTAATATAGTTTGTCAAGTGAGACTAGATCCTCAAGTTGCCTACTGTTATAGCATAATATTTTAGCATCACAATTGTGTTAAAAGTGAATAGAATGACGGAAAATTTGCTAATTAAAGTTATTCTTTAGGAAACATCATTCATGTAAAGTACTATGCATCCATGTGAGGCGTATGCTGGAACTACTCAGTTTCATTACAAAGAGAGCATACTGCTAATTATATTCATCATTAACCAGTCATCTGCATCCATTCTCTCAACGTTCCGGCCAAATAATCACCAACATCAATCTCCATGTATTCGTTTCCCATCTGATATCCTTACCACAACTCGTTACACACCTTTCAATGATCCAAGGTTCAGACAATGCTCAAACCTCGTCCTCGTTGGGCGGAAGGGTGGTATAACCAAAAGTTCCGTCTCTGTTAGAAATTCGACGGACTCCGTCAGGTAGAGTGAACCCATTTGGATAGCGCTCTTGAGCGTTGTGATAGACCTCCTTCTTCATCTTTTTCATCTCCGAGGACTTTATAACCTTCCACGGGGTTAGTTTCTCAATGAGCTCGGGGCCACTACACTCACTGAATTGAACTCAGACCAGTCAAAAATATTTTCGGTGGATGAACCGTCTATCTCTATGTTCTCTGTTGATCTAGGTTGATCAGATGTCTCAATATGTCCTGTCTCGGTTTCCAATGTTGCTAGGAAATACTCGATCTTGTGACGTGATGGCACACTATTCAATGAGGCGGGGCCAGATCCCGGTTGAGATCCAGGTGTAACTGATGAAGAGCTTGGTGCTGAATCTGTAACTACTCCTGGCGCTTCAGGTGTAGAAGCCTCAGTTGCTGTCGCCGGTGGTGCGACTGGTTTCAGAGAATCTTGGACCTGGGCAGAGATAGACGAAGAGCTTGCAACATCAGAGCATTCTTCAGTTGCATGTTCCGGTGCCGCCATAAGTCCCACCAGTTCAACACCAGTGCTTGTTACTGACTTATCTATTATTTTCCGGTGGGACAGCTCGTTATGGGTAGCCAGAATCTCTTCGGGGTGTATTGTTTCTGTACGTACGACATGGGATTGCCGCTTTGCGGCACGTTCGTCGGTCAGTCCTTCTTCAGTTTTACGCTTCATGGACGCTACTTCTGCTTTTGGGCTGGACACATCTGTCTCTTGATTAATCTGATCATCTGGAATGTCTAGGAACGCAGAAAAATCGTCATGAGGGTAAGGGCTATCTATAAATTGATTCGTATCAATGGTATCCACCATCGATTGGGGTATAGGGAAATCCATGGAAGTGCCAGCAACATAGTTCTCCATGCCAGTATGAATATTCGGGTATGAATGTTCGAACCCAGCATCATCAAAGTTGTTGAAATCGTAGCTTTTAGTAGGAAAGTGGTCTTGGGTAAATTCTGGTTGTAAACCCATAACTCGAGAAGGACGAGTTTGATAGCATCCAACGAAATCATGTGACATGTCCTGACGATGATTTTGATGTCCATTTAATGAACTAGTCTCTGTCGCCTGCAAGCTTTGATCTTTTACGAACTTGTTGCGTTCTGGACCGTTCAAATGTTGAGCTGTCCAAATATAAGCTCTTTGATAGTCTGCAATGGATCTGAATTTTCGTAAAGTATCCTCAGACACGTCTGGGATATCGTTGACATCAAGGTTACTGAAGGTCAGAAGAATACATGAGACAAAATTGCATGTCTCCCGATCGATTGCTACTCCTTGGCTCATAGCAGCGTGGGCCGATTTTAAAGCTTCGTCAATATTAAGCTTGACTTTCCGCGTACGGACATTGAACTCTTCCTGAGGCCGATTGGGAGAGTTCATCAGTCCTGCGACAGGTTGCTGTTCTGCCTGGGCAATTAAATGGTGATGCGAAGTACCAGCTACTTGTACTGCTGAACCGTGTAAGGATATATCTTTATTTCGGCGATTATTGACATGACCACTGTGCGGGCTTGCTCTGCTTTGGTTAATACCAAAACCATCCCGAAATCCCCCCGAATCATAGGATGAATAGTAAAAATCTTGATTTTCATGCTGGGAAGTTGGCGTATATTGAAGTTCTTTGACATAGTTGAGACGGTCAGGAGAGACGTACAGCTGAGGAGACTGGTTCTCTTGCGAAATGCGAATCTGGCTTTGTGGAGTTTTAGGAATATGTCGGTGGGGATGAATGCTAGCTGACAAAATTTCCGGTGTTGTATCAGCACGTTGTAGGAAAGTAGTTTGATGCATCAATTGAGATGTATGCACGTTGGGTAGCTGTCGGTGGGTGGTTGACGGCCCGGACTGGCCCCAATCCTGACCATAGCTATCCTGATGAGAAAGCATATTCTGTAGACTGAGTGGCCCATCAATGCAATTCTCGTTTATCTGCGATCTATGACCTATAAACTGGTGGTTGTTTATTTGTGCCGAATGCTGGCCCTGTAACATCTGACGCTGCTCGGCATGACCTGGATACGAGATGTAGCTTTGAGGAGGAGCCCGTCTATAGCCAACAATATCACCTTCCTGATAAAAGAGAGAGCTGCTCATGCCATCACGAGTAAAACCATTTCCCAGATGTTTAGCGACTGCTGCAAGGCGTGGGGCGAACTCCTGGTCCGTATTTTGTGTTGGTCGTGAACCATTTAGTTGTTTAGGATGACTGTGTCCTTTCTGGAACTGTCCATGAGAGAACCAAGAAGGATGCATTTGTTGTCCCAAATTCCTACTCGTTCTTTGGGCGGATTGACCATAAGTGGTTTCAGGAGCAGAACCATGTTGGGCGTTGCTGTTTTGCGAACGCTGATATGCTCTTTGCCAAGGAAAGAATTGGTAACTATCAATGATGAGCATCGAAAATAAGGATTGGGAGTTGGACGGTACGTACTCTTCACGGCTTGAATAGTTGTCTATGAGATATTTGATAGATCCTGCTTTCCAGGTTCCTTTTCTGTTTGGCCCATACTTTTGTTGCATCTCGCGAGCTATCTCATCATAGTTTGGCTTAGGACGTTTGGGATCTGTGTAAGATAAGACATCACGGATCTGCTGTACGGTGTAAGACGTTGTTCCCGGCATTTTACTTTGCTTCGTAAGTTCTGGTTAGGTTATTGTGCGTTGGGGTGTTGGGAGAGTCGATTTCTTTTAAAGGACTTCAGGAATGGTTTGTTTTGTTGGTAGTAAAGTTGACCTGCTTCTAAATCTGTAGATATTCAGGGTATTAAAGGTTTATGACTGGTCCTTTGGTTTATTAAGTTTCAGCTGTGAATAATGTTGGCATGCCATCCCAATCATGAATATTTTGGGTGTATTCTAGTTGTGACTAGTTCGACTCCCATGCATGTACAAGGATATAGTTGCCCAGAATTTATCTAGACAATTTTTCTTTGCGTAATAACATGAGTAAGAAAGGGTTTATACTCCGACGCAAAAAGTTATAATGGAAATAAGGATGCAGATTCAAGTACGAGCCCATAATATACTCCAAAAGAATTGTAGTCAAGATGCAAATGAAATCTGGTTGAAAATATCATTTAAGCATACAGTCACATTTTCCCTATAGTAGAGGTTTAGTATAGTACTTCTGAGTTAGTAACGCCAAACTTGTTTCAAAACTTCAGATATCCATGATGTGCGAGAAAAGAAAAAAACAAAGAAACGAATAGAACCCACAGATTTGACTGACAGAAAGGATATGTAAAGGTACTCGTATTGGGGTAAGGAGCAGGAATAGTATACTGTAAGCAACGTAAAGAAATATTAAGGAGCTGATAGCCCAAAGCATGTGTGAGAGAAAAATAGAATATTTATTTATGTAGGCTCTAGAAACGATTGACAAAAGCCGGTAACTTTCGTGGGTTTGATATCTAAACGATTTGAAACAGATGGAATTTTGACAAGCGATGGGCATGATGCAGAAAGAGTAGACCCCTAAGACTTTCATGGGCAGATCCATGGATCGTTCCAACCCCCTTTACTAGAATTAGTGATTATTGGCAGTTTTCATGAGAACCACAACTTACAAATACTCCACCAACAGGTTTCTCCAGTATCATCAGTACTTCCCCAGTCGTCTTTAAAATTCATTCCCCCTTGATGTTTAAGCTGCAAGTTGTATCTCCGCATAGCATCCACAAATTCTCCGAACAAAAATTTGGTTGTCTTGTCCCGAAATGGTACTATAGGTGCAATATGTTAACGTTCGACCGTTTCTTTAATGATTTTACTCATATAGTTATTGTATTAGTGGATCATACCAGCAACAAGAGCAGCAGCAGTTCGTTCATGCTTCAAGTACATAGCTATCATTTTTGCAACGAGTTGAGGGTGATCATCATCGTAGATCGAATCTGCTGCTACCACAACCTGACCCACATGTTAATAAAGGACTAGACGAGTGAGCGTTAACTCAGGTTGCCTACATCGAATTTCTGATTCCCGAAGTCTCGTGAAGCTTGCTCTTCATCCTTCCAATCCAGGACTTTGCTAGTGGCCGAGCCTCCCATACTTTTGATGAGATCATTATTTGTCTCAATGTTGTGGCGTAGATTTTCTTGAATCTCGGTAATATCAGTTAAAACAACTGCGACACTCCAGATAGTTGCTAACGCGATTCCAACAAGTCCTGTACCTGAACCTAATCTAAGTGCATGTTAGCTTGTTCCAGCCACAGAAGAATTTGGTTTACCACCGGGAGTTAGCACACTCTAGAACTTGTGGATCTGCCTGCATTGTGAAGGTAAACCCGGAGGATGTGGTATAAGTGTTACGTGGTATATTCTGAACATGCTTAAAGTACTTCTTTCCTAGTATTTCAAGCAATTTTGATATCGCAAACGCAGTTCCCCATGTCTTGAATCCCAAGTTGTCTTCTGTAATTGGAGGCTCTCTGATCTCAAATTCAAGCTCAGGGTGTAGGTCGGAAGCAGGGATAATCCAACCTCTAGTCATCTCCGGCATCGCTGCACCCCCAAAATTAGTCTTTTGGATCATCTCATCAATGAACGGTAGATTGCTACACATACCTGACCGACCGCAGCGCTCTGACATTCGTTTGCTTGCTAAGTTGTATATCTGCTCCCTTTGCTCCTCTGTTTGCCAGCTGAGATCGCTCCCAACCACTGACAGCAAGAACTGATTGACGGTTTTCGGATCTAGTATATTACCATACTGATTCACACTTGCTTCAGTCCAGGAATCTGGCTCAATCTTTAATGCCATGAGGATTTGGCACAGCTCGTTATACGATGGCTGATGTTTAATATTGGGAACGGAATCTGAGCAGTATTAGAAGAACTCCATAGTACTAGTTGAGAAACTATTACTCTGCATACCAGCATGGCTGATGACTTCGGGATTAATGTGAGACATATTAACACAGCCTTTTGACTGTTAGAACATGAAGCTTGTAAAGAATTTCCCAAAGATAAACGTACAAGTAGGCCGAATAAGGAGGCATACAAGATATCTCAGCTGCTCACTGAAGTTTCTATTAGATATGGAATGTTTATATAAGAAGAAGATTGTCCGAGAAGCATTTGACATACTCAAACTGCCCTAAAAGTAGTGACCAAAACCTCAAACGAGTAAACTTTTTTGTCAGCACGGCTCTTCACCAAAAAAGACAATTTCTTCAACTGGAAGAAAGATCTCCTGGAGAGTTTTGACGAGCCATAGAAACTAAACAATCACGTCGTCAAACTTCAGCAAGAGTATAGGTGAAACAGTTTGCAACCAATTAGAAGTTCTTTAAGCTTCAACATAGAACTCTTATCCTTTGAAGAAAAAAAAGTACGTACTGTATGGTCTGTCCTATCCTTCCATTGAAGTCTAAAAGTCTCTGATCTGTATCAGAGACTTGGAGATTAATTTTACGATGTTGTACGTCCAAGTACTCTGGCCAAAAAAAAACATGTTCAAGTGGGCGAATAAAAAAACAAGAGTGGGACCGGATATCGGCAATAAATACCCGTGGCTTTCCCGGAATCAACGTCTTCCGAATCACGAAGTCTAGCTAGTTGGTTCAGACTCTTCAGTGCTATGATATATTAGGGTACGCTAGATTAATACCTAGTATTAGCATCTATCACTGACAATATAAAACCTATACGGAGCCTCTTTCAAGCAGCCTGTTGATTGCGAAGGAACATACCATTGTCACTGCCCTAATTCTCGGCCGTCCCTAACCTCGCTATGATTGAAGGGATTTTCTTTGCTCGTTTTTTACCAGAAAAGGGTATGTATTATGCATGAAATGGGTTTTGCTCGCCCCTCTATCATCTCCTTATAAACCATCCTTTTGGCTCCAAGACTTGCTTCATCTTGAGATTCTGTTATTCTTGCAACTGCAAAGAGCAATTTCGGGCAATGCTGACATTTGCCAGGAACCAAAGTAGTTCATCAAAGCCCTCCAGGATGTATCGTTTCGGAGCCGGATGTCGATCGCCCTCGTCTTTTTGACTTCGAGACACTAGCTGAATACATCATTCCAAAGCAGGCATTTTGCAACCGTTATGTGTCAATCTGTGAGCCAGAAAACAAGTTTCGTATCATGGGCCACCCGGTTTGCATTAAAGATGATCATTATGAGCGCAATGAGTTTATCTTCAATTTCTGCATTGTAATTGGGTCCAAGGTCGACAAAGTTCCATACGAAGCTGTGGTCCGACGACTGGCGAGTACTTTCACTGAGATGGAGATCCAGAATCAATTCTTGAGCAAGGAGGATCTCTCAAATTCGCAAAACCGCCGATCCATAGCTGCTCTCCTTGAAATTATTAAGGAAGATCTCAACAATTATAATGAATGCATGATTCCTGTTGGTGAGTTACACCACCACTTCAGTATAACCCAGCTTTAATGCGTTCTCGTAGACGATGCCAACACTATCAATATGAAGCTATTCCCCATTCATAAACATCCACCTCCTGTTAAGCCGTGGCAAGTCCCAATCACCAAGATAAAGTTTGCTGAAGTTATGGACGACACCTGGGATCTCACCATGAAGAAGGTCGTAGCTCATATTGATGGTATTAAAGATGTTAGACGGATTGCACATGACGCAGACGTTGCTCCCGATCTTACCAAGATTGCCCTTCAGCATCTACTATACTATGATTCAATTCTGATGCTCGACATATTTATGTTCGGCAACATTTATGCCCCAACACCAGAGATTAAGGACTTCATATCCGATAAGGATGGTATGCAAGATGAATGTGCCAACTATGTCTACATTAATGGCTCCCGCTTGGATGACTTCTACCTCATCCGCTTATTCACCTCACTCTGCACTGGTCGGACTTTGAAAGAGTGGTTGAAGTTGCACTTGGATGAGGGATTTCGAGTCATGGATCACGTTGACGTCCGGCGATTCATTCAATTTGGCCTTATTAAGGGATTGATCTACCGAATTCATAAGTATGCAGTATCTTCTCGATATTTAAGCTCAATTGCTAGGGGAGAACAACCTGCCAAAGATACTGCAGATGTCTTGCAGAAGTATTTCGACGGCTGTCACCATTTTGATCAGATCATGACAGAATTGAATATGGACGACTTCAAGATCATGGAACACCTGCGTAAAAACTACCCTAAGGGAGATGTTGATATCATCTATCGATGAAAGAGCACTTATTATTTAGGTTCAGTGGGCGTTTAGGGCTATTTGATGATACCCAGGGATTCTATCGGCATTGATTGAATAGCTGTCTCTCTCAGTAGGTCAGACTCAACGTTTTCCAACTATCTTCTAGTTAACTGGAAATGCAGAGGTTCATTCTGCTGAACCAAAAGCCGTAGTACAGAGATACTTAGTTACTTCTCCGATCAGTAATATTCTCACACACATGTACTTCGTGAAGAGTTGGATCTTTTCGCCATCATACCTCTCGTTATACTCCCCAAAAACGCTTTTGGGTAATGAGAAGGTGTATTGTTCATGAATGCAATTTAAATCACGTGACGGTGGGTTTCCAACGAAAATCCAGCCTCGCGTCTAGCCTCGCCCCTCAACATCAACTAACATGCTTCAACATTCAAGATGAATCTCTCGCTCGTCGACCCCTTCGTACTTGCACAGGACTACCCTGAATCAACCACGGGTAGTCTTCGGAGTGGCCATGCAACCTGTGTGCGCTTCAACCGGAAAGGGGATTTCCTAGCTGCCGGTAGGGTTGATGGAACGGTTGTCATATTCGATACCGAAACGAATGGCATTGCTCGTAAGCTAAAAGGCCACACCAGACAAGTACAGTCGCTTAGCTGGTCGCGTGATGGAAGGTATCTGCTCACGGCAAGTCAAGACTGGAAGTGCAATGTTTGGGATTTGCAAGATGGTAGCATATTGAGGAGCGTTAGGTTTGAGGCGCCAGTTTATATTGCGGAGTTTCACCCACTCTCCCAGTAAGTTTTACAGCATGCCTGTTTTGATTGATTCTAACTTTACAGTCTAAAATTTGTGGTTTCCCTTTTCGAAGACCAACCTCTCCTTGTCGATATATCTGAACCTCAACCAGCGAAGTTTAGCCTGCCCTCAATACCGAAAAGAACGCAATATGACGATGAGCCCATCAGTGACAAACAGGCTGCGCAAGATGCAAAGCATTCTACAACCGTCACAATATTTACATCTTCTGGAGAACACATACTAGCTGGCACGAATAAAGGGTGGCTGAATGTTATTGACGTCAACACTCGCACGACTATTTACTCTACGAAAATATGCACCGGTGTAGTAATATTCTTGCGGCTCACGTCTTCTGGCAGAGATGTGGTGGTGAATTCTCAGGACAGAATCATTCGGACTATACAGATGCCGAACCTCTCCGCAGTCGATTTAGATCCAGATACGATTGATATTGAGATTGAGCATAAGTTTCAGGATGTGGTGAACAAATTATCCTGGAACCATGTCGCCTTCAGCTCGACAGGCGAATATGTGACGGCGTCAACATTCAACAACCATGATATTTACATATGGGAGCGAAATCATGGTAGTTTGGTCAAGATTTTGGAAGGTCCCAAGGAGGAACACGGAGTAGTGGAGTGGCATCCATATCGACCTTTGATAGTTGCTTGTGGGCTGGAGTCTGGTAGAATAAATATTTGGTCAATCATTCCACAACAAAGATGGTCGGCCTTAGCCCCAGACTTTGCTGAAGTAGAAGAAAATGTCGAGTATCTTGAGCACGAGGACGAGTTCGATATTCATCCACAAGAAGAAATTCACAAACGCCGGCTTGATCTTGAGGATGAGGATATTGATGTCCTGACAGTAGAGCCGGTGAAGGGAGAGATTGTAGATGAAGAAGACGCGTTCCGTATGCCTGTTAAATTGGATCTCAATGATAGTGAGAGCGAGGAAGAGTTCGTGGCTGTGGGACGTGGAGAAATGAGGAGGAAAAGCCCCACGCAGGCCCAAAGAGACTACATACTGGACTCAGAGGCTTTAGGCGATGATGAGTCAAAGAAAGGTAAACCAACTAGGAGGAAACGTTGAAGATGATTCTATATGTTCCTTTGGCGTTACAAGTATGGCATGGCAAACTTTAGGGGCGCTGGAAGGTATTCAATGTTTACAATCAACTAAGCCAGTAGTCGTCGATACACATCGCAGCAAAATAGATCATTTCGGACAATGATTAGAAATCAATTATTTGCAACCACACCTGCACCTCGCTTACCTAACCTCACCTCATGTGAGCCACATCATTCAAGTTCTAAGTATGTTGCTCCGGTGCAAGCACAATTCGTTGTGCCCCTCTTTCATTACATAAATCAAAGTATGCGCCATCTCCTTCCATGGATCTTTAAATCATTCTCCCCGTTTCATTTATTGCAAAATCTAGCGCGAGCTACGACCGCACGTCCTGTTCATCGTGTTACAAAATCGACTTCTCAACAACCATTTTCGAGCATGGCACCTACCGGAATTAAGAATTATGATTATGTCGTAATCGGAGGAGGATCTGGGGGTTCTGGGTATGCAGATACTGGCTAAATTTCTTAGCATCAGCCATTGTTCAAGTGTGAATCAATACTTAAACTTTTTTCATGTTGGTAAATGGTCTTGCATTCTTGATTATCATGGAGGGAAGCATTAAACATGGAGTTCAACTGATAGTTCCTAGGACTGCGAGGAGAGCTGCTGGTTGGTATGGGGCGAAGACTCTACTGATTGAGAATGGACCTAGTGGTGGATGTTGTGTTAACGTTGGGTAAGTTGCGGGTGATCAACTAGCTCATAGATTTTGGGGTTCCGTTTCTAGATTTTTCATGAGGTCAACTGCAGCCCATTAAGACATATTGCTTTCCCAACTTTTTTCAAAAGCGTCAAACCGCTACAAACTCATTGCCGGACTATTTAGGCCTCTTGTTTCTAGACTTGCTTGAGAGTTGCATCTTCCTCTGCAATAATCTTTCTTTATTATACACTGTTTGAGTCACGCCAAAATACTTCTCTAAACTATTTTAGATGCATTCCTAAGAAAATTACTTGGAACTTCGCTTCTATGGCAGAGGCTTTACGAGACAGCAAACATTACGGCTTTGCGACCCCAGACAATACTTCGTTTGATTTTAGAGCTTTCAAGAAGAAACGAGATGAGCATATCAGAGATCTCAATGCTGGTTATGAAAAGAATTGGTCTCGCGAAGGAATTGGTGAGAACTGTTTTCTTTTCCTCTGCTCTCTTGTTTGCAATGTTCCACTACCTTAGTGGCTACCTCAAAACAACTATAGACTACTTGCAAGTGTCTTTAGGACAACAGACATTCAGAAATCCCAGTGTTACTTCGTCTTTTTAGTTAATGTTACTAATCTCATCTCAGAACTCGTGCATGGTACCGCGAAATTTACGGGTCCACATTCTCTCTCAGTAGATCTTCAAGATGGCTCAGGGAGCCTTGAAGTTGGGGCCAAGCATATTTGCATTGCCACAGGGGGGAAGCCTATTGTCCCAGATATTGAAGGAGCACAATTCGGAATCACGAGTGATGGCTTTTTCGACATCGAGCAGTTGCCAAAGAATATTGCTATTGTAGGGGCTGGCTATATTGCGGTTGAGATGGCTGGTATGCTGAATGCGATTGGAACTGAAGTTCATATGTTCATTCGTGGTGAGACGCTTTTGAGAAGCTTTGACCCCATGATTCAGCGGACAATAACCCAGAGATATGAGGATGTTGGTGTAGTAATTCACAAGAATTATAGTGGATTTGAGCGAATAGAAGCTATGAGTGAGGAAAATGGCAACGAAAAGTTATTAAAAATATCAATGGGAGGTAAGATTATGCTGTTTAATGAGTTGCTATGGGCCATCGGGAGGGCACCTGAGACGGAGAGTTTGGGATTGGCCGAAGCAGGGGTGCAGCTAAGAGAACGAGGGTTCATATTGGTGGATGAGTATCAGAATACAAGTACTGAAGGAGTATACGCACTCGGCGATGTTACGGGTCAAATGGAACTGACACCAGTTGCAATCGCAGCTGGTCGGCAGTTGTCAAATCGCCTATTTGGTCCCCCCCATTTTTCACAATCTTCTCTTTCTTATAGCAATATTCCAACAGTGGTCTTCGCACACCCTGAAATAGGAACGATTGGACTTGTAAGTGAGACTCTAATCTATTCAGGATCTCATAAATATTCAGCCCAGAACTTACTATCCTTAGACTGAGCCACAAGCCATCTCTAAGTACGGTGCCTCGAATGTAAAGATCTACCAGACGAAGTTCGCGGCTATGTTCTACGTCCCATTCCCAAGCCACGAGAAGAAGAAAAATCCGACAGAGTTTAAGATTGTGTGTGAAGGTCCTGAGGAGAAGGTGGTAGGGCTGCATCTGGTGGGCTTAGGTGAGCTCAATCTCATACAACCATTTTGTTGTCTGATAGCGACGGGCAGTTATGGAAGTCCTGTTGAAACCACAATGCCCTGTTCTAGTTTCTTTATTATATAAGGAAACTCTCCACGGCTCCATATTTATACAACCAAAAATAACGAATAGTGCTGACCAGTTGAGCATAGGGGTCGGGGAAATGCTGCAAGGCTTTGGAGTTGCAGTGAAGATGGGTGCAAGAAAGAAGGACTTTGATGCTTGTGTGGCTATTCATCCAACAAGTGCAGAGGAGATTGTGACCATGAGGTGACATCTTTTCGTACTTTGGGAGGCTCCTTGACTAGAGTTATGAAGGAAGGCGATTGGTTTCTTGGCTAAATACTGACTGTTGTTATGTCGACGAATTTGAGACACCATGCTTTTACAGTTTACACCAAATTTTCAAAATTGTTGTTCAAAGCCATTAAGATATAAAGCCCACCTCCTTCTATTTTCTTTTCTTTTAGGTAGGAGGCCTCAAGTGGATCCCTGGAGGTAAATATACAGTCATAAGTTGGCGTGATAGCTAAGAAAAAGGTTTACGATACGAAATGTTTCGAAACCATACACATACCATTCTGGCTTTGTTAGTCTAAACTTCACACCGTTTGTTTAAAACTCTGTGGCGTCTCTTACCCTAACAGAGCATAATTTATTGATCTTTTGATAGCTCCATTGGGGTTCGTACAGAAGAGCGCCGGATGGAGGCGACAGAGGATCGGGAATGAGTAGTCGCGGAATAGAAAAATGAAAAGTTTTATAGTAAATGTTAAACTTATAAAACGCTCAATTATATGGTTTATATACACCGAATGACTCAAAAAGCTGGAGGCATGATGATTGGTTAAGGGAGGACAACAAGTCTTTTGCCGAACAAAGGCCTGTCCTGTGAGCCTGTTTCGTTTTGGGCTAGCGTGCTTTTGGTCTAGCGTAGTTGCGGCTCAACTCCTTTCGAAATATCCTCACGGCTCTTGTTGGACGCGATCATCAAATCTCATCAACAACATCAACCACAGAATCGCGCGCAGCTAATCCGCGATCTTGTCAGCAGTTCTTTCTTCGTAGGAAGAGGACCATTACACTCCTTTTGTCGACTACACCGTGCTCTTGCGTCTCTCACGGTCAACAAACGACGTCGAGGTTCAGCAGGCCTTGCGCCTCTGGCTGCCTTCAGCGCCTTCCCTACAAAACGTCGTATTTTCATCTTGCGCATCACTTTTTATTATCTCTGATCTCATATTACGAATCTGACGACCTTTTGCGAACATCTCGAGTCCCTCGTAGGGTTTGGTCAACCGCCCCTTAATACTCCAGTCGCCACGCCAGTTTGGGTTCGAGCTCATAATCTTTCAATATGGCGAACCTCAACTTTGCGCATTCCGAGGCGCCGCTTCGTGTCATTGAGGAGATTCAATTTGGTCTTTTATCACCAGAGGAGATCAAGAACATGAGTGTGTGTCATGTCCTGTACCCAGAGACGATGGATGATAGCAAGATGAAGCCGCGGGAGTCAGGATTGAACGATCCCCGTCTAGGATCTATTGATCGGCAATACAAATGTGGTACATGTGATCAGAACATGTCGGAATGTCCAGGCCATTTTGGTCACATTGAGTTGGCGAAGCCAGTGTACCACCCTGGTTTTATCAAGAAAGTTAAGAAGCTGCTTGAAATGGTTTGCCACAGTTGTGGTAAAGTCAAACTAGACCGAGTTAGTCTTCCCGCATAGCGAGGTTGATATACTTGAGAACAGTTGTGCTAACATCATGGCTTCAGAGTAATCCGCAGTTTAAAGCAGCCGTTGTAATCCGTGATCCCAAGCGAAGATTCGATACGATATGGCGACTCTGCAAACCCAAGATGATCTGTGAGAGTGATGCATCGGCAAACGAAGAAGAATTCAATGGTGATCCAAAAGAAGCTGCCAAGCGAGCACATGGTGGATGTGGAAACACTCAACCAGAGGTTCGTATTACAGGATCATTACAAATTACGGGAACCTGGAAAGTGCCTAAGGATGAGGACAATGAAGGCTCGTCTGCTGAGAAGGATAAGAGACCTATCACAGCAGAACAGGCTTTAGCGATCTTTCGGAGCATTTCTACATCTGACATCTTTGATCTTGGATTGAACAACGACTACGCACGGCCTGAATGGATGATCATCACAGTCCTGCCTGTTCCACCTCCTCCGGTTCGCCCTAGTATTTCCATGGATGGTTCTGGACAGGGCATGCGTGGGGAGGATGATTTAACATACAAGCTAGGAGATATCATTCGTGCAAATGGCAATGTTCGTCAAGCCCAGCAGGAAGGCTCTCCTCAACACATTCTGCAAGATTTTGAGGCTCTGCTCCAATATCACGTAGCAACATACATGGACAATGACATTGCTGGCCAGCCACAAGCATTGCAGAAGTCAGGAAGACCTGTAAAATCAATCCGAGCTCGTCTAAAGGGTAAGGAGGGTCGTCTCCGTGGAAATTTGATGGGCAAACGTGTCGATTTTTCCGCCCGTACGGTTATCACTGGAGATCCCAATTTGTCCTTGGATGAAGTAGGTGTCCCGAGGAGCATTGCAAGGACGTTGACCTACCCGGAGACGGTAACTCGCTTTAATATTGACAAGTTACATCAACTAGTTCAGAATGGCCCCAATGAACATCCAGGTGCTAAGTACGTTATTCGCCCCGATGGCACTCGTATTGATCTGCGCCATCACAAACGCTCTGGCGCCATCACGCTGGAGTATGGCTGGAAAGTGGAGAGGCACATAATTGATGGCGATTTCATTATTTTCAATCGCCAACCGTCTCTTCATAAGGAGTCTATGATGGGCCACAGGGTCAAGGTCATGCCCTATTCAACCTTCCGACTTAACTTGTCCGTGACGTCTCCTTATAACGCTGATTTTGACGGTGACGAGATGAACTTGCATGTACCACAGAGCGAAGAAACTCGAGCTGAGGTTATGAATCTCTGCATGGTGCCTCTCAATATTGTCTCGCCTCAACGAAATGGGCCCCTCATGGGTATTGTGCAAGACACCTTAGCTGGCGTTTACAAAATGTGCAGACGAGATGTATTCCTTACGAAGGAGGCTCTGATGAATGTGTTGCTCTGGGTTCCCGAATGGGACGGTGTGATTCCCCAACCAGCTATTCTCAAACCTCGCCCGAGATGGACCGGCAAACAGCTTATTAGTATGATCATCCCCAAAACCGTTAATCTTCACACTGCATCCGACAAGAAAGAGGATGCTCCCTTGGAGGATGATGGGCTCCTTGTTCATGAAGGGGAGCTTATGTTTGGTCTTCTGAAGAAGAAGAATGTCGGAGCATCGGGTGGTGGTATAATCCATATCATTTTCAACGAGTTGGGCTCAGATGCTGCCATGGCTTTCTTCAACGGCTGTCAGCGAGTCGTTAATTATTGGCTTCTACACAACGGTTTTAGTATTGGCATTGGTGATACAATCCCCGACCTGCCTACAATCGAAGAGATTTCAAAGGCCATTACAAAGCAGAAGATGGTGGTTGCTGATCTTACTACACAAGCAACAAAGAATGAGCTTGAGTCACTTCCTGGCATGAATGTGCGAGAGACTTTTGAGAGTTTGGTCTCGAAAGCTTTAGGTGACGCTCGTGAAGCTGCCGGTACTAGCGCAGAAAACAGCTTGAAAGATAGTAACAATGCCGTAATTATGGCGCGGTCCGGTTCGAAAGGATCCGCCATCAATATCTCTCAAATGACGGCTCTCGTAGGTCAGCAAGCAGTTGAGGGCAAACGGATTCCTTTCGGATTCAAATTTCGTTCACTTCCCCATTTCTGCAAAGATGACTATTCGCCAGAATCTCGTGGTTTTGTAGAAAATTCTTATCTTAGAGGACTTACCCCCACCGAGTTTTACTTCCACGCCATGGCTGGTCGTGAAGGTCTCATTGATACTGCAGTTAAGACCGCCGAAACTGGATACATTCAGCGTCGGCTTGTTAAGGCTATGGAAGATGTCATTGCGAAATACGATGGAACCGTCCGAAATTCCCTCGGTGATATTGTGCAATTTGTCTATGGTGAGGATGGCCTGGATGGAGTTCATATCGAAAATCAGCGAGTTGACCACATCAACATATCTGAAGCTGAATTTGCTCGTCGATATCGTCTTGATATCATGGATGACCGAGACCCAATATCGGCCGATTTCTTGGAACATGCAAATGAGCTTGCTGGTGATCTTGACGTCCAGGCTCTGTTGGATCAAGAATGGGAACAACTGTGTGCGGATCGTATAATGCTTCGGGACGTGAATAAAAGACGGGATGTTGAGGACATGATGCAACTACCCATGAATATCATCCGGATTATCGATAGTGCCAGAAGACTATTCAAGGTTGATGACAACTACCGCAGTGACCTGCATCCAGCCGAGGTTATACCTCAAGTACAGCAGTTATTAGATCGTTTAGTTATTGTGCGCGGTGATGACGATTTGTCACGGGAAGCCCAGTACAATGCGACTCTGCTCATCAAGGCTCAGCTGCGTTCCCGACTTGCTTTCAAGCGCATCGCCATACAAGGGCGATTTAATAAGCTGGCGTTTGCTCACGTACTGGGAGAACTGGAAAGTCGATTTACAAGAGCACTGGTTAACCCTGGTGAGATGGTCGGAGTCCTTGCTGCACAATCTATCGGCGAACCAGCCACACAGATGACCCTGAATACCTTCCATTTTACAGGTATATCCTCAAAGAATGTTACACTAGGTGTACCACGTCTTAAGGAAATTCTCAACATCGCCACAAACATCAAAACTCCATCCATGATGGTGTATCAGGCAGGCGGTGAAGCTGGGCAGGAGTCGGCCAAAAAGCTACGAAGTGCTGTAGAGCATACAAACTTACGATCTGTTACCCATTCCACTGAGATTTACCATGATCCAGATATTATGTCTACAAACATTCCCCAGGATTTAGATATGGTTGAATCCTATTTCATTATTCCAGAGGACACTCAGGATGATCCTGCAAGCCAGTCTAGATGGCTTCTCCGCATTACTTTGGATCGCCAGAAGATGCTGGACAAGGGACTGAAAGTTGATGATGTTGCAATGAAGATCAAGGAAACATACCCCAAAGATTTGGCCGTCATCTTCAGTGATAACAATGCAGAGGAACAAGTTATTCGTTGTCGCATGATCCAATCAAGCGAATCTAAGAATGATGAGGACCTTGAAGAGGACGTTCTGCTCAAGAGGCTTGAAGCCCACATTCTTGATACCTTGACTCTTCGTGGTGTCCCAGGTGTTCAAAAGGCTTTCTTGAGTCAGGTGGCCAAACTGGTCACGCTGCCTGACGGCAGTCTGCTTGCCAATAAGGATGATCCTCGATGTCAAGAATGGATGCTGGACACTAGCGGAACTTCGCTGGCCCAGGTTCTAACTATCCCCGGTGTTGATACGGTGCGGACTTATTCCAATCATTTTATCCAAGTATTCGAGGTGTTTGGTATCGAAGGGACACGTTCAGCTTTGATGCGCGAATTAACTCAGGTACTTTCCTTCGATGGTTCTTATGTCAACCATCGCCACCTCGCTCTCCTGGCTGATGTTATGACTTCTCGGGGTCATTTGATGGCGGTTACTCGTCACGGTATCAATCGTGCAGATACCGGGGCCCTGATGAGATGTTCCTTTGAAGAGACCGTGGAGATCCTGTTGGAAGCCGCATCTGGCGGCGAACTCGATGACTGCCGTGGTATATCCGAGAACGTTATGCTCGGTCAACTAGCACCCATGGGCACTGGTGAGCTTGAAGTGCTCCTAGACCAGGAAATGCTCAACACTGTGGTCTCCAACAACGGCAGGATGGATCTTATGCCTGGTTTCGTCCAAGCTTCGGATGGTGGTGCAGCTACGCCATACGACAGCGGGTCCCCTCTCACTGAGGGTGGCTATCTTGGAACTCCCGATTATGGTGCATCGTTCTCTCCTATCATTAGTGCGGGTTCTCAAACTCCAAGAGGTTTCGCTACCGAATACGGTGGTGGCGGCGGTACTTATGGCAACAACTCGATGAGTCCTTATGGTTCTAGGAGCCCGGGTGTTATGGCATCATACTCGCCCTCCTCTCCATTTAGCACTTCGCCTACCAGTCCAGGCTACTCACCATCGTCTCCAGGATACTCTCCTACATCACCAATGATGGGGGTTGCAAGCCCTGGATTTGCATCCTCGCCTCGATTCTCTCCTGTATCACCGGCATATACTCCAACCTCGCCAGCATATAGTCCAACCTCGCCTAGTTTCGTGTCACCTACAAGTCCATCTTACAGCCCGACATCTCCCAACTATTCCCCTACGAGTCCGAACATGCATGCGTCGCCAACATCGCCATCATACAGTCCTACCAGCCCTTCATACTCGCCTACCTCGCCAAATTACAGCCCCACAAGCCCCAATTTCGGCTCAAACAAGGTGTCTCCTGGCTCAGGGTTATCTCCAACAGTAAGATTCCCATCCTTTTCCTTTAGACCCATCTAATATAGTATCAGTCACCAGTATACAGCCCCAGTTCTCCAACGTGGAGCCCAACCAGTCCACAGCATCAAAATGCTGTCACCAGTCCCAAATACTCCGTAAGTCTATTCTAGCATGAAGTAGTCAAGATAGCTACTAACATCCTTCACAGCCCACATCACCATCATACTCTCCCACTTCACCATCATTTTCTCCAACGTAAGACCATCCATAAAATAAGTTGACTATATGCTAATATCAACAAGTTCTCCTCGGGGAAACTAAAAGTCCGACTACGAATGTACAACAATACCTAAAAAAAGACTCAGCATTTGGTTTGGGAGTTTGGGAGGGTTTGAGTGCTTATTTTCAAGCACTGGTTTGGTTTATTTAGCATATTATTTCACAGGCGTTCAAGGTGTTCGCATTTTATCATGCTTCCAAAAGAGAAAACCAAACGGGCTCTTTAGATAACTTGTTCTCTGATTCTTTTGATTCCTTTTACAGCCACCTCAATTTGTATAAGGGCTGATCGCGATGGGGACGATTTGATGCACAACACCGAAGCATGGAAGGAGGAAGAAGAATAGCAGCGATGATCTGAAATAATTACTATGGTTACGTAGATGCATATAAATAAGATGCTTTTATGAACGAAACTTGACTGAGTGCTGTTCAAGATTGCTGACACCGACTCGTGAGATCATAACATCATATGGTCGTCTCCCATTTATAAGACGAAGTTAAAACAAGGTAAACATACTACAAAGATAACCACCAGAATCTAGTCAACTCATCAAATATGGCTTTCAAAAATATTCCTTGAGATTCGGTAGTTATTTATTTGATTCGTTTCACACCAGAGATGAGCTTCGTTGTCGAAAAAAGCCCTCTAACACTTGTGATCTTTGCTCTGCCCATTCACCGTACTCCTTCCGTGCCCAGTGGTCCCAAACGCCGCATGCAGTTCACATTTTATACAATTCCTGGGCTTATTCTTCCATAGCGTCCTCACCATCATTAGTTTCGGTCCCAATTCCAAATATATCATCTATGTTTCCACCCTCCTCATTTCCTTCCTCCTCTGTATTCTCCATTCCCTCCAAACCGCCTCCTTCAATTGTCTCCAAACCTTCCATCCCGTCCTCATCCCCATCGTCTTCAGTTTGCCATTCATCCTTCAGGCCCCATGGCACACCTGTCAGCACAAACCGCTCACTCGGTAGCCTTACACCCCATTCGTGTTGTAGCACCCTAGGCAGTGCGATCTTGTTCCTGATCTGGGCTGTCTCGAGCAAAAACTCTTTGCTCAATCCATTACTCCCGCTGAATTGGTATTGCAGCCTACTCTGGATCGCCAGCTGTACTGCCTGAGCGCTAACCTGACCATCTGCATCGCGGAAACCACCGGGGGGGGCATCTCTTGCGCGTGACTGCTGGGAGACATATGCGTCGGAGGAGAGGTGCAGAGCGTCAGAGAGGATCGAGGATGAGTGTCGGTAGGCAAAATCGAGGAGCTGGAGAGGCACACGTTCTTGGTAAGCTGTTACGCTGAGCGACGTGAGTAGCATATGTATAAGAC
>Ga0247734_1000450_pt1 | contig 35906 bp, 33 predicted proteins | sample UWRJL103311B2_FD_180933 | JGI IMG/M metagenome (GOLD analysis project Ga0247734, IMG submission 180933) | Plant litter microbial communities from Arlington Agricultural Research Station in Wisconsin, United States - UWRJ-L103-311B-2 | ecosystem: Environmental > Terrestrial > Plant litter >...
CTTGACTTAATAGAGCAATAAGTTGACCATTCTCGTGCTTTAGTTGGCGGATCTCCCTTGTTTTGATAGAATCTTCCAGAGGTGCACAGACGTAAAAGGTCAGTTTATTACGGCCTGTACGAAAGTATACTATCCTCACGTTTTCACCCATGGCCAAATCGGTGCAACTTCCTTCTCATGGTTCACGCTCCACCACAATCCTACTGCTAAACGTATTATTTTAGAGCTTGAATTCAATAAAGAAAAACAACGACGTTGTACCAAAGATCAGTTCTAGCAAAATTGACTAGATTTCATATTTCGAGTCATACCGGTACGGACGGAGCTACCTCCCGACCCTCTGCGGAGCATCCGACATTGCCGAAGTCAACTGGTCTCGCCGTCATCGTTTGGAAACGTTAGGACATCAGGAGGATGAATTAATAAGCTAGAGAGGCATGAATTTTACATAAATTGATTCCAAAATAACCACCCCAGTTACTTTACCATTGTGCCCTCCCATCCGAGTTCGTCGTTGTAAAGGATTTGGTAACCCCCTCGGGAAACCGCGACTTTATCGAGACCACCACAAGAGGAACTTGGGATCTCAGTGAAATTGGATCAAACACACCTAACTCAGCACTCCTAAAATGAATATCTCCTACCCAGTTCCTATTGATAATGTCTCACCAGCCCTCGAACAGCTCGGTCACGAGACCGTAAAGGCTACGGTTTTCTTCCTCATCCCGGCGGAGCTTCTTTATTTTTCAATATACTTTCACAGGAAAGGGTTAAATAAATTGCATCGATATTTATCAATTTTGAGTCTAATAAGCCTCTGGGGTGCTCCTCTGATAGCACCCGTTTCGTGGTACGTTACAATCAAGAATTTTAATGAATTACTATTCCCTTAAGCATGCTTCTTTGGTTCCAAATTCCCCGTAGAACAGAGCTGATCTTGATTAACAGTGGGCCAGCAAAATGTCTACAGAATCTCGCAAGTAAGCTAATCTTACTTACATGACCACGTCTTTGACTAACCACTTCTAAAGTTGGCATTGGAACAATGAAATTACTCGATCTTTGGGCGCGGAGAAAATCGCTACCTACTTACACAGCAGGCAAAACACCCCCAGATTGGCTTTTGGGTCTGTTCCTTCTCACAGAATTAAGATATGAGTCCTTTACTCCAAACCATGTCCGCGTCCAGAGGCATCAAGAAAACTTCAACGAGTCTGTACAACTTAGTATCCATATCGGAATTTTCTCCATATTACAATCGCTCCCACAGGTATTCCCAACTATCTTAGCGTTCGAGGTTCTCCTGGCCATATACATACTATGGACGAGTATGCAACTAGTGTTGAGATATAAGAGTAGCCCGGCATTGTTTGGACCTCTGTATCTGGCTGATAGCCTTACTGGATTTTGGTACGCACCTTTTCTCTTGGATTCCATTATTATCAGTGGTTTTAACCCCATTCATAGGTCTGAAACATGGCATAATGCATTCGCATCACCGTGTACTTCGCTAGCCTATTCTCCTTTGAGATATGGGCTTCCTAAATACGGTATTCCCATTGCAATCGCACGCTCCTTTGGCGTCCTCGGGGCCTTTAGCCTTATGGCGCTTTTCCATATGTTTGCATTACAGCCTATTGTTACCAGAGCGGCTCTGCTTCGAATTGGGATATTTTTCTTCCTAAATGGGGTAGCGACCGTAGCGGAGGCTACTCTCTGGGGTAAAAAAAGGCACTGGCTCAAGACTTTGATGGCATGGGTATTCGAGACAGGTATTGCTACTTGGACAGCAAGTGGAATGAATTTTCCAAATGGTCTTTCTAGGATTTCTTGGAAAGAGGTATGCAATGCATAGGAATTCAGGTCAAAGGAAACAGGAAGTCTGATATGTATGCAAGCGCTTGGCTACCATGCGAATACCCGGAGTCTGGTGCATCTAGGTACTTTCGAGGCTCTGCTATAATTGATTTCGGTTTTGTTTAGCCCTAATTATTTCTATAATTGTTTCTCGCTTCCTTGAGTAGCCACAGATGGTATTTAAGTTCTCTCGCGTCCTGAAGCAGTAGGGTCGATCAAGAATAATCGAAGATGACTTATGATTTCTTCTTCGAATATTGCCGTAAAAAACAACACCCGAAATTACTTAATCTGGAGTCTAAAATTTGAAGAACCGAAGACTTGGAGCATGGCGAGTAGGGTACCCCTGAATTCATTCGGCTAATTCAAACCAGGGCGGTGTGAATCTAAAGTAGCAAGTGGCTAGCGGCGAGGCTGGAGATAAGACGGCAGAATATATTCGGATGAGGTACAGAGTACACTTCCAGGTTAACAAGTCTCTCGCAGGCTCTCATTCCATATGCTTGCATTGGTAAACCCCCACCGATAGCCAAGTTTGAAACTATGCGATTATTAGGATACCCAATCAGCCATGGAACAGCCTTCATCAAGTTCCAAAGTTACAGGTGGGTAGAACAGCAACACATTTATTGTAAACATGCTAATGGTCACTATTAGTCGAGTACTTTGATCCATATGGTGTATTTCCACTCGTATCCCCGGGGCTTCTTCCTCGACTTCCTCTTAGAAATCTCCACTGGGAGTCCCATTCTGGGCCTCTCCGTTCAATATCATCCTTACACATCGACTTGGTTTCGTCCTCTCACCCGCTGACACCTCTTTCTACTATCGAAACACCCACAACCAGACCTGATTTTCCAAGGTTTAAAAGCGAAGACTCTATCATCGGTAGTGATGATGGGTTTCGTACACAATCGCTGGGCCAAGCGGTAGGAGAAAAAACAGATGTACAAGCAGAACCTCCCAAATCTGCGACCAAAAGCCGAAGGCATCAGATCCCGGGGCTACGACAAACACCTTATTTAAAGGTTTTCTTACTACGATGTGATGACAATGACGCATATAAGACAACCGCACGGCGGGAGGTACGAGAATGGATCAAAGAACATACGCCCTCTACTCAGAGCACGGCCAAACTCAATGCACAAGAAAACCATGATGCGTATGAGTGGCTCGTTGTCCACGTAATTGTCCCCAACACAGCTGCTGCGACCCAGCCGCGATCAAGTAGTAGAGCTGAAAGCAATTTGGGATCGTCTGCGGATAAAACAGCAGCCGCACGTTGGCGAGGGGGGGGATCGCAAACAATTCTTGACAAATTACGTGCAGACTTCAACAGCTCATCGAAATCCGCCACGGATCGCATTGCCCAGATTCGTATCGGAGTGAACGATGTACCATATGAAATGCTTCCTCGTGTTGTTCCAGCGATACCAGGGTCATATACAGAAACTCCAGAAGAAAACGAGAACGCATGGTTAGATTTGATAATTAAATTTAAAGAGTTAATACTCTCGTCATTTGACATGCGAGTTAGCCAATATGAAGAGGATATTCGAGAACGAGATGCACAGCGAACTTTACCAGGTTGGAATTTTTGTACTTTTTTCGTACTCAAAGAGGGCCTTGCTAGAGGGTTTGAAAGCGTTGGTTTAGTTGAGGATGCTCTGGTAGGATATGATGAACTTGCAGTTGGCCTCGATGCAATCGTCAGAGAGCAATCTTTGGCAGGCTCCGGGCCAGAACACGGTGGTTCATTCCTACCGTACACCGATGATCTCAAATTCTTGGTGGATACTTCGAGGGCAGCCGCTTTGAAAGACATGGGCATTGATGTCACAGAAGCAGAAGATACTATAGATTTACAAGCATCCGACAACGGAGCTGATGAGATCCCGCTGGATGCAGCCAAAAAGCGCTATAGGGAACTTATTCTTGCTAACAACATATCGATTTTCGATTTCAGATGCTACCTTTTCGCCAGACAGCTCTCACTATTGCTTCGACTTGCAAATGCGTCGTCTTCGCAGGAAGAATTACTTGCCAAGCTTAAAGAACAGAGAGAATCAAGTCTACATGGCGTTGCTACGAGATTCCCTAATTTCCCGCAAACTGGAGACCCAGAGAACCTGACAGTGCTCGGAGAGGTGTGCAAGAGATCCATGGACTTTATCTCATCTATATCCAGTATACTACGGGATGATTTATGGGCCTCCCAAGGCCACTCTTACCAGCTTAATGACAACGAGAAGGAAATTCCATCTCGGAAGGACCCTATATTGCTCCAAATAATCGACAACATCGTGTCATCATTAACATTTTCTATTGCTCAGCAAATTCTCGCTCAGACATCTACCAAAGCTCTGCCTATTCCACCCTCCACATTAGCCCCCCCAAGCAGCACAATTGCGAAGGATGGTCAGGAGCCAAAGGCTGCTATTCCAGAGCCGAAGACAATGATGCATCCAGCCAGGAGCAGTTCTCTTGCGATTCGTTCACGGTCTAGAGAGCCTTCCATCCCAAGATTGTTGCCAAGCGGTCGTCGACGATCGAGCGTGCCTGATAAGGAGAGAAGTTCTGTTGCTTCAACATTTTTAAAAGCCGGTTTAGAGGAGCTTGCTGCTCAAAGGGCCGGACTTTATTTATTGTCTCGGAATATCCTCGAGAAAATTGGCAAAAGCCATGGTTGGAGTGCAGGGTGGACTGAAGTGGCCAAATTACAGTATGACATTGCTGCAGATATGGATGAGATTGATCTTAGTGATGAGACTAAAAGGGAGCAAACTGATCCAAGCCTGTCATCGATGAAACCGGCTCCTTGTTTACATGGGATAGAGAGTAGACTGCTCCGAGTTGCTTTGGAACATAAGGATGACTTCTATCGACTTTATGAGACCTTAACGGACAAAGCGCTGCGGCACTATACAGTAGCAAGTCATATGCAATCAGCGGATGCCAGCATGGCTGACCTTGCAGTCCTCAAGTTCCATCTGAAGGATTTTGCTGCAGCCGCTTCCTACTTTTACCAAATTACGCCTTCCTACAATGAGAGTGGTTGGACCCAGATTGAATTGTCAATGCTTGTCATGTATGCTGAAAGTCTCAAGCAGCTCCAAAGAAAAGAAGAATATGTTCGGATTGTGCTCAAACTTCTCTACAAGGCTGCCATGGCAGAGAATGAAAGATTACTAGCCAAATCTTCCTTTCAGATTGGCCCGAATCGCTTCAGCCATGATGAAGTCGTGCCGCGCGAGCCTTACTTAGAGGAGCTTCTTCATATAACCAAAAGCCTGCAACATAATGTGCAAGTGCCTCTACAGAACTTTTTTGGCCAAATTGAAGTCGAAGGTACACCACAGTATCATACAGATAAGGATAGCTTCTCCCTTCGCATTCGACTCCGGTATCTACTTTCCGAGTCTTTCATCATAGATAAAGCAAAGGTAAAGTTGACCGCAGTTGTCGGTGATACAAGCAAGGAAATTTGGCTAGAAACTGATTGCCCGATAACTTGCGAGCATGGAAACATTAAATTCCAAGTTCACAGCAACGTAAGTACAGATTTGAGATAGAACAACATACTTAGAAGTTTGGCTAACAACATATTACAGACAATAATCCCAGCCACCTATCTCGTCTCTCATATCAGCTTACATGCCAGCAACATCATTCTAAAGTACGAGCATAGCACCGTAAGCCCTGTATTCGGCAAAGACAATCACTTTTTCAGGTGTCCCAGACTCCTCATCTACCAGCAAGCTGATGCCTTCGACATCAAACTTTACGCCTCAAAATATATGCATCTTGCTCGCAATCGCTCCCTGGAAATTGAGCTGTCCTCTGGATGGAATGATGTCGTGAGTGGCAAACTGCATGTTCGTGCAGCAACTGCTGGCTTGAGACTTCAGACAAGTGAAACAAAAGTGGTCAGCGGGTCTGTCGAACTTTCGAAAACTTCCGAAGTAAGCATTATTCGCTTCGGAGCAATGGCTGTAGGCACAAGAGCAAAATTACGTGTGCCTTTCAATCTCGAGCATGATAACGATGATATAACCCTGAAGCTGGAAATCTCTTACACTACTGATAAGGGAGAATTTTTCTTCGCAACAAGCCCACGTATGTCTATCATGCTCCCACTTGGTGTTAATGTACAAGATGTCTTCAAACACAAAGCTTTATTCTCGCGTTTCACAATAACATCTGCTACTACAAGCCCGCTTCGCCTCTTAAGCTCCAAACTTGAAAATTCGGACCTTTTTCAAGCAGTGAGTGGTACCGGTCTCACAAGACCTGTGGTTGTATATCCGCGTCAGCCAGCATCTATGTTGTATAAGATTACCAAGTCCCCTCTGCAGACTGTGAGCTCGCCTCGCACTCCAAGTAGAGTTAAGTCTGCTTTAGCACTCACGTTGCACTACGTTTGTCTTGAGGAGGAGATTGATAATGCAGTCACTCGGAGTCTGGAGCAAAGCCTTCAAAATACTCCATTGCGTCCATTTGCTCGACTAGTCATCCCTACAGTAATGTCAGAGCTACGGGCTCATCTATCTCCACATGATCTGGAGCGTATAGCGGTGCTTAGTGAGGTATCAACAACGCTACTCTCTAAAGTGAAATGGAAAGATCACTTCAATGGCCTAGGGCGCTCAACATATGAAGACGCTGAAATCTCATCCCTGCTTTCCAACAAACTCCAGGAGTGGCAGCAAGAGTACTCTAGAATTCCTTTACTTCCTATTACTCTAGATGAAGCTACTATTGAAAATAGCCGGTCAATAATCATCCCCGTAGAGGTGCCATCGATAACGGCTGTGCATACCGCGGACATAAGGCTTCTTGGAAAAGCTTCGCACTCAGCAGTGGTGCCACATAATCAGCCAATCCCAGCATCACTGACCATTAAATGGACCAAACGCTGGGACACTGAAGTTCACCACGGCACCTTAACGCTACCTCGCACTGATAATACAGAATTCGTCTATGAGATCTCTGCCCCAACGGATATGTGGCTTATCGGAGGGAGACGAAAGGGCCACTTCAAACTTAAACAGGACCTGCAAGAATCAAATGGCGCTCTAGCCTTCCCAATTATTCTCATACCACTACGAGAAGGCTTCCTACCTTACCCAAGTCTTGAGATTCGTCCAGCCCCTGTCACGAAAGTTATTCAACCTAAATCACCTCGATCGCCAGTCGAGGCTTCAGCGCTCCAAGAAGTTGCAGTTACTTGCGAAACGGACTACAAGAATTCAGGCGAGACCATTCGAGTGATTAGTGACGCAAGAAAGACAACTGTTAGTCTCGATGCTAGTGGCCCTCAGGGTGGTGCCATGTTGCTTGAGAGCGAACCCAGAAATGGTGGCAACGAGAAGCTTCTGCTTGGTTGATAAGTGCAGTTGATAATTTTTGAAACTCCTGCTGTCGGCCGGGTTATACGAGTACTGACATATATCTGACGGGCTTGAGTCGCCACTGCAATATATTCGAAATAAACACAAGTCTATGGAACGTTGTAAAAAACTTCATATCTAGAGGAAGCAAAACAAATAGCTAACCCCGGCTGTACCTACACTTATAGGTAGAAGTCGACCTAGAGACATCCTAAATGAATTTCCTTGAATTACTTCATAGCGAGAACCCCGAATCCGATATACTTAATTGTAAGAGTCTTGCCGTGCTTATACTGATCCTCATTCGAATGGGTGTCCTAGTTGATTTTGCGATTTGTCTACGATTAAGGTTATCGACCACCCCACTCTTCATTCACTCTTGTGCTCCTGTCTCCCCTGTCTCCCCATCTACTACTACCATGCAGCGTAGGGATAACTGCACTACTTACGGTTTATGGTATCTACAATTGCATCATCACATCGCCTTCCCTTAATCCCCACTCTCTGATTGATTCTTTCGTATATCATGTCTCCTTGTACTGTACTATATTGTACATTCCCTTTCAGTAGTAGCCGCGAGACAGTTCCCTCACACTTTACGTACCGCCGGCGAAACTAGCGGATAGCAACCCTTTGGTACACATTAACCTTCCACTGCTGCAAACCATGTTGACAAGGGCCAAGCATGCATTTTCTAAGGCTCTGTGATGGCGATCGACCCTATACAGTACCAGTGCTTATCGGGCCAACTGGTCGCATCCTGGTGGATAGACATCATTAACTAACTGCCTTCACTCCGTCTATTCGTATTCCTGCTACTGTAAGAATAAAGCTACATGCATCCCCCTGTCTTTTCGGCCGAAAAAACTTCCCTCTTCTACCACCAGTATTTTGGACTCAGTACTACATTCACCCACCATGGAGGAAATCAAAAGCGACAAGATGAACTACAACTTAGATGAGAAAGAACCAAGTTACGCTCCCGGGGAAGGCGATCAACAGTTGCTCATCGAGAATGTCGATGGACTCCAAAGACGACTAAGTGGCCGTCAGATTCAAATGATTACGATTGGTGGTAGTATTGGCACCGCCCTATTCGTATCCATAGGCACAGGACTGACTCAAGGTGGACCTGGTTCACTCTTGATTGGGTTTGTCTTGTATTGTATTTTTCTGGCTGCAGTCAATAATTGCATGGCTGAGATGGCAGTATTTATGCCGGTCAGTGGCTCCTTTGTGAGGATGGGAAGCAAATGGGTTGATGAGGCTTTTGGATTTATGCTAGGGTGGAACTTTTTCCTTTACGGTGAGTTGCTGCCATCATTTACCACCACTGGTTTGCCGTCTGGTTGCGTCGGATTTTATAGTAGAGTTAGCAAAGAGAGCGAAGACAATAAACTAAATTCTGGAGCTGCTCTTAAATCGAGGGTTGAATATGTCATGGTGTTTGACATAATCTGGACCACTATCCAATTCAGACCCTGATTACTATGAAGGATCTAATGTAGCTAATTTCTGAATAGAAGCCGTTCTTATTCCCTGGGAGATCAGTGCACTGAACCTGGTTCTTACATACTGGAGAGATGACATCCCTCTCGCAGCTGTCTGCGCTGGGTGCATTGTCCTATAGTACATCTTCCTCATTCCAGCTACACCGCAAAACACTGACTGGTCTTAGCGGACTTATCAACTTATTCGCAGTCAAGTGGTACGGTGAAAGTGAATTTTGGCTGTCTAGGTATTTCTATTCTTCCAGGAACCCATTTCTCCATGCTTATTCAAAACAGTGGCAAAGTGCTACTGGTCCTCATGCTATTCTGCTTCACCTTCATCACAATGGTGGGAGGCAATCCCAAAAAGGATGCCTATGGTTTCAGAAATTGGAGAGATCCAGGAGCGTTTGCGGAGTATCATTCAACTGGAGATCTGGGCAGATTCGAAGGTTTCCTAGCTGCTTTGTGGAAAGCTGCGTAAGTTTGAATTGACAGATTCTCGACAATTTCCTCCTGACCTCTGCTAATGAACCAATCAGATTCACCATTGTTGGGCCTGAGTATAGTATGTTGTTACTGTTTCGTTCTGTCAACCATACATCTCTTTAACCCCATTGTGCTTTGAAGCCTAGCAATATCCTTAGAAAGGGAAATCCTAGACCAGTTGAAGCCCACGTCACTTCAATTTGGCTAGCTATTGACTCTTCTCGTTTCGAAAGTGCAAAAGATTGTGTGACAATTTTCGCACAGTATTGATAAATTCCTGCATCTCAAAAGATTAGCGTACACACCTCTCGAGATCAATAGACTATACTGACCGTGTATCAACCCAGTTGCTATGATGGCAGGAGAGGCATCATATCCTCGCAAGAACCTCAAAAAAGCATTCAAGACTATTTACTTTCGATTTGGGTTCTTCTTCATTGGCGGCGCCTTAACTTGTGGAATTGTCGTTCCTTACAACGACCAGAACCTAATCAATGTTCTCAAAAGTGATGGAGGATCTACTGCTGCTTCCAGTCCGTATGTTATTGCAATGCAAAACTTGGGAATCGATGTTCTGCCTCACATAACCAATGCCCTCATGGTCACATCAATTTTTTCTGCTGGCAATTCATACGTGTAGGTGTTGCCAAGGAAATAAAGACGTGGAATGCTAATCAACTGTAGATATTGTGCTTCACGAACACTCTACTCACTTTCGCTTGACGGCCATGCTCCAAGATTTCTCAGGAAGACTACTAAGAGAGGAGTCCCTATCTGGTGCTTCTGCATAACAATGATCTTCCCATTTATTAGTTTTCTGGCCATCGGAACAAGCTCCGGCCAAGTCATTACGTGGCTCGCAAATCTGACCCAAGCTTCACAAATTATTGATTACATATGCATGTGCATCATTTATCTATCTTTCTTCAAAGCCTTGAAAGCTCAAGGATGGGATCGAAAGGATCTTCCTTACGTAGGGTGGGCACAACCATATTGTGCTTATTTTGGCCTCATTACGATGTGCCTCACGGTCACGTTTTATGGATATACTACATTCCTGACTGGGTGGTGGGATGTGGGAACTTTCTTCTCATACTATTTGATGGTCGGGGTTTGCCCGGTTCTGTATGTTGGCTGGAAGCTCCTTAAAAAGACAAAACTAGTGAAGCCAGAAGAAGCCGGTATGTCAAGCTCATTTTTCTAGATCTTGGAGAGGTGATGCTGTTTAAATCTGGAACATTATTCGTTCCCAGCTTGAGCCTCCTCCCAGAAATTTCTCTCTACCTGAACTGTAATAAATCTAACATAAATCACTAGATCTAGTCTGGGAGAGGCCTGTCATTGATGCCTATGAGGCGAAGGTTGCCGGAACGCACTTGTCGTTCTGGCAAGAGGTTCGACACATGAGTGGATTAGGGAAGAAGTCCTCAACTCATGTTGATTAAAAAATATCAACATTTTCGTAAAGCTCGGATCAATACCCCAAGTCCACACTATAAAAGCATAAAAATTGGAAAATAGGTATAATACATGCAACGCTACAAAACTCACCCTCTATTATGCTAGATAGTTCAAATGCTGTAAATAGGTAGTTTATAAAAACCGCCTGAGAACCAAACTTCCTAGAATATTGACTTCGAATTGGCGTTTTTTTAAAACGCGTGTTCCGACTAAGTATGCGCCTGTCACTGCTAAATTTAGCTATTGGATGTCTTGAGTATAATGATAGAAGGTCAGCAACTGCCCCGTTCGTTTTCTCCACGCCATTCGAAGTCCTGCTCATGAAGTTCACTAGCACCCACCTCCTGAAGTTTACATCGTGATTTGAAGATAATCAGGACGCGGTGGGCTATTGGTGCCACATATCGCATCTCACAGGTGAGAAGCATGTAGATTTCCAAGAACTATCAAGTATCCTCTAGTTACGATGGCTGTTAGAGTAGCTCTGCAAGATAATAATACAGTGTTGGCCGAGGGAGGAAGACGTCGTCAGCGTGGAAGCGGAGCAAGCCAAACAAAGGTCGCGTCGCGCTTGCATTTGCATTTGGCCATCAGTGTGCTGAGTCCAGTGAATAGGCTTTTAATATTTGACTTACGACTGTTAAGTTTTGAACTAGGCTTAACGCGTGAGGCTTTGTTGAGCTTGGATTTGACAACTTTTACTTGGGAGAAAGGTTAATAATATATCATTAATGCATGATAACATTATAATTGTTATGTTTTTCAAAGGATGTCAAACCCCAAAAATCTCATAAAACTAACAATATAACCGAAAGAGATACATCAAGATTGCACGTGATTCCTTCTTATAAAAACAACAATCAAACTGAGACTCTCTACTCTTTCTGGGTAATAGATGGTGGTTTGTTTATGTTATGTTCTTTCAAGAGTGGGTATTGTTTACTTTTATCATCAACTAGTTTTAAGGTACGAATAATGGATCTAAAGGATTTTATACTTAGGCCAAGTCATGTGCTAAACTTTAAACAAAGTTTTAAGTTAAGCTTTGTCAACCCAGAGAATTAAGTTTCTAGAAAATGGTTGCTTTTATTTTTGGGAACTAAAGCCTTGTGTTTGAAGTCCAACTTCAAACTGATTTATATGCCGAGTAGTAATTCTGCCTCTACTACTGACCCTAGTAAGATATGTTTTGATAACCCATCTCCCCGTAAAAGAGAAGCGTTTTTGGGAAGTATCACGATAATCTTGGGTTGATGGTCAATTCGGCTCATTTGTATTTGCTATAATAGATGATGGTTTAACAAACAAGCTGAGACTGCCAATTATATTTTGAATCTTGCGGCGGGTAGCAATAGGAAAGCTGGACTCAGGACCACTCCTGAGGAGTAAGGCTAGTAGTATAGTAGTACCTAGGAAACCATTGTTTGGACGATTCTCGTGGTGGCTGAGACATGCTTAATAAAAGATATCCGGAATTCAGTAGTAAGTGAATTGATAGGGCACTTTCACTTATTATTATCAAGTGACGTGATTTTGAAAACAAAATAACCAATTGCTGACTCTAGCTGACTTTACCGACCTCCTCAGTTGTGTAGCACGGGCATCGAGCTATCATAAGCTAGACACAAAGTCTAGAACCGAGGGAAAAGCCAATTCGCTGGGAAAGAAGCTGGAAAACTGAACTACTCTCAATCTTGTTTGGATGCTGCTTTTGGTTGTACTGGTGCAACGAGGAAGAGTGTCCTTTACATATATTGCGACTCATATAGTCACAAGACCCGACTCCGGATCTTCCTCGACCTTTCTGACATCCATACATCCCCGCGACTGCGATCACTTCTGAATTGTGAGCTCCTGGGGATGCAAAAGAAGGGCCAAGATATTAACTTTAAAAAAAAATAGCGACTAAGCTAGGAATGCTTCAATGGCTTCAAATTTATATGATCCTTGATTACTATGTCGGGACATAACAAGTTAATTTGATCAATATGAAATCAACAGTCCCTTTCAAAGTCATTGATTCAAGAAGGCCAACGCAGCGAGGTGCTGCAGTAGAATTCTCATCAGAGCTGTTGGTACATGATAAATATATCAAAACAATATAATATTATTGAAATCGTATTGAAATCGTAGTTGCTCTAGCACTTCACTTGAAGGCTGCTTGATACTCATTTTCTTTGTTCAATGTGACAACAACAGTAGTTGATAGTGTCTTTGCATTGAGAGTTTGAAAACAGCCGATCTGGCAAGGTTTGTGCGCTCTTCTTGCTAGAATCGCGAAACTCGGAATTTCGCAAGAAGTCCGTGGTAGCCATTGATAGCTGCGATGGAAAGAGGTGACTTGCGATATCCACTAACGAGAAGAAAATTTGTTTCGATGTTACTTGAGCCTGTACACCGGGTGTCCAATGCTAGCCAAGCCTCATCTAGACAACGTGATTTATGTGTAACGATTCGGCCTGCTGCATCCAAACGGTTATCTAGCACAACCTTTTTCAACGCCTGCATTTTGTCTTCCAATACATATTGCTCAGCCCACTTTGATCCGACAGGTCTTCATGTTACCCAATGTAATGTTGTAGGCATGATTTCCACGTGTACAAAATGCCAGATCCGATGTTGTTGGCACCAGTGATGGCAAGTCCGTATTGGACCACTTTTCGTTCAATGTTTACAGTATATAATGTATAGTACAGAATTGATGTAGTGACGTGTAATGATTTGTGATATGTGAGTGTTTTAACGTTTGGACGAAGAACTGTACAGCAGATGTCGTGTGCTCGGGTCTGGAAGGAGGCGCAGTGGTTGTAACACACTTGCAGCAAGCCAAATATACTTCCAATTAGGGTACTTGATGCTGTCAAATACGCCTGTTCATCCAAGAAACAGACTTATTACCCTATAGCCTGTGTACGTTTCTGTTGTATTCTATGTCTCTGTTTGTGCATTTTCGTGGCTAGAATTCAACCTCGCACTGGATCCTCACCAATTCCATAAGCCCTTGTTCCGCTCCTTGTGTTCTGGCTGTTACATTGTTGAGCTTGTTGGTTGTCTGATCCTATCCCTAATCCTGCTTCATCAGAATCATTTATCTTAGGTCGAAAGTCGTCACGTAGGTCGTAAGTCTACTTCGCTCTCGTCATCACAATTATATTCTAGTGCGATAGTTTTGACCAATGTTGACGTGGCGACCCAAGCCAATTAACGGTGCATTTGGGTGGACGAATCAGAAGTGTGTGCCTGGATTAGATCGGAGATTTATGTTTCTAGTCAGGGGGAGATCTTCTTTTAGCCTCAGAATGCGAGCCCCTGGATAATTCTGCCATAAGCCTGTGCCGGACCCGTACAATAAGGAATGTCTGCCTCAAGTTTATTGAGTTATTTAGGTATTTTTAATCCATGTTTCCGAAATCAAGTTGTATCGTTGACATACTGCCAAGAGTTCGTAGGAGTTCATGGCGTGCTATTTTCAGATTCTGGATTCTATTGAGGGTTGTGCTGTCTTACGGCTACAGAGCAAATGTCGTAGGCCAGCACCGCCATAGCGTGTACTGTGCTCTACCAAGTAAGTCACCCGTACTGATTTCTATCAATAGACTCCAACTGGCATATTGGACGGGATACAAGTGCTCCGGCCCGCTTGCTCTAATTGATACGGCGAGACAAGTCTACTCTGCCGATGGACCGCCGGTAGAAGATGTGTAGGCGCTCATGTTCTGAAAGACCAACAGCCTGCGACTTAACTAACGTCTTATTAATAAGAACCAGCGGCTGTTGGAACTTAACAGAATACTGCCGCCCACGACACGAGAGATCAACAACCGGCCCAAATGAGGAAATGCCGCAAAGTTGCGGTATGGTGCTGTATGCTGCACGGCTAATATTTAGGTGGCAAAGGCTCCTCCGTACTGTGTACTCTTCAAGTCCTCGTCTCTCCTGGATCTGGGGCTGTGTGCGCTCTTGTCCGGAATGTAGAGAACATCCAGCTCCATCGGAGCTGATGACCACATAATAATTATGACCATCACCCGGGGGACCACCACTGTTTAAGAATAATACTAAGAGCTTTCATTTATGCAATATTGAGGGAAACCCACGCCAACTGAACTTAGATCCATCGAACTGTGGGACTGCTCCCTTATCGTGATCGCTTTTTGTTTTGTTTTGTGCCGAAATTGCTGTTTGGACTAAGGACGTTGGTATGGAGTGATTGGTAGGAGCCATGTCTCCATGACTCCATGTCTCCACGACTCCATGACTCCATGACTCCAGAAGTATCCAGGAGTAGACAGCCAGACCTTATAGAGCTCAGACTCTATCCTGAGTATGTGTGTATGTGTGTGTGTGTGTGTGATGGGAGTGAGTAGTAGTAGGTATGCACGTATTGCGGTGGCTTTCATTGTGACCATACTGTACACAATCAATGACAATCGATAACTGCGAAGTAGGCTCTGGTTACTAGGTTGTAAGTTAGCAGTAAATGAATCAATGAGGCTCCTTAAATGATGCCGAAGCAAACGGTGGACTAGGATGAAATTGACAATCACAAAACCAGTTGTTGTAGTAATGGTACTGTAGTATAGTTAGTATGGTGTCGTAGTGCCAACCGCCTCCAAGATTTGCCCTGAAATTACAGCAGCTTCATTTGTTCCTTGGAAAAGCACCGGAAAACCTGGTGCAGCTACGTTACCACTATTATTCCTGTCCTGCCCAGTGTTGCCCAGTGTTGCCCAGTGTTGCCCAGTGCTGCACCCCTCTGAGTCCTGGCTCCTCCTCTCCTTCGCCTTTCAGGGCCCGGCGCTAAGTTCCTGGTGTGGCTCCATCGCTTTGCGCTAGCCGAGTTAGGACAAGGCCTAATTTGGCTCGTCCCATCCCTCAAACTCTCTTCATGTCCCTTCCTCAAGCCCTCTTTACGATCTCTACCTCTCCCCATCTGCATCAGACTTCCATCCCAACTCTGAGGGTCTCGACTCTCTACCACATTCATTTGGAACAGCAACTTAATTGACGACCTATTGACGAATCAACAACATAAAAACAAAACAAATCACACTCCCACATCACCTACTACTCAGTTACCCTATCAAGCCTTCACGACGTCCGGCCAAACGAAACAGTCTCCAGGTACTACATACCCATCTGCACAATTCCTCTCTTGCGCTCTCTCTTTCGTACTCTCGTCTAAGTGATTTCGGTGTCGCACAGTTCGACAATCAGAATGCTGACCATAATCTAGAATCTCCCGAGCGCGTCAACGTCCACTCCTTTGAAGTATTGTCGATCTTTTAGTCCATCCATACTTGAAGGATACACTTCATAATGAAGTCTACCTTACTCGCACTTGTTGGTGCGGCTACTCTTGCCGTTGCTCAAAACCATGCACACAACCATGCTGCTCACCACCACCCAGCCCGACACCTCTCTCCTCTTGAGGGTCGCGATCTCGCAGTCGTCACCGAAACAGCACCAGGTCCTGTCGAGACTATCTATGAACTGAATGGTGTTGGTCTTCCATACAAGGATGTTGAAGAGGGCCTCAAAAATGGCAAGTATGTTCTTGTTGGCGCTGGTGAGGTTTCTTCTGCTGCACCATCCACTGTGGCTGCTCCAGTCACAAGTTTGGTTGCTGCCGTTTTCAAGGAAAAGGTCCCTAGCACTACTGCACCAGCTCCAACTCCAACCCCTGAGCCAACAACCTCTGCAACCCCTGAGCCTGCGCCGACTTCAAGCGCAGCTCCAATTGTTCCAGTCCCGTCATCAGGCGGTTCCAGCAGTGGTGGCGATATTGATGCCGATTTCCCTAGCGGTACCATCCCTTGTTCCGAGTTCCCATCCGCCTACGGTCCAAAGCCCGCCGCCTACCTTGGCTTTGGTAAATGGACTGGAATTCAGAGGGTTCCTAGCTTTAAAATGGGCATCAGCAAGGCAATTAGTGAAATTCATACTGCTATTTCTGGAGAGAGTTGCACTGCAAAGTCCTTCTGCTCATACCAATGCCCAGCAGGTTATCAAAAGTCTCAGTGGCCATCCACTCAAGGAAACACCGGTCAATCCATCGGAGGCCTCTATTGCAACGCTGATGGTATGCTTGAACTCTCTAACCCAGATCAGAAGAAACTCTGCATAAAGGGCACTGGAGGTGTTAAGGTTAGAAACGAGATCAGCTCCAACGCTTGCATCTGCCGTACAGATTACCCCGGTACTGAAGCAGAAACCGTTGCATTGGAGACCTTACCAGGACAGGAATACGAATTGACGTGCCCTGATGCTCTTACATATTACACCTGGGAGGGTGGACATACATCAGCTCAGTACTACATCAATCCTTCAGGGAACGGTCCGGATAAGGCATGTCTTTGGAGCAGCCCAGGTTCCAATCTAGGCAACTACTCTCCACTCAATGCTGGTGTTGGCAAAGGTACAGATGGTGTCATCTATCTCTCCCTCTTCCCCAACTGGCCTTCCAACAAAGACGGTGTCCTTGATTACAATGTCAAGATCGAGGGAGGTAGCATTAGCTGTAAATACGAAGGAGGAAAGTTCTATAGCCAAGGTAGCGAGGTAGCGACAGGATGCACCGTAAGTTTATATCTTTTGATACTAATCAAATTGTACTAACAATCTCCAGGTCGGTGTTACTTCTGGCAAAGAGGCTACTTTCGTGTTCTATAAGTGATCAACTCTTGATATCAAACACCAGCGCGAAATCATCTTTGTTACATACCCCATTAGTTCTCTCACGCAAGTTACGACAATTGCTTCTTTCTCTCATGATGTTGTTCCCACTATTGCGATTCGGTCACATGGCGCAATTCCGGTTATACCCACCAGAAGTTTTCTTGATCATCTGGTAGACAACATCCTCGGCGACCTCTCTTTCTCTCCTGTATTCAATGTTCCTAATGCTTTTTACAATATCACCAGCCGGAAACATGCATTCGGACCTGGTACTCAGTTGTGTCCATATTTAGTAGTGGATGGTTTGCTTTGCTTTCCAGGGAGCAGGTGGTGTTCTAAGCAGATGGCTCCTCTTTTGATGGAAGCTTTCAGGTCCTAGTCGGCAGTTGTTGGCTTGGTATCTGCACTGCTCCATATCTCATATCATCGGGGTGGTCCAGGCGATGCCTCATAGCGTCTATTTTACGGTGATCACGCCGCAGGCAGACTTTGCATATGCTTTTGGTTGGGAGGTCTTTTGCCTGTAGTTGGACTTGCGCCGGATGACAAATATGGATTTTCTGATGGCTAACTTAATCCACTGCATCAATACAGTATTCTGATAGATATGGGAAAGACACTTGATCTGTTACACCACAAATATACCCTCCTTGATTTTAATTGACTGTCCGTGAAGTACTGTATTTTCGTTTCCTTCGTGAAGGTGGCACTGACCCTTAAGGTGTCGAGATGTACTCAGTTTTGCTAGCCTTTGGAAGCCTGATCGTGCATAAGTTATCCTCGTGGACCTGAACTATTCTGCATGGTCATAATATTTCAGAAGTCCAAAAGTATTCAGATATCGTATATGGGTTCGACAGATGGATTGACTGAAATCAGGATGGACTCTCAAGGGGCTATCCTTGCTAGAAATGCAAGAAACCAAATATTTTTGCAATTTTGTCGTATGAACCAATGGGTAATTAGCTATATCGTTTGGTAACTTAGGTAGTTTATCCATCCTTCTTTCACGTCATACCAATTAGCACCGTTTTAACTTAGTTAAGCGGTGCCATGTCGTTAATTGCCTCGGTTTAAGGCCCTAAAATCTAAGCCCAAGCTTGACCCCACCACGTTCGGCAGAGCCTCGCGATTGCGTTATGATCACCAAAATGGCGGAATAGCATCTACCAGCCGTAACATCACCAGAATTCCAGTGCCCCTGTCCAGCATACATGATCCGGCGGTCCCCTCAAATATAAACCATGTCGTCCACCCCAGCTGGCCAGGCGAGCCAGGCGAGCCAGGGGAAGCCGTCTGCTCCTAACACCGCAAAACCCAGAACCTCCACGCACGCGACTGCGGGAAGTAGGATCGATAACATATTAGAAGACGCGAGGTCAAGGAAAGTCGCAATGGGGAAACAGGGCTCGAGCGAGTCGCCATCTGCGAGTCCGAGTATGGTGTTACTAGGGGAGAGTAGTAGTGTGGATGAGGAGACAAGCTTCGTGAGGAGGGGAGGGAGGACTACGGCAATGGATTATCAGAGTACGAGGGTAGAGCCGCAGCAGGGTGTGAAGAACGGAAATAAGAATGGCAGAACTACACAGAGGAACGATAGTCATGTTGAGGGAGAGCCGATACTGGATGAGCAAGAGAGCTGGTGGGCAAGGATGATAGCTGATTACGGGAGTATTGAGTTGGAAAATAAAGGGAGTGTAGCAAGAGATCATTTGGCTCTTGGTATGATGTTTCCTCTGTCTTGATGGGAGCTGAGATACTGATTGTGAGATAGAGCGCACTTTTCTCGCGTGGCTGAGGACTAGTCTCGCATTTGCGAGTATTGGCATAGCTATCACCCAACTGTAAGTCCAGACTATACTCACTTCTAAAGTATTGTTTTAATGAATATAACAGGTTCCGACTTAACACATCTACCGCGGCAAACGGAAGTGATCCTTACCAACATCTACGACAAATGGGAAAGCCTCTGGGTGCAACATTTCTCGGGATAAGCATTTTGATGTTGGGAGTAGGCTTCCATAGGTATTTCGAAGCTCAACATTGGATCATAAGAGGCAAGTTCCCTGCAAGTAGGGGGAGCATTGCCTTGGTTACAGCTATTACTTTTGCATTGGTGGTAGCTTCTCTGATTGTGGTCATCGTGGTACAACCAGGTCATTTTGAAAAACGGTGACGACACGAATGTATATTTGGAAATAGTTGTTTGAAATATTTGGGCATATGGAGGCGTTCATAGTTAACGGAAGCTTAAAGGGTAGTTTGGAGTTATATACCTCTCAATTTTTAGTGGCTATCTATGATACCCAGGTTCTCAATTCAGTCAGAGCCCTAACCCTATGGTACTCGGAGTTTCATATGCCTCACTATCTTAAGCACAGCTTCCTATACTCTATAATGTGACCTATGAAACAATAAGCATGCAGTGTAATTAGTACAAAATGATAGTATTAAAATAACAACTTGGCATTGTGAATTATAGTAACGAAACTTACCTATTTAGTGATATTGCTAAGTTCTGGCAACATGTTTTCGATTAAGAAATTGCTTGTATCTCAGAGATTAGTTCCTTGGAGGTTTGTGGTTGGCTTCTGAGATTGCATTTCAGTCCCTGAAGAAATTGTTCGAGACCTCGCACCAAAAATTACAGACTTGCCTAACCTCTACCCAAACCACCCGCACCACAATAGAGGAGAATCCCGCGTCCATAACTTTCATTTTACTTCAGGAATAAAACTTTGTTAGAACCTGAGGATCCGTATTTTGAAGAAGGTACATATCGAAATGACGTCCAGATCTGCGGTTGACGTCCCTGCATTTGCTGCGACCCAGATGGCTCTACTTGAAGTAGAACTGCAGTCTGAGCTCGACGAAACATCGTCTCTCATTTCTAACACCTCGCCAACGTCACTTCAAAGAGCAGGTGTCGCTATCACGAATCTAACACTTGTCTCTCAACGTACTGGGTTTGGTGGCAAGACGGTGGTGGAACTTGGGCCGGATAGCGCTACTAGCAATAGTATGATTTCTTCAATTTTAGGCGTTTAATCTGTGATCAGATCGCTAATTTTACGAGTGGGATAGATGATGGCGAATTACCAGAGCACGGGATTCGAACGGGTGATATCGTTATTGTGAGCGAACAGCCAGCAGGCAGCGCTAAGAAGAGAGAAGTCAAAGAGCTTGAAGCTAAAGGGAGTCGAGGTGTAGTGACGAGAGTTGGACGCAGTGCAGTATGGGTGGCACTGGACTCTGAAGAGGATGATGGGGTGGGGATCAAGAGATTATGGTTGGTGAAATTGGCTAACGATGTTACCTACAAACGGTTTGCTCTAACTCTGCAATGATTATATGACTTGCTAATGGGAATAGTATGAATCAAACGATGGGCAGACTACAGAAGATGAGGGAAGACGAATACTCAAGCTTTCTTAGGGTCATGTTTGGATTGTCAAGCCCTTCGCCGGTTGCCGAGGATTTGATTTCTGGTGGTGACTTAGAGTGGATTCATCCGAACTTGAATGATTCGCAGAAAGATGCTATTCGTTTTGCTATGGCATCGAAAGAAGTAGCTCTTATTCATGGACCGCCAGGGGTAAGTTGTGGTTAGTCCTTATGCAATGACTACAAATGCTGACCATGGTAGACTGGTAAAACTCATACTCTAATTGAGCTTATTCTTCAATTGTTGAAGAAGGACCTTCGAGTCCTTGTTTGTGGACCGTCAAATATCTCTGTAGACAATATTGTGGAGAGATTGGCACCTCACAAGGTCCCAATGTACGTTTTCCACCTTTCGTTCAAGCTCATGATATTCTTTTGTTTCACTGTGTGAGAAACAGTCTGATATGTTAAAAACAATGCTATTGCTAACTTTTTCGCATCGTAGTGTCCGACTCGGTCATCCAGCAAGACTTCTTCCAAGCGTTCTCAACCACTCTCTGGATGTTTTGACTCATACCTCCGATGCTGCAGCAATAGTTAAAGATGTCCGAAAAGAGATGGACTCGAAGCAAGCATCAATTCGGAAGACCAAAAGTGGTAGAGAACGTAAAGCTATCTATGTAGATCTACGGGTACTTCGAAAAGAATATAGAGAACGAGAAAAGAAGTGTGTGAGTACGCTGATAGGGGCGAGTAAGGTCGTACTTGCTACGCTCCATGGTGCCGGTGGCTATCAGTATGTGTCTATTGCCCTTAGACCGAATATCTGATTACTGGGGATGAGCTAATAACCTGATAGGCTGAAAGACGAAGTTTTTGATGTTGTAATAATTGATGAAGCAAGTCAAGCTCTTGAAGCTCAATCTTGGGTAGCAGAGTTACTTAAAGCAAAGAAGGTTGTCTTAGCAGGAGACCATCTACAACTACCGCCTACAATCAAATCACTCAATTCCAAGACAAAGGTGAAAGAAAATAATGACCAAGATAGCTTTCTTAAGGGAATTACTCTAGAGACGACGATGTTTGACAGACTACTCAAAATGCATGGACCAACTATCAAGAGAATGTTAACAACTCAGTATCGTATGCATGAGAAGATTATGAAGTTTCCAGCAGACGAGTTGTATGAGTCGAAACTAGTCGCAGCTGATGGTGTAAAGGCACGACTGTTGATAAATTTACCTTACGAAGTAGATGAAACAGAGGATACTACCGAGCCTGTAATCTTCTATGATACTCAAGGTGGAGACTTTCCCGAAAAGAGTGAAGAGGAGGACATCGACAAGAAGGCTGGGAAGGGTATGATGGGTGAGAGTAAAAGCAACGATATGGAAGCAGCGTTAGTTAAGCAGCACGTCCAAAATATTGTTGACGCGGGTGTGAAACCTGAGGACATTGCCGTTGTCACTCCATATAACGCTCAAGTACGAAAGTGCCGTTACTTAACGTGTTGTATTATATGCTCACGTTACTACCTTAAATTTGAAGACCTTGCTAATAACTGGGTATAGCTCGCAGTAATGGCTCGGTCAATGAAGGAGGCCTTCCCGGGCATCGAGCTTGGAAGTGTTGACGGTTTTCAAGGAAGAGAGAAAGAGGTGGTTATCGTGAGCCTTGTTCGAAGCAATAGCAAACGTGAAGTTGGGTTTTTAGGGGAGAAACGAAGGTTAAACGGTTATTCTCACCGAGTCCCAAGAGCAACAAAAGAAATCAAAAAGCTGATATGAACTATAGTTGCTATGACAAGGCCTCGGCGCTCACTCGTAATTATCGGCGATTCGGAAACAGTTGGAGGGTGAGTTTAGACCCCTTTTTCCCTAGATGTTTCTGTTCTTGAGACGAGGGGCCGTGCTAATACTTACTGTGTGATCATAGAGGGAGCAAATTCCTCAAACGATGGATGGATTATCTCGAGGAGTATTCAGACCTACGATATCCTTCAATTGCATCATTGAATGCGCAATAATATGGGAGCATCCGCTTCCCCAAGGCTGGATCTACTGTAGGCATGAAGTGATCCTCATATATGCCATATACCTAATATCAATGCATTGACAGCTAGAAAAGCCATCTCTCAGGCGTACCGTTGCCATGGGCTAATTGTCGCGTGGCGAGCGTGGGTTCAGGGTGGGTTCAGACGAAAGTATGACGAATCAAGCTAGATCTCGGTTGTTTCAGAATTGGGAGGGAAATCCTCCATAGTCCGCTGTCAAAGGCTCGTTGCAAACAGAGAACGCAGCGCGCTGCATTGATAGAGAGTAATAGTCTCTTGTTCATCACACCCAAGTTCAGACTGCATATTTTAAGGACCTATGGCATGGCTCAAGTCATGATCCGGAAAGAACAACAAACTCGTAAATAACCAAATCAGAAGGCTTCATCTACATGTTCCGGCCGAGCGTTTCGTAGTGGCTATCGCTACTAAATAAAAAGGAAGTTCCGTGGTGCTTTGACTGGTTTCTCATTTCTGTAGGAGCAACACTACAATTCGTTTCACGGATGGGGTAGTTAACACCACTCCACTTTCAGCTCAGACACCTGCAGTGCAGAGCACACAACGGCAAACCGCCCCTTTCTCAGAACCAATAATCCCGATTGCCATATCGAGCTTTGTTGTGACTATGCTGGCTCGGTTGCATTATCGGGGCAGGGGAATCCGCGAAGCGCATTTCAAGAAGACATAAACAGAAAAATAGCAAACGATGTTGCTTTTTGAATGAGTTGGATCACGTTGCAGTCATGCATGTATCGATTCCTCCAGCATTAGCTTGTCGCTTGATTATCCAGAGGTTTGGAGATCTTGACCAGGCCCACGACCCGAACAGCCGCTCGGTAGCAGACCACAATTGCTTGAATTGGAAGGTTGGGGGCTTCCTGCAAGTTGCTCAGAAATGTATACATCCGATTCATTTTAACTGGAACGTTGCTGTCGTATAAACGCCTTACCAATTCAAGTTCGCACCTCCGCCGCCATAGAGTAAACCTTAGGCAGTACAGTACATAAGATCCACTTCTAGTAGCTGTATCATTGTAAATTTCTCCTACCTGAGTGGGGTAGAGTAGCAGTGTACGGAGGTAGAAGCACACCGTATTCATGAATGCGGCTCAGGGGGCATTGTGGTCACCTTGGGTCCTGGCTGTGTTCGACGTCTATTTTAGCCCAGACATCGGCCATGTTATGCTCTGTTTCAGGGATATCCCGTTGCGTCCCTGTCAATTGGTTATCCGCCGGCGCAGGATATATCTTGAGAGCATTCCCACGCATGAAGCGGAGGGTTTTGCTTGGTGGGAGGATCTGGGAACGAACAGCACTTGCGCATAGATATGTGCCTTCAGAAAATTAGCATATAGAGCAGGTGATAAAGCCCACGCGTCTCAACAATTCCAGCCGCCTCCTATATATGCGAGTATGATCTTGGAAATGCATGCCCCTCTATTCCTTTTTCAACAAAGATTCTGTTAGTGAACACTGGATAGTGAAAGGCTCGTGCACAGCAGGACTACAAGCAGAATGAGCAAATTCAAGGGAGCTCCAAAATGGAAAAAGGAACCAATCGCGAGAACAAATACAGGGTTATCGATTAGAGCGAAAGGCATTAGTGGACCTATTCCTCTACCAGACGACGATGAGTTTCCAATTCGAACTCCAGGGACTGGCATTGCTACTCCGTTAGGAGAAGACGGATATGAAAAGCAACCATTTTTCAGAGGATCAGTCATTGATAGGCCAGTTGATGATAGGCCAGATAGCACTGTTCTTGTACCAGGAAATACTGCCACCGTTGACTTCGGGGGCCAAACAATTGAGAAAGGAGATACACCCAGTGTTCGACCACCTCTTCGAGAATCGCCTCCTCCACCGGATCGACGAAGCGTAGTCCAGGCCTCCATATCCAGCAAGCCGTCTGCCTCAAGCGTAGGAAAGCCGGAACGGAAAAAGTCTTCTTTTAAAGTCGTTATTGGAAGACTTTTTGGAAGAAAGCAAAAAGTCAATCATGTTACGAATCCTGTAGTGCGAGCAGAGCAACATCGTAGTGTAGGCACACTTAAAACCCGCTCTAAGGAGTTTGCTGATCATTCGCAGGATCCTACCGCTTTAAACAGAAACCCAAAGGAACATTCTCTCTCTCAGCAGAGATCTACATCACTACCTATCGACGAGTTCAGTAGAGCCCTGCGATCCCACTCCGTTGTGATCGACAAACTTCCAAATTTGGGTGGTGACAATGGGCGAGAATCTTCACTATCGCAGTCAAGACCAAGAAGGTCAACAACAAGCAGATTATGGACTCCGAACAGGGCACCAGGCTATGGGGACTGGACTGGACTCTCCCCGCGGCCGGCAAGCAGCCATGCGAGGGACAGTAAGTTCATTGGAGACGATGACGAGGAGACCATTGGTGTTGCAGTGACTTGTCACCCCAATCGTAGATCCAGAAGCGTAGGGGAGTTGAGAGGTTCAATGCCGGAGAAGCTCCTATCTCGGCGCCGAAGTGATGAAATCAGATACTGGAGGGAGAGCTATGATCCAGGACCGTTGTCTCCGATGTCATCAAACAAACCGGAGACAGAAGAAGTAGTTTTGACTAAGGAACCCGAACCAACGCCTGAAGGGGGGCACGAGAAACCGACCCAGCCTTTCAATTTTGGTGTAATGGGAGAAATGGCTGGCATGAAAATTACTCAAGCAGCAAGCCTTGAAAGCCGGGTTTTGAGGCTAGAGAAAAGAATGCACGAGATGGAAAGAACTGTGTCCCAAGTTCTTGCTCGCTCATCAATAGTCCTACAACCCCCGCCTCCTAGAAATTCACAAAGAGGACGAAGCGATTCAGCAAATCGACCCAAGACAGAAGACTCTGATATGTCGTTACCGACCCATCAAGTGTACAGGGAGAGAACAGTACAGCAAGGGAATTCTTCCCATCCTGGGAGCCAATTCCGGTCATCGTCCTACGGGAGCACGCGCCCTTCTACGACATCAACTAATAATTCACACCTCGCATTTGAGAATCGTTCCCATACAATCGGTGAGCAGACGGAACGTATATCACAACAAACGGCACGGCCACTTTCTACCTCGACCACCATCCGTGGCATTCCTTCCAGCTCCCCAACACATCCTAAAGATGGAGCTCTGACAGGTGAACACTACACAGCCCTTGCCAACATGATTATATCCGAGCAAGCTGCACGTCAAGATCTTGAAGCGATAGTCCAGACTCTCCAGCAACAACTACATACTGTCCTTATACGCTCCTCAAAGCAAATTTCTTATCCTACCCCGAATTCAGGCGGCGTCGGGGAATTCTCTAGCTTTGAACACGATGAAAGTGAGGATGACGACGGGCAATTTGAGCAGGAGGATTTCCGAACGCCTAATGAAGAAGTTTCACAGTTTGGAGATGAGATATTCGGCGACTCGAAACCCGCGCCAGACCTTGCCAGAGGGCCGCGCACTTTGAGTCTTAGCCAGCTGACTTTGGGGAGGGGACAACCCAGCGTGAATTTTTAACAACGCATGCAAGCGAACCTTTTTTTTGTAGTAATAAAGCAACGATGATACCCGAGTGATGAGCTGGGAAGGTGCATTGTAATTGTATGTTTGGAGTTTGGTGCTTTTAGCGGACGGGCGAATGTATGATATAAGTGAGCATGGATAGTTTATGCAGGACGAAGAACGGGGTTGATCCCCAAGAATAATGAATGGAAGAATATATCACACATAACGGGCAAGTGCTGGCTATATCACGTCGGTTCTGGGCTTTATTTATAATCCAGTGATCGCATTATTTGAAATTGCCTTGTTCGTAGTATGCTTTCATTATAGTACGTGTGGTTATGTAGAAATTTTGTTCTTTGCCTGGCAATTTTTTTTGGTATATTTGTGATCCGCTTGTTAGATTGCTTGTATCCTACAGTAGGTAGTACCGACAAAGTTATTCAAGGAACGCAGAAAGGTAAGTATAGATCACACTGCCTAGGTAGCTATTTGGCACTTCAAGATCTTGGTCATTTTCAAGGAATTTCTTCCCGGCTTAACTTAATTAGATCTCACACTGAGCCACTAATAAAGCTGCTATCATGACATGAACAAATCTCGCGGATCTTGTGGCTGATCAAATTTAATACATCTCTGAATTCCCTTGTTATCCATAGGCTTGAGAAGGATGGGTTAAACTTCAGGACTGGCCTTAAACTCACCATTCTCAGTTGTTTGGGGACAATAAGAAGATATGTATCAAGACTCTGGTATAAACGAAGCTTTAACAGACAGTTTGACATTGCAAGTAGAGGGGGTATAGCAGATACCAAGACTGGTAGACAGTCAGGAAGCAAATATTCCACTATGATTATCTCTCTCCCCCGAACTTGAGAGAAACGGTGAGGTGAGGCTGAGAGAGCATTCCCAAATCCTGAGTCCATGGAGGATTTAGTCAATTTTCCTTGGACCTCAAGTTTAGTTCTATATGTTTACGTAATAATGTATGAGATATATGAGGGTACGCTCGATCAACTCGATTCACTTCTGTCTCATCTCCAGCCCTTCCATAAGTAGTGTCCTAACAAAGTTGGTAGGTAGTCTACACAAAAAATCTATCTCTAACCCTGCTGGTGAGGGTGCCTTAACTGTTTACTAGTGAGAGATGCTTCATCTAACTATATAGACTTGGTAGAAGCAAGGACTGACTCCATTATCCAGAAGCATCTCAAAAACCGTGGTGGTATCTTCGTAAACACTGTCTCTGTTGCCCTCTTTGTTGGCGCCATTATCCTGAACAACGAGACACCTTCGAGGTACGAGAAGCTCCTCGGACGGCTATAGCTCCAACTAGGTGAGCCAGACTGCTGGACAGCATCGCAGAGCATTCCGAGTTTAGAGTAAAATCTTTAGATCTTCAGCTTACTCTCTAATAAAAATATAGGCATGCTCCAAAAACCGAAGAGCATACCTTTCAATATACGAAAGGTTCTGCAAGCATATTGTCCATTTAAATAATGTGTCAAGGGTAGCTGGAAGTCTAAGATGCAAATTATCATGACTAGGGACCGAGATAGTTTTATATAGCAACCATAGATAATATGTTTCTATGACCACGTATACGGACCAGCTTGAATAGAGTCCTTGCCATTGTATAAACACGAATGATATTATAAATTGCTCCACGCGCCTAATATTTACAAAGAGGCTAAATCCACCATAGTTTGTGATATATTTGTTAGAATGTGCTGTCTTACCCCCATTACTATTAGGAAGCAGAACTTTTCCATATTTTGCTCCCTCCGCGAACCTTATCAAATGCTATATTTACACCAGATGAGAACAAACCCCTGTACCCACTTTGTTCAAGGTCGATTACAATATGAATAGATTATCAAATTCGAATATATTTGTTCCTGTTCCAAGGAATAAGCAATCCTGGGCAGTCCATGAATTCGCTGGTGGAGGATCTCCCAAGTAACGCAGCGATAGTCCGTTTCTGTACTTCATTCTCTCTGATCTCTTTTCCGTGTGATAAGCTAGAAGCTCTCCAACTTGGATTGAGAATATTTAGTTGGTTTTAATTATACCGATTCTTTCAGGTCAGGTATGTAGGCTGCTTTGAGAGTAACGGCTAAGATTCCTTTGTCACCTGGAGGAGAAGCCACGGGCGAGTTTACAGACAGAAGTACCACTAAAATAGTAACAAAACCGACAGAATAATCGAGACAGTGCCTATGTAGGACTAATTTACTGTTCTTGTATTCTATATAGTTCACACATGGTTGAAAAAAGAATCTAACCCTTGATTGTTGGCTTCAACTGATCATCCCAAGCTTGCCATAGAGTTCTTGTAAACTACCAATAGGTGACTTCCATATGCAATAAAATAAAGCAAGTTTGAACAGTGCAAAACTTTGTCAAGTTTAAAAGCTGCTTGCTAAACATAGAATCAATGAATGTGCAAGCCCAGTGCCTATAGCGTTGACCCATAATGGTCGTTACATGCTGTACTACTTTATCGGAGGACTGCAAACAACTTATGGGTTGATATTAGCAGCTTATTCAATCATTCCTCTGCTCTTCTGATAACAACTGTCACATGGAACCTAGAACTTTCCAGTATTAAAAGTACTAGAGCTCTAAATTTATAAGAACATCCGAGGCACTTCTATGCGGAGCTAAGATGCGGAAAAGAAAGAACCTTCACTTTTTTAAAGTTTACGATTGATATGCGGAAGCGAGAGATGGCCATGCTGTAAATTTTATGTTATATATTGGAATATATCAATGGATTATTGGCACAGGCTCTCTCAAAGAATCTTGACAATCTTTCAATCCCTCCAAAAATGTCTTTTCCGAGATACCAATTCCCGGGTAGCAGAAATTATTCTCTGGCAAGGAAATCTCGGCAGACGCTTCTAGGTATATTCCCGCCGTTAGGTTTACCAAAGACTTTAATACAATGGTATTTGAAAAGTCAGCCTGTAACCTTCGCGGCACTATCCGAGTCTCGCATCTCTTTGGTACCAGTCCACAACTATAACATGATATCAAAGAGAGGAAGTTTTTTCATCTGGATAGGAGCATTGTTGAAATTTGGAGGTCTAGAAGCTATTCAGTAATTTGGAAAAGTCCACAATGCATTGTTTGTTATCTTCATGGACATGGAATATCTGATATGTGAAGGTACAGCCAGCTACTCACTGGTAAGCTGGACTCGAAATCATTCCATGAAATCCGGAGATATAATTTTACTAAGTACGTCAAGCATGAATGAATGCAACACCGCTCACTGCCGGTAGACTGGAGCTTCCGCAGCTCCCATACAAATGCTCCGAATATCAAACAGGGCCCTTATAATAGTTACCAAACTTTTGATTATTACACAAGTCCCACTCTTCATATCCTCACCGTCGTGGCTTCAAATTGCAGCTCCACTAGCGTAACCGGAGTTGAGGTAAAAATAAAAACTTGAAGTTTCAACTTTTGATCATCGAAAGACATCCCCCGATGGGACTATACCTCAGGATTGATAGAAACATGCATTCCAACTATGCATGAATACCAACAACCCACTCGCATGAAATCACGTTACTTACTAGGTATGACGATGTAAAATTCGCCTTTTTCAAACGCCAATTGCAAATCCCACCTATCCAAAACATGTGACAGGATCCGGATCATCGAAATTGAAACATCAAATCCGCCCTCCCCCACCATTCAGATGTGTTAAACTTGACACACAATAACTCAGGGCCAAAACTAGGAGAGGGCGGAAAGAGCTCCCCGCTGCCGAGGAGCAAGCGTCGTGGGCCTGTAGGCCATTAGCGATTCATTGCTTCGGTTGAATTTTAATTTTTTGCCTTCTTCGTTCGTGGGATGTGAAACCTTCCAGAAGAATCTTGCCCCAGGTCTATCCGGCGAGACAGGCCCGGAAATGAGTTTATTGGGCAAATTTGGCCGCGTGGAGATGCAATATGAGGGCAGATTTGGCGGGGCTTCTAAGTCGATGTAACGCTAAAACTGATGTACGGAAATTTAAAGAGGCTATTTCTGCTCGAACGAACCACACTTCGCTCCCGACTAGAGTTGATTGCAGGCTTGGAATTGCGGATTTTTCATTATTGGGACACTCCACCGTACAGTCTACGGTAGCTGGAATGTATCTTCCGGTAGATCGTAATCACCCTGGGGACTCTGTACAGCAAGTATGTAGACCTTTCTGAGAGTATCCCGTGGTGGATGTTTACCAGACTAGATTCCTTTAGTTGCTACAGACTACTTTGTTAGTTTTTGATCTGGTTATGAACGATAGTCATCCGTAGGTCAGTTTTGTCTGGCCTTCGATTTCTGAAACTCATAAGTGTTCTATTAGGTGGGTACACTGGACTGCCTTTCACAGATCTGCTCATACCGATAACCTGGAGTTAGAACGGCTACGGACGTACAAGGGATTGAGTGCTTCGTATTCATAATACATCCTAGGACCTTGTTAGTCGATTAAAGAACTAGTAGAATAGACGTGGGCCGAAATCCGGGGAAGATTATTTCTGTACTTATTGGATGCAGAGTCCATCTGGGTTTAGTGACAATGATGCTCGGTGATTTCAGACAAGTCTTGAATCATGAGTTTGCTCGAGAACATGTGTTGAGTACGGAGAGTCAAGAATAGATACCACATGGCCAATAAAAGCTAGGTAGTCAAGCCACCAAACCAACAACTAAATCATGGAAGTGAAGCCTTCCGTCAGATAACGCCTTAGCAGAAAACGGCTCGCCAGTCTTATACAACAAAAGTTTAGACACTTTTTCTTTCTCGAAGTTTCATCTCTACAGCATCGATAGCTCGAAAGCTACTGTACAACCTACTACCGTACTAAGAAATCCACAGGTGCATGGGATTAATGGAAGACTTTCCGTATCCCGCTGTCTCGGGACAGTAATTGGCTAGATCTCTCCGCCCGCACCCCAAATGATAAAGTAGTAGCGCTTGGTAAAAAGCTATTGGTGCCTCACGGGATGAACGGAGTCGGACTCAAGTCCTCTCAGGCCATCCCATGTCATCTGATCATCTCTGCTCGAGCGTAAACAACCGTGAACCTTTCTTTTGTGGAGTTGCTGGTGGCTCCAAAAAAATCAGTAGATGCTTTCATGCTGATATCTGTATCTTTCCACGTTTTCTTACTTCGGTACCTGCATTGTACCTTGCATGGACGTGTAACGTAAGGGCATACTCTTACAGGACAGTACCGGCCATACTTATCACATACTAGAAAACCGACCGATTGGTGAGGAGTATTTCGCCTGCGTGGGTCGATCAGACCAAGAGGTGGCAGGTTTCTCCACAGTCCATACCACTGTATTTCACCCATAACCACCCTCATGGCTCGACAAAGAGAACAGTCGACGCTGACGACCGGCTCTTCGCTCCCAAACTCCCAAAGACGTTGATGCAACACTGATCCTTGCAAGTGTGCTGTTCAATGTCACTACTGGTTAGCCCACCACGCCAATTTTGGAAGCTCGCCGAGATAATCGACGAACCATCGACAGCAAAGTTAACTGGCGGTAGGACCGACCGTAGCAATACAGAGGAATAAATTTGCCGGCGTCTGCATAGGAAGACACAAGTATGCAATCATAAGGAGGCGTCGATAAAGCGGCGTGGTGCAATCAATGGACCCGCGCGTTTCACCTTGCAATCCACTTTGAGGTTGCATAATTAGTGCATCCTCGTGCTTGCATTGGCTCAGGTACAGTAATATGGAAAATATGCATGTGCTTCCATTTTTGTGCAACTAAAGATAGGTGGATGGTAGTGTGCGCGCGCTACGTAAGCATGTGTCCTCAAAAACCACACAACCCTCTAAATCGAGATGGTAAGAACAAGTGATGAAAGTTATCGAATTGACAGGCCCGTAGCCAAGGGCGAAACGCCTTGATGTCTCTAATTAGTGATAAACGGCAGATATTTGTGGTGGCTGTAGTCAGAATGAAATTTGATTATGTTCTTTGAACGAAGCTACCGTCCCGAGCCGTCCTGGTGGTCCTGGTGTTGGTCTATGATCTTCAAGATCCCTAGAGTCCTTATCCTTCTAATCGCTATCGATAAGTGGTGTGCGTGTCATGTCAGCTTTTGCGGCGTGGCTATCTGTCACTTGGTCTCGGCACTTAACTCTTCGTGATAGTGACAAGTATGGATATGTATAGATGCTATTCTATTCTGTTCGCTAAGCTTCGCGAGGTCTGACTAAATGTCGGAAAAGCTATTTCAAAGTTGAGCCTGAGGTGGTCTCAAAAAGACCTGAAAGTTTGTTCCCAACTCAGCAGACTGAAGTAAAAGTTTCGGAAGGTTTCCCGTTCCCGGTGTGATAGAGTCATTGTGTTTTCAGTGGTGAAACTACCTTTTGGCTTGGAGGTTTGCTAACTGGTGGTATATTCTGAGCTTTGATATATCGGAAGGCGGACGAAATCTATGACGGGATTACGAATAGCGAATGGTTGTTCCTAAGTTCCTGCATGAGACTTGCGGTTGGAATTAGATATCAAATGATTTGTTCGGATGAGCCACCAAATCATCACCTATCACTTACTAGAGATATTCAATTTTTTGAACATATTACAAGCTTTCTGCAGGCTGGATAGCTCAATGAAGTTTCATGTTTCTAGACCCATATCCATTCTACCATATGACAACTTAATATCACACGTAAATATCCAAACAACCTTTAGGACCAAAACATATTCGCTTCAGCAGTTTGATTATATATCATGACATCTGAAACAATACCGTCTGATTACGCTTCACTAAGATCAGAATTCTAAGATCTTTGCTGAGAATACGAAGGATTATTGACGCCGCTTCTGGCTACCACAGTATTGACGGATTTTGGGGGTGTGGTTCGTAATATGACTGGTGCAGCATGTGTTCCCGTCTCGCTGTGTGCCTGTCCAGTAGTGAAGCGTAGGAATTCAGATCGGAAAAGCCGTAATATACGCGGTTTGGAGGCGAGGGTTTCTGGATGAATGCAAGTTGGTGGATGTTTTTAGCAGGTTGGTTGGAGAATATGTTTGATTGATTCGTCCCCAAGACGATTCACATGCTCATGCAGCTGTAAAAAAAAATACACAAATACCATATGCAAGTCGGTCAATATTTTTGGAGGTAGCTGCCTGTCTGGCGACGAGAATTCACCTCCCGAAATAACGAAGCAGTATGGCGTGGGTTGACATCGGATGAGGTGAGCATATGGAGCGACTTCACTGTTCTGTAGATCCTCACTCTGTCATGCTCACGATGAAGATAAAAAGTTAAAAACATAAATCTATGACAACCAAGGTGCATGAACTGTGCCGCCGCTCGCAATCTCCCCGCTCCCCATCCCAACAGCGCAGTCGAGCCCGTAGGGATGTTCCTGGAGTTGCGGTGATCCTCCCCTCCTTCACTCCAAGCCAGCACAGACTGACGGGCATGACAACATCATAGCATAATAAGCCATGAGCCATATAGGTAGGAAGAGGGAGGAGGCCCATGACGGGAGCATCCCAAACACATCGGCGATGCGAGCTCCTGCTTGAAGCCCTTTTGCTCTTGACTTGTTCCCGTTCCACTTGTCCTTGTCGCAGTACTGCACTGACTGTATTTCGCAAGGTGAGCAAAACGGGGTGCATGTTTCCCTTGAAGTCTCGGTCGGTCGGGCTTATGCATGCATTATTATTGGCACAAAAGCGTAAAGTCGTAGTCGTGTTTCTCGTGCACCTTGGGTGTGCACAGCACAAAGTCTAGCGGCTTGCTGCTTTGTCGAAGGGATCTGATTTGTAGAGTGGGAGAAACACCTTGGTGGTAGCCTACTGCTCACAGCAGCGGCTTGCCACCACCACGGACACTACTACGACACCACACCATCACCATCACCACCACAACCCCACGCCATCCAGTAGCAGCCCAGGGCCAGTCCGTCGTAGTCCATTCCACCACACACATAACACCAGCGCTCCGGCGGCGGACCCGTATTATGCTCTCGTACGGCAGTAAGTGTTATTATTGACAGAAACCAGCAGGGTTATTGACCCACGGGCCACGGAACCCATGCCAAACCAAAAGCGCTGGAATTAGAAAATCCCGTACAGTACATGTACGGTGTAGAGTACAGTAGTAGTAGTGTACAGTAGTAAGGTCAGGACGAGGACGAAGACGAGGACGAAAATGTACCCCCTACCCTCCCTCTCGCCGCCGCCCCTCTGCCCTGGCACCTCTTTCTCCTAGCCCATACAACGTACAGTAGAGGATATCTTTTTCTTCCTTTTCCATCCGAAAAGTATAGCCGACGCAGACTGTACTTTGCTTGACTCTTGGTGCTTTGCCGGCCGGGGTTCTCCCCCACCTGGGGCAGTAGGCTGGCTTGTCTGGAACAGACTTCCAGGAGTCCGCCGTCTGGTTCAAGCAAGTACTTACTGCAGTGAGTTAGTGAGCTAGTGTACTTAGAAGTCAGTCAATGAATCGACCTAGTCCCTCCGCCGTCAGTAGAGTCGACGAGGGTAATGGATGGTATGTGGGCTGGATGGATGGTTGGATAGTTGGATGGTTGGAGAGGGTGGATGGATGAATGGTACCAAGACAGGACAAGGGCAGGTCATGGGCCTTACTGTACTTAGTTGTAAATCGCCGTCCCAACAACAGGGTGCTGAATGGCCTCAGCAAAGGCTAAACGACCGCTCCCTCCACTCCCACGCCATCCCATGCTTCTATGCGTCCTGTTCCTGGCCACCCGTTTCTATGCTTGCGAGGGTTCGCCTGGGGCTAAACTGCTTTCGTTGCGCACTGCCTATCTTTGCCATCCAGCAATCGTTGATCCTCTGTGCTCTTCTACTTTATTCGCAGGTCCCCGTCACCACCACGTTCATTGCTCGATTCTTAGGTTTCCTTGCTAACCACCACTACTTCCTTCTTCTTATACCGATCTTCGGTTCTTCTTTTTGTCCCTCCACTTTTTGGATTATCATTCGGATCTGTGCTTTATATCATTCATATAGCCTCTTCGTTTGCTTCCGTACCTTCCTTTGGAATTCTCTACTAGCCGTCGTTCTGTAATCCTGCGCAGTCGTCCATAATACCATACCAACTCACGATCCGCTGGTCTTGATCTCATCAGACACGCCTATGTACAATCAGCAATATATGTATTAGACAGTCTTTGGCCTCCCAAGCTGTCGTTCAGTCACTCCTTCTACCAATTTCATACTCTGCGAGCATCACACTTTCCGGCCCATCGGTCCAATACAACGAAACAACCCCAACTTTAACTAATTCAAAACCAATACGAACTGTCGATATTCGAACTCGAAAACATAGCCTGGTATGTGCGGGTGACGTTGTGCGGTGCTGCTGGCTGTGACGGGTTCCAAGCAGCAGGAGTTGAAGAATATTACTGACGCAAACTCATAGAAATGGATTCTCAATACCACCAAGCGCAGGGACAATCACCTTTTTTCTACTACAATCCCGACCCAAAACCTGACAACCGACAACATGGCCACTTCTCCCAGCAGCCAAACACTATACAAATGCCGCTGTATTCTGTTCACCAACAACAATATGTGCAGCCTCTCCCCTCC
>Ga0247734_1000451_pt1 | contig 35897 bp, 41 predicted proteins | sample UWRJL103311B2_FD_180933 | JGI IMG/M metagenome (GOLD analysis project Ga0247734, IMG submission 180933) | Plant litter microbial communities from Arlington Agricultural Research Station in Wisconsin, United States - UWRJ-L103-311B-2 | ecosystem: Environmental > Terrestrial > Plant litter >...
TACTCACCGTATGTTGCAATATGAGGTGTGAGGTGGCAGGTACACAACGCCACGGGCAAGCAAACACATACCAGCCTTCTTGATATGGTGTGCTTAGCTCCAGCGTAAGAGGCTGGTGTCAGTCCATCACTGCATAACGAAAGCATTACCAAACTAACTGAGACCACATGTCCATAGTCTGGCGATTTTCAGCTGGCTCGTCAGCGACTTGCATCTGGATTTCTTTGAGATGTAGTTGTGCCACCCTACCCGCCATCCAGAGCTAAGGCTCCTTAGATATGTAAGTCTTAACTAGGAAGTCTCATGTGAGAAACGAACTTGTGTTCTAAGAATGAAGCATAAGCATAAACTTCAAATTTAACAGCCTCATATTTTGACTTTAACTTTCAACAACATCAAGGCTCGATGTTTTTCTCATTGCCAAAGTCGAGAGCACATGCCAGGGCTCAACCTCCATCACGCTTAAATCATCGAGGAAATCACAGACGGCGACTACAGAAGCCAAGACCAAATCAGCAGTCGATACGTAGCATATACTCCTGTAAAGATGCTACAGATCTTGTTAAGCTTCAAACTTGTCTCGATCTAGTGTCTAGCTTAATTGAGAAAGATAATGACGTTAAGGTACAGCCTCTACGTCCTATGCAGTCACGAGGAGACAAAAATCATTTGAAAGAGTCGGTCGGGTATGAGTCTGATGACTTTATGAGCCTTTATACTCCGGCTGCAGTAGAAGAAATGGATATGAAGCGGAGGAGATATCTCAAGACCCCCGTCTTTGCTATAGGGCAGTTGGAGAGGAAGAGTCCACATTATCCTGTCAAAGCCAACGCAGAAAGCTTAGCTAAAGTTTACCAAAACTTGTTGCCATCACCACCCATCACGCCGCCTCCTAATTTTCCGAGGATGAATTCGAAGACAGAGAGGATTAGGAGGATGAAAAGTCAACACGGCTTGCGTGACCATATCAGTAGTCAATTGCGAACATCAGCTTGGACCGAGACTGAAACCCTCTGCAGTCAGGATTTTGAGCCAGTCCAGGATAATAGGCTCTCGGATTTGACATGCTCAGAGCAGAATATAGGTCTCCAACTTTGTTTGGATCTTCTAACGCGCGAGTTAGTTGGAGCCTTCTTTCACCAACACCCTCAAGAGCACCAAGATCGGGCTTCCAAATTGCAAATACAGCTAATGATCGAAGTTTACGAGGATATTCTGCAGAAGATGAAACGGGATCCAGAGACTTTGCATGTCACGGGATTACCAAGAGCCGATTTGATGGCCACCGAGAAAATTTTACATCATTGGTTGGAAGTTCTATATTACTTGTTTGATCTAGCTGATGGGTTGGATCTAACGAGTATATAAGCTCTTAATAGTGAGTTTCACTCTAGCTAGTGTTTCAGAAATTTCTTCAGCTTACACTACTTAGTTTCCTCCCATAATTCTTGGGCTTATCTATTCGACGGCTGGCTAGTAAAGGGTTGGTTTCATTGTCCGCCAGGGATATAGCATACTTCAATATTATAGTGAATTCCAGATTTCAGTTGGATTAATGATGCAGTTGTCTTATTCTCACAACGGTTAGCTAACTTAGTTCGCTAATTTCCGATGTTACTTATGGAGCTTAGAAGGAATTTTAAGGGGATTTGTGATGATAACACTTGCCTGCTATCCTATACACTATTATTAAAGTATATTTAACACTTCTATTTATTTGAGATAATATAATACTGGAACTTTATATATATTGATAAATTGTCATCTCACTAACAACGTGCGTGTTTCAACTAATATCAACATGCTATCAAATGGCACTTTATTAAATGATATTGCAATCATTTGCCAGCGCAAAGTGAAAGTTTAATTACGACATCTTCCACTACCTAGCTAAAATAGTGTATTATAATCCCTAAGTGAGAGCTAGCTTGTCCTTGTCGGTCACTTGATCTGAACTAAGGAGGAGAAAGCGGCCATTATACGTTTCCTGTTTAAGGAACAGTGAGCCGTAGGGGAGCTAAATATCTTAGATATTTTTCTCATTATGTAGAGTAAGTATTTGGTAATAGCTCTATAAAATGATTAAACCCTTTTACGCATTCATAAAGTTGTTAATTGAATCTTTTTATCCGGTGAAGGCTCTTATGAGAACACAAAGCTCCCTATCTATATTAAATCTGGATTTTGTGAAACTATACTTCATTTCGTTAAGAAAGACCTTATTATAGATTGATGCTCCGTGACGTTGAGCCTTATGACTTTGCATATCCTGCAATGGTACTTCAAGATTAGGAGAAACAGCCTTTTTACAAGTGAAACTGGTATACTTCATTCAATTAAACTAACTAGTTAAAGCGACTAAAGCCTAAAGTTGCCATATCCCTCTTTCCACTCCAACTTTGATAAAATTCGAGAAATAAGAAAGTCGTCACAATCGTCATGTTTTATATAAACTAGCCTCAATGCTAAAGCCTTTCGTGTTTGGTGACTCAAGCATGACACGAAACACTTCTGATAGTCTGAGGTGGTCCGACAGCCCAAGTGTTGGGCTTAATTAGCACCAATGCAGCCTGGTAGTCGACGTAGTCAAAGTGACAATTAGTTGGCAATGCGGCATAGGTGGACACCAGAGTTGAAATAGAAAGGGCGTTATCTTCTTCTTGTTAGTTGAAATACCAGGAAGCAATATCCTGAGATCAGGTAACCCGACTTACTGGTATAAACGGTGGCACCGTTTAAAGGGACAGAAAGTGTATATTTGGCACCCTTATCTGGATCCGCACCATCAAATTCAATGGTGATAGAAGTTGGGTCGGGATGAGGTGGAGAATAGCTGCAAGCGATTGATTCGACTGTCTGCGGTGGGCCAATAGCCCAGGTGTGGGCTGGTCCCTCTACCAGAGTAGGAGTGTAGTCAACTGTCTTGAGGGTGCATTGAGTTGCGACATTGATAGTATCAGAGGATATAGTGGAGATGGAAAGACGGTTATCTTGAAGTTGTTAGAAAATAGAATAAGAAGTACAAGGGAGACAAACTTGTAGCGACTGGTTTGCCATCAAGGGGAACAGTCAGAGAGTATTGGGCTCCGGCAGCACCATGAAAGACGATAAGTCCAGATGGTGGAATTACGCACCCAGCGACTCCACTGCGGCATTGTAGTGGAGTTGGTGCTGCCTTAACGAAAGCTAGGTAGGTAAATAGATAGAAGATGTTAGAGAATTGCATTTTGGAAAGTTTGTTGATATGTCGAGGTGATAAATTGTAGAGGAATTGTGTTTTGATTTGAATATGATGTCTTGACAGAAAATCTCCCAGCACCTATATATATATAGACGTTCGAAAACAAGCCTCACGATATGTCTATGAATCTGATTTTGAGCTACAGTATCTGGTGCTTTGATGGCACAACTCCCTCGTGTTCCTCACCTTCGATTAGCTTTTACTTCAGCTGAATTGCCAACTCAGCATCACAACACTTGACGCCTCACAAGGCAGCTGATAGCTGGATGAAAGGCAATCGTTTATGTAATATCTAAACCTGCTATGAAGACAGTACTGCCGAATGAACGACTTGAACCTGTTTTGTGAGGTAATGACTTAGAATATCGGTGAAGAGCGATGGCAAAATATCGTGCTCAGTCTGCTCACCAGTCGGATGCTACTAAGACATGCATTCTAAAGGTCCGAATTAGACTAGAATCCAGGAAACTGGTGTTGTACTTGGAGGCTCCAAATTTAAGCTTATATCATAATCCTTGAGGTATAATGAACGGGGTCAGTTCAGGTGCCAAGATAACTGCAAGTAGATCATACGTTGTACCACGCTCACCCCTCGCATCTCATAACATCAACCCGCTAAACATTAGATTACGTGATCATCAGGCTACAGAAACAACTATTCACTTGGTACCCAATTAAATGTTCGGAGAATTTAGCATGGAAGTATGTCAGCGACAAGTATCAGTGCTTTGTCAGATTGCATGCAGATACATCTACAGCTGAAACATCGCTATTTCCAAGATTTCAAGATCAAAATCTGCAGCCTTGCAGCCGCAACTCTTCTTATGAATAATAATGTGGTCTGACGAGCCAACGCTGTATGCTTTCAGATTACTGATAGGATCTATCAGCTGTTAGTTGTGAGCATCTGATCTTAAATTTTTGCAAACATACAACAAAAATTTGAAATCTTTCACCGACTCGTGCCATAATGCTGCACAGCAAGGAAACCACCACATCAGAGACAAAATTCATGCACGGAACCGAAATAGTGAACCCTATAGAGGTGAATTTTGAAGGAGCAGCGCGAGTCCTCACACCACCAAATGTATAAAAACTAAGGCTTGTAATCTTCTGGACTAGACCTTTGTATTTTCAAAATAATATCCTGATATCAAGATACTGTTAACCATATTTCTCTCTCAAGGCCCGATACTATCTTACATTATCTTTATAATCAAATTATCAGAAAGGCTCATCAAAACCAAGAAACTTTGCAACACTTAGCGTCATGAAGGCTACCCAACTACATATGCTTGCCTTTCTCACCTTCCTGGTGCCTGCAATGGCTATACCTCTGGAGGGCATCCAGGAAATTAGCAACACAACACTCGTCACTCGTTTTGATGGCTCTTGTGTTCCAGGCACTCCTAATGCTTGCCCTGCTGGAACCTGCTGTTCCAAATGGGGCTGGTGTGGCACTGGGCCAGAATATTGCACTCCAAAGCCAGGTGATTGCGCCAACTTTGGAGGTCCTTGCCCTACTGGAACATGTTGCTCGAAATGGGGGTGGTGTGGTTCCGGGCCAGACTACTGCCCTCCAAAGCCAGGCGACTGCGCCAATTTTGGGGCTCCCTGCCCAGCTGGTACATGCTGCTCGAAGTGGGGATGGTGTGGTAACACACCTGCGCATTGTGCGTAGTGCGTTGTTTAGAAAGAAAGAAGGGGATGTTTGATAAGGAGCAATTCTATGATTTTTCGGAAGCACCGTAATTTGGGTGGCGGTGGGAATTGAAGTCAAAGTTGGATGTCTTGTCTGCTTTTGAGAAGTTGAATGAGCTCTATCATATGCTTGATAGTTGAAGAGAAGAATCGCGTTCTGCTTGCAGCTGCCCAATGCTGAATCTTACTATCAGTTGGAGACTGGATCTGCTTTGATGTGTTTGCAGGGGAGTTTAAATAAAAAATAATTAGCAAAACTGCATTGGATTGATAGTCAGCTTTTTTAGTGGGCAAGGAGAGAAAGTCACGAAGCACAAAGTTTAAATTCTTAGATACTTTTAGTTCTAAATGAAAGATTACTCCTAGAGCTTTTACATTTCTTCCGAAGCTGTTTTACAAATCTACTTTGATTTGGTGACTGCACACTTTATGTTTATATAAAAACTCAACATCGTATATGTCCAAACTTATCTACCGTTTCTAGTAATATTCCATATCCAGGTTCCCACTTTCTTTTTGTAGCTTTTATTATTTTCTAAAGTGTTTAGCGTATAGATCCCTATCAAAGGACAATTCTGCCAAGGACCCCATTGTAATTGATAATGATGATTTCCTTTTGTAACTGGTCGGTGACCAGTTAGGAACTGGTTTCATTTTTGCAACACTTTAGATTACTTCGTGCAATTCGTGAATAATCACACGGATAGGGGAGGTTCCTCAAAATATAGAAAGCGTTCTGTATACGGTGTAGTCTGAGGAAGAGAAGAGGTGTTGCCTCTTCTCAGAAAGCTATCTGCTATATACTGTAATGCTAGAAATATTGGGCCAAAGGTGCCTTAGGCCACAACACCCAGTTTATATAATGACTCGGCAAATTCTCATTTTGACCGCTTCTCTTATCTTTTATTTCACCTTCACATATTATCTACTTCATCCTCACGTATTATCCATATAAGAACATGTCTTTCACGTGTCGTCAACAAGTCCATTTGCCACATATCTGGCCTACTTTGCCACTAAGTAATGATCATATGATTTATTCGTGTGAGCAATATTGCCAGTGGTGCCCTGGAGCAATTTCAAATTTAAAGTAAGCATTTACTAGTTATAAATTAAATTTCTACTAGTCAATAATATGTCAGAGAGTAATAACTAATTGAAATAGACGTTGGAAATTTGCAACTGCCCTTCGTAAACATGCAAAGTGTCATATTACAAAAGATTCTGCTTTTACAATTCAAGGTGCTGGGAAAGGTGGTCGCAAAGCAATTGTAGTACAAAATATGTTGGTTGATAAACAGTATGTAACTGCATCTTTATTTTTCTATGATATTAATCAATATAGGGCACTTCAAGCACAACGTTTACAAGAGGCAGCTTCAGCAATGCCAATTAGAAATCAACCTGTTCTTGTAGATATCTCATCTGAGAATATTTCTACACCTTTAGTTACTGAATCAAACACATCTACAGCTGGTCATGAATCAGGAAAAGAAAATTCTCCTATTTCTGCTGTGGTCCAGACACCTTCCTCGCCTAACCAGTCTGCAACCAGTCCAGAACTGGTTGCGATCAATTGAAGCGACTTCAACAGTATCAGCAACAATAGCAAGAATTCCGAATTCCTGAAGCCAAATTAAATCTACACTTTCTGCACTTCCATGAATTGATCTAGGTATTGAAGCAGGAGCCGAAACTTAAAGGCCCGAGGTGTCTTCTGTGTTTTGTGATGTAAATAATTACGAAAGCATTTGCTTTTATATCGATGATATGTGGCGAAGGTGTTGGATTTGCATGGAAAATGTAGGAGAGGGACGTTTAAGTCAAAACAGGATTCAAGTAATTAGTGCATGGCAGCAAGGAAGGCTTGCTTGAGGTTTGGGATGTCTTACATAGTCATGGTGCGAGATACTGATATTCCGTTATGGATTGCTGCGGGCATGGAAAATTGTGTTAGGGCATCACTATTTAATCAAAGAATGCCATAGGGAGAACACTGAGCCAGCCCTTCACGGACGCGAGTAATTTCTGATTAACCCATAGTGCAATAGCTAAAGCTCTCCTTCCAGCGGAAGACAACAGGATAGCAATAAGTAGATTTTGGTTGTGTACAAAATTACCAATCTTCATTCAAACTTCGATGTGCCTTCTAGAGACTGGAATATTCGGGAGTCCCTCTACATTCAGAAGAAACTCTTGTCGCTTCTACAATCATTATTACGGGCTGGCATTGGGCGACATCGCTAATATGAGCAAATTGCAATGGCGTGTGATGTCACTCTCGATCGGGTAACCCCACAGTATAAAGGGTTCATAGAGCTTGTTTATTTTTCTGGGGCAATATATTGGCATACAACCAGCATAAGAAAACACCACATGTGGCAGGTCGTCTTCCCAGACAATTTGTAAATATCGAGTTCGAAGCCGAATATTTGAATCGTAGTTTGAAGGTCAACGTAATTGTGCTAGGAAGATAGAAAGTAATACCTTTAGGAGTGATATAAGCGAGGCAGTCTGAGAATTATACTTAATATTTTCATAGTATCCTATTATTCTCACACAAACCTGAAGCCTGACTCATAGCAGTTTAATATCACCAGCGAATACTATCAGTCAAAGACACATCTCTAAAAAGAGATAAATAATCACGTGCATCTCGCCGAGATGTCGGCGAAGGGCAGGGGTGGGCGGCGAACTCGCCGCCTTAACCCCCTGATCTGAGGCACTGGGCTGGTGATTCAGACAAGACCCACGGAAGTTTCTCGAGAGACACTCAATTATAAGTCAATTTCCAATCTATCTGCCGCTGATAAATCAAGCCCGTATGAGGTCCAAAGATGCGAATGATAACTATATAAGGGGGAGTCGGTGGTCCATTAACTGAACAGAATCAACTCCAAACAGTTTCAAAATCAAATCAGTCACGATTAAATCATACTTTGCAATAAAAAACAACTTGTTTACTTAATACATAATTACAACACGTCGTACATTATGTTGTCGTACCCAAGAGTTTTCGTAACTGGTGTGTCCGGCTACGTCGGAGGCCACATGATGGGAAGACTTCTGGAAAAGCACCCAGAATGGCACGTTGCGGTTCTCGTCCGAGATGAAAAGCAGAAGGAGGTCATTCTTGGCAGGTGGCCAAAACTTGAAATCGTTATCGGTGATCTTGATGACAGTGCTTTAATGATCAAGGAAGGATCGAAATCAGACGTCGTCCTTCGTGAGTTATTAGGATCAACCATTGGAGCTATCTTCGAATCGTACATGCTGACTGTTTTGGTAGAAACTGCATCTGCAGACCATATTCAGGGTGTGGTTTCTCTCATAAAGGGTTTGCACCAGAGGAAGCCAACTCCAGGTTACTTGATCCACATTGGTGGCACTGGAATTCTTCATGATATCACGAACGGGTTCGGTGAGAAAGTCCAGCTGACAGGAAGAAAATGAAAGAGAGAACTCTAACATATAGCAGGCCAACCATCAAACAAGATTTATCATGATATCGCCAACTTGGCAGAGATCACCTCTTTTCCAGTCGAAGGACACGTGCATCGTGATGTGGATATGGCTATTCTCGAAGCCCAGAAGTCTCTGCATGTTCCCACTGCCATTTTATCACCACCGTTGGTACATGGCGTAGGAAATGGCCCGCTAAAGACGAGGAGCATACAGATTCCTGCGTTAGCTGAGGCCATCCTCAAGCGAGGAACGGGTTTCCAGATTCTCGAGGGTCAAAACATTTGGGATCGTAAGCAATATTGACGAGCATCCGAAGACGTAGCGCTAACACCTTTAGATGTCCATGTTGACGATCTTTCTGATGCATTCATTCTGTTATTGGAAGAAGCCCTGAAGCCTAATGGTGGAAATGCATCGTGGGGAGACGACGGATACTACTTTGCGGAAGCAGGGGAATTTGTGAGATTTTACTACGATATATATTTGGGGTCCTACAATGCTAACAATCTATCAGAAATGGGGAGAAGTCTCCGCAGCAATGTCGAAGTTTATGGCTGATAAAGGACTCATCAAGACAGGGGAGGTAGACAAACTCTCAGTCACAGATGCCTCTGCTCTGCATCCCTGGGCTCCGCTTATTTGGGGAGGCAATGCCAGGAGCCGGTCGGATAGAATCCACCAACTTGGATGGAAGCCTCGAGGAGCTGGCTTGTTTGAGGGCCTGCCGTCAATGATCATGGAAGAGAGCAAAACAATGGGGACTCAATCGTCGAAGCTGACCTTTGACAAATGAGTTGGCAGCCATAAGGAACGGCTCTGAGGTATTGAGAAGATAAAGCGACTTTACATATATCTATATAGCCACATGTAACTACATAGACTAACTGAGAAACCTCGTGTTCACTTTGCAAATCTGTGTTGCTAGACATGGAGTGCTGCTATTAGCGTACACTTGTGAAATCCCTATTCTACCTAGCGATGCTCCACCGCTGTGTCAGCGACAGATCCTCAACCGATCAAGAGAATCACATAAAAGCATGCCGGTTGACACATCGGCAGCTCACCGACATGGCCACACTACTGACCAGCGGTGACATTAACAATTCAACTCTCGAAAAGCCATGCATATCCTGTCGCAAAAGAAAGGTAAAATGCAGCAAAACGCGACCTTGTTCCAATTGCTCGCGTACAAAACAGCTTTGTCTGTACGATGGCGATGAGCCTGAACCTGGTGCGGCGAGGCAGAGCATCGAAAAGAATCTATCGTCGGATGAAGAGGTTCGCGAGCGGCTGGCAAGGTTGGAGAAATTGATGGAGACAATGATCATGAGAGAGAGCAGAGAAACCGCGATAACATCTAGCCCAAATATTCCAAGCGGGGCTAGCGTCGCCGCTGTTAAAGACACGCTCTCACATGTTACATACCAGTCCTCCCTTCCTCCTAATTCTCCATCACAATCCTCATATGCAAAAGTAAACCCGCATATCGAGAGACAAAGTGCAATTGTGGGACAGATCCTTTTCCAAGAACATTATTCTGGGTATTTTGATTCGGACTTTTGGGCTGGCATGGTCTCTGGGGTACGCCCCCAACAGATTTCCTCCTCTACTGTACAAGTTTAACTAATGTGATCAACTAGATAGAAGATTTAAGACGACTCTTCGATCCTCCCCTAAACCATCCTTCTCCATCATGGGCGTCTCTTTCCACCCTGGGGATGGCCCCTCTTCCTTCCATAGATTTAAGCGACAGCCAGCCAACCATCGAAGAAAGTAATCTCTTGTGCAAGCTCTTCTTTAAAAATATCAACCCATTCATAAGGGTTCTGCATGAAGCCCATTTTGGAAAAGAATTGGACCGATATCGTCGTGGACGTCTAGCCTTGCCTCGAGAATTTGAAGCTCTGCTCTCGGCCATCTATCTTCTAACCATTAACAGCCTCTGCCCTGGAATTGTTCACAGTACGTTCTCAACTTCAAAATGGATCCTAGTTGCCCGATATCAACATGCTTGCCAATCTGCCTTGGCTAAAGTCGACTTCTACAAGACAGACAAAATCCATACCCTCCAGGCACTCATTCACTATTTGGTAAACTTGCCTCCTTATGTCCAAGAAACTTTTTATTAATGTTATCTCTAATACAGACATTCTTATTTCAGCGAAATCTTTACCAAGATGCAAAAGCCTTTCTTGGCATAGCGTCAAGGCTGGCTCAAACCATGGGCCATCATCGTGATCCAAGTCATTTTCCCTACTCACCTTGGGTCTGTGAGATCAGAAGAAGGATCTGGAACCACTTATGCTGCCTTGATGCAATGGCACTGAGCTTCTACGGGGCTGAATCATGTCTTCCAGCAACATCAGATGCACAGGCACCTCAAAACGCAAACGAGACGGACTGGCGTACGAGTCGTTTCACTACCCTTTCGACAGTTCCCTCTCGCTCAGGATTCACGGACATGACGTTTGCACTTGTCCATCGAGCTATTGCTGACACAACTCGTGATCTAGCACGTGTCCATCCGCTTGACTTCGAAAAGAAAGATACTATCTTGCGTCAATTGGAAGCTGACCTTCAGACTAAATATTTCTACGACACTGACAACCCATTACATTTGGTAGCTGCCGCATTTGCAGAGGTCAGGATCTCGGGCCTACGACTCTCTAACCATCATCGTCAAACACAAAAGGAAATTCTCCAGCCCCTAGATTCAGCGAGGCATCAGTAAGTTTTTCTGTTTTTAGGGTGGTTCTGGTTAACTGCTGATATTCAACAGAGCCTTTATAGAAGCGATCGAGCTTCTTGAAGCCTTTGAACACCACTCCAAAATCCTAGCTTCCAACAATTGGGAGTGGATATTATCAACCATCATCCCATGGCTCGCACTTGCCATCGTGCTAACTTCACTTCCTTGCGCAACTCAACAGTCAGACATTGACCGGGCCCAGTGGCAAATCAAGCTTAACTTTGAGCGCTTTTCAGACCCTGAGATGCCAGTTTCTAGAACCCCTATGTGGACTCTTTTGTTAAAATTGAGAGAAAATATCCAAGAGTCGCCTGCGCAATCACTAGAGATTCAAGGAAATATACCTACGGCACCCACCATGATATCACAAAATTTAGCAACGATGGCTTTCACAGGCGACTTGATGTCGGAGTCTGACCTGTATCCCCTTGACAGTGAGTCGTATATGTATGAGGATCAGTTTATGCAGGACCTGCCTTGGTAAGTATAAGGTTTTTCTCACGTGGGTAAGGAATTAACAAAAAGCTAGGCTAGATACCCATATACCCTACTAAATTGAATTTCAGCACTATATCACATAGAAGTGTTTAAAGAGCGTTGATATGTGCTGTCCTGCTTTGCATTTCCCATTCCACTTGAATTACCGTCCCTTATTTGCATTCAAATTCAACAACCCTTGAGTGTGAAGTTCATTAATTTTCCAGTTACAACTCTGCAATCCTTTGATCCTTGTACACATCCCACTATTTTGGTTTCGGTTGGTTTCAATAAGGATTTATCAATGGTTAATGGTAACTGCTCATGAGTGACCTAGTTAACCAGCTGAGGGCGAGAAAACTTATAAGCAAATATCTTCGCCATTCAACATATGTCCGTTGTATATGTAGCACAACTTGAACTTGTCAGATCAGCATCTATTCTCCATATATTCTTCCATAACCCGCTGGCTGAAATTTGAGGCATAAAACAACTAGGAAAGTATCAACATGGCTTACCATTTTGGCCACACATCTGTCAACACCATAGATGATGCACGTCTCCATGTAAGCCTGATCACAGCGTGCGTTATAAACAAAGTCTCATCAGCTCGTTTATTTTAGACTTCTATTTTTAAGCAAATTCTGTTTCCTTAAATACTCCTTAGATGAAAACAGTCCCATCTAAACGCATCTACCTGATCCCTCCCCCCAAGTTCTGAGGTGCATCGTATTGCATTTAGGAAAACAGAAGCGCGTATCATCGATCGTCGCATTGAGTGAAAGGCTTCATCTTTTGTCACTTTGAGCAATATACTAATAGCAATGGACATCCAAGAGTTCGCTACTAGTGCCATGGACCCTTCGTGGGTGGAGCCTGGCTGGCAAAAAGAATCAAATGCACTAGCCCGGTTGAAAAGTATAATCTGCTCAGAACTCAACTTTAATACGCTACTTGTATTTTGAGTCAAATATATTTCACTGATAAAAGTCCATTGTCTTGGTTTTGTAGGTATTAAACCCTTACCTTGTAACTCCGGGGTTTGTGCATACTTCTGGTACTATATAGTTGACGCAGAAAGCGTTTGAAGACGCCGATCTGAGAGCTCTTCAGGTGGACTACTAGCATAGTAGCCTTGATGCTTGCAGCTCTCTACGTGTTAAAAACACTGCTCTCCACTTGATTGGCCGGATGAACCTTAAACCTGGTAAACCAATTCTTGGGAATTATAGTGTTATAATTAGCCTAACTCATCACCCAGGTAAGGGGGATAATTGGGGTTACCAGAAAGCTTTTGCTACTCGGCGTTCTGGGGGTCAGTGTTGAGCCGCTAAAATACATTGGCCAGATTACTGGATACATAAATAGTGGCTGAATTGTATAAAATATAAAAATTCATTACTGGAAGTGGACCAAGCGACAACAAGACACATGTTATAGACGGCTGCAATTGTGTAAAGTTGGAGGCAAACATAGATACATGCTATATGGATGGCTCTCAGGACACTAGTCTTCTGTCTCTGGTTTCCTTGTTTCCTCTTTGAATTGAATTCCAACTTCTTAATCAATTCACAAGTCCTTAGCGAGCCTACGCCTACTATGCTACGCAGTATGTTATAATAAATTAATGAATAGCTTAGGCGAGCTGCTGGTTGTATTCCTTCAGCCACATTTATTGCTCCACACACAAGCCCCCGAGCTTTTAAGCGAAACTGGATTTGAGCCTGAGGCAGAGATATATTTATAGCCTGGCAGCCTGGCCGAGCCTGGCCACAGCCACAGCCACAGAGAGGAAATTCTCCTGGTGGTAGGTAACTTTAAAACCATAATTGGGATGGTTTCCCTACAGTTGTTCGAATACTGAAAGTATTCTACATATTCTACAATATACAAAGAATTAGAAATTCAAAAAAGAAAATTGTTGTTAACTCAATAAGACCGTATAATCACACTTCACCCATTTCGTCGGCACCCTCCGAATCTGACTGCCAAGGCATCGTCATCTCGTTCCGCTGAATCCCAATGTCACCCCACTACAATCCTTTCGCGCTTCAAACTTTTACCTTTCCAATCCGACCCGGATCTTTCCTGCTTACACTTTTCCAACCCCGCGAAATTCTCGCTTCCCGTATACGGTGATTGGTGATCGCTTGTTGGTTGTGGCGAGGGAAGTCTGACGATAGTGGGTCTCACGTGCAAGTGGTGGTACGATGTACTGGTACATGGCCTGAGATTCCATTCCAACTCTCAGCTTGTCTCCTGATGCAGTGTGAAAGTCATGCCATGCAACACGAAGGGTTTATGGTTGGCGGTAAGTTTGTAATTTAAGTTGTACAGTATATATCTCGTCCCTTTCTCTGTATTCCATGATCTTGCATTCATCAGCAAACACAATCAATAAGCACTCCACTCAATTAGAACCAACTCAACTCAAACATCCTCTATACATCTCTCCTCAGATTTGTACATAGAATCTCAACTTCTTACATAAACAAAAGTCGCAAAATCATGAATTCACTTGTCCGCCAAACCGCCCGACTTGGTGCTCAGTCATTGCGCCTCTCAACTCGTCGTCCTATAGCACGGAAGTTCTCTCTTGCATCCCAAGTTTTTGAGAACAATACCATAATCAAAAACGGAGCGAAGCCAGACTACAAACGTCTAGCCAAACACGTCGTTGATCCCCTCCTCTTGTATGTTTCATCCTAATACCCTGCTCGTCATCTATTTCACACCAAAAGCATATGCTGACTTCTCTTAATAGTTACTTCCCATTCATGGCACTCGTCATTGGCTGGCCATTGATGGCCGAGAAGATAGTCGATGGGAATGTGTGACTACAAGGCCACTCTCCTAATGATACGGAAGGCTGGGAGGAGGATTGGAGACGTGTGGTGATGGAAGTCGGCTTTGGAGGCTTTGATTAGGGCGAAGTCCCCGCGAGGCATTGTACATACCCAGGTGCTCCAGCATTGCATATTTGGCGTTCGGTATTGGGTTGGCGTTTGACAGGGTGGGCGATTTGCTCAATGTCTCGGCGGTAACTCATTCCTTGTCGGAATTGAGACCTAGAAACATATAGATTTAATAGAAAGACTCGATCTGCCAAAGATGCTTCTTGTGATTTGTGCCTTACTTTGTTTTATGGGGATACTGATCTTATACATCTATTCAACTATCGCCGAAGCCGAATCAGTTGAGTCTTCATAATATCACAACCGAACTGCACAAAGGTCTGCAAGTTTTTAAAAAAAATTAAGCTGTCTTATAAATTATTACCAGCAACAGTGCAACATAATTCGAACAGATTTCAAGACGATTGCTTATTCTGGGGGCCAGGACTGAATGGCTTAACAAATCCAGCAATAAAAGGAAGACCCTGACTGCACACCCTCTCTCCCCTACTTGATACTACCCTCAGCATTAGTATTCCTCAATATTTAACTGCGATTTTGTAACCACCAGACTCTAAGGATCTTTGTAGTCACCAAACTTCTGATGTTAGTACTCCTCCAGGGGGCTGAAAAGATAGTTATACGTAGCTCACTACGAAGTCGACTCAATCCTGACGATAGAGATATAAAATCAATAAATCAATTTTATGCAGATTCAATCCTATGAAAGTGGGCTTTACAAGCACTATAGGTACCGCAAGTCAAGGTCAATCATATATACTGGCATCAAGGGAATGATGGCGATAAGCTCTATTTTCACTCTAGAGCTTGCCAGCTACGACCTGTCTTAGGCCTCAAAGTGTTCATATAGCTGGAGAAACGACAGATACCATCGAATATTTATAGTTTGTACATGTTTTCATGTATTTACGACCCGTCCAGTCTAGAGTAAAATTTGAGTCTCGCTTAATTCAGGAGGAGATGCTTGGCAATAATTTTTACCAACCCCAGTTCAGGAGACATCCCGAGTCATCAGAAAAAGTGCTCAGATTTCTCATTAAACTGCATCCTAAATTATGTGGCTTGAAAGTTCCACTCGAGAGATTCCCTAAATAACTGGGATTAAACATTCATTGTGGGGAATGAAACAAATTTGTGGAAAACATGGACTCTAACCTAGTTTAGTAAAAGTCTAGTTTGTATTGAAGTATTTAACGCAAGTAAGTTACCATGCGGGTGATAAGATGTTAGGCTTGGTAGATTATTCAATATCTTTTGAGTCTATTAATGAATGTAAATTGTGAAAAGCTGCATCACTATGTGGAAGGCTCAGATCATGGTCAACTTCATCATGATTGATTATTTATTATATGGACCTTGTTTTGATGTACCTACAGTGTTTGGTTTCTTATTACTTCATATTCATAGTAGATGAGTTCAGTAAATACCAAGTCTAACGTATCAAGAAATACTATTCAAAATTTGTGGCCTGCAGCTCCACTAACTACACCAGCTGTACAAGTGTTCAGATTATGCAAGAGGGAAAGCGCTATAATCGATTCATAAGTTTGTTTTTGATATCAACTGGCCTTAAACTAATTTTGGGATAGCTATGTAGTCACCATTGGTTAGTTGCATCCTCAGTGCATCGCAAGTTGATGAGCCGATTATGTTGAAAAAGACTGGGTATTCCATATGTTCATATATATATATAGAGGTCCCCGCCCTCTCTCACAGAGAAATGTCAGGTTTGATCCCACACCCACCTCTCCCAAACCAAAATTCTTCCAAACCACAAACCCGCTAAGCCAGAGTCTTTAGACCAAGGCTCACATATCTTCCACTTCAAACATCTTCAACTTCAGACATCTTAAAACAATTACCTCGCTGATAGGAGTTCTACTACAATATCAACTGTAGCTTACTTCTTTTTCCATCATGCCTAAAGGAACCAAGCAAAAGAGGGGTTTTACCACCAAGAGAAAATCCATCACCAACGAGCCTAAGAAACCTTATTCTCGCAGCGCACAGGCAGTTGAACATGCTTTCCACAACATGTCCTTGAACTTCGATAGAGGATTGCAACCCTCCATAGACGCAGTCCAAGTCAATGTCGAAGACATGGATCTAGATTCCAACCTCGACGATGCAATGGACATTTGCACATCTGATAGCCGTCAAGTCCCAACCCCAATTTCAGAAACCCTCCCATATGGTACTGGGTTCTTCTTGTTCTCCAGGCTTCCAGCTGAGATCCGTTGCATGATTTGGAACGAGGCCGCACCACGCTTCGTCCGGATATCCATGCAATATAAATATAGACTACAGATCTATGGGAACCATGATAGGCTTATTGATACCAACTGCCGCTTCAACGATGACCCAACTCGCTACCAAGAACTATCTGGTGTCGCTGCTGCTTGCAAAGAATCCCGCTATGAATACTTCAGACATGGGACCCTCACCATCCCCAGAAGCGCCTTTACCAACAAATTCAGATTGCTTAACCCTAGCCCGGATTTCACACCTAGTCCAAATATCACTTTTCTGAAGAACGATGTGTTTTTCATCGAGCAGTGGGTGATGGTGATGGAGTCCAATAAGCTCCAAGGCATCTTACCTAACTTAAAGAATGTCACTAAAATCGCACTGCTAGAATCTGAGGTGAGATATACTTATATGACGGAGATGGTGAGAGTTTTGGGTCGCCTGGAAAGCTTGGAGACGATCTATATGATCACAGGCCCCAATCTGGGTCAGCGTCCCGAAGTGGTGGTGACTGATGCCTTTTCCATGAAGACTCCCGGCCAGTCAGATTTACCGGCTACCCAATACCTAATGTCAGGCTACCTTCTCAGGAAATTCAGAATGGAGTATCAGAAGCTCAAGAAATCGGGTTGGTCGGGCAGAATTCCTGAAATCATCTGGAAGATGCCGGTTAAAGAATGATGGGCGCGGACTATTGAAGGGCGAATTCCATGGAGACTACTGGGTATATTTGTTCCGTTTTTATGCATGTGTATGAAACTTGTGTTGCTGAAGATTCAAGGATTCGAACAAATTGTTGTAGATCAATGAATACTGCTGCAACTCCACATTTGAGCCTATATTGCACGGTGATCAAAATATGAAACTATAATGATTTTCTATTCACCTGATCAATGGTGCTAATTAAAAAATTTATAATCTGATGCGTTTAGTATACCAACACTCACTGAAGCAGTAATTTGTTTGTAATAATAGAATCACTCATTTGACACGTGACTTGCAGATTCAAAAGGTTGTTGACATAAGTACTTCTTCTAGAAAACATCTGAACAACCTTGTATTGCAATTTGAAGGACTATCCCAAATAATACCACTACAGAAATTATGATAACACAAAAAAGAACTCCTAAAATTCAGAGATAAGAGGATCAACCGTTGGCGTGGAGGTGTAAGATCTCCTCTTTGACGTTTGGTAGGGTGCTGACGAGCTTCATTTCCCACTTCAGGACCCAAGAGAGAATGTTTCACCGGGAAGATTTATTATTTTTTGCCACTAGCAAGAGCAAGGCGTGCGTTCATGACCATCTAAGCCATGATAAGTGAAGCTCAGCTCAAATCAACGTAAACACTCGGTAGCACAAGATACCTCGAAACGTTTTGAACCGCGAGAAGTAAGCATTGGACGCCATAGACCCAGCATACTTTGCTGGATTAGGTCAATCCGCAGTCCACTTGTAACGTAAAAGAAAACAAGGCAACGTCGGAATCTCTCGTCCTCTTGTTATTGTGTGGTGGGTGGTATGGGAGTGGCCAATGCAGACACAGCCCCCGCGACAAGAAAAGCAGGATTTGCGTCGTACGAAATTGAGCGATCTCGACATTACTCGTAAGACATCATCAATCGGCGGAGAATAAAGAATAATGAACAGTGCGTGGATCTCCTAGATCTCCTACTGCGTAGATCAGGCAGGTTATCGAAACGAAACAAAACGAAACAAAAGAAAACAGAAGAAAATTGAATTGCAGTGTTGTTGTCTTCGCCCGAACTAGTCGGAGTCAATATCACGTACAATGAATGTATAACGTACAGCAAGTATAATAAGAAGAGATGAACGGCGGTGAACTTTGATCCACCACTATCCACCCACCCAGACGACGGACAACGTGAAAAGCTTAGTCAACATATAATGGAGCCAGACTGCCAGAGCAACGTGTGTAATTCCCCACTCACGTGGATTGTATTACGCCACTGACGACTGGTTGGACATCCACTCCTTGAAACGAGTTTGAGACTGGGCGAGACGGTGCGAGACATGCAACACCGGACTGGACTGGACTGGCCAAGCGGAGGCGGGAGGATGCGCCTTTCATCCTGGAATAATAATAATAGTAGTAGTAGTAGTAAGCTATACATATCCACCCGTCCGTCCAAAATACAAGCTGAGCTCTCCAAGACATAGCCGACAACAACAACTACTTTCTTCTACCTCTACACCACATGTTCAATATATTTATATATGGATAGCTATCTCTACCGCGATCACTACTACGAATGCCTCTAGCAGCTCATCGCCAATCCACTCATCAGTACCTACGAGAGTGAATCACTCATCCAGCTTTGCCTTTGCGACAGAATCATCAGGAAGGAATGGCGGTCTCAATACCAGAACAAGCAGCGCCAGCACCAGCGCCAGCGCCAGAATCAATATCAATCCAATCTCAGAAAGCTACCCAAGATACCCCAACCATAAGATCACCACAGGTAGCTTCTACTCCAGCTCTAGCAACAACAATGGAAGCAGAAGACGGCGTGGTGAAAGACATCAGCGCACCACAAGAGACCCCAACACTTACGCCAGCTCCAGCTCCAGCTCCCACTCCCGCGTCAGCAGAGAAAGAAGAGAAGCCTTCAAATCCAGAAGATAGCACAGTGAAATCTGTCCATCCGCCCCAGCCAACAGCCATTGATACCACTGCCCAACCAACTCATCATGGCGCCGAAGTCTTCTCTCCAGTTGAGATCCACGACTCCCACACCACCGACTTCACAGGTGACCTAAACACCAACAACGAAATTCCTTCACAAGAGACTATAAAGAAAATCGCAAACATAAGTGTGCTAGACCGCGATGGACGAAGCATACCCTTTAAAAACATATATAGCGGACCGAATGTTGCGCGGAGGGTGTTGGTTATATTCATTAGACACTTCTTCTGTGGTGTATGTAACTCTCATCATCCCTATCCCTTAAACCTCCTATTCCAATTCCCATTTCCCCAACCAGTATAACCTGAAATGGAGAACTATCATTAATGAGGAAATAGAACTGCCAGGAATACCTCCGCACCCTCACGCAATCCATCTCTCCCTCCACCCTGCTGCATCTCCCCATCCCAACCTTCATCGCCATCATTGGGTGTGGTTCCCCGGCCCTAATCCCCATGTACCAAACCGAAACCTCCTGTCCCTTTCCCATCTACGCGGACCCCACCAAAGCACTGTATGATGCGCTGGGCATGCAGCGCACGCTGAACATGGGCGACCGGCCTGAGTACCAACGACGGGGAACGTTGTTAGGGGTGGTGCAGAGCATCGGGCAGGGCTTCAAGGCACTGACGAAAGGAACGGTCTGGAAGGCGGGGGGGTTGCAGCAGGTGGGCGGCGAGTTCCTCTTCGAGCCGACTGATCTGGCGACGCCGATGAATACCCCCCAGGAGGAACAGAATAAGCAACTGGGCTCGAATGGCTTTGCGGGCGGGCTAGGGGTGGATGGCGAGGAAAAACATATTACTTGGTGTCACCGAATGAAGAACACAAGGGACCATGCGGAGATACCCGAGCTGAGAGAGGTGTTGGGATTGGATGGGGAGGGCGTGGCGGGCAGGAATAAGAAGCGGTGGATTAAGGCGTTGGGACAGAGGAAGGGGACGGGGTTGAGTGTGCGGAGTAGTCGGAGTCTAGAGAAGGCTGATAGCAGCAGGAGGACCAGCAATGAGAAGATCATGGCATGAGGACTTGATACTTATCAAGTACAGCTTTCGGGATGAGATGATAGGGAGAGCTGACAGACATTTGGGACCATATACCACACCATAATTTTTTCTATACGGGATGCAAAGCTGGATTGTATATTAGCGTTGCACATTTTGTTTTAAGCATCGGGAGCAGGTGTTGCATTAGATCATTGGATATTAGCATGCTAGCAGGCAATCCTTTCTCTTTTTTCCTTTCTAGATATCCCCCAATTCCATTTTACACTACCAAACAAACATCGAGTTTCAATCTGTGAAAACGGGTCACAATAGAAGAGAATAATAATTCGTCAGGCATGGAATTCTCTTTAAAAGAAAACTATTCTGTAGAGTAGTCAAATCACTCACAACTCCATTTGTACAAAATAGGGTAACTCTCCAAGTTCCAGATATATCCCCTTGCCCAAAACTCCTTTGCTTGCCATACGCTCCCCAATTTCAATATGCACCAATCCGTCCATCAATCATAAAACACGTCTTAAGCCACAATGACCTACCAGTACCAACTCGGGATTCCCTTCACGATCAGGCTTTGTCTTGAGCCCAGTTTCCTTGTAACTATACTCCGCACGAATGAAGGTCGGCAGCAAGAAATCACCGTCAACTCCCACTGCCATTACCACTACTACTCGTAGGTAAAATCCGACTTAAACTCCGCAGCACCTCCTGCATTGGTATATCTCTCGTGCCAATCGCCTCCTTCTCCTTCTTGTTCCTTTCCTCGAGTCGTACAGCACTGAGTGCTAGTATCTTATCCGCAACTCTACCAACCGTTTCCTGATACTGCTCCACCTTATGTACACCGTCCGCAAATCTATCCACTTGGAGCTCCAGATTGCTTTGGATGGTACGTAATCGTTCTGAGGTTTGTTTTCGTAGTTCTTGAGCGGAAGTGGATGTTATAGATGCAAGAATGGCAGTTTGTTCGGGGTCGAGCAGTGAGGCATCTATTTGTGAAGAGGTGAGGTCGACGGAGTTTTTGGAGAAAAGCGGTGGGATGGGAGGTTGTGGTTTTGCTAGAGCTCGCCATTGATCTCGTTCTTCCTTTAACCTGATAGAAAGGTCAATATATATGAGATTATGAAAATTAGATGAGTCCTTACCTCTTAATACGAGCTTCCAACCCGGCGAGATTCTCTTCTATTTCCACATTTCGTGGGTTTGGTTTCTTTATGATTTTCTTAGGCACCGCTGATTCTTCGCGGCTAAACCAATCAGAAAATTGGGACTTGTTCGCAAAGTCTTTTAGAAGAGACTCTTTGATCACTCGCGCTGTAATTATCAATATTAAGTTCAAGTCTGGGGAGTGCCTTGCCTTACCTGCTAAAGCTGCTGCGCTGTCCGGATCCCCATGCGAAGGTTTCTCTCCCAGCGCCCTTTCTCCATTCCATGTTAAAAGCTGCTTCATCCTCCTCGGTTCACTCAAACCATCGGCTTCGATATGCTTGTAAAACTCGGATGTCTCAACTTCTCGATGTGGTATCGCGCTATGGCCATTATCGATTAACGAGCTAGCTCTTCTCCCACGCATTCCCAAGCTACTCCGCCGCGTAGAGCCACCTTTCTTCCGTAGCTCCTTGTTCCGATTGATAACGGGCGTATCGCTAAAAGGTAATGTAATCATTGTTGGTTGATTACTGTGTTCTAGCCGCGATACAACAAGCTCCTCAGCACCTGCGACGGACGCGCCAACCAACTGCATATTATCGCTTTCCAAAGTTACATTCCCAGATTGATGACGGCTAGTCTCGCCGTTCTGATTCTTTCCCAGTGACGAGCGCGTCGTTTTCCTCGTTTTGGGCACCGTGATCGAGTCTTTCTCATTTTCCTTTGGCGTCGAAAAGCTCATTTTCCGCCCCTTGGCCTTCTTAACTGTGGTAATTCGCTCCTCATCTTGCACGTTCAACTCCTTACTTTTCTTGGGCTTCTTTGGTTTTAGTGGACCTGTTGGGATTGGTTCTGGCGCTGCTTGTGCGGTTTTGGTTCGCTTCGATGCGCGTGAAAATTCAAAGTCGCCATCTACTTCATCGTACGTTCCTATGTATATTAGCATGCGCTCTTGGATTCGCACCAAAAAGCTCTCGAGCATGTCGGCGCATAGGGTGGATCTCAGCTCACCAGCCAAACGCGTGCTTCTTCTTTTGGCAGTGGTCTGTTGACTCATGCTCAGTGTCTCTAGAGGAATCCGCGTACGAATAAGAGTAGTCATTGATCAGAGCTCCTGGCAGCACATCTGCTAGTCCGGTAATGAATCGGGGGGTAAGGTTTGTTCGTTATGATACCCTTCCAGTGCGTTATGCCGATTTCTTCGCGTCAATTGAGGGCATTCAACAATATGCGATTGCAGTTAGGCAATAGAATTAGTTCCAGGATATAGTGGACGCGAAATGGCGTATCAGTGTATGAATACTGGCATTTTTGGACTGATGGGCAAGGAAGTCGTTGTTTACATTCGAGTTCCTTGGCGCACTAAGTCACGTGATGGATAGTATGTCTCTTTCCTTCATGATAGTAATGTAGAGCAACAACCATTTATTGTAGAAGAAGATGCGGAGCTCCCAATAGAACTCATATTTTTACCTCAAACTAAAACACTGACCCGAAATTTTGTCGCCTACCTTGTGGTAATTCGGATATACGTAAAGAGCTGAAAGAGTCAAGTTGCAAATCACTTGTTGAAACGAATTATATACGGAAACAGTACTGCCACAAAATGCCACTGGGTATTATATCTAAAGAAGACAGGTTGGGCTAAAATCACTAGACGCTTAGATCCTCATCGATGAAATTATGTAAGGTCAATATAAATTCATCTGTTAATCTATCCAGCTCTCCTCAAAAAGTGAGACTGAGAGCTTCTCCACACCTTCTTAATAATGCCTTTTGAGGTATAGTAGTTTTGTGATTGAATTATGTATTCTTCAAAACCAAAGTTTGAGGAGGCGATAATTTTCGATGTTAATGCTAGACTAGGGGCAAGTCTATAGAGGAACCTTTTGTCCATGTATCGGACTTGCTGGCTTATTGTTCCAAGCAACGCTCCTCAGCCAGGTCTTATTGAACGGTATCCGGTAATCCCTCTTCGACTTAACTTTCAACATCTGACTTTTCCTTTGCCTGGCCGACAAAAGTTCCCGAGCTTTTAGTCCATTACCAGCAACACACTTTGACCCTCCCCATGCTACATCAGCCGCTCTTTTCCAGACTGCCTTCACATCACTAATCATTGCTGGTTCCCAAAAGACCCTGCAATCAGCCTCTTCATAGATGAACTGAGCTGGCATGCCATCGCCTAGGTTAGGTCTTAGTATTTGATCCCGAACGTTGAGGGAGTTGTCGGTGCTCCGGTTCTGCGCAAGGTCCGTATATGCCGTCAAAGAGGTCCAGTTGGCAAGCTGTGCTGGTGTTGCATCATTAAGCGGCACACTTGCTAGTGTCTTGATGAAATTGTAAGGGTAATTATTTGCTCCTTTGGTTCCACCCACAGCTTGAATTGGGTCTTTATTTGGACGACCTCCATATGCAATTGACTTTACTCCAGCTTGAAGTCTCATGAATTCACTAAATAGTGAGCATGTCGAAGCACAGTAACCGTCATAGATCTGCATATGTTAAAATTGGATGCACTCTTGATAGGAAATTCTTACCATGACAATATCTTCTGCTTCAAATGGCTGCGTGAAGCTCTTTCTACTGCCGTACCCAGTAATGGTCTCCCCTACACCCCAAGTTGTATTTGTGGTTGTCAAGGGGTCATCCAAATTCCATCTCATGTTTGCTGTAAATTTGTCGCCGTTGAATTCTCTGGGTGCGAACTTGTCCTCGTGGCTTAGGAATCGCTGGTTTGTTTCATTTAGATCATAATGGTAGTTGGGAGGGGTAAGATATGCGAATATTTGTTCATTGTCGGCGGTTGTGGCATCAAACTTCGTGGAATACAGTGATATTTGCTCACTCAAGATGTTAAAAGCTTCATGTTCTCTGAAACGTGTGAACCCATCTTGAGTGATAGATGGAAAGAGTTGGCGGAAAGTGTCATAGCCTACAAGAATTGTCCCACCTCCGTTTCCTGAAAGATCGATAACCAGTTTTGTTTTTCCAGCTGCTCTAGCTTTCGAGATGAAGTTTTCCACCACAGACTGAAACTCAATCGGAAAGTTTGGTGCAAAAGATAGCATGCTCAAAACGGCCACATCCGCATATTTCGGGTCGTTGTCATCCAGAAAATAACCAGAGACTTGCTTATCTCCACTAATAATTACTGGAGTCGGAAATCCAACTGCTGGGTCGACAGAAACTGGTGGTAAAGGTGGCGGAGCTGGGAATGGATAAGTGATATTTGACCATGATTTCTGAATATGCGGACCCGTGCAAAATCTCTGGTAGAATGCCTCCCCATCGGTCACTTGGGTAAAATTTCCAAAGACCGAAGCTTGGTTCTCATACACATTGATCGTTTCATTTGCAAATTCCAACGTGGTATTAGGACCAGGATAGATGAGTCCAAACCTCCCATCGCCAGCAAAATATCCACCGTAGCTGCCCCAATTCTGAGCATTAATTGCCATTTCAAAAAACATGTTGTTGTACAATGCATCCGGATCTTGTAGGGCTCCTGCTTGTGCTAAGCTGTTTAAATAAACTACCGCATCTTCTCCATTGATCCTCACTACCTCTGACGGCAGAAACAAACTTCCATTCGTTGAGTTGAAATTCCCTATATCATTGAAAGCTATGATATCATTCCTCTCGTATATCTTGGGCAGCTTAACACCATCTTTACTTACGCTGACTAAACTAACTGGTCTCGAGAACGACACGGCTTTGCTGAGAAGATCTGGGAGGAATCGGAAGTGGCCATCGTGGACAGCGTTGAAAGAAGCGAAGAGATCAGCTTGAAAGGCATGCTCATTAGGATATATACCGGACTCGATGTTAGACAAGATTTTCTTGAAATTTCCCCATATGTCAACCGCGGGCATGAGGTAGCCTTTGGGCGGGTTCTTAATGTAGGAGATGTCTACTCTAATTAATTCTAAAACTTCGTACAGGTGAAGATGAGGTACCGGATTGCCATTCCACATAAGGAATAATCGCATTTATGAGATCCGTAGCTTCCTGCTTGTGGAGGGGAACCGAAGTGAGGCAATCATATGCTAACTTTGCTGAGACTGTGGGCTGAGCTTTGAGGCGCGAATATCAGCAATGCTTCAGAATCAGGCATATATTTCGTACCGAACACATCTTCACGCATGGCCGCAGCAGAGCTAGCTGCGACTTGCGCGCATGGACTTCCCAAAGTTCCATTCCTCTTTTGGATATTCGGATAATATGGTGCTCCGTTCACCAACACCACGGCCACCAGACATAGAAATAATAAGTTCATGAATGAAAGATTCTCAAAAAGTGCTCTCTTGAACATCGAATAAGACAGAGAGGAAAGGGACAGCAAAGAGTAAGAAAGACATAACGTAAATCTTTGACTTGATTTTACCCACCAAAATGTGTCCTGATTTAGCTTTACGCCGCAAAATTATTAAGCATAGTACCATAATAAAGGTCGTGCCTTCTTCTAATATATATCTGCAACCCAAGCCCGCGATACAGTGAATTCCCGGTCGATCAATGCAGATTGGCCACCCACGTGCCATGCCTTAGCCCATGCTACGCCAGCTGTCCTTTACTATTTCCGGGCAAAGTATTAAGTAAAGGTTTCATCAGCCATTGAGGGGCCTCGTCAACCTTGTAGATTTAAGTGGTGATACAAAAATTTGATATTAAACGTTGTTTCACCCATAGATCTCACGAGGCGGCTGAATTGCGCTCGTAAGTCCGAGCCAAGAGAAATGCCAAAATAGAGAAACCCAGACTCTTTTCTTTGCTGTAGTTAAGATCACGTGTTCTAGCAAACCTGTCCTGTGTTATAAACCTAATCCTTTTATTAGCCATAAATTTACTTTTATACTTAATAACTTACTTGCCCCAATCGGTTCTACTGCCAAGCCTCTACCCATAGATCAAATCCTTACGTACCTATCCGCTAGCGCATGATATTAACAGCATGTGGTTGATTGTGTACCCCGAGATTGAGAAAGTAAGAATTGATGAGAGAGATATTCCCAAGTTGGACCCATATAGCTCCCCTTGAACTCCTTCATGCTCCAAACTTGCTTTGAATACCGTCACGGTCTCTTTCGCAGCATGGCTGTATGTATAGGATTCCAGAGATAAATTGTAACAGAAGAAGCTGAGCGCCTTTCTTTCCGAGCACACACATCCGTAATCTGGGTCTTGGGCTAGTTGATGTAACATATGTTTCGCAAGTGACTTCTGGTTCAAAATATGGTGATTGCCAGCTTTATATAACCGCAGGCTGTTTACCGCCTGATCCACGAGGAGGCACAAAATCTGTATTCTGTGCTGGGTTTGGCAGTGTTTTGGAGGATGGAGAGGCAGGTGAACTCTGCGGTGGAGGGTGCGTCTCGCCTCCTGTGATTTTGTACGAATAGGTACCGCAGCCAATGTCAAAATTTGCACTTTCCACCATTGCCTACATGATACATTGATTAATGGCTGCTCTCAGTTCCTTTTATGCAAGCAACAATCTATAGAGATGGGCTTAGCAGATTACAACTTACGTTCTGTTGACTGCCACTGTGTCCGCATGGTGATAATGCAATGTGCTTATATGCATCGTTACATTTGACTTTACATGTGCCGGACGTTGGTTGCCAGTCAAGCTGAATATTATACGATTTGTAAGTGTTCGGATTTGGCGGAGGAGTCCTTTTATCATGCCGACGACGGCTCGGCGACTTCTGCTTACCAAAGGAGTCAACATTCCATGAGATTTTTGTTTGCGGAGCTTTGTCAACGGCATCACAGAAGCCTCCAAATACGCTTCCTGCAGTCCCGGTGAAAACTTTGAAGGGGATGTTGCTTATAGCAGTCATGTTGCATGTGGGTGATAATGTTGCGGCGTTTGCTGGAGGTGCTGAAGTTGATGCAACTGTCGGTGGCCCAACCATGAGTTTCCATCGTGGATTAAGGCCCGTTCCCTTAAGATCAATGTTATTAGTCGTATTTAATAAGTCTTCTAGGCCTGAATTTAATGCCTTGTAGGGTGTCTGCCCCAAACTTGGGTTATTCATGGAGGTCCCATTAGTCTGTGACAGGACTGCCGAATTGCCCCCACCACCTGGTGTAGGCGGGCTGCTAGTCTTGAAATATTGCTGGACATAAATTGCCATTGAATATAGACTATAGGAGTCTGCAGTCCAATAAGCTGTTTCTATCGCCGCTTAAGTTAGCCTGAACTCCATTACATTTCTCCGATAGAGGCTCGCCCGCTTGAAGATGCTAGGCTCCAATCGGGCGGGATATGTATAGGACTATACTTACTGGTTCCTGTTATCTGGTCTGGTTTGCTCGGTTTGGGAATTCCAGCTGCTAGCTTCCAACAATCTAATGGACCATAGCATTCATCTCCTGTGCGTGGTTGTGCAACACTATTTCCGTAATGATAAGTTTCATGTAGAAATGTATAACCTTGGTTTCCCCAGTAGTTCTCCATAATCACTTGCTCGCGCGGATTGTTTTGTACTTTATCGAGGGCTTTTGTCATAGAGTCTCTCTCGAAGAAAAGGGGGCAAAATAAGGTTACGTGATTAATCCAAAAAAAGCGGTGTTGATCTTGCGATGCAGCAATAGTGCCTGGACTACATTCTTCGTGTTTTTTGGGACATGAAATGTAAATCCAGACACCAGATTGGACACTGTCCGTGTGTAGGGCTGACGCTCGCATAATATTGTTGTTAATTATGTCTCTGTAGTCTTGAGATATGGGAAAGATACCAGGCCAATTATAGTCAGCACCGAACCATTGTTTTTTCGGGGTATCATAATCATAATCTAATCTTCAAGCAACGGATTAGGGGTGGTCTATTTTGCTTTTGGGTTTGGGATTAGATTTATAGTTACTAGTAGATAATGGAGCAAATGGATCAAGTGTTCCAGTGTCTAATGTAGGAACTAAAGGGCTGTGCTCATACCGTCCACCAATAGCGACGCGGGCTAAAAGGGCAGCATCTTGCCATGCGATGTTGATAAGTTTCTGTTGGTTAGGATCACAAGAATCCTCATCAAGAAATATTCGCTGAACTGGTGTTTCAACTGCAACATTCCCTGCCGACTTAGAAACAGATGCAGCAGTGGTAGCACTAGGTACCGGAGATTTTGCTTGTGTGTTCTCATCCAAAGGTTTTGCATAGCAAATAAAGAAAAGGCTCGCCAGAAAGCAGATATTCCAAAACATTGTGAATAAATTGACGGTTGTTGGTATACGAAAAAGAAATATAGAGCGACTGACCTCAAGAATCTACCATTTGTACAGAAAGATGTCTATATAGATGAACGTGAAGTCCATCAACGACCGCATCGACAGGCACCATGAGCTGCCAATAAGTAAGTCATAGCAAGGAAGGGGCAAGGCAAATCCTACATATTAAGGATTTTATGCTAGAGCATCTGTAGATGTGTCGATAACTCAGTGCAAAAAGCCTGGACATAGGAACATGTTTGCGGTTTGAAATATCTCACTTCCGAAGGATCTCAGCGATAGAAGGAGTTATTGATGAGGCGCAACTCCTCAAAATACTTTGAATATAGAGAAAAGTAAATTTATTCACATTCCTTTGTTGGTCTTATGTTGGTGGCTTGGGGGCTTGGTGGTAACCGTTAGATAGCAAGCGTTAAATATGGTAGTAGCCATAGTAAGGACCAGCATACTTTCAGTGTCAAGAAGTCGTGAAAGAACCTATCAGAGCTGCATCAGTAGCTGCATCCAATGAGCGAGCTTTGGCTCTTGTATAAACTTGAAATGTACATGTGATGCTGGCTGAGTTAATCCGTGTGGCGGAGTGGATTATACGTGGCGGAGGTGTTGGTGTTGGTGTTGTGTTGATTGGACAACCAACCAGCAGATTGTATCGCGGGCACAGTTCTCACATTGATTATGTGTTCTACCCCATCGGCCTGAAGAAACAACTTCAGCCTCCGTTCAATCTTTTAACTATGTACAGAACTCAGATCTTTAGTATTCTACTAACAATATCGCATTATGCACTGCTTGTACAGTGTCAGCAACGAATCTGTCCTATACGGCAGTGTCGCTCCTGTCTCAATCCTGCGCTACAATCAGCTCCAGGCATAGGCTTCCATTTGGGTTTAACCTCAGGGTGTGTCAAGTTGTTATATATTTCTGGTATTGTGTTAGCTTACCAACAATAGGACGGCTGCAGTAAGCTTCGGCAACGGTCATGTCGAAAGTGTAGTTCATATTCCTGGCTCATCAGAGTACATCGCTTTAATGCAGTATATGACAACCAGCCCAAACCGTTTCGAAAGGCCTCCTATAGATACTAGGGTTCAGCGATGGAATTATGCTAAAAATGAATTGAAACGACGGTTTAAACGACGTCTCAATCTCCTCCTCGGTGGTCCAGGCACTCCAGAGGCAGGCATATTGAGTGCATTGATCGCCTCACTTCACTCCGCTGTTGAGCGACATTTAGCAATCCCCTGTACAATTGCTGGTATTGCTATGCCGAGCAATGCCCTTCTTTCAGGCGAAGAAGTTCATGATGCCTTGATATACGCTGGCTTAAAGGAGCCAGGAGAATATAATTATCCGGATGGAGAGCTCAACACAGCATATGGTGCTTTGGGGCTTGGATTGTGCACTTCGTATACAGAACCTTACATGTGCGAAAAAGAAGAGGCTGCGTTTAGCGATGGTGATATGGTCCTGCAACTTGACTACACGAATAAGACATTAGCAGCCGCAACTGACTACATTTTAACCGCACGTTCCACCCTCCCCTCGAGGCATTTCAGCGATTGGGACTTGGGATATGATCATGCAGCTGATGGAACTGATAAAAATAGTTATTGGAACGCTGTCAGGTTACGGATACAAGAGTTTGCTGCGGCCTCTCGACGTCCACTTAGCCAGCTTATCTTGACTGGAGAGCAAGCCAACAACCCGATGTTCCTTAAGACAGTGAAGGATGCTCTAGGGGATACTAAAATAATGACCCAACTAAAAGGGGATAACCAAAAGCTAGACTTTACGTTTCTAGTGTCTCAAGGAGTAGCAGAACTCCAGCGCAGGCGCCAGCAGGGCTGGCTTCGGTGCATGCAGCCGAAACACTGCAAAAAACCCGCGATTTTGACGAAAACTGCTAGCAAAGTAAGAAAGCTGCTCGAGCTTTGAAGGTTGTGGAGGCGAATGACTGTAGTAGCTGGGTTTTGTCATGTTAAGAGTCTTTTTTTCTAGGGCCATCTGCCCTACTCCTATTAGCAAACTGAACGAGATCGTAGATTTCTTTTCTGCCCTCCTAATTGGCTAGCGCGGCTAATGATGTTCATCCAAATTTGACTTTCTAAAGCCCATGGCATGTATGGAGGTGATAATTTTATAGAGACAACGAAAGACACTGGTTTTGAAGTTTCAATATCAGTGCATCAGTGCATTCATTGACCTACTTGACGATAATCAATATTTTCAAACCTTTCCCCTCAGTAAACTAGCTCAATGAACTGACGAACATGACACTAACCTAAAGCATATCTTTAGTTTTGATAACCACCACACACCACATTGACGCTTACAACCAAACCAACAGTTTTCTTTATCTATTTACATTGCTAAACCACCCAGTTTTTTCCCTTTGATGCAGACTTAGTAACACATTATGGTCGTAGCTGTACGATATATACGGTATAAAAACTTACTTATATGGGGGTTTCGGTTAGATGCATTAGGGAGAATGAGTAATCATGATTTATATCTTTCTATTAGTATGCAATTAAGATATCTATTATCTTAATGCTCATCTTCACAATATATTGCTCGGTAAATAAACTGCTGCGTAGCGCATTAAAGGAGAATACAAGCCTAAAAAGTTGTAAAATTCAGTTTGCAGCACCCCAGTCATAGAATGAAAGGTTCAAATAACACGCGCACTACCTTTACCATAGCCCAGAAGCGCAGTCCCCTTATCACTTGTCAATCTATGCTTTTGTCCTTGCTGCTGTTGTGCTCTTTGACATCCTGCAGCAACCCCACGGCTCCAACTGCCTGCTCAACCAAGTGCGCGAAATGATGCCGTTTATCTCCCATTAGCTCTTTCCCAAGCCCATAGGCTCCAATTATCTCTTTTACAAGATGGTGATCGTGAGGTGGGCGAGTAACATCACTGGCTGGTGAAATGTCACGATGATGGTGGTGGTGGTGATGATGTTGGTCGTCATGTTCCTCCTCCCGTTGTTTCCGGAGGAGTTCGTAGGCTCCAATAGCAACAGCAGCACTAACGGCTGCCTTGGATAAATGCGACACCGTATGGTCTTCAGACTCAAGACCTTTGGCGATCTGGTCCACGGCGACTACAGCTCCAGTGGCACCTGCCAGAAGTTCGAGGTTTTCAGTGAGATCCATATGGTCTTCCTTAGGCATGATGACTACTGACTCTATTAGCGACTCGTAAGCACCAGACCAAACCTAGGATACTGATACGCGACTCACTTATTGGGCTGGGATTTTGTTCTTTTGGTTTATTCCGATTGGCTGACTACTTGTGACTATCAAGAGAAGATATCATAACTGGCCTTAAGAGGCAACGGTCCAACATATATGCATTTTCACCCCGACTATTCCCAATCAACAAATCAAAGCATCATGTGCCATTTCCCAGAATCACACGATTTTCGGAGAGGGCTTCATGTCAGTATGGCTTTTTGGGGTGGCTTCAAATGTCGCTCTCGGGCACTATGCATGTACTGTACAATACAGATCATATGGATTTTTTGCCCAATCCTCTTATTCGCCGCCTCTCCTGTTTCAACTACGTATAGATCACGTCGGTTGTATCATCTTCCCTTCTTATATTTCTCTTATATGTTGATACTACATGGGCTTTTGCTGAATCCAGGATCTTCGAGGCATGGAAATTGCTTTTCCAAGGAAGCATACTTTCGTGTGGCTGTACTTGTACTGTACTCATAGATGTGGCTTGACGTGTGGCGGACTGGGCCAATAACCATGTATGCAGCACAACGTTGTAAATCAGATGTTGTCCAATTCGATCTCGATCAAATGCATATCTGGGATTCTCCTTTGCTAGGCACGCTCCTTTTTACTGGTAGAAATTATGCACAGATCATGTGTTGGCTCGCCTTCCCGCTCTCTCCCCTTCCCCCCAGCAGCTATTTGCATATTAGATGGGATTTTATTTCCCATCTGCATCTAGGCGGCGCGCAGCACATCGCCGATTCTACAATCACCTCGTTCCAAACGTTGAAAAATCGCACCATATAGGCCGGTAGTTCCCAATATGCTCATCGGCTCATTTTCAAACACTCCTTTGCATCTGAATCATGTAACTATTTTGATATCCTCGAGAATGTTTGGAAATGCAAGTGTCTGGCAACTCCGCTCGATGAGCCTAGACCGTTCCAACACTCGGTAGCCAAGGAGGGATATCGAATACTACATTTGAACCCAAGTCGCCATTAACCCAGAACATGTTCCATTGGCCTGTTTTTATGCCGAAGACACCTCCGAGTACCGTAGTTGATAGTCTTGCTTTCCTACCCATAAGTAGTAGAGATCAAGTCACGCCCGCCCTCTCAGATCGTACGTCACAGCATACATATTCTTCACTTGGCCACAAATTCTTCATATTCTTTACTTTGGCAGTCGGTATTCATAGGATACTCTAGAACTTACGAGACAGTTACACACAAGTAATAATACATGCCGGTGTTGTGGTTTGTTTCCTCTCTTACTTAAGAAATAAGCAGCTGACTTTCCTGCTATGCAGAAATATCAACGTATGCTACAGATACCCTAGCGTTATAACAATCTTAAACCACAAATAACGTTTACGAAGAAGCAAATAAACCTCCTCATAATTTCGTGAAACCATGCAGAAACGTGCAAACAGCACTGCCAGGTTCAGCATCGATCATATTCCACCGCCTCTACACAGTCCTGGGTTCTGGCCGGATGATGGCTCTGATGACTACTTCAGTCTGCCGGTCAATGATTACTATGGTGCAAACTCGTCGAACCATAATGGTTTCTTGTCTGGATGGGCATGTGCGGATGGTATTGAGCACCATGGACCTCCTGGTCTTTGTCAACCCGTAGCAAGTGGCCCGCCTTGGCCATGGTCACAAGTTGGCAATTCATTTATTGCAGATATGCCGTTGCCATCACCTCTTTCCCCTCTCTCCCAAGGCTGCGACCACCCATTGATGTCTGAGTGCAATGAAGTGGGATTCACCCTACTTGATGACACAAATGACATGGACATGGAGCCAGTGCTGGAGCAAAAGATTGAGTCTGCGCTCTCCGATGACAGAATGGACCTAGTTGCTGGAGCAGCTCATGAATCAAAGCGAAAGAATCACCAGCTGAGCTCTGATAAAGTCGAAAGATGCTCAACAAGCACTTCTATCTGTCCAGCCATGACCCAGGTCCAGATCAACGTGCCTCGAGATATAGGAAGATGTTCTCGTACTGCATCGTATCCGAATCCTCAGATGAAACAGTCCGTACAAACGCACAACCTTATGCGAACCAAGTCAGCATCTATGACAAAACGACCTCAGACTCGCACAGAGAAATCCAACAAAGATACCAGTCGTACAGCTCACAACATGATTGAACGCCGATACCGGAACCATCTAAACAATCAGTTTGCCACATTGCTTTCTTCGTTGCCTCAGGACTTCATCAAAGCAAATACAAGTGGCGACTTTGACTCCAGAAAATTCGGAGAGGATAATGACGGTACAAGGTGCTGTAAGACTGTATCAAAAAGGAACGTGCTTGAATTAGCTGCTCAGTATATCAAGAACCTTGAGACCGTGAACGGAGAATTGTTGGGAGAGAGAAATGATTTGAAGAACTCTTTGAACAGGTTCAGTTATGCTTCATAGGCTGTGCCTCCATTCTCTCCTTTCTTCTAGCGAACTTGCGAAGTGGTAGCCTAATTTGGGATTCCGTGGGCTAAAGCTTTCTGGAATGGTGTAATATAGAAGGTGTCGGCTGGGTGGTACTTTGGCGCGAAATGTCTTCAGCTTGTTTCCTTGTCTCGGTGTTTTACATGGATATAGTAGTTGAAAAGTGTAATATCGACTGTAATAATTGCTGATTTCGGCTTCCTTGGCATTATTCCAAGAAGTTAAGTTTATCCCTCTCCTTCCTTGTGGCAGGGATTCTTTGGGAAGTTGGCTTTCACGTTTGGGTAAGTTCGTACGCTCGCATTACTCCAACAACATAATATAGAACTAGGATAGTCTTATAGTATTTGTTGAGCGGACTCTTAGACCAAATTGTGCATTGCAGGATAAGTCAGGAGATTAAGGGAGATGCTGGATTCGAGTGGTTTTATTTCTGCAATATAGGACCAGATTGACAAAATCATGACAACATTGCTTCCATTTGGCATGGAGGTTATTTTCGCTTAATGATTTTCGGTATAAGATGGATGACAATCGATAAAGGCTGCTTGCTGCTGTTCATGTTCTGATTCTTGTCCTTTTATTGGGGCAATGTTCTTCTCTATTCAATGTGCAATGTTTCGTTGCGGGAGATAAAGCTTTGGCTGTGCGACTTCCTCCAACGTAACGAGTCTCTGGGCAGTGTTATCTTTCAACTATTGCTAAAGTTTAATTTTCAATTTAGGTCAGTCAGTTATACTATAAAAGAAAAAGAAACCAGGTACAATAGGAAGGATAATACCAGCAAGCGTATTCTCGAGAAGAAAGTGGAAGGTTGTGAATGAGCACAAGGTAGCATATTATATTATTTTAGTACCAAGAATAAATAGGGCCAGAGAGAGTTTATGGCCCTGGGTGTAGCGCACGGAAGAAGTGAAAAACTGAGGCTTACCAATCGCGATTAATCAAAACCAAAATCACATCAGACCATAAATTCTTAGCGATCCACCATGACCTGATCTCCATTTTATTAAGAGGTGTGAGCTTGGTGGAACACACCATACGTGCAACTCACAGCACACTCCTCATCTCGAGTATGTAAAGGTTTCTAGACTCCAAATATTGGTACACAGTGTAAATCAATTCTTGCATACTTGGATCATAGCAGTCAGTAGAGGTACACTTCTGGTTCTAGTCTCCTGGATTGCAGTTTACAACTCCCTAAAGTTATTGATAATGGAAGCTATGGCACCCAAAATGATGTATTACCTCGCCTCGCAAGCCCGTTTCAAGCTATCTCTCGAATCATCAAGCAAGCATGAGCCCGATCTTCGACGCATTC
>Ga0247734_1000453_pt1 | contig 35754 bp, 34 predicted proteins | sample UWRJL103311B2_FD_180933 | JGI IMG/M metagenome (GOLD analysis project Ga0247734, IMG submission 180933) | Plant litter microbial communities from Arlington Agricultural Research Station in Wisconsin, United States - UWRJ-L103-311B-2 | ecosystem: Environmental > Terrestrial > Plant litter >...
GGCGCGCGGGCCGGATTGTAGGTTTACACGCAAAAACCAAAGTATCACACTCGGGCGAGACGACACAATCTTACTATCATCCTTCCTCGAACACGTCTTTCCCTTTCTATTCCCCTTCTACCATCCTCCGATACTTGATGGTGGGAAAGCTTGGGTGCTGGAGATGACGATGAGTAGCCCGGTCGTGCGCCAAATTTGCCTATGCCAAAGCTCAGTCTTCTTATATCTTGCTGGAGACCAAGGAACCGGCAACACTTCATGGGAAACAATATTGTCCCAGACATGGGAGGTCTTTGGGGTGCTAAGCCAGTCCTTGCAGGTGCTTAGTGGCTCAAATATTAACGAACACTTGCACGGTGCTGTCCGGGTGGTAGCAAGCATCATGCAGGTGCTGCATTTTGAGATCGCGGTCTTGAGCTTCGAAAATTGTTTGACGCATCTGAATGGAGCGCTGACTATCTTCGAACAGCTACTTGATGCCCCAGACGTGTTAAACCCTACGTCCTATAGCGTAATCTTTAACCTCCTCGTGGATTTGGTGGGGCCGCCGGCTCATATATCGTCGGTGCCAGATTTGAGCATCCCAAGTGCGGAGCAGGCAGCCTTCCATTTCTCGGCTGGCCTGCTTATATTTGACGATATCATTGCTAGCACTGTCCGTAAGCAGCAACCTAGACTCTACAGGTATCACGGCGGACTTCTTGATCGTATAAACGACATCCCACCCCCAATTAACCTCGAAGAAATCATGGGCTGTCAGAACTTGGTGGTGCGACAACTAGGCGAGGTTGCTACTCTTGATGCATGGAAACAGCAACGCAAGGAAGCCGGGGATCTCGACGTCATGGAGATGGTTCACCGTGCCCAAAACATCAAGGAGTTATTAGTAGCTCGACTGATGCGACTGGAAATCGAACCGCGGACAAGCTCAAACGGAAGCAGCTTACTTCTGACGGTCCTCAACCCCAGCTACCAGTATTTACACGACGTGACTGGCCGCAACTTATTGGTTACCCGCCTCTGGGCACACGCAACGCTCCTATACTTAGCTATCGTCGTGTCGGGATGGCAACCCGCCAGCGCCAACGTGCGCTCCCACATAAGTTGCATTATCACCTTGCTGACACAAGCAAATGCGCCCTCGTTATGGCTGCGTACCATGGTTTGGCCCTTTTGCGTGGCCGGCTGCCTGGCTGAACCAGAGCAAGAATGTATATTTCGTGCACTGGCGGCAGCGTTACAGCCGGCATGTGTCTTCAAAACGGTAAACAAGGCGCTTGAGATTATGGAGACCGTATGGAGCTTGCGAGGCGCCAGCGACACTGCAAGCTGGGATCTCGCCACGTTTTTCAGTATGCAGCCTGATTTCATACTGCTAGTCTAATCAGGTAGTAGTCAGCGTACGTCTGAAAATGTCATGGTTGCTTGTTGGTATATTTAGACCTCTCTTTCTCTGATCAAGGGTGGAACTAGTCTGCTCAGCTGCCTGCACTAATCTTTGTTCGTAGTTCAAGGGAGACTTGCCCTCAAAAAACTAAGGGAAGAAGTACAACAGATACTATTATGAATCATGCATCACATAGGTCACATGTGAACCTAGAAGCCTTTCCATTATTCAGAAACCTCTCATTCATCTATCTGAACCCTAGCAATTATATCAGACTCGCATCGGTAATCACAGCAACTGAGAAAATAAAATGAAAGAATTGCGGTAGAAGCTAAACTAGAAAACTCAAATCTCAATTGGCATATACCATTCTCCAGCCATGCTTCTCCGATCCAAAGAAGACCATTGAATAAAGACCACTTCCTTAGGCATATCTCTTTTTTTTTTTCCATTCAAGAAAGAAGCTCATTTGAACGAGACATATCCCTTGCCTTTCACGAAAGTAGCCTGCCACGGCACATTCTCGTCCGACCGTTTCGCCAGCTGCAGATAAAACTCCCCATGCGCCGGCCCATCAACAGCCATGCCCTTGAGTTGCCCATCTTCGGTGCGTTCGTCGGCATAGAAAAATCTAAAAAGGATTGAAGTTAGCAGTCCACCTCTCTATTGAAGGAGAAAGAACTCTGCCTTAGGGTGTTGGAAAGTAGGCCTTGCTCAGAATAAACCCCACAATGCACACGCACACACATACCGGTATTTCTTAGCTTCGTAAGTCGCATCCGCCATCCCGATCCAAAACGCCGACGCCGACTTCCCCATACCAATGTTTTGAAACATGGGCATGGGAACGATCTGTTCATTTGTTTTGTTTCCCGTATAGATGAAAGTCTTTTGAGCATCAGAGTCCGAGTCCAACGTTGCTGCCCAGCCAGCAACAGCCTGCTGCGCAGCCACGTATGGGCTGATGGTGTTGATATTGAGATCTCTCACGACGCTCGCGGCGGTGATGGAGAGGACAGAGTCGGCGTCGGGCGGTGCGGTGAAGCTGCCAGCGTTGTAGATGACCACGGTGGGTGGCGTGTGAAGCTCGGCTAGCACGGTAGAGAAGATGCCGGGGATGGAGTCTGGGTTGAAGAGGTCGGCTTTGAGGGAGAGGTAGCCTTTTTCGTTCTTGGAGTTGCTACCATTTCTGCGTGGAGGGATTGTTGTCAGTTGCCGTTTGATATAGGGATATCGGGTTCGGGAGGGTGGTTGTGGCTAAAGATTGCAGTGGCTGCTTATTCTACAAACCACTGATTTGTTTGAATTAATGGCCTTAGCAGTAAACAGTGCTTTATCATAGAAAACATCTCACAAATAAAAGAGGCTCACCTAGACACAAGAGCAACCTTATAGCCGTCGTTGGCGAACGACTCAGCGACAGAGGCACCAATCCTTGGTCCTGCCCCAAGAATAAGAACGACACCCTTTGTGGACATCTTTCAATACTGATATTTGAAAATGGATAAAAGATATAAACGACTGTAGCTTATTGAGAGAATTTGAGGAGTGATTCGGATTTGAACATGTTGATGAAAAGATATGCTAGCTATATATGTATATATATCAAGAGGAGCTTGTCGGTCTCCCACCCCAAACTAGTTGTGGAAATATTACCCTCGTACTTTGAGATTTGAAATCACATTTTTTTTTGGCTTGCATACGGTACTCTCTATCGTCAGTGTAGAAATACTGTGCTCATGGATGCTAAAATGACAAGCTTAAGTACAGGGGGATTGAGATAGTACACTATTAGGACCCACAAACCGCGCGCGATGGATTTGATGTGCCACATCAGACGAAGTAAGCATAAGCGGGTCATGCATTACCGCGCGCGCGGTCCACAAAAATGTAATCACAGGCATGCATATGGATTTGACGTGATTCTCTCCCGGAATTTGTCCATATGCCGCTAGCACAAGCACTGACTGGATGGATTAAAAGCTTGTTGCGAGCGAGGAAGCTGCGTAGCGCATCAAATTCTTCCGGAAGGGCTTATATCGGGCATCGCTACTTCGCTAATCAAGACACTTAGTAACTAGATTGGTATCATAGGCTGGTTCCTTATGCTTAGGTGCATGAATATAAATACATGAATAACTATTATAATCTACAAACTTAAACATCCATCTTAGCAGCCAGCTCATCTTTCCTATGGTCACTTTCTAAACCTTCGTGAATCTGTAGGTCAAGACCAACTCGTGGGTCTAGTGAGTTACGGAAGCAAGCATAGAACGTACCCCCAGCTACAAAGGTCACAATAGCCAGTGATGCATACATCCACAAGATCTCTGGATCTTTGGTAACCGGTGTGAGGCTAATACAAATAGCCGCAGCGATACCAATAGTAAGCCAGAACAGAGCGGAAACAAAAGATCGTAAGGATTCGGGTGCCTTTGTGAACGCAATCTCGAGGCCAGTGACAATTACAAATGCTTCGGAGAAGGCAACAAGAATGTAGGCCGGTGCTTGTATCCAAACGTGAATAGAGTTTGGCTCTGAAATATAGATATAGTGTTGGAGAACTGCTGCATAGACCATTGCGAGTGCGCACATTATGAATCCCGTGGTTATGCGAGCGACCGGACGGAATTGGATCTTCCATTTGCGGAGAAGTGGGTATATACAGACTATAAATCTGTTAACGGCAGGCCAGTGAGTGGGAGTAGAGTTCCTCAACGTACAGTCTAGTAAGGGAATGAAGATAATTAGTGCAATGGGGTCAAGATTCTGCAGTAGGTCGTTGGGAGTACCGTGAAGGGCCATAGTTCCAGCTTGGGAGATAAGATTGTTCCAGATCTGGATCCAGCTTATGAAATATAATGGAAGGAAGAGGAAGAACTACAATTCGGGTCAGCTTCCTCTCAGGAGATTTGACGAAAGCCGTACCTTGCACGCGGTTATGCCTGTCCGCACACTCTCCACTCGCTCATCAGTGTATGAAGACATCTGAGCAAAAGCATAGCTGTCTAATCTTCCATGCTCTCTCAGCATGCTGGGCTTTGCATTTTCAAACCCTTTCTCTGATATCGCAATTGAGATTGTGCGTGCAGCGTCAATAATTGCTGACCCGGAAGGCTTGGTCTTGACAAATTTCCTGTTGCTTATCACGAATACTAATGTAGATAAAACGATGGCACTGGGTTGAAAATTAGCTGGAACTAATAGCAGGTCGGATCAAGTACTCACATCAATGGGATAAGAAAGGCAAGCCAGAACGATACTTTAGCCTCGACATTCACAGTGATTAAAGGCGACAAAGCACCGACATTGACTGCCCAATAAAACCACATAAACATACGTTCAACAGTAAGCTCAGGGTCCACAATAACACGTTCGCCAGACTTGAGTATTCTTATAAACGAGCCAACATTACGGTACTGCTCAGCGCACATCGGCGTTACGTTCGCTTTGATACCACCAGTACCCAGGCCTATTATGACCATGGCGGTCACAAGCCCTCCAAATGCTGCTCCTGATTCGATTGAAGCTGGTGTTGCTGTCGCGACGAGAATTGTAAGGCCCACGATATAAATGCCGCATGCTAGACAAATGGCTTTGAACTTCCCAATAAATTGATCTTAAGTAGAGTCAGAACCACAAAAGCTACCTGGAGCTCTAACTACATACCTGCAACAACGGCTCCGATGATAGTAGAGGCATATGCCCAGAATTTGAAAAAGTTGCCTAGTGCAGATGCAGTGGCCTGTCCTTTACCCAGGGCCCCTGGGAGATTCGAATTAGGGTCATATGGGTTGCTAATGAGCAGCATCAGTTGGAAATTACATTGAATAGAAGAAAAAGAAGAGAGAAAAGGTGAGCTCGAACGCACTTAATATAATTCTGAAGCGGTCCACTAAGTCCAAAGTATGTAAAGCGTTCTCCAAGTTCAACAATTATAATCAGCAGGACAACCCAGGGAATTCGATCAGGTATTCTTCTAAGCTCTTTATCATGGATCTCATCTTCTGGTACAGCAGAGGATGACAGAGGTTCCGTGGTCCTCAAATCAATTGGAATTGGCGTCTTGGTTGGCAACATGTTTTAGAATTATGATGTTGATTTGCTTCAGAAAAGATTGCGGAAAGACACCTAGGGTCTGGTTTATATAGAAACAGACATGTATTCTGATATCTTTAATCCTTGATTCAACTCCCAACTCATCATATATAGGTTAGCGAAATGAAACGGATGTAGGCATAGATAGGCATTGGGAAAGCTTCAATTTCAGCCTCATTGTCTATCCAACATTAGAAGAGTGGCGGTGGGTGGGGCAGCATTCATTATCTTGCCTATCGCCATGTCCGCCCGCCAATGCCGTCCCGTCTAGTTGAATGCCGCCTATTGAATCGAATGCCGGGGGCGATCCACAACTTCTTGGCTCTCCGAATTTGACAAATGGCCCTGAGCAGTTAGATAGAGGCTATGAGACGGGAACTATTACAAAGAAGCTTTCTGTAAGCCTGGAGTTGATGCAGATTCAATCTGGTCCCCGAAAAGTGTACCAACAAACAGCCAAAAAAAGAATTAAAATGTTCACAACAGCCGCTGTTGAATCTGGCAGTCATGTCTCGGTTCAGAGTCACTTGCATATATCAAATACGATTCCCAACAAGTATTGGAAAGGATTAGACCCTGAGTGGATTTCACTTTGGCTGGAGCATGGGTCTAAAGTTACACCAGCGAGCCAGGTCACGGTGGAAGAATTTAGGCAATGTCCAGAGAAATATAGCTTCACCTATCCTACATGGCAAGGTGAGCATTCCATCATTGACCCGAATGCCTGCATTTATTCTTCAAGGCGGAAAATTTCCCAAATCTAACAGATAGAAGGACCAGATGTTCATGGTCTCAAGGACTGGAAGGTGCAAGTGACAGCACCTCTGGGAGAAATTGTTTGCCGGGTGTATACACCTGAAGGCGTGGGTCCTTTCCCAGTACACGTTAACATGCACGGAGGTAAGCTATCACTTAAAATCACTTGTACCTAAGGTAATTGTTCCTACGAAAGCTTGATCTAACATCCTGTCGTATAGGTGGCTGGGTATTAGGGGGCTTGAAGTCGGAGCAGGCATGGTGCCGACAAATATGCAATGATGCGGGAATAGTCGTGGTAGACGTAGACTATCGAATGGCTCCTGAGTATCGCTTTCCTGTAGCAATTTATGATTGCTGGGAATCTGTGAAATGGGTAAGATCGATGAGTATCCCGTAGATCACAGAGCTAATTATGTAGGTAATTGCGCATCCCAAAGAGTTGAATATCGATGCAAACAGCGTGTCGATAGGAGGACTATCTGCCGGAGGCCAGATGGCGGCAGTACTCTCGCATTTTGCCCGAGATGAAGGCATCAATCTCAAATTGCAGCTCTTGACGGTCCCAGCAACCGACATGAGATACTGTCCTAGAACTGTGGAGGGAGCTTTGGATGTCGAAAGCTGCGAATACGAGAGTGCTATTTTCTGTGAAGATGCTCCTTGGGGTCCTGTAGCAAGAGAATCGTGGTTTCTTAACTATTACATTGGCACAGATACCGGTACGTGTTGCCTACATAATGATTGCATTTGCTGATTATTACAGTTTCGAGAGAAGCAATTCTCCAGGACTGGAGAATGACACCGGTATTGGCACCAAATTTAACTGACCTTGCTCCTGCGTTTATTATCACAGCCGAGTTTGACGTAGAGAGGGACGAAGGAGAATTCTATGGCCGATTGCTCCAACAAGCAGGGAATACAGTTCTGATCAAGAGGTATCTTGGTATGCCACACGCTTTTGCCCATTACAATTCCCCGGAGAGAGGTTTAACCAAGGCCCAAGAATATATTAGAGATACATGTTTGATTATAAAGAAGGCACATGCGGGTATGCCACTAGTCTAATGATCAGAAAAGATCCAAAAGCAGCGCTGTAGGAGGTATCAACTACTAACAAGCTGGTTCACTATTACGAGCAATGACTTTGTCCAACCCAACCCAGAACACCGCATCTATCCTGAGGAGAGCAAATCGAACCAGGGAGAAACTTTTCGCCTGGACGCGGTACTCTGTTCTAGTCTGATCAAGAGCGGCTAGCGTTTCATCGAGCTCGTCGGTTGGGCTAGTAATGGTCAGGAGCAACAAGAGGTTCGTAATTGAAGCAAAATGGGTTTTACACCCTGTGTATACAGTATTAGTTAATTCAGGTTGTGGTTTAAGGGGTAGACTTACATGGTGGCCAGAAAGACTGATAATGAGAAACTCTCAACATTGATACGCTTTTACCTGCGGCAATGCCAGCTGTCTTGGCTCCAAGTCTACAGTTGTTTCTTGAAGAGACCCATTCTGTGCGTTCATTTACATTTCCTGGCATAGTAGTTCCAGAATGGTAGAAAGGTCGAAGCAGGGCTCGAATGATTGTGATTTTGACCGCGTGATAGCACAGGTGGATAGAGAATCTGGCATCTGGCTCCTTGTGTGGGCTATCACCATGGAAATAAGAACTCAAGTTCTGATACCAGGATGTTAGTTCTTGCAGTAATTCTCGAGAGATAATTAGTGTTCTTTGATAGTCGGGGGTGAGCAACATAACAGCTTTTGATGAGCTAGATCGTTAGCTTTCTATTTAGATAGCGAGAGGAGCCACTTACTACAACTGTCTTAATACCTTACTCAAGATTCGGGTCAGATGTGAAAGTTCCCTACACAATAGTGTTTCTATCTCAGATTGCACTGATTCTAAGTCAGAGAGTCCAAGCTCAGACACGAGCCAGTCATCGTCAGAGATATGACTTGGTCGACCTAAGCTCAAAGCAAACCATTTGTCGAACGTGTAAACAGCCCACGATAGTCGTTTTCTAAGCTTGGTCTCCTCTGATGGCAAACGCCAGTGCGTCGCATCTAAATGAAGTCCTAATGTTTGAGCACTTGCAATCACAGAGCCCATAAGAGACCATTTAAACGCACTATCGAGAACCAACTCGTTGGCTGGTGGCTGCAGCAGCAATATTAAACCGGCTTGTATAGTGTCGATAGTGGGAGAGTGTAGTGAATGCCCGAAGGATCTCCATGCAATATTCAAAAGCTTTTGTGGTGAAGGTGCCGAATATGCGAATTCTATACATAACCGCTCATCGAAGGTCGCAAAGGTCTGGGCTAGACAGTAAATTGACGCTAGTAAATGTGTCGATGAGCTTTTAGGATTTGGAGTATCCGAGTATGCCAGGATTGGGAATTGAGGATAGATGAAACGATAGAATAACTGAATCAACCTGTTCCCGACACCAGGGGAAATAAGTTGATCGAGCTCTGCCCTATTGGCGTCTTGTGCAGATCTAGAGTCTTTCTCAAGGGATGTCTCTGCGCGAGATTCCGAACTCAGATGATTCGGAGACAAGAGAAACTGCACCGGCATAGCAGTGTCCTGAATTGCTCTAATGGTCAACTTCGAGAAGGCAAATTCCGAATTTTCATCGAATTGATACCGCCTTAGCAGGTAAGGATCCATATCCCCAGTAAGTCCGCAAAGTTGGGGCGAAATATCTGATAGGCAATCTAAAGACCGAGCCTGTCCTTGGCTTTCTATTTTGCTGCAGGATGAGTTGCCGTGCTGCGAGATGCTAGCCTGCACATCATCCAAATGTTGGCTACGAGTTCGGTGATCAATGTCCTGGCTTACTGCAGTACCATCGTGGGCCATTGAGATGTCGATTGACCCATCCATGGGAGTTAATCCAATAGTATTATCCATACCACTGGAGAACATGGCTTCCCAGCCTTGGTCGAGATCTTGGAATGAGTTTAGGAATATATTTTCATTCCCTTCTGAGTAGAACAACCCTCCCGCTCCACTCTCGGATGGTGGGCTGACACTGGATGCATCTATCTCCTTTGGATTCCCTCCCCCGGTGGTCCTATCTTCGATAGAACGTCCATTTATTAATGGATTGTTCCGTGTAGCAATAACTTTTCTCCGCTGAACTTTGTAACCGGTAAAGGTACATTCTTTTGAATGGGCAATGCATCCCCGACATGGTGGGATTGTTTCGATCTGGCAAGCTGATTTCCGTGATCGGCAAAAATCGCAAGCACTTTGTCTTTTGCTCATATATTTTCGGGGACCAGTGGAAGCTATTAGATGAGAATCGGATGTGGATGCCATTGCTTGCATATCCTGTACAGCCGAGCAATTGCATTGCCACCAAGGTCGAATGAAAGATCGCTGATCACGTGGCTTAGCTTATTATTATAAAAACCTTATTTCCCCCCACAAGTGCTCAGGATGACGATGAAAACCCTACGAGCATGAATTGTAAGCCTCCCATGCCAGCCACTAGCTTTATAACATTAAAACTGTAGCGTGTTTACTTCAGTGAGGCTAGTATACATTGAACCAGTTGACTTCTTTAGCAAATGCACAATTAAGTGAATACTAAGCGTTAAGGTATGCAGAGTTCAGGTAAAATGGGAGCTGTTTCAGGCTCTCGTGGTTCTACTTATCCCCATCTAGGTCACATTTAGGGAAAAATTAAACAATAGTGGTGAGCCTCTATGCATTACAAGCTTTTCTATGTGATTGGGAATTTGAGTAGCTAAACTTGTTGAGTTTTATCTGACATTTACATCATTTGGTAGCACTTTATATGTTTGACCGTACCTGTATTTTGACAAGTTCAGATGTCGCTAGATTAACGGCATCTATTGCCATTCCCATACCCGCCTGAAATCCCGTTCCCCCAGCGCCATAATCATGAACGATTAGCTTCCCGGTCTCTAAAATCTCCGCTTCAACTCTCGCCCCTCCCTCCCTTGAAGGTCGGAGTCCAGAAGATACAGCAAGCAACTCGGTTCCTGGACTATTCAAGAGAGGTAACAATTCTTTCGTTCTACTTAATATGGATTCGGTCTCGTAGGCATAGACATCTGCTGAGCTACAAACGTGGGTTTTCTTAGTTCTGTCCTGACGTCGTATATGTATTCGCTTACCTGTTTCCTTTCTGCATAAACCCTCCCAGAATTACGTTCCCATTGGAGTTTGGACGAGGTATAATATACGTCTCGTAGTCCTTTCCATGGCGCATAAAGTTCTCTGTGACCTGTGGAGCTTTTACAAGAAGTACCTGACCACGCGTAGGAAACGACTTTGGATCGGGAACCAATCGGGCGGCTGCGTTACCAACACAGTTGAAAACTACTTTAGTATTCGGCGACAAAAATGCTTCTTTAACAGTGACCACCGACTTCCGCTTGAACAAAACTGATCCATACTTTGGTGACTGCAGCAATTCCGCAAGGTTTTTAATATGCGCTGGAGCATTGATGGTAATGGTTGTAAACGTAATGCCGAACTCAACGCCATTAGGTAAACTTGCTTTGGGTAAGATTACAAGCTATTAACAGTTAGCATATTGTAGTATATACTGGCCTGCGATACCCACGTCATTCAAATACTGCTTCATGCTGGTTATCTTGTTTGAATCAGGCACCATATCGAAGTACTCGGTCGATTTAGTCTTCTTCAAATACTTCGCTTCCGGCTCCCAACTATCGACCAATGCCCACATAGACAAATAGCCTTCACGGTCCCAGCGAAGCGCATTGTTATCATTGCCAGAGATTGCTGAAAAATTTGCCCCAGCCCTATACATAATTAGATCAATTAATTGCATATATGTAGAAAGATTCATAAAAAGACGCATACCAAGGGGATGTGTAGTTGACGGAGAGATCACCAGGGAGGTGTTCGGCAACAATCGTGATTTCGTGCCCGTAACCACGTTTTACGAGCTCAAGAGCCACGTCCAACCCAATTATCCCAGCTCTAATTATAAGTATTAATTATCAATCATTGGGTTTAAGGGTTTAAGATAAAAGGCAGGGCTTACCCAAGAATAACAATTGAATCTCGAGGCATACTGCTCGAGGGAAACAACAAAATTAAATCTAGAGAACAGTCGACTGTGAAAACTAGTTGAACGTAATGTTGCAACGCTTTAATTCTTTATAGACAACTCTGGCTGCACATTTAATCCTATGATCGTTAGATGTAACACGCCACTTTAAGGTACAATAGCTGAGGTTGTGGATCATGTGATTGGCGGCGTTTGATTTCGGCAACCCGATGTCGGTCGGCATTAACATACATATGCCTATCCGGGCCGCTCTGCACATTTCTCATGACTCGGTAACACCTATTGGGCTCTCCAATCATATAGTATAGCTCTGACTTGTTACAATTATAAATATGTGTCTGAGTCCTGAGGAATAACAGCGGCAGTGACTCGGAGGGTAAGTGCGAGGAGGAGAGCTCCTACGATAGTACCTAAGAATAATGCAAAAAGGTTTATAGTGTCTAGACCTGGGAGTAGATGCGGTGATAGAAATAAAAATATTTCGAGGGCAGAGCAAGCATAAACGCAGGTCGGAAGGAAGTGTTAAAACTTCCTCGGCTGGCCGTAAAAGATGCCACCATCTCTAGAGGGGGGAAAGGTTGGTGTAGCATTATAATCGGCTTCGATCATTGAGTAGAAGTCTTATTAGCCATTCAATTGGACTATATGGTGCGAAGAATGATCTTCTAAGCCTCAAGGCGTATAAAGACCAGAATTTCGATGCTCGTTGGCAGTTGAAATATGATTCCGGCAGTCATGACAAACAATCAATAGTCCCTGCTCTGCAGCATAGGAAGCATGACAATTACTAAGATGAATTTAGTCCATTTCGGCGACAACAACAACCTAGCTGTCCCCAACTGGCAACATCTTTCTATAATAAACAGAGGCAGCAGCACTTCTATTACATTCTTCTCTTATGGCTTTCATCGTATAGATATCAGAATCTTTTACTGTAAAATATCTGACTCTAACAGCTTCTTTAAAATCATTCCACTTTAACTTCTGGGGACCTGATCAATGAATACAATACAACCTTGTATCCAGTAAGCCTCATTGAAATGAGTTTTAATTTGCGCGTTAATTCTATGCTTCAACTTCAAGTGCCATCTCAGTTATTACGCGTGGGATGGAACCATAAATGTTTTGCACGCTCTCCCGAACCTTCATCCTCAACTCCAATGACGGTGGCGTCAGAAATGGGCAAGTGAAGGACCAAGCGATTCTCAAATCCAGCTGAAGCAACCTGCGTTCCCTATGAAGTAACTAGCTATAGGATTAAGCTCTCTGTTCAAACCGACTCAAGTTGCAAGAAGATGCATGTTATCACATCTCAATTGGTTCCTATAACCGAATTTATCATGACACATCGATCTCTTATCTTCTGGCACTGCAATCCACATGATTAATAAGCAGTGACTTGTGGTGAATGGAGCAATACATAGTAGAGGTCTTGATACACGGTTGTTTAATCAGCTTGCCAGATTCAATGTCCCATGCCATACAGAAACCGAAGGGGTAATAAGAAATAAGTTGATTGTGTAATTTGTTAGCCGGATCAATTGGCGAACGCTCCTACGCCATATTTAAGTACTGCTCTATATCCCAGTCTAATTTACAACCCAAACTTAGATTTTGTCCCGGCGGTGCGATAACACCATAAATGGTTGTGTAGAAGAGCACATTCAGATCTAGTTATTCAATAACATTGTTGGCTGACATGCAGCGCTTATGGGCGATCCCATTTAACCATAGGAAAGAATTGAACATAGCCATTAAAAGGAAGAAAAACTTTGGGATATGCATGTTAGGATGTGAGGTGAGAGAGATTTATAATTTTGCCAATAATGGCCGACTTTTTCAGGAATATATTAAAGTGTTCTAGACCAACCATCAAGTCACTGAACTTAGCAAACAACCATACTCCTGGCTCTCTTATAGTGGCCTATACGCCGGCTTCACTTCTAAAAAGTTTCTTTCTACTATTATACTCTACTACTCATAGCATGCCTGAAGAGAGGATCAATTCCCGTGTCTTGTGGTTTTGCACTTCGAAATCAGTTCTCATTTACCGCCTCCTGTACTGTCTAAATATCTTTACGTTTCCCGCTACCTATCAACCAGCAAAAACCGAGTATAACTAAACTCAGTACAAGTTCCATGGGTCCAAATACTTGACCCTCTGCTGGCACCTCTAAACTCCACCTTCCAACGCCCTCCTCAATGCCGTTTTGAAAGCATAAATCTGCACCTTTTGCCAGTCCCAAACTCCGTTCTTGGTATATGCATCCTGCTTTAACAACTCCAGTACCTCATCCTTGCTCTCGGCATAGGCTAGGAGCACCGTCCCCTTCACGTGCGGGGCTTCACCTGCGGGCGGCGGATTTTCGAAGAACGCGCCACCGAAGAGTATGGTTCCCGCATCGGCGAGTGGCTTGATGCCTGCAAGGTGCTCCGGGCGGACTTGTTGGCGCGTGGAAAGGCTATCTGGATGATCGGGAAGGATGACGAGCCATTCGTGTTTGCTGGGGATGCTGCCAGCGGTGGTGGTGGTAGCTGACATTTCGTCACCGGCAATGCAGTTGTGGTTTACCTAATAGGTGGAGCTGAGATGTAAGGGCTTTGAAATTGTAAATGTGAGATGTGTTGATAATAGACTTTAAATCCGAAAGATTTAGGGAGAGATTCGTCCTTTTATGGTCAAGTATGGGGCTGTGTGCAGGCTAGCTGGCGCTAACTGTAATAGCCTATTATGATTCACCTGATTAATCTCACCCAGAGTTTGCTGGATAAGTTCCATCCAATACAAGGCTCGCAAATACAACCTAATCTTACAAAGAGGTTTACCAGCAATAGACCATTGTGTTCCTGTAATATTGGAAAGTGTAGTTCTTCGTTCTTGTGTACATTGATTCAGTAGCGTTGAACTTCATCAGACTTTTATATTAAAAAAACACCGAATTCCAATTTTCATGCCTATGTAAACCCAGAAAAATGATCAACATCTTACAATGGGCCACATTACCGTCATACAGCTACCGTTCAAGCAGAAAATCAAGCTTCACAAGCATCATAGCATAGGTACTGTAGACTTCGAATTCCAGACCATTGTTACGTAGAGAGTTTGGTTCATTCACGATTGGCAGCTATCAACGAAAGCAGAACCACACTATAATAAATACCACACCATCTACCTCAACAAACTTCAGCTAGTAATAAGGGGAGCTCTTTTCAAAGAAACGGACCATCCTCTACCTGGCATAACTTATTCATTCCCCCAACGCAAAGCCATCCATATACCATTGACTATTGCTCAACCGGAAGATTATGGAATATCTCTTCGATACTCATCCTGCGTAAACTCTTTCTTCACCCTCACCGTCCCAGGTATCGGATCTAACCTAGTTTTGGAACCCATACTCCTGGAGGACTCTCTCCCAATGTCGATTTCCCGACTACCTGGCTGCTTGTACTTGGACAGGTAGAAGTCCTGCGCACCTTGTTCCTCCAGCTTCGTGGTTCCCTTGCTGCGACTGCGGGTAGAATCGTTCTTGGAACGGGTGAGGGTGATGCGGAGGAGACTCGCGTATTCGCCTATCCGCTGGATGGGTTTGGCAAGCGGTGCCCAGGTCGGCATGCAAGCGACGAAACAGCCAACTGCAGGATCCATGACGGTCCAAGAGAATTTGGCAGTGAACCCTAAAAGATGTTAGAGATGGAATGAAAGACGTGGGGAGTGGACATGCAAGTTATCTCGGGGAGTTTAGGACCGTATTTGATGACCTCACTTGAAATGATGGAAAGACGAAGAATGGCAACAATACAAGTACTGCATTTGATTAGCAATAATACAATTCAAACTTTTCTTTCGAGTGTCTAACTGCAAAGCAAGGGACTGTAAAACTTACAAAGCACCAACCGCGAAAATCGCCATCACACCAATTTTCTTATATTTTGGCAGTTTTAATCGATAAACAGCATTTATTGGCAAGACTAAAATGACTAGATCAAACACGACATTGAATGACTGAGCCGCGAGTACATTATGAATAAAGTTTACCGAACAATGACCAGGTGTGCTCTTAAGCCAGGCTTTTCTGATAGGTCTGCATTGGAATGCGGACACAAGATTCTTGACGAGCACCCAAATCACAAGCAATACCCCGATGATGGTAGTACTGATCCGGAACGAGCGGGTCACGAATATGCGGCGGTAGAGGAGGAGAACGGAGATCTTGACGCTGGCTACTGCTACGCCAAAGGTTTGTTCAAAAACGAAGAGAGACTATATTAGATGTGTTAACGATTGCAATTTTCGCCAGGTGCCTATATATTGTATATTGCAAGAGAGGAGATAGAAGAACGGAGAAAGAGGAAACCTTACAAGAAAATACTTTCTAAGTTCATCTTTCGACAGTGTTGCCATATGTCTACCGTTACCGCCTTGGTTTGCTGTATATCTCCCTATCTATTAGCTATCATGTTCTTTTTATCTTTCACGGCTGATGATATAATCGAAATGCGAATTTACTAACCAAAAATAGGGACACACGAATTCCCCACCGTTAGAAACTAGCAGTCACTCATTAGTTCAACATCCATAGTTCAATTCATAATTCGCATTCCAACTCAACCTCTCACACTTGCTAAAGAGGTTAACATACAGCAGCAACTATGATCATATAGTCATCGGCTCCTAGCTTCAATCCCGTGATTCTCCTGGCAAGTAACCTCAGTATGACTGCCACAACTGGAAGTGCGATCCCAAAAGCAATAGCGACCTTTGTAAGACCGGAATGGTCGGCTTTCAGCTCCTCGGGGCTGAGGTGGAAGAAATTCAAGTCAGCGCTCATGATTGATAAACCGGGTGGTATCCAGGATGTTCTAAGGTGAAGATTAAAGGAAAGGAAAATATGTGAGTGCAGTTAAGGGTATAGTGGAAAATCTAAATAGCAATCTTGGTGCCCGAGAAAAATACAGTTGATGGGAGAGATAAGAAGTATCAAAAAGGCAACAGCAATATGCACGAAATATTCAGCTCGGGGTTTTCGGTTTTGGATGTTCTCGAATGCTTCATTTCAGCTGGAAGGATCATGTTCCATGGCAACCACACCACAACTACAGATAATACAAGATCTTCTCCTTCACTCACCACTACTCTGTACTCCAAAGTTTTCACTTCATCCTCGTCCTTGCCAATTTCTCTTCGTTTCTCTCTTATCGCGTGCCAAATATAGCAAACCCCTACGCTACCCTCCTCTCAAACATAGAGAACATGGTGGGAAGGATTGGCTACCGTACATTAACAGATTTACTCCGTACTCGGAAAGATTCGATAGGAAAGATGCCACGCTGTACCTCCTACCTAATATGGAAACATCGTCGCATCATTACTATCGATCAGTATGTGATCGGCACATTTAAGTCCTTCTGTTGCAATATTAGTTTCTCCGCTTCTTTGTTTAACCACAGAGAGTAGACTGCATATTGTACTACATTTACTGGTGCTGTACCACCACACAACGTGAACCTGATGTCGATCCTGGGCATTTTACCGTTTCATTTAGAAGTTGTTGTATGTGTGTGGCGATGGCAAGAAGGTATTGGTTCTATCAGCAACGCATACCTAGTATCTATGTCGTACAGTAAAACATCGGATGCAGCCACAATTCAGTAACCGAGCAAGCCAACCGCCGCACAATTCAGTTGCGCGTCTCGATACTACCACGAGAGTGTTATCATAGCTCAAGACTTGTGCGTCAGTGGCGCATACATTAGAGCTTGTCCACTGATAACACCTATCTAACTGGTCTGCTCGGTTATGAGATCCATAATCAAATAATCCTTGTGCAAATACTCGTACAGATGCGGTGGCGGAATATCTTACCATGGTTATACTTTGACGCTAGCAGCCGTTTGTAGGGCTGACCCATCAGGTAGAGTCGCCCGGCACTTGTTCCAAGTAAGTTTAGCCATATTAGCCCAAGCATGAGTACGAGTATTCCATGCACTCATAACCATTCTCATCTTGCGGCTCACCAACAACAACACCAACACCAACCTGCACGACCAGCAACATGTTATCCTGTCACTTGATTAAGAGTACAGGTGCGGAGAAGACACCTGTTTGGTACATTTACCAACGTCAATGAACCACACCGCTGTCTGTCAGTCACATTTTCAAGGGTTGTAGTTGAGATGTTGAATGCCTGCCGCATTCACTGTCATTGACCATGCCTCTGTCGGACGATTTTTTCGGCTTCTGCAAGAAGGCATACTGTATAATGCGGCACTGTAATGCTTCGATCGTCGACACATTCTCACGACACGTCGTGCAAACCTTTCACGAGAATCATGTCACCCGCTGAGATCAAGACTCCCAAGAGTAAGAGCACAAGCTTGCCCGACACTGCCAAATTTCAAGATGCAAAAGCTGAACACCCTGGCCGAGTATTTATCGCTCAGCCAGGAGAAAGCGAAAGTGAAATCGAAAACAAAAGTGCCAGTCCCAGTATTAACTTCGCTGTGGATTTTGATGGTGAGGATGACCAGACCAATCCCGTTAACTGGCCGCTGTGGTACAAATGGACCCTGATTATTGTTCTTTCATCTGTCAATACTATCGCGTGAGCAACTCAGCATTCCAAAAAGTCCCTCTCCGCTAAGACTCTCTAGCAATCTTGCGACTGTTTTGTGTCTTCCGGCGGCACCCCAGATCCTCAGAAGTTTCCACACCAAAAACAATCTATATATCACCATAATCGCCTCGATATGGGAACTAGGTGAAGCTGTGGCTGCCCTCTTAACCGCCCCATTGTCAGAGATTTTTGGTCGAGCCCCCGTGTACAATGTAACAAATACGATGTTTGTAGTCTTCTCTGTTGCCAGCGGACTTAGTACAAGTCCTGGCATGCTCATTGGCTTCCGCTTTTTGAATGGGATGGGTGATGCTTCCATTTCTCTCAACTCAAGTATCGCTGGGGATCTTTTTATCCAAGAGGAACGCGGTCTTCCAATAGCTATCCTGAGTTTTCCACCCTTGATCGGTCCGGTTGTAGGTCCCATCATCGGAGGCTATCTCACAGAAGCAGGAGGATGGCGCTGGGCATTCTGGTTCAGCGCAATCACAGGAGGAGTCTTTGAACTTATCTTCTTCTTCATCTTCCGGGAAACCTACACTCCTCGGATCCTGAGAATGAAAGCACAGCGGCTGCGAAAAGCGACGAAGAACTCAAGGTACTACTCTCGATTTGACTTTGATTCTCGCTCATCTAGGATTCAAATCATCAAGGACGGTCTTGTTCGGCCATTTACGATGTTTTTCCGCTCCCCTCTTGTATTCATCCTAGCTATTCAGGTTTCCATCGCCTATGGTTACATGTATATTCTCTTCACAACCCTAACTACTGTTTTCGAGGAGACGTACGGTTTTACCCAAGGGGCTGCTGGATTGTCCTTTCTTGGTCTAAGTAGGTTCAAACAGATTTTGTTTTCGTTTCTTCGAGCGTAGCTAATGTCTCGTCAGGTATCGGCATGGTTCTTGGCGTTCTAGGCTGCGCATTGACGCTTGATAGACTTCTGAAGAAGTACACGAGCAAAAGCGGAGTGTTCAAACCAGAAGTCCGTCTTCTGCCTATGGTAAGTTTAATTCATGCTTTTTCTATGTTGGCCTACTTATATGATTGTAGGCGGTCGGCAGTTTATTATTCCCCCTGGGGCTTTTTTTCTATGGATGGACATCGCAATATCACTTGTTTTATGTCTTACCAATGGTTGGCACCGCCACCGTTGGACTGGGGTACTTCATCACAAACGTACCTCTCCAGACTTACCTCGTTGATATCTATCGTCAGTATGCAGCGTCAGCAATTGGAGCAACTGTGGTAGTGAGGTGTATCTTTGCAACACTTTTGCCGTTGGGTGCCTTGCCTCTCTACAGTAGATTGGGATTGGGTTGGGGTAACAGCGTGCTTGGATTCATTGCAGCTCTATTTATTCCAGTACCACTCGTGCTGATGCGATTTGGTGAGCACATGAGGAAGAAGTATAGAGTTAACATGAGTGATGATGATAGTAATGTTGCTACAATAGAATTGTGATATAACCCTGTGACTAGAATTCAGAACATTCCCAAATAGGTTTTCGGTCTTCCAACTCAGAAGTTTATGTTGTTCAGCTACAGAAACACGATCGAAAGATAATAGGTGAAATAATCTATACTGGTAATTACCGCTCCATTATATACATCAAAAACATACACCAAATCAACAATCAGCTGTCACTAAGGAGGACCGTGAATATACTAATTTCGCTAATTTGGAGCAACTTAATACCAAGATACACATCATTGTCCAATATAAGCTAGTATCATGAGCATGTTGCATAATCAGTACATAAGAATCAGTATCCTCGGACATCCCCAGCATCCCCCAGTGGGGTGTTGGGTAGTATTAGCCCCCACCCACCATCACTGCTGCGACCCCATCTCTTTAGGATTAGATTCCCACAACTCGTTCAAACTGTATTCCCTCTTTTTCTGCCACCTTACGAGAGAATCCCACTTTACGCATTGCCTCTTCACCTGCGGCTTCAGGTTGACGTGGATAAGTTCTTCCACGTCTACCCAGAAGAGCGCATGTGGTGTCAGATCGGGAAGGCATGTGACCGACTCTCGCAGTGTCTCGATACAATGATCTTTGCCAAATTGTCAGCATGTTCCTCAAAAAGTCTTATGAGGATAGATATTCAAAGTTACCGGAATGGCTTTGTAAATATTCCATTTTCTCGGAAGTTGCGTTGGGGTAGTAATAATCGGGATAGATATATTGTCGGATCATCCTCTGTGCAAAAGCGTTGTTCAGAAAAACTCCTCTATCCAGAAAGATACATGGATATGAGAATGCTCACCAGACAATGTAGATTGTGCATCACACCAGTAATGGTTGCGTGATCACCACTTTCAAGTCGCAACCCGTCCGGAAGATTAATTTGCTTCCCCTCGGTGATGGAAACTCGTGCTCCCCGAACTAAATCGTTTTTGTTAACATGAGTTTGATTCAGCTCAGATGCTAAAAACTGACCTGCCTGAAGTTTATCCCAAGCCAGGCCTTTCGCCTCTGATGGATAGCCTGCATATGGAGAGGTGATCCACGCATCAGCCATTGGCTGGAGATTGTAAAATTCCAAAGGATCCGAAGTCGGCACTAGAATTTGTTAGCGATTTGAAGAATCAATATAGAAATATGTAGAAAACAAATTAGAAGATAATAACGCACTGAATCCGAGGTTTTGGGTGGTTGGAAGCCAGCTATCGCAGCCTTTATCTGCAAACCCGATTCGAAGCTTCGCCGACGAGACCAAAATGGTAAAAACTGAAACGGAAACCAAAGCAGGAATAAAGAAGAACCAGATGAAAGTATTGAACCTCAAAGATCCTTTTGATGTTGTTGGCTGAGTGGAATGGAGGCATGATGGACACTCGTGGGAGTTTGAGTGAAGCATGCTGGAGTCTTCTTTCTCGCTGTCTAAGTAGTTATCCATTTTTATGGCCTAGTGAGTGAGTTGGTCAAATCACGCAGTAAAGAGAATAAAGTTCCGTGGTCGAGGTGAAAGTGAAAGTCAAATATGGATGAGCTGATGATGATACAGGTGCTTTGCCGCTCTATACTACTTGCTGCTAGGCACCCTCTTCCAACCCCTCTTCTCACCCCTCTTCCCACCTGAGAAAACAACTACAACCTTGCACTGTATGGTAATGCTAGAAGTTACCACTTCTCTAGATACGTTTCTAGCCAAAAGGGGCTATGTACATCACTTTGCCCGAGTGGAGTGACACCACCATAGCTTTAACAATCAAAATCCTTCCACTTGCATCTTCCCCCTTCCTTTCCCCCCTTCCACTTTTCTTCCCCTTGAAGGTGGCGAGAACTGAAATGACCCCGCTGATCTTGGGCCTCCTGTAGAACTCACACATATCCAGCTGCGACGTACGAGTGTTGAATGCGCACAAAGTGTACAGTATTCATTGGGTGAGATGACTTGCGGGCAGGACTGGTTGACGACTCAGTTCTCGGAGGCCTGATTGGACTAAATCTGAATAGATCCAAAGCACATTGTAAATATAGAACCGGCCATTTGACATGCCTGACACCGCATAATTTGAGGGTGGCTTATTGTTGGTACGCTCGTATATCGATTGGGTTGGACAGCTAATCTAATTTACCATTATAGATTTGCTAAATATGATGTTAGCTGCACACACTCTATTTGAAGTCTCGGACAAAGGGTGACCTTCCATAATCGTCTCTGGCCGAAGCACATATTAGCATTTATCCATCTGCACGGTCAGATCCAACAGACCGACCGTCTACAATGGGTGGGAAGATTACCATGCATAAACCCCTGTATGTTCAAAACCTATGCATACCACGTTGTAAATTCAAGATGATTCGCTTTGTATGTGGGTCTATATCAGATAGATAGCAAAGACAGCGTTAAGATGCGTCGTATTGAACTCCAGCAGGGGGACTGGAATGTGATTTGAAGGATGAAATCAGCATCCTTTGACATGACGTCGGAGGAAGGTTCATTTATATCCACCCTCAGCCCTACCCACTCGTGAAAATATTCAGACAGTCAATCTTTATAGTTCATAATCTAAGAGGAAATTAAGAGAAGCCAGCAAGAGGAGATCTAGTCAAGGCAGTCTATACAAAAGCAACAATGAAACTCCTCATCCTCATTCCAACTCTCCTCATCACGGCAGCTACGTCTCTTGCCACTCCTCTGACAGGTATTACCCATTTGTTTCTTTTTTCTTTTCCGAACAGAACGTCTTACAATTTATCACATCTAATATCCCTATCTGACATCAAGTATGCGTAGATCATGCTCCAGTAGCAGCTCAAACCTTCAAGTTCGACTCCTCAGTCGAAGACGAACTTCTAAAGCCAAAACAAGTTGAAGTGAAAGCAAGGGTTTTCATTCCGGAAGTAGAGGATGAGCTTATTAAACCTCTTGCGGGGTCAAAGGTGGAACGTAATCATTAGTTTTGGTGGGAAGTGGTATTTACGTTATCTGGAGAGTGATGAAACGGGATGCGAGTATTTTTGTTAATACAGGATCTTTGAATTTCCTTTCCTTTCCTTATGCTGGGGTTTAACTTTTGGATATAAGATAATTGATGGAATAAGTGACAGTCTAAATGAAGATAAGGCTGCCCTTCCCTTTGCGTAAGCGGCGTTTATTATATTCTATTAGAAGCGAATATTCCTTAGGTTTCGGAAGCACTAGTAGAGTAAACACATCTGGAAACCTACTCGACGTTAGTTAAGAGCTATTAGAGTTTAGAACCAGAACGTTACAATTCTTGGGCCAATCAACGTCCGTTCGTCGTAAACTTCCTGTTTGATGTCTTTGAGTGATTCAACAATGGGGTCGGGTTAGCGCAAGTCATCTTGGCAACCGATCAAGGACAGCTGCCACCACTGTTATGACAGCCTCATTTAGCCCTAATTGTTTGCTTAACTTGTCCTTAAAACGGGGACATCAGGTGGACCTCCTTTCGTTATGGACTGCCGTTATGCGATTTAATTGCATCATAATAAGAATCTCTAATAGCTAGCTACTGTACCGCTTGGTTATAAGCATTATAATTCTAGCTTTACGACTAGATGAACTAACTATATTCGTTGTGAACTCCCTCATTGGGTTGCCTATCTGACTTGGGCAGTTGCCCGTAAGGGATGCACAATGCCATAACCCAATAAAAGAAAATTATCTCTCAGATTTTATCTCCTCGCTATGCTCAGCAACTAGGGCTCTCAACTTTTCAACATCGCGAAACACGACAGTTAATCATGTCAAGATCTAAAACCATCCTCGAAGAGTCGCATAGTTACATCTCATCTGCTGTGGCCGATGCGCACTCAGCTTATCTGTCCAACAACCCTATCTCAGCCAACGCTCATCGCAATGCAACTGAATATATGCCCGGAGGAAACACACGCACGGTTCTACATTCTCAGCCATTTCCTCTTTCTATCAAATCAGGCTCAGGGAGCAGGTTGACTTCCGTCGATGGACGCACTTATGTCGACTTCCTAGGCGAGTACAGCGCCGGGTTATTTGGGCACTCAAATCCACTTATCGAGGAGGCTTTAAACAAAGCTATAAAATGCGGCTGGAATTTTGGAGGGGAGACTCTGCATGAGAAAGAGCTGGCACGCAAGATCACGACGCGCTTTTCAGGAGGAGGTATAGACTTAGTACGATTCACAAACTCTGGAACGGAGGCCAACATGATGGCATAAGGCGCAGCTATTGCCTGGACCGGGCGAAAGAAAATCCTTGTCTTCAGTAATGGATATCATGGCGGAACCCTTATATTCACTATGGAGAATTGCAAGTGGTCACACTCGAAGATGTCAACCGCGCCTCCCCTGAATATAAATCTTCCACATGAATTCGTCATGGCACCTTTCAATAATCTCAAGGAGACGAAGGTTATCGTGGATGGACTACCGAAAGACAGTCTTGCAGCAATCATGGTTGAGCCTGTCCAAGGTTCGTCGGGATGTCGTCCTGCACTTCCAGAATTCCTGATATATCTGCAGGAACGACTGAAAAGCTAGGCGCCTTATTCATCGTCGATGAAGTCATGACTTCTCGTCTTGGACCATCTGGCTACTTGGAGACACTAGGCTTGAAGGCGGATTTGATGACCCTTGGAAAATGGATTGGTGGTGGGATGAGCTTTGGGGCTTTTGGTGGGCGAAGAGATATTATGGGGTTGTTTGATCCTGCGCGGAGCACAAAGGGATTGATACACGCGGGAACATTCAACAACAACGTATTCTCTATGTCGACGGGTGTAGTGGCTTTAGACATTTACGATGAGCAGAAAGTGAAGGAATTCAATGCAAGGGGTGATCGCATGAAATATGGGGTTACTAGGGCGCTCTTTGAGACGGGACTCTATTCTCAAGAGCATGCCAACTATTTGAAGGATATTCGTGAGATAGACAGCTTTGAGGAAGACGTAAGGTTGTATACAGGCAATGATGAAATGACCCATCTACCAAAGGTACTCACTTCCGGCTATGGTACGATGTTGAACCTGCGCTTCACTGGCCCTGATGCAGGGTCATGGCACAACATTTACTATCACTTTATGCTGCAGAAGGGTATTTATCTGGCAAGCCGAGGATACACCCCAATGAATCTGGAAATCACTGACGAGGATGTTGACATGTTTGTGAGCTCGGTTAAGGAGTTCTTGACGATTCATGTGGATGAGCTGAGGAAGGGGTGATCTTCCTACAAAACCCTAGTATCTTTTACTCTCTCATATTATTAGAAGGTTGTTGTTGGTATACTGACCTTCCGAATCGGCTTACATAAGCTGGGGTGCTGATGTAAGCATCGGGTTATAGTAACCCCGGTTCCGGTGAAGTCATATATACTAGGTTATACGTAGATCTAGTTCAATTAAGAATTATCACCATCGAATACAACTAGCACTTACGTACAATACATATTGGTGCCACGTATTCAAGAGTGATCCGACAGTTGTCAAACAAAATTAAATACCGCTGAGGAAGTGATTGGTTTTCTGACATGTTGCTACACTTTACCAAAGTTACTCGCTACACAGAATATATTGACGAGGTCCAAGGGGTATGTCTGAATTAATCTATATATAGGGGAATAGTTATTTTTATAAAAAAAAAAAGTTATTCTTGGTAGGCTCGGTGGGGTAATTATGCGTCAAAAATATCTCTGATTACCCAAATCCTTCTCTTAAGAATAGGAGAATAGGTACTTTGGCTGTATCTGCAGTAGGCCATACCAACAATAGAATACAATAAACATTAATTTGTGGCACGTTTGTTGGCATGGCCCACCGTTTACCAAAAGCTTGAATATCATCTCATTTGTAACATGAGGCTATGTCTACTTCTTTTAACAATGAAACACCTTTTCTACAGGGCAAATTGAATCTATTCGGTAATAGATTCAATAGTTACTTCTTTCTTCCACAGAATGTCTCTCTTTTTGTTTGTATGAAGTCAATTCGCGTTGTTATCTCGTACGTTTTCCTTTGCCGAAGTTACCGGTAATAGTGGGGTGGATTTGCTATCATCCCAAATGAACGATCAATTTACGAGATTTTTTAACTAATTCAGGGAACATTTACATACATTTATTATAGGTTGACCCAATAGGGTCCCTAAAACATATGGTGAATTCTTAAATCTCCACTATGCCAGGGAATGTTGATCCTTGCAAAACTCAACACACGATTTCTATCAGTGCGACCATTGTTCCAGCACACTTTCCATGATTCTTAACATTCATGCAGGGGGCATACTATTAAGTTTCCATTCTCAATAATCTGCTTCTCAAACATACTCTCTTGGGCAATGAAGAAATCCAGGAGACCTAAAGCTAATTGCCAAAGAACATTCACCGCTTGCTGGACATGTCGACGAAGAAATGTCCGATGTGACAACGCGGCGCCACACTGCGCACAATGTAAACGGATGCGCATCCATTGCGAAGGCTATCACATTCGTCTTGTCTGGGTCAATACCAAAACCGGGGCTTATATTCCTCAGCAACGACGAGCGTATCCATGTGAGTTGACGTGGAAGGGGTATCCAAGCTGGACACTGAAAGAAGTCGGGCATCTTATCGATGACTGTGAGCTGAGAATATGTCATTGCAAGCTACATCAAGCTCTCAGCCCGTTTTCTACCTTTCCGCAAAGCGACACAGTGACCGAAGTTGATGTTGATGATGAGAAAAGAAATCTGGAGATTGCTGCAGATAAACATCCTAATATCGAGCGGAGAGCGTTTGACTTCGGTAATCCCATAGCCTGTGAGCCCAGCATACGAGATAATAATACCGCCATGAGAATTGTCCAGAGCAATGTTTCCCCTATTACTGACAATACTGCTCTGTCACATGGGAGACGTAGGACACTCGATAACAACAAAGACATGGATTTCTCTCCACGGCAGAATGGAACGAATGCTGCAATGTCTATCATTCAATCTCCGTCTCTGTCTCTGACGCCGAATGGACTACGAGAAGAAAACTTTCTATTTTTCCACTACGTTTCTTATGTTTCAGCACAAATGATGCCGATTGACGACATGCGCAACCCGTGGAGGTCAACCTATCCTTCTATTGCGGTGCAAGGTGCAAAAACAAGCAGCACCGACGCGCTATATCACGCAATTCTAGCACAATCAGCCTATAGTATAGCAAACTTGAAAGGTCCTGGACGAGGGAATAGCAACATAGTAAGTGCCATGCGGTACTCTGGAAAAGCTATTCAAGAACTCAGGCAGAGCCTGGATTTACCAACAAAAGATTACTGCAGCGTGTTGGCGGCACTGCTTACTATAATGTTAGCCGAACATGCCTTTCAAAGTAATTCCCGCGGCTGGCGCAACCACATTCGAGGTGCCATCGGATTTGTGAGCCAGTATCTAACTCAGCAACCGTGGATGCAGTCACATGATGCCTGGATTCTCACACAGAACTTTGCATTGTCTACCGTCATCTCCGAGACGGTCTGTAGCAGCAATCCATCTCCGTCAAATTACATAGGTGAGATATATGGCATGCTTGACGGGGTGACCGCACGGCCCAGTTTCGGTTATACAATTGGTGCGACTTCACGTTTGATCAGGTTGATTTACCAAACTCGGCAAATTGAGATCCAATTGGCCACCGCTGGATACAAACGGGGGATTCAAGAAATGGACAAGGATGTGCTCGTGCAGGTTGAGGATATTATCCGCCAGGTCCAGACGCCTCTTAAGGATGAAGTCGAGGTATATATAGAACAGCAAGACCCCAATGACCTGATGGTTGTACACCAGACCCGGCAGCTTGTTGATCTTCATCTGCATATCTTTAATGGCGCCGTCATGATCTATTTACTCTGCATGGTTCTGCAATACCCACCATCTGCGGTTGCTAGTCATGTTTCAGAGGTACTCATCGATACCATGGCTTTTATAGACATGCACGGCAACAATGTATCTATCTGGCCGGTCTTTATTGCAATGGTAGAAGCGTACACGTCTGAGTCACTGGAATTAGCAAATCGATATCTCATATACTGTGACGTATTCGGTGGAAATCGGAAGGATATGGCGCGCGTCGTACGTCAAGTTTGGGCTGATCGCGAGGAATCAGCGACAATACGACAGTGCGATCTAGGTGATGTTTGCGTCAATTGGCGGGATGTTATGAGAAGACTTGATCTAGATATTTTGCTCTTATAGGCGAATTACAACCCGCCTGCCACATTTCAATTGCCAAGTTTATCGGGGTTCTATCAGAAATACATATACTCTAGGAGGTGTCAAAGATAGATACGCTATGGGGCAGTAATTTATGACTAAAAACCTTCTGCACCTATGCTATTCACGTCCTAAGCAGTGCCTGATATGTTACCAAATTGGATTGTGCAGTCACCTCAACAATGCTCTTCTCTGGCACAGACACACTTTTGTCTGAAGACTTCCCAGCGGCAATAGACTCCTTGTATATAACTCATGTTGTAGCTGGTTTTGGTAATATAACCTCTGATAGATACCTCTTCCCAACGTGATGGGTGCAATAGAGGTTTCTTTATGAAATAGGCGGGATATTTGATGTGAAAGACGTGAACCCGGCCATGCCGACGACACCTAGAATCAAGAGGCTACATTAACGACTTAGTCTAGAAGTCTTTCATACACGGAGAGAATGATGTTACATAAACTGGAAGCCTAGCTGACCATACTGATGTACTGTACCTTTTGGGCAGCCATCAAAGTAAGAAGCGGGTCTGCTCACAATAATCATATATCCCAAAGAGGGAGCCCAGGACGATGTGAAATCTATTGGTGCAATATTCTCCGATGCTCCATCTGTGCCGCCTCGGCTAAAGGTTAAATATCGCTTAGAAGAGGTTCGTCATATAACAGAATTCTCGCTGAAAGAGGCAGCTCATAACGAATACTTCGTAGGGGCTGACAATCAACAAGAGTTTTAATTGGCAAGTAGCTTGGATGAGAAATTCCCTTGCTTTATACTTGATTAAAGGTTTGGACAGGCAGACAGGAAAGGCTCAGGCAAGGATCAAACTTTACCTGTGCAAAACGTGGGAGCCTATTGGTACTCAGATTGGCTTTGATGTTGTCGATGCGCATTGATATTGATAGCTTATGACAGGTATTGTTCACATCTCGTACCAGTAATGGAGATGCACATGTTCTAGCTTACTTGCAGCTTACCGGGGAATAGAACTTAGCAAGTTGCCCAGATGAATCGCTTAAGTAGCGGAGTACCTTAGCTTGCCTAGGCATGCTTCTTGCTTTGCTTTGCGGTGAAGTTGCCCCCACTTAGCATGACCAGTGCCATCTCGCATAGGACGGGTGGGTTCCTATCTTACGAGGAGATACCCGTCATTCTAATTGGTCAGAGCTTCCTTGGCCTAGCATGCATCCGCCGATCTAGCTAATCCAAAGCAACGATATATAGTTGGGCATATGTCCCTCAGAGCTCATTTTCTAGAAGCAACCTGAAATCTCAGACGCAGAAGAAATCTCAGACGTAGAAGAACATATCCACAACCCTGGTTTCACCAAGCTCGAAAACAAAACATGACTTCTCTAGGCTGGATCCCACCATGGAAATTGAAATCTCAGAACACTTATATCTTGAAAAATGCAAATATAATTAATCCAATTGACGGATCTGTGATAGAGGGCGCCACAATTAGGCTTTCGGAAGGGACTATTCAATCAGTCACCACTACACGAGCATCCGAGCAAGACGAACCCCTCCAAGGTTCCGAAATCACCATAGATCTGGAGGGAAACTACGTATGCCCTGGTCTTATTGACGCCCACGTTCACATCGCAGCAGTGCCAGGAGAGAAGGATCTTAGGGACACTCTAGGGCTTGCAGAACAGATTTCATATCTGCGACAGCCCTATGTATGCCTCCAGATGATCCGAAGAGGGTTTACCACCGTCCGTGACTGTGGAGGCGCAAACCTTGCGTTGAAGCAAGCGATAGCAGAAGGTGTCATTGTTGGACCTCGACTTTTCATAGCAGGTAGACTGCTCACACAAACCGGCGGCAGCGCTGACCCCCGTGGACCTCACAATGATAATGAATGTTGCGGGGGAGAAAAGTATTTGGGCAGAGTTTGTGATGGTGTCCCCGAATGCATCAAGGGTGCTAGAGAATCGATTAGAACTGGATCTGACTTTATCAAGATTATGACTGGTGGCAGCATAACTGGTCTTTCCGAGAAAATCAGCAGCGTGCAGTTTACAGCTGAGGAGATCCAAGCGATCACTACCGTTGCAAAAAACAGCGGGACGTACGTTACTGCTCATGCTTATACTCCTGCGGCCATTCGCCAAGCCCTAGACAACGGAGTTATGGGCATTGAACATGGAAATCTCTTGGATGCAGAGGCTGCGAAATACATAGCTGAGAAAGGGGCCTTCTTAACACCCACACTCAGCACTTTCGCCATGGGGGCTTCTCCAGATTTCGCCGGGGCTTTGGATCCTAGCCAAGAGGCGAAGCTTCATGAAGTCCTAGGAGCAGGACAGCGATCCCTACAAATAGCCTCAGATGCTGGCGTCAATATTTGCTTCGGTACAGACCTCCTTGGCCCTATGGTTGTTGCGCAGACCAAAGAATTCGCTTTGCGGGCAAGTGTTCTCTCGTCTGTAGCCATCTTACAGAGTGCAACTGTCACAGCAGCACGTCTGCTTGGGCAGGTGGATTTCCTGGGGCAGATCAAACCAGGGTTTGCGGCGGATCTTTTAATCTTGAATAAGAATCCATTGGAGGACATTGAGATCTTTGATAAACCCGAGAAACATCTGCTCGGGGTGTTTAAAGATGGGCGAGTGCAAGTTAGCCGCTGGTCGAAATTGAGAGAGGATATCGTATCTCCAATCTCCATTATCCAATAGAAGCTGGATCGAAAAGATTGAGTTAAGACGTGTAGATTAAAGTTTCCTGGGTTGTAAAGTAGGAAGCATGACTTGGTCTACCTTATCAAATCACCAAATGCATCATATTCTGTAAACTCATTATAAACCGACTAACCATGCCATACAACAGAAAACGTGATTGTTTTATGCATGGGCAACGGCCTAACACCTTATGTGTTAGAGTTAAACGTTCTACTGGAGTTACACTTTAAAAAGTAAAGCTTAATATAATATTAACCTTTAATTAATATTCCTTAAAATGTTAAAATGAAAGACTTAGACTTAGTTAAAAAGCATTTTCTTTTACCCCCGAGAAATTGAGCTGATGTCATAATAGGAAAAGAAGTGAGTTATGTTACACATCGCGTCGAGCCAGTCACCTGTGCGTAGATATGCTATATTGGAAAGATGGCGAGTACTCGACTCAGACCTACTGGTTCAGAACACGTTACCATTGCCGTTGTCACCCAGGCAGTGGCTCGGCATTATAGCTCAACTTATGAACCCCTCGAATATAGCTTTCTTACGACACGTCTTAAATAATATCTGGCAACTCGGAAAGTTTGCAGTACAGGAATAATTAACGAAATAATGCTAGGGCACACATTTTGGACAATAAAAATCGTGTTTTACAAGTCCAGCCTCCCTTTCCTCATCCGTGGGAACGGATTCTAGCCCATCCACATGTCTTTGTCGTAAGTCGCTGATTCTTTCCACGATCTCCTCGGCAACACCCCATACCCGGACCCGGTTCCGCAGCCCCAGAACACTGCTTTCCAGACTACGAAGACGTTTGTAAATTTTCAGCCAGTTGATCTTCTCGTTGTGATAGCCCTCTTGAGCCGGGCTTGTTTTCTTCTGGTATGCAACCCCCAATTCTCGCAGTTGATCAAATTCCCAGAACCAGGGAAGTTCTGCTTTGATCAGCCGCTGGAAACAGCTTTTGGGCAATTGTCGACAGGAGCGTGTTGTTAAGCGCAGAGAACCAATTTCTTTTGATGAAAGGTGAGAAAGGACCATGTACAGCAGTTCAGTGGATAGCTTGCAGAATATATCCGTGTTGTTTGCAGGCCTCGGTTCATCTGTATTTGCCAGTCGGTTGTTGTTACTTCGATGCTCAAATGCCCCCTCCCCCTGTGGATAGGTACTGCAATACTCGTGAAGTAGGCTCAAAGGAAAGGCCGGAATATCATATGGATTCGCACCAAGATATTCCGTCCCCTGGATATGATTCCAGAATTGTGCCTTGCATTCTCTAATCGCTGGGTCTTGTCTTAAGCTTTGGAACCCGCATTGGCTGCATGCCTGCCGCTGCTCGTTGGTCAATTGAAACTCACGGCGTGGAGTTAAAGCAGTGGTTTACTACTCACATACCACAAGGCCATGAAGCCTTGGAGATCAACCTTGCCTAATCTCATGCTGGAGACCCGCTCGAAAATCTTCCAACACGCCGCATGTACTGGAACCCCGATCGGCTGTTCATTCTCATCGGAGACCAAGTGGTTTTGACCATGGAAATATTCCACGTCGAAGCGAAAGTAAGGCAGGTTCCCCGGTTCAAAATGATCTGGCGGGCAGGTCGTCTGGGGCGTGAGGAAGAATTCGCTGGCGCTTTCATACTCTTCCTCATCTTCTGCTTCTGGATCGGGATCCGCATCTTTCGGTTTTCTTACAATATACCTTGGCAAATTCATCCCCTAATACGGTAATATTACGTTAGCAAGCTCTCTGCTGCCGTTCCCATGCTGCGTCGGGTGAAACTTCACACCACCGCCCAAGATCAACGAGCTCGCCCTCGCCCTCTTCACCGTCGACCACACAAGCACTTACATTCATCTCGATGGCTCCAATCTTGTTCCCATTGTAACCAGCGTCAGACGTACAACCTCGTCCGGGATAGTGTATCACGCCGCTTCCGTTGAGCCCGCCCTCTTCTTCCACGTGCACATTCTCACACCCCGTCACCTCCGTGAAATACACGCAGCTCGAGCAGTTCGGCTCTCCCATATAGTAATCAGGACCGGAATACCCCCAACCATCCTTCTGAGACTCGTGAGCTAGTCGCAGACGAGCGATATTGAATGAAACCGCGCATATCTGACAACAGTTTTCGTAATATCCCATTTGGGCATTTATCTATATAAATTGAAGCGTGGAACACAGTGGGATTACTGAAGTAAGATTAAGAGGAGTTACAGAGAAGTTATAACTTCATCAGATACAACGTATGCGAAACTACAAATTGCCCTTTGTAAAAATAATTGGTTTCCAGGCTGCCATGAGCAAGCAGGCTGCCGACCAGGTTCCTCCTAGGCAGCAAAGCGTCCGAGCGCTAGGGTCAGCGAGGCTAGTAGATTACCTAATCCAAACCCCATTTCACTACCTTAGATAGTCTGTCTGCCTGTATCAGCACTTCTACCTTATGAGAAGTCGAGAGTAATTAAACAGTTTATATAAGGATTTGCTCGGCAGCTACTTACCTCCCCGCTTGACAGACCTATCTAGGTTGACACCAAGAACTTGACCCGCACTTAGGGCCTCTCCGGTTCCGTGTTGAGGATATTTCAACTCTTTGAGCCTAGGACCGAATTGATATTAGAGCTTAATATCGACATAAGGTTATTTTCTCTGCCCACTGTTAAGTAATCGAAATCTTCTTTTAGAGGCACAACCATAGAGGGTGTCCGTCGTTAGAGTTAGGTAAATCGTTCGTATTTTGGACTTGCCAGACAACAAAAGCTCAAATCTTTTGTAATGAATGGTAATATTATCATTTATCAAGAATTCCGCATTATTAACAGTGCGCTTCAAAACATTTTGCTGATCCCTGTACATTTTTTGCAATATGCATGTGGCGTGAGACGGTGCTGACAAGTAAATTTAATACTACTTACAACAGTTGCAGTTTTAAGATTAGGACAATAAGCGAAAAGATAAAAGCCTAAGAGATAAACTACTTTGAACAAACTACATGGGACGGAGCTAAATTGACTATGCAGCACAGTTAATCATAGATAACCACATTGTTCAGCAACTAGGAAGTGAATGAAGGACAGGTTTTGCCTGGATTCTAGAGGCTACAAAATAAGAACTTCTTTTGAATAGGTGTTATAACTCAAAAAGAAGGTAATCCCCCCTGGCAAGGTCTTTTCGGTTGTTAGCGCCTGGCTCCATCAATTTCCTTGTAATAAATCTAGTATTATTATTACAATAGGAAGCGCGAGTTGTTGATGATAATCCTATTTAGTACTAAAAGGGAGCCTTTTCCAAATTTGTCGATTTACTCGTCTTCTTCGTTTTCATCTTCTTTTGCTTCAGTCTTTTCCCTATCACAATAAACAGCTCGACCACAACCCCCCCCAAGTATTCAGAGTATATTCTCTTTGCAGCAATCTTCTCGTCACTGGCCGATGTTAATAAAATGGCACCTAACTTAAGCACGATGCTGCAACGCGCAGTCTTTGGAGCATACATCAGGCAGACTGGTATTTCCATAGGACTTGCAAGTATCGAGCTCACCACAAATACTCTGCAGGTATCCAAAAAAAGAGAAAGAATACAATAATTTATTACAGTTTGCGGAAAAACAGAGGGAACAGCCGCCCCACTAAACAATAGATGCAATTTAGTTCATTTCTTTTATATTACCCAATGCTAAACTCTTAAAGTGTCGGTATAATGACCGAATATCATTCGGGTCACGTGTTCCGTTTGAACCTGATCAGTAGTTATATCAACACCATCACTTACGTAGATCTTACAATACAAGCCAACTGATTACCACCGAATACAATACGCACCGAGCACTAGTGCAGTGTATTCAAAGAGAGTCAAAACCATGCGTATGGTGTGAACTGACATAAAGATATGTCTTAAAATATGTGCAATTCAACATTGTGTCCGTTTCTTTATAATATTCCCTTGAGTCAATGATACTATTAATACAACTAAACTGCTCGACCTACTATAGCCAATATATGGCATTCCCCACGGCCTGGGATTTTAATAAGCCCGGGTGGTGTGGAAAGAAGGGGTGCGATACTGCTGTTAATGGTGACCAAATTTGATACACAATGTTAATAATTATTTCAGTTCGTATAATCCTTGCGTCTTGCCGAGTTAGTTTATCTTTTGTCGCAAATAATTGGGCTACTAGTGTTGAACAATGCCCCATTTCTGATTAGTATGTTCTGATTATTCATCACTATGATGTGTTTATGCAGATCTGGTCCACTAAGTCACTAAGCTCTGAAAGGAGAAAGATTTATTTATTATAGAATTTATAATATTTAACTGGTGTCCTTTTCGGTGCTTCCGTCATGCATCTATAATCAAATATATAAGTTCAGTAAACCATAAACCAGAGAGAGACAGAAAGTGGAGAATTTAATTAGGATTGATTCAAGCTTAATTTTGATGTAAGGTAGCAGTACCATTGTCTTGGTACTGTGAAAACAGCGCTGTGCCAGTTATATGCATTGACTGAGCACTCTCAACCAATCGTCAGTCATGCGGGGACATGCACATGCAAAATGGCTGCTGACCGCAGGATAGAACCAAGATATTCTTCACTAGTTACCCATAATGATTGATAGAGGGGTGACTGGGTAGTCTGTATATAAAGGGGGGTCACCCTCCTAAGTATTTCTCCTTGTCATTATTACCAGGACACATTATTGTTACGAGGGATGTGGTCGTACATCACCCTGGTCCCAGTTGCCCTCGGCTATCTGATCCTCGTGCGTAGCCTCAGATATCGCCGGGTGAAGCAGATTCAGGCGCAGTACGGTGCTACACCAGCACAGTTCAAGAATCTCAATTACAGAGATGCTCAAGCAATCCTGGGCCAACTGGGCCTCTACGAATGCCCTTGGGTGTTCCTCGCGGGCAAAGACTTTGCTTTTCTGAGAGTAAGCCCCGTCTGCATCCATTTCGATTCCTTTACATAATTTAGTACCATTTACATAATTCTCAACTTTTCTGAAGCTAACGTCCTCCGGCAGGCTTTTGCCATACCTGGCATCTCAAAGGTGTCGGTCGGAGCCAAAGAAATGATCGAGCGGGTGGGAAAACGCTATGCCGATACCACCGTTCTTGTTGGCGAGTTTCTCGTCAACGATATTGATAGCGAGCGCGCATGTGTTGCTCTAAATCGTATGAACTGGATCCACGCCCGCTACGGTAACAAAATCCAGATGGACCAGATGGTTTATACGTTGTGCCTGCTCACCTGCGAAGCCCTCCACTGGATCGACAAGTACGACTGGAGAAAAACAGTCGCGCTCGAGAAGCATGCATCTTGGGTCTTTTGGAACGAGGTTGGCCGCCGTATGGGCCTTGAGAACGTGCCACAAAGCTTCGAGGCATGTGCTGCCTTTATTGAAACTTTCGAAACACGTAACATGGCGCCTTCTAACGATAATGCCCTCATTGC
>Ga0247734_1000454_pt1 | contig 35718 bp, 40 predicted proteins | sample UWRJL103311B2_FD_180933 | JGI IMG/M metagenome (GOLD analysis project Ga0247734, IMG submission 180933) | Plant litter microbial communities from Arlington Agricultural Research Station in Wisconsin, United States - UWRJ-L103-311B-2 | ecosystem: Environmental > Terrestrial > Plant litter >...
ATATGCGACGCCAGCTTTCGACTCGATGAATTACACGTCTGCCAACAAGCATGCGCACGTCAAATATGGCGCCGATCTCCCCTGACTCTCTTAAGAGAGGCAGCGCATCACAGAGCAGCGACGATGAGACCGAAGAACCCATGCGGAAGAAGATACGGCTGGAGGAGCCTCAGAAACATGACCAGTCCGAAGAGCCTGAACAGTTTCTCCCACAAACGCCGCCCCCCGAAGAAATCTTCAACCAACTTCCTATCCACAGGTCGCCACTATTCAACGATGATCCGGAACAGCTTCTCACGCGATCTATCGTTCTAGCTCTACAGCATGTTGGGTTTGAAGGAGCACAGCCTGATGCTTTGGCTGCGATGCTGAGTGAGGTAGATGCTTGTAAGTATTCGAATTCGCGCATTCAGTTCTAGGCTAACTGAAGAAGACGCGGAGCATTTCCTTTCAAAGATCACATCATCTATGTTAAACGGCAGGAGGTCACAGCCCACACCTCTAGACTACTACTACGGTCTCGAACAATTTGATATCCCCATCGCCTCTCTAAAGCCTCACCTCAAACCTCCTATACCGTTGACCAAGTCACAAATACAGCTGGAACCCCTCCCATTCGTAGACGAGGATCTTGAAAAGCAGAAATTCAAGGAACTAACTAAGCTTCTGGGTAAAGAGCTGGATGGGGCGGTCGATAAGGAGAAAAGGTCGCACATTCCCAAGAAGTTCATACCATATCCCAGCAAGCATACATACAAATTCACCCCACGCGACGGCAAACGTGAGACCGATACACGGAAAATTCGAGAAACGGCTGCAAAGGAGGCCAGACTTGGTGAAGAGGCGTTGCGTCGGTTGATCACAGTTGGAAAATCAGGGAAAGCAAATGACGTGAAGAAGGCCGCGGGCAGAGACACACTCAGCAAGCAGAAACACGAACAGTGGGAGAGAGTGATGGAGAGTTTTGCAAGTCTATCAGCCGAGCAGAGGTCTCGCGATAGGGTAGTAGAAGAAGACCAAACCATGATTGTCAATTCTGAATCTCGCTTCTTTCGGAAAGGATTGACTTCCAGGCGAAAGCCTGATAAACCTGGGATCCCCCCGGATCTCGGATTTACTGAGGGGGCATAAATAGGCATTTGGGTAATGGGTTCTCGTGATTTAGCGCGGCGTTTGGGAAGGTTGCATTGCCTTGGGAGCCATATACTTTCCAAAAAATCGAAAGTCGTGTCGTATAATGTACAAATACAAGAGCTGGTATTGACCAAATAGAGTGAAACAGACCTTTCGAAAGAACATTTAAGGAATGTGCAACAGTTTGTGACTTTTGCTAGGTTGTGGGACTATACAACTGGGTAAAGATGTACTCACCATGCTCACTCGAAACCCGCCAACCTTTTTCGTCAACGACATCTTGTCTCTTGTCCCTTTCTCCAACCACCTCCTTCGGGCTAACCCCAGTAGGGTATCCAGCGACATCTTTCCTCCCCACCCTCACCCATCCCTTCCACATCTCCAGAGCAAAGTATATAGTTCCATTTCCCAGAGCTGCCACCGGGGGTACATCCCCAATCACAATAGTGCCTGTCCATACTTTCCCTTTGCTCCCATGATCGCCATGCATCATGTACTGTTCTAAGCTATTTAGTGTAACTGTCAAATTCGCTGGCGTAGGGAAGAAGACATGGATGTGTTGTAGTAAAGAAGGATCGCTTAGCTGAAGATGTGACGGCGAGAACCGGTGGGAGAGATCCACTATACATAATGTACCGTTAAGGAGCGAGAGTTGGGAGCTGATAATGTGGTAGAGGAGGGGATAGCCCCGTCCTACAATGCCCAGTCTCGTGACTCCGTGTTGACGACGGAAGTGAGTATCGAGTTCCGGGATACCTGCATAGCAAACAGACTTAGCTTTATCCTCCAAAACTCTCTAGGTGAAGTCAAATAATCATACCAGTCCGAGTTGGATTCGGGGCCAACGTCGTTCGTACTTCATTCAAGACCTATATATCATAAGTTAGAAACCCCCTTTCCTTATCGATAAGCACAGCAACATACATCCTCCAACGACACCTCTTTCACCTCTCCTAAAAGCAGTCTCCCCAGATCCATAGCCGCGTTCGCCATCCTTGAGACCTGTTTCCTGAACTCCCAGTCCAGCCAACTTGGGAGCAGAGAATGCCACCACCGGTAGAAGCTTGGCCTGCGTCTGAGCTACCCTCGCGTATCTTCAGCAACACGAAAGGCGATTATCGCAAAGGATTCAATGGCGATCTGAAGGGGTGTGAGAAGTTTGGGATGTTGCAGTATCGGTGTGAGGTTGATGATCCGGGTAGTAGAAATAGTACTGTGAGATGTTGGCCGGTGGAGAGGTTTTTCAGACGGTATGTTGGCTTCTCGTGATTCTGGCGGGTTGCGAGGGAGGGAAAGGGGCTAATGGGTGATCTAGATGTCGGGATAGGGATGGAAGTTTTACAGTTGAGACGACGGAGTGGGAAGATGGCGGGAAGAAATGAAATGTTTGGTGAAGTAATAATTAATTACGCTGATGGTGGATTACGAAAAGTTGTTGGTACAATTGTACGTAGAGCCTTTCCCACTGCTGAGCACTGAACTCACCTATGACTTAGCTTCTTTTCTGACTGAACAAGAGCAAGTTGCAATAACGAGAAGATGAACCGCCTCCGTCCTTAGTAGAGTTAATTGAGCCTAGTTAAATTATTGCAACTCCTTGTGCGGAGAATCGCTGACCACATAACGAGCTCATTCATTGAGCCGCCTCATATTTATTACTCTAATTTTTTTTTAGAAACAAAAAGCGCTTGGTATATTTGATACATTTTCAAAGGTTCACCGCTTTACCTTGACTGCTGTTCCGAAGTGATGTATTGTACGAATGAGACCCCTACCCACACGCTACTGATATACGGTAACTTATTCTAGTGTTGTAATATACAGAGATATAATTGCCTTGCTTAAATTGCTCATATAACACGGTTGCATTACCTCAATCAAGGACTCCGAAAAGCGCTATGTGTGATCTTAGAAGGAAGTCCTAAAGCAATAATGGAAAGCCGCCGCATCTACAAATACTAGTTTCAGGTTTCCTCCTCGAGTTGCTCCAATAGCAACGGAGTCTGTGAAGGTACTCCCGAAGGAGCAGAATCTCCAAGTACCTTTTTAAAAGTATCTCTATCCCTTAGTCTGTAGTAGTATTTGATTAGGTTTGGCCAAGACTTCTCAGAAGTTGGTCCTCGATCCTGGGCGATCCCTTCGAAGATAGGGAAAACAGCATAATCGGCTACCGAAATAGCATCTCCGGCAACAAAAGACGTCTCTGTCAAGAATGCATCCCAGTGTTCTAACTCTTGCTGATATGGCTTTACCAAAAATGGGTCTGCACGCCACTTTTGGAGTAAAGTGATGGACTGTTGGATTCTGGTATACATCCTTGCAATTTCAACCTGGGGCCGTGGAGTCAAGATCTGCTTTGAACCATATACAGCATCTAGGTAGCATAGAATGGCAAAGTCTCCGATAACTGTGGACTTGCTTAAATCATTATCAACGAATTTGATTGGAAGCCGGCTGGGCACCGCTGGGGCGTCTTCGGAATGATTGCCGTCTTTCCAATTGAATGATGATGAAATATTGCCTTCCGTCCTATAGAGAAAAAGGTCAACAGGTTCTTCGATATTACCTTCACTGCATCTGGGCTCGTGAGTTCTTAAGGGTACAAATTTTTGAAAATTTGGTGGGAGTTAGAGGAGAGATTAGCGTACCATTCAATACCGTATTCAGCCAGTGCTAGCTTGACTCTCTGGTCTTCGATGCTATCCCCTGATAGAAATAGCCGTGGCAAGTTTGAAATATGCAAGACATCAAAACCTTCGCCATAAATATCTTTCCAGCTGAATTCACTAGAATGGTTCTCCTTCCCAAAAGCACGGATCATTGCTTCGGCCTCAGATGTATTCCCGTTGATGACCGTCTTAGCTGTATCTCTGGATTTAGATGTGGCGCCTTGGCCCCAAATTTTCTGTTGGTGTTTATCAAGGAAGGTTCCGATTAATCTAAAGGTTAGAGATATCCGTCCACCGTTATACGCCAATTCGGCTTCCGACTTCTCGCTTGCCATTCGTTTGTCTTGTCGAATCCCGTGCAACCAGCGCATGTTTGTCACCAAACCCATTTTGCACATCGAATTATGAGGAAGAGGTGCTCTAGTGACCTTACGAGGTCTAGATTGATCGTCACTTGTTCCTTCAGCTTGTGCCGACTTTTTTGTGCGAAACACCATGGTACGTTGAGCGCCAAGCGATACATTAGCAATAAATGTGTGCGGTACTATATCTAAGGTCTTATCACTATGCTCCGTTATATGATCGGTGCCGTCTCGATAAAACTGGATCAAAACATGGTTGACAGTATGTCCGAGCTTCTTCTCAACTTCGTCTCGTATCATAGAGACATGGGGAGAATAGGGCAACAATGGAGGCGACTCATCCGCTGGGTGACGATATATCGGAAGACTACCATCTTCTGCAACATCTCCTTGGACGCAAACTAACCGTGGTACATCACCACCTTGGTGGGTCATTTTCTGCCACCGAACTTCATCTCGAATCGTCTCGAAAATATTCTCCGAGTCAGGGAGGAGGTCCTCAACAATCGAAGTGTCCCCTTCACATAATGAATTTGCAGCTTCACTAGCCTGGGAGTTTCCAGCCCCTGGGGAGACTAACAGAATTTGCGTTAGTAAAATGTTTGATTTATTGCAAAATACTGGCAGCTCATGATTGAAATATTTCAGCAGACAGCCAACATTGCTAGGATACAGCCAAGTATCATTTCCGAATACTGCTTACCTTTCCCATGTTGCGCATCTATATGTCCCTCGATGGCACTGGCTTTGGTATTCAAGGTTCGTTGTTTCGGCAACGACTGCGTATTCAGGTCAGTGACTTCATTTCTTCAGGAAACATGTACAAATGGTCACTACGCCAAATTTGAGGGAAAGCGTTTCATAGGCAGGAAACCCTACCTCATTTTCGATGCTCCTAGCGGTCTCTTCTAAAGTAACTCTCCCAGCAGCTGCCGATTTTGGTGGAGCAAGGGGATCTGTGCGAGCAAATGTTGTTGTCAGAATATGCGAACTTTGAAATCTTAGGAGTAAGACATTTCAGCAGTTTGAACCTCCGAGAATGTTCTCCTTCTTGCTTACCTGTTTTGTTGACCAATTTGCTTGTACTTGAAATGCCCTCCGATACTGATACTGTTTCAGGATTACGACGTCTGGCTCTCACTTTTGCTGGCACTCTTTCCCTTTTTTGCGGTTGCATTACGGGTATTTCCTGGGCTTCCATCTGTGATCCGGAACCTCTGGATGGTTCCCCCATATTGCTTGGCTCTCTGGGCTGCCCGCTACTAGCAGAATTGTTAGCTGTGATGTCCAAGTTAGACATCAAATTTTCTAGTGATGAATCTTTTGGTCGAGGTCGAGGTCGAGGCCGCGAATTACGGCTCGGTGTAGGCGTTTGTTTGGCTTTTGCCTTCTGCTGGAAGTAATGTGTGAGTTCATGGCTATCAATTACATCGCAGCCGGTGCACCGTATCAATTGGCGCATTGCCTCATCATGTCTAGCTTTACTTCTATAACCAAGGCAATCACCGATAATGGTTATGGCATATCCATGCCGAGCAGCATCCATAGCTGTTGCGAAGACGCTTATATTAGATAAAGCTCCACAGATATATATTTCGGTGACGAATTGCGAGCGGAGGATTTGGACAAGTTTGCCGTCTTTGAAAGCAGAGTAATGACTTTTTTCGAAGAAGAGATCCTTGCTTTTATCCACTGATCTCAGCACAACATCTGTGAGATTTGATCCAGCCGATTCTTGCTCAACGATATGAGGTGCACTTCCAGGTTCCACGGTTAAGAAGGTCTCGTCCAGAGAATCTATTTCATCGTCACCATCCACATTCAAATTTTCCTGACCATCCAGTCGACGTCCAGTGCGCTCCGGAGTTCTACTGCTCCCCTCCGAGGACGGCCTAGATCGCCCACGACGACTTCCCTCCCTCTGTGTGGACTGGTTATGTTTATTCGGGAGCTCCCTATCCGTTATGACCTTCTCACTTTCTCCCTGCAAGCCATTCACAGACCGTGAACTCACAAACACACTCCGAATCCATAACACCGGGTCTGACGCTCGAAAGTGTGGTACGAGATTGAGGATATTTTCGAGGTATCCAGGAGGAGTATCAACTTGTAGCGGACTCCGATCAGAGACAATATCATTCTGCAAGTCGAGCACAAGCAGTGCTTGATGTGTCCGCACGATGGGAAGGTTGTTGGCATCTATTTCAAACATGGCGGGCAACCTACAATCGCCATGTCAGTCACTAAAGTCTGAAGATAAATGCGTGTTTTTGAGTAGGCAAAATGTTTTTGAACGGCGCGCGCATTGCAAGGTGCTTGAGCTTGGAAGCTGCAAACCTACCGTTAGAGTGGGAGATTGAGGTTTCTCCGGGTGGTCCCTTGTAGTTCATAAAGCATAAAACCGCATTAGGATGTAAAGAGAGATAGCTCGTCACATAGCGAGTGACACTGCATTTTTCAGTTTGTTCCAGTCATAGTATATCGTTAGATTTGTTTTTTTCTCCGCAAAGCCAGCTATAAATTCATTCAACTTCAGTCGTGGACGTGAAGTAAGATGCGCCAGTCAGAGATGAAGCGACACAGTATAGTGTAGTAGAAATGTAATCATTGAGGAACAAGGACAAGGATCGAGGTAAGACCCGAATTCCGTCTCGTATTGAGAGCAGAGAGGTTTATTATCAGTTCAGTACTAAGAAGATTGACGAAGACGAGCGAGGGCGAGGTCCAAATAGAGTAATTTAACCACCATTTGGGAGGTTGTTAATTGTTGGATGTTGGATGTGGGGTGAAATGTGAAATGTATGATTGGGTTAAGGATAAGATGGCTTCTTTCTTCCCGTCAAGCTTCGCAGAAAGCGCAGGGAAAGACAGGGACACCGCATGTTGGTTCAGCGGTGGTAGGCATGATAGTATGATAGTACTCCGTATGATAGCATGGCTCAGCATGGGATGGATATGTGGATGGTGCAGCGTACAGCAACGTTTTAACGATATGCAACGGGGACGGGGTCAAGAATGATGCAGCTCAAAAGCACGCACGGCAAACGGCGAACAGCCCAGTGAGCCCATCGCTTGGCACTATATATATTCTATACGTATCTATACGTATCTATACTTTTGTAAGTATATACACCTATATACAGCAAAGATGCATGTCATGTCAGCCTCAACCCTCGTATATTCGTCTACGCCCATACGTGTGACAGACGACCGAATACTAGAACAGACAAACATGAACTGTATGGAGTCACAAGTAACCTTTCTGTAGTTTGCCGACAGTGGCTTGGGATTATTCTCCTCGCCCCCAATCCAAAGATCATCTACATGACGCGGTAGAAGCCGAGAGCCGCTGTAATTTGTATGTACTGTACATTCTCGACAGTCACATACGAAGTACTTGGTGCATACAGAAGTACAGTACATGATCGATGATCCTTGATCGATCGTCTCCGCGCTGCATTGCCTTCATCTATTTGTTTCAATCTAAGCTCTCGGGTTACATGATTCGCGCAAGCCCATTTTTGGCCTACAAAGTGTGCACTTTCATTCTGTACCACTCACTGAAATATACTGGCTTTTAATGACTCACTGGCTCACTTGTATGGGTGAGGGCTTTCAACAGTCTAGCACAGTGTCTCGACAATACGTTGTAAACTTATTAACAAATCACTACCTAAGTCACGTGCTAGTCACCAAAATAGGGGTCCCGATACCCCTCAGCCCTCTCCACCTTCCCTGTTTTATGGTCTTGCCTATAATCGTAATTCCCAAAACTGTTGGACCAGATGTTCGCGACAATGGCTTTCGGATTTTGTCAAAATGCTGGTATGGCATTACGGCCGAAAGGCGTTGCAAAGTAAGGTTGACTCGGTTAGGTAATGTTAAGGTCAGGGGACGGGTACCGAGCCTCGGCCCATTTGTACGAACCCCAGCCTTGCGATCATGTTAACGTAGTACACAACTTACAAGTATCAAACTCTTTCATACTTAAGTTCCATACCTTTTTTACTGATAAGCCTTGTATCCTGAACACTATCAAATCCAGATTCCTGCATCCGTTATTACCAACCATAGAAACTATACAATGGCCACCTATCAGTACTTCCTCGTCGATGTCCCAATACCTTTCGTTGCACATGTGCAAATCAACAGACCGTTGAAACATAATGCATTCTTCGAGGCGATGTGGCTTGAGATGAAGGTAGTTTTTGATACTCTATCAGCAGATCCCAATATCCGTGCTATTGTCCTCTCGGGTGCAGGAGCAAAAGCCTTCACAGCTGGTCTCGATGTGGTCGCATCCCAGGGAAATTTTGGTGACAGCAAGAGTGCGGCAGATCCAGCACGTGCGGCAGTTGCAATCAGGAGACACATTGCCGAGTTTCAGGATTGTATTAGTAGCATAGAGAAGTGTGAAAAACGTAAGTTCAGAAACCTATTCTCACTCTACAAAAACTAAGCTAATGGTTTGATTCTGTAGCTGTTATTTGTGTTATGCACGGCTATTCATTCGGACTAGGACTCGACATTTCTACGTGCGCAGATGTTAGAATCTGTAGCGCAGATACCAAATTCTCTATAAAGGAAGTTGATATTGGGTTAGCAGCAGACATTGGAACCCTCACTAGACTTCCCAAGGTCGTCGGCAACTTCTCCTGGATCAAAGAAGTTGCACTATCAGCACGAATTTTCGGGGCAGAGGAGGCATTGAGGGTAGGATTTGTGAGCTATGTACACGAGACAAAAGATAAGGCAATCGAAGCAGCCCTAAAATATGCAGAGTTAGTTGCGACCAAGAGTCCTATAGCAGTGCAAGGCACAAAGGAGTTTCTGAACCATGCAAGGGATCACACTATTGCGGATAGCTTGAGGTATACGGGTATTTGGAATTCAGCAGCAATTCAAACAACTGATGTTGAGAGGGCCATGCTATCGGGACTTAAGAAGACAAACCCTAGGTTTGAGAAATTATAAGTAGAAGATCCACTGAAATTATAAGACATTTAAACTGCCTAAGTTGGAATCCACAAAATTGTGCTCGTGGAGCTATGTCTCTTTGGTGTTGTCCACTTCTTTGCCTTCACGCGTTATTCAATATCCTCAAAGCTATCATTGGAGTATCTCCAACTTCATCCAGGGCTATACTCCTTAGGTCGTATCTGTCTGTATAGTAGTCAAGTTAGATTTATAGTTTCAAGCAAGTGCTAAACGATTCCTTGGGAGCCATGGTGGCCCGCCAATCTCCAATTAACAGAGATTTACAAGTCACCTATAATATATTATGCAAGACTTGAGACTAGTAGCTCTTTCCTGATGAGTCTGGAGATATTATTATTTTCTACCCTCTAGTGGAAGTGTTTCGATCGTAAGCCCACTCCGTGTCTAGAATTGTTAGACATAAAAATGATGTGGGAAGAAATAGCCTTATCCTGTGAACCGTAAACATGATTTTCTCAATAAATGTACGGTTCACTGAATTGTTTTTGACATTATGAAATATTATATCAATCATCATTATATATCGAAAATAGGGAGGCTAACAACTAATACTGAAGGGCTAATTCTACCTCTCACTCAGAGTTGATAGGGCTTCTAAACACTCTCAACCTTCTCGGAATTAGTACTACTCCCTTCCCTTGTTCCGTTCACATCCTCTACTCTTCTTTCGTTTGCCTTTGGCTGTCCCACAACACCATGAGAGCGCAACGCATGCTCCTCCGTTTGCTCATAATCAATAAGCAACTCCCCTTTCTTCCCGTAACGCAACGGCTCATTCTTTGCCGTTGAAACCACGTCGAACCAACCCTTGGTCTTTCTAAATATTGTGTCGATCTCCTCCAAGCTTCTGTAGGCGGTCTCTGGGTAAAAGAAGTACACTACTGGGAAGATAAACGCGTTGATGACGGCGAATATGACATATGTTTTGTATCCGATGGAAGAAAATGAAACAGGAGTTATCATTACTACCATGAAGTTGAATATCCAGTTCGCTGATGTGGAGAGTCCATTTGCTGGAGCTCTGATTCTGAGTGGCACGATCTCAGCTGGATATAACCAAGTCATCCCTAGCCAGCCTATGGCAAAAAAGGTGTTGAAGACGAAAAGAAACACCGCAGACACTACGCCAGGAGCCGAGCCGCCCTTGTTGTATTGAGACATATAGTTTGTGGCCGCTAGAATTGCCATACTCCCAGCCATACCAGCAGCACCGAAGAGCATAAGAAGGCGGCGGCCAAACTTTTCAATGGTATAGACAGCAATCCAAGAAGCGATAAAGTACTCTGTGCCATTTGCTGCAGCAAGAAGACGGGCCGTTTTCCCATCTAGTCCGATATATTGTTCATATATTGTCGCGGCGTAGTACGTAATTAAATTTATACCTGAAATTTGTTGGAAGACCTGGTTGACATAACCTAACAAGACTCTATGGAAATTGCGTTCTGGTCCCATGGTGAAAAGATCTCTCCATCGTACATTCTTCATCTCTAAGACTGTATCCTTGATCTCCGCAAACTCGATATGAACGAGTCGATCATCAGAAGGAAGATCTGCGAGTGCTGAAATCACGTTGGCTGCTTCTTCTTCTTTTCCCTTTAGAATAAGCCACCTTGGTGACTCGGGAAGCTCCATGATGAAGACAAGCAGAATGAGTGCGAATAGAATTTGAAGACCGATAGGAAACCTCCAGGAGATAGTGCTAGGTTCTAGGAAGGAGAAGCCAAAATCAACCCAGTAGCTCACCATGATTCCTCCAGTAATCATGGCACCCTCGATCATCACCATCTTGCCACGTTTGTGGCTTTTCGAAGTTTCGCTAGCCCACGTTGGCACTGTTGAGGTATTCATTCCATTTCCCAAGCCAGTTATTACTCTTCCCACAATTAAATGGGCGAGGGAGAATGCACTAGTTTGCAAAATTGCTCCAACTACCATGATTGCAGAACCTAGGAAAATCATCTTTCTTCTGCCTAGAATGTCTCCAATGAATATTGTGAGTACTGCTCCAGCAAAGCAGCCTAGATGAGGAAATCTCAAGTTAGCCATCGTTGGTTCAAAACTCTGCTAGAAGACATGGAATTGGTCGAATGCTACATACCAAGGTTATAGCTTGCAACAGAAATTCCCTGGATAGTAGTCACATAATTGTTGGTTGGATCCGCGATCGTATTGATCTCAGGGAAAGTTTTCACGAAACTTGGGAGAGTCAATAGACCACCCATAACTCCTTGGTCATATCCGAAGAGACTAATTTTAGCTAAATCAGCTGTGTTTATTTGAGACGTTTTGAAGAATAAAAGGATATGCATAAATTAAATGACACAACGTACAAGAAATCGACTCCTGCGATGAGCCCAATTGCATAGTTTAGTCTTCGACCTCGAAGGCCGAAGTATCGCCCTCCACCAAACATTATGGATATTTCGAAACTCCGATGTTTTTAAAGATATGCTTGGGGCTATTCAGATGTTGTGACTCTTTTCTAGTTTCGGGAATTCTAGTTTGTAAAGCGGTTAGAAGCTTCATAAACACCAGAAATGAAAATAAATTATGGGTTGAGAGCAAAGTATATGTGATATGGCCGGACAATTACATACAGAGACGATGACGGCACTTCTTAGGCACGACGTAGTGGAGCAGCCATACTGTGCAAGCTCTGCCACCCGCCGGCAAATCTCCGTTCCAGAGGCATCCCAGTGCACTAACCTCCAGACCCCGGATTTTCTCCACATTCTCATCCCAAAGATGGGATGATAATTGAGTAATGAGTTTACAATTGCTTGAAAATCTCTGCCTGTTGTGGTAATCCGCTGCACATGAGCGGAAGTATTCCAGAGTACCCAGAGATCCTGCCAATTTTTCACCATAACAGACAGTTTTGTGGTCCCCTAGAACTGCAAGAGGGATAACTATCCATTCCAGTTGGTCAGAGGAAGCATACCATTCTCGTTTTCGGGTTACCTTTTAGGGAAATGCGATGAAGAAAAAAACAAAGACCCGTAGGTTGCCGCCAATTGCCGATGTTACATAGACAAGTGTTTCCTAGCGAAAGTCGAAAATTGGTCCCTCTCGTTGCCTGTTCAATCTCGGTCCTACAAGTCACCTTGGACTACTACTCCCTAGAATATGAGGGATTCATTCTTTCTTTCTTACTTTTCAGGGGCTCAAGCGAAAAAATGCTTGGTCAGAAGATGGTTGACAACCTCAGTGTTGCTTGCTGATGGAGAATTCAAGTTGATGTACCATTTTACTTATTGGATAGCTTGGATCCCATATTAATTAAAAGCGAGATCGTCTCGTATACCACAGATATAAGCCCATAATGGCGACTAATTTGGCATTCCTAACACAAGTATGGCAATTACTCATATATAGTGACCGTGAATAGTGCTTTAGTAGTATAAATCTTTCTTATTGCTATGCAGTAATAGTATAGATACATCCTAACAATATGTTTGGCAAGGCGCTATGAACAAAAAATCTTATACTTAGACACATCCACATCATAACGACACATATTCCTTCACCTCATTTCTTTGCTTTGGCCGTGGGTTTAGCTTTAAGCTTGGCTTTGCCTTTCTTGGGCTTTAGGTCCTCCTCCGACTCCTCTTCTTCATCACCCTCATCCTCGTCCTTGGCTGGCTTCTTCTTCGCTGGGGCTTTTTTCTTGGCTGCTGGCTTTTTGGCTTTTGGCTGCTTGATATATTTGTCTTTCTTCAGGTCTAGTTCGTCGTCTTCATCCTCTTTAGGCTCGGCGATGACCTCTGCCTCATCTTCTTCCTCAAACGCTTCTTCGAGATCAGGAGCAGCCTTTGCTACTTTCGCTGGGGCAACAACATTGCTAGCCTTCATGAATGGCAGAGGGTGCGATCGAGTGTTATATCTAAAACTGTTAGCCGGTTTTAGGATTGGGACAAAGCAATAACTTACAATCTCGTAAAGGTGGATTTAGTCTGGGTCTCGAGCTTCACGGTCTCTTCACTCTGATCACCGAGGCCAAGTTCCATCATATAGTCAAAGTCATCTCTAGTTAAGAAATAACTGTCCATAAGATCAATGACTTCGTCTACAGCATCCTTGCCATCAACTTCAAGGCGTTTAATCATTTGTGTCCATAGTACAGGGAGATACTGTTGTCTAATTTCGTGTCGATCACCAGAAGTTCGAAGGCGCATGTGAGATTGTATCTCTTTCACATATCGAGTAAGCTTGCCATATTTGCTGTTATTCCCTAGCCATTTGGTAAACGAAGTCTGACCAGTCATTATGCCAGCAATAAAGCTAGCTGGCCGCACACTACTGAAAACTGCATGGGTAGGCATTAGACTCCATTGCTGTTGCGAGCCATGGATCATCCGATCAACTAAGTCCCCATCACTAATGCTCTCGGCTGCCTGGTCTGCAAGCTCCAACGCTTTGAGTTTGGCTTCCCTTGAACTCGACACTGAATTTAGAAGTGCTGGCTTTGTACTCAAGTAGTTCTCCTGGATCATCAAAGGGGTGAATTCATGGTCGTTAAAGTAAAGCTCGATCTTGTCGTTCAGGGTCGCTTTGCTGCTAGGTGCAAACATGCCTCCACCAAGCAGTTTGTGACAAATATCCCAAGGTTTAAGGACTACATGCTTTTCCCATGCTTTTGACATAGACTTTCCTTGGTCGAAATCCATGGCGGTCTGGTCTAACTTAGCTGTAGAAATCATGTTGATTATCTGACGGATGTCTTTGTTGCTACCTTCAATGAGGGCATCAATGACCTGCATTGGGAGTTTGAGGCCTTCCCGGTGGCAAATGGTAGCTATACGAGACCGTACTTGTTCTACAGTGGGCCGCCGAAAAGGAAGATCGAATGTAACAAAATCGAATGGTTTCATCTTTGGAAGCTTTCTCTCGTTGCAGATCAAGATCATAGGTATGTGACTAGTCTTGCAAACTTTGGCCAATGCCCCCACACCTCCTCGGTCTCCTGCGGACATACCGTCTACTTCATCCATAATCAGAACAATGTTCTTCTTTTGCATATTGACATCCTTTCCATCTCCTGCAAAGTATCCCAGCAGTGACTTGTTGTCCAAAACCTCACTCACACCAGACTCAACCATTTTCTTACTTCGTGTATCACTAGCGTTACTTTCAATAACATCATAGCCCGCGAGCTTAGCAGCAAGATGAGCAGCAGTTGTCTTTCCAATTCCTGGTGGACCGTGAATGATAATTGCTCGGTAAGCACCGAGACCCTCGGCACCTCTCATCTGGAAGTTATGTTTGTGGGCCTTTGGCCATCCTTTCAGCCATGTTGATATCTTTTCAACCTGCCCTTTGTTGCCACAGATTTGTGCCATCGTGGTCGGAGCATATTTGCTGGTCCACAGTTGTGAGGTGGGTGCAACTGGACGAAGAGGTGCTGCGGGTGCTGAGGACCCTTTCAAAGCTGCCTGTTTCTGTCTTTCTTTTTCCAATATTTCCGCCTCCTTAATTTTTCTCTGCTCCTCCTTCTCCATTTCCTCAGCTTCCTTTCTGATTTTCTCTTGCTCTGCTTTTATTTTTTCATTGTTCTTCTCTGCAGCCTTTCCGTCTCCACCGTTCGCAGGCATGCTTGAAATCAGCGCGAATAACCCCTGTTCATCAATAGTCTTGATATTCATATCATGTATCTTTCTTAGCTTAGATGGTCCAGCATCTGTTCCAAGGACAACAAAGCTTGTTTTGCTACTTGGTGCACCAGTCACTTTTCCCCCATAGCGTTTGACAAGTTCTGTACCTTCATCCCTCGAAATGCTTTGCAGCAAGCCGGTGAAGACGAAAGTCAGACCAACCAAGCAGTTATCAGCACCCGTGGGAATATCGACAGCGCCTGCTGCTGGAGCCGGGCCTGCATTTCCTCCTCCTCCACCTTTTCTCCAATCAAATTTGACATTCGGGTCCTTGGGTGGAGGAGTTGGTGGCCGAACAGTAGGGATATTGCTCAAAATTGCTTGGACCGCGGAGCTCTCAGGTTCGAGAGCCTTCTTCTTGGGAGGAGCCCGTTGCTTTTTAGCTGGTGGCGGCTTAGAAGTCGTGCTTTTCGTACCCTTTTTAGATTTGACGACAACATCAGAATCAGGCTCGGACTCGGACTCAAGGTCGACAGATTTGCGCTTTTTGCTCGAAGTCGGTTTATCGAGAATCATCATATCGTCATCATCGTCCACCATTACAAAAGAGTCTTCCTCGTCAGCGTCCTTCATTTCGATATCTTTATCTTTCTGAGCTTTTGACTTCTTTGATACAATCTTCTTAGGTTGTGGCAGCTCTTCCACTTCGCTTTCAATCTCTACATAGCTATCCTCGGTACGCTTTCCCTTTTTCAAATCAGCGGCAAATATATCGTCCCCAGCATCCTTGTCATCATCAATAAATGCGTCACCATCATCGTTTTGAAGTTCAGTGTATGAAGTTGTTGTCTTTTTACGAGCAGATGACCTGCCATTAGGTACGACCGCAGAATGGGCCTTCGATTTTGCCGGTGTGGATTTTGAGGCCTTGGACTTGCTACTAGAGGCGAAATAGTCCGAGGTAGAGGTTTCTTTCCCCTTCGGAGACTCCTTTCTGTAATAGCTGATTAGCGACCGCCTAATTTTCCATTGCCATATTTTACATACACATCTTTCTTTGGGGCGGGCTTCGAAGTTGGTTTCCTTGATCTAGTAAAAGTCAATAACAGTTTCCTCTCATGAAAGCTAAAAACATACACTGGCACATCATCGTCGTCATCACTATCATCAATTATCTTACGACTTTCTAACCTCAATTAGCTCGTTATGACCTCCGGGAATCTTCAGGTAAACACACTACTTCTTTTCTTCTTTTCTGGTTCTTCTTTCACAGATGACTTTTCACGGATCGGTGTAGCTGTTGGTTTTCCGCCAAAGAAACTCCTAATATCTTGCCCCTTTGGGCCTTCCTTCTCCTTAGGAGGCATGTTGCTTGATTCTAAGGAGCTTCAAATTACCGAAGTTATGGTTGCTGATCTTAGCATATTTGAAATTGCTGAGGAAATTGAGTTCCTATTTGTTCGTGGATTGTCCTTGAGTATTTCCGGTTCTCAGACGTCGATGAGAGACGCGATATTTAAAAAGCGCGTACGCGACCGAATAGCCATAGCTGGTACCTGCCCGCCACCGTAATAAAGTGTGATGGCAGCCTCCTGCCTGCTCTGCCTAGTTTTTTCATGCCTTACACATAAGGCAACAATATCAAGATATTGAAACCTTGACATACGGAACTGCTCAAATTAACAACCAAATACATTATGAAGCTACGAAACGCTTCGAGCCTTACCGCTCAGCTTGAGACGCTTTCAATAGCTTGCTCGCCTCTTCGACCTACAAATCCCCGTCCCACAACTCTACCTAGCAGCAGAACAATCATAAAAAATGCCAACCTCACGAGAGCTTTTTCCAGTACACCCAGCTATGCTGGAAACTGGCTTTTACCAACGATGCCAGAGAAGAAAAGATCCAGCAAAGGTCGTCCTCGTGTACCAACCGGAGGCTCAGCGCGTGGTACGACTATAGTCTGGGGCGATTACGGGCTCAGGATGAGCGACCATCATCGTCGTGTCAGTGCAGCTCAATTGAAGAATGGAGAAGAGGCAATCAAGATTCGATTGAAGGGCATGAAATATCGGCTATATAAGAGGGTCTGCGCAAGCATTGGTGTGTACAGCAGTGGTAATGAGGTAAGTGAACGCTCTTAATACGGATGTATTTGCGACAAGAATTGACATTCTTAAAGGTACGTATGGGTAAAGGAAAGGGATCATTTGATCATTGGGCGTCTAGAATTGCAGTCAGCAAGGTCATATTCGAATTGAAGGGAGATATCCACGAACAGGTTGCACGGGACGCTTTCCGGATAGCTGGGAACAAGATGCCTGGTAGGTCCTACATCCGTCATTATTGAATATGGAACTGATCGTCTTGCAGGCATGTATGAATTTGTGAAGAAGGGTGACCCGCCTGTTGTTGGAATTACCAAATTATCTGGTGTCACAATGGCAGAATTGAAGAAACCTAGGAGGGCAGTTCCACTCGGATCGTTGCCCCCTCCTACAAGTTCAGAAGAGGCGGTATCTACATCGATGTCACCAGGGGCGTAGATGTGGCTTGTAGAATATGTAAAAGTATGTGCTTCACAGTTGAAGAAATACCCAGTCATGAAGCATAAAACATAATGTTATATTTGTGACTTGATTTACTTTTTTTCCATGAATTCATATTTTATAATTACACGCCCCATGATTCTTTTCTTCAGGATAGCATGGCATGCATAGGAGCCACATTTGCAACATTTCTACACTCGCAGTTTTGCCTAAATTCTCGTTAGTATTTTCTTGCGAGCCATAACGAGAAACTCCTTTCGGGTACATCTGATGCCCGACTTTATCATTTGCTTCATAGGAGTTTTTTGTAATATATCATTCCATTCGATATGCATGTTTGTCGTGGAGATGTAATTGGAATGTTAGGAGTGTTCGTGATATTTTGAATTGCTGCTATGTTCAATGAGTGCAGGTTACTCTGCATAACGCTATGCAGTTGGAACTTCATCAGAATTCCTCCACTGGTTCTAGTGAAGTGCCTGGCTCTGCAGTGAGGATATGGTCAAAAGTTTGGGCGTTGTCGTTGATAGGAATGGCAGTCTGATCAATATCCATGAAGTAATTCGATATATACTACCTAGTAGGTTAATTTGCTCCTGGACAAATCTTGTGCCTGTGATGGTCCCCGATAGTAGAAGAAAAGGGTGAACTATCTAATACTTTCGAATGGCCATGTTCATCCTTCCATGTCGGCACATTATTACCCTCGTTTTGGTTGTTCCACATACAAGTTTTCGTTGCAGCAAAGCAAACTAATAGTAGTTACCGCTTCAACAATTGACTTTTTTCTCTTTTGAACTTGATCAAAGCAAAGTCCGCACAAATAATTTTCTCTATTACCACACTTTTTATCAGCTGGAAACTGGAGGCATATGGGGATATGAAGAACTCCTGAACGATTGAAATGATTTGTTGCAGTGACAATTGCCAAAAGGAGTTTAGCTCAATGGCAGTTTAAACGACAACCACGCAGAGACTATGAGAAATGGAGCATATCTATAACTCAGAACTGGCTTCTCATAATGAAACTATCATCGGTAGTTGATTAGAAGCTTCGCACATGATTAACAATAGTAGCGTACGATTTGAGGTTACGAAAAAACTCTCACCCTTCAGACTTGGCTGTCAAGTTAGCTGCTTTAGCAATACCAAAAAGGCGATGGTGGTATATTTCTTAACGATCTCATAAACTTGGATAGCTCTTGCTTGAAGCCATTGCTACGTTAAGATTGCCTTGTGTCCAATTTGTTATTCGCGGCTCTCTAACGCAAGTCTCTTTCTAGTCTCGCTCTTTAGCAGTCTGGCGGTTCGCACGCTATGCTTTGATCAGTGCAAAGCTGCAACTCAAACGCGTGCGCAGACCTCTTGATAGTCTAGAGAAATATGACTTAGGTTGACATTATGGTTTATGTGGCCTTGCATGTAGGTTAAAATTAGGGGTCCGATAATGAGGGCAACGACAGTCCATAAGTAGCTCATTTGCTGGAAAGTCGTTGAAGATTCACCATCGTTTCCAAAATGGGAATTGGATGAAAGATGCGTCTCCTTGGACCCTTGGGCTTCCCCATTCTGCTCAGTATTCCTGCATTTTGTATGCACGCCGAGATGTTTTATTGCTCAAAATCATTCCATTCGAGACAACAGCCAGTGGCATTCGGTTACAATGTGCAAGTCAAAACTAGTCAAATGAGCAGCATCATACCTAGCATGGCTTTCTCGGTAGAAAATTGAGGTACCGTGCCCAGTTGGGCGAATTTCAAAGTTTTACCAAAGGCTGAAGTCAATTCATGGTATCTTCTGCTAGTGAATACCTCTTTTCACTTTCTCTTATTCTTTAAGGCATCTCCAAAACGCGTCCACCACAAACGAGCAAGTTCATCTACGATTTAGGTATCTAACCTCGTCTTTCTTCTGGCGACTAGTGAATAAGACTGGCTACCTGCCTGCCTGCCGTGCTTTCCTAATCCACGATCTTCCTCTCGCTTGCCAAGACATCCGTACCCACGAAGCCTTATAAAACGCGCATCTCCTCTCGCACCTCCAACTTCTTTTCTTCCATACAACTCAACTTTTGACTTTCCCTCGAGATAATACAGATCCTCATTTGACTCTCGTTCGCGGAAGTCTCTTGAAGGTCTCTACAAGAGCAGTAAGTGATCCGATCCATTCCTTTCACACACTTCACACACTTCACATCCAGTATCTCTCCTGGCCCGCTTTCGTCTTCCGAACTTCTCATTGCACTACTGATATATCATTACTGAAAAGTCAACCTCCTCTATTTGAAACTATACACAACATGTCTTGGGACAATACCGGCGGAGGTGCTAGTCTCGATTGGGACGACGGTGGTGCTGCTGTTGCAGCTGTCAATACTTTTGGTAATGATGATGGACTTGCTGTTGGCGCCACTGCCGATACCTTCAACGGCGGCGGAGGTGGAGGCGGAGCTGGAGGCGGAGGTGGCTTTTCAGGCGGATGCTTTAACTGGTGAATCACGTACCAATCCAATCTACATTGACTGTTACTAACATTTCCATAGTGGCGAGGAAGGACACGGCAAGGCCGAATGCCCACATCCACCAAAGCCTCGCCCGTGCTACAATTGCGGAGAGGAGGGGTGCGTTGCGCTCTGCTCTTACTTAGCTTCCTATGTCTTGACTAACCTTGACTAGACACCAGAAGATTGATTGCCCAAATCCAGCTAGGGCTCATGTATTCACTGGCACTTGCAGAATTTGTGAACAACAAGGCCACCGCGCCGCTGATTGTCCAGATGCTCCACTAAAGCCTTGCAACAACTGCGATGAGACAGGTATGTATCCCTTAAGCTTTCACTTCGGCAACGTGGGATTAATAGAAGCTTTCCGCTAACCCTTCTTTCCTAGGTCATGTTGCATTAGACTGCACAAAGCCTCGTAAAATCAAGTACGATAGTATCGAGAGCATGCCAGCTGAGAAGGCTTGGGAGCAAATGAAGATTGCATCCGATGAGCATGATCTTGATGAATTCAAGAAAGCTCTTCAGAAGTATATGAAGGCTACGCCAGATGCGACGTATGTCCAGCTCGAGACGGCTTTCAGAATCCAAAACTTCAACTTCTACTTCATCGCATTGGAGAAGGAGATTCAGGAGACATTCTCGAACATGGACCTTCAGGGTAATCTTGGAAAGAAATATTCGATTTCCCTTCGAAAGAGTGCAAACCATCAACGTCCAAAGGAGAAAGAGCTATGGCCCACCTCCCCTGAGGAAAACCTGGCTCGGCTCGTGGACGCTGGTGAGCCTGTCTACCGAGGCATTCCAAAGTGCAGCAATTGTGAAGCTCTGGGTCATATCGCAAAAGCTTGTCCAGAGGAGAGACAAGAACGCACCGACAGAGCAGAGGTCAAATGTTTCAATTGTGATGAAGTTGGACATCGCGTGCGTGACTGTAAGTGTTTCAAGCTCCTCCCAAGTTTACAAAGTGAACTAACCCTATATCAGGCCCCACTGAACGTCTTGATAAATTTGCCTGCCGCAACTGCGGTAAGTCTGGTCATGGCTCAAAGGAGTGCCCAGAGCCTCGTTCCGCCGATGGAGTTGAGTGTAAGAATTGCAGTGAAATTGGCCATTTCTCCAAGGACTGCCCCCAAGGCGGTGGAGGTGGTGGAGGTTGTCGCAACTGTGGTAAGCAAGCCAACCTTCTTCTCGTAGCTGGCAAACTAAATCTGGGATTAGGCGAGGAGGGTCACTTTGCAAAGGACTGCACAAATGAGCGTAAGATCATATGCCGCAACTGTGATGCCGAAGGTCATCAGAGTCGAGAGTGCCCTAAGCCTCGCGATTACTCTCGGGTAAAGTGTATGAACTGTCAGCAGATGGGCCATACGAAAGTTCGTTGCAAGGAGCCGCTTATTGAGGAATATTCTGGTGGTAGGCGACATCCTGGTCTTCCTTTATTTCTTTTCGGTTTTGGCTAACTTTGAATAGGCGCAAACGGACAAGCCGGTGGTTCTGGCGGCACTGGTGCTCACGGATTTGGGGCAGTCGGCGGTGGTGATGATTTCGGAAGTGGTGCCGTTACTGCTCCTGTGGATGAGAACAGTTGGGGTGCTGCTCCTGCTGTGGTTACTGGAGGTGGTGATGACTGGGGAAGCGGTGAAACTGTAGCACAGACTGGCTGGTAAACGTACAGTCACTCTTGGACCTTTGTTTCTGATACTGCATCAGATCAGGGTCAGATTTCCTAACGCTTATCTATCATGGAAGTAATTGTTCTTTGCTTCAGCATTGGCTGTGAAGTAGGTTTTGAGGAGCCTTGGTGTCTAAGGATTCTTCTAGACCTTCATAGACCAATTTACGATATGCGCTTAAAAGATTTCCCCTCTGGTACTTGCCGCAGTTTTGAGTATGACTTTGAATTTTGGTTTTTCTTGCAATCCATTCAAAAAAAATTCATGACTTAGAGTTCACCCAAAAAGAAGTTTAACTCTCTGATTTCGATGAACTACTTACTTCAAGGATCCGTTCTTCACGGGCACAATTTGTTTCTAAAGCTCTTTGGGATATCTCACATGAAGGGCATGGGATATGATTTGACGAATAAATAATATTGTTTGTATAAGTTTAGGAAATATTTCGAGTTAGAGTAGACAGCTACTTGATTTTTCCTTTCTCAGAGGTGACGGTTTTCAAACACACAATTAACACAATTAACACAAGAAGAAATGAAGAAATGAAGAAATGAATATATGAAACTTTAAGATAGACTTGGTATAACTTCGACAAATCCAAAATCACCCCACCAATAAAGGAACTTAACGGAATTCGACAGATGTGTGTTCTCGACAACTCTTATTTAAGACAGGGCCATGGCTTCGAGTTGTATGGGCATCAATGTTTTGGTATTTATAAAAGGGAAGTGCCGCATATAAATATCATTTAATATACTACAAGATGTTGGGGACAGTTTCAGTTTCCATATTCGATGAGCTAACATATTAGAAGGTGGGCAGGTTGATATTTCTGGAATGGATTTGCTCGTACGCGCTCTATTCATCTTCGTCAAGCAACCTTAATCTCCTCCTCGTGATGCTTTGCCCCAGTCTTATACTCAATCTCTGCAGCACGTCTCTCTAAATCCTGTGCATAATTTGCTTGGTATGCACCCTTGTCATGTCCAGCCACCAGGAATGGAGCATTCGTGAACAGATAGTTCATCTCCTCAAGCGGCAATCTCGCCGTCTCAGGTAGGAATAGATAGAAGAATAAGGCATTTGTGAAGTTGCAGATGATGAAGAGGAAATAGTACTTGTATCCGATGTTGGTCATGGCAATATCGGTGACTTGGCCGATGAGAGTGTTAAATGCGAACGAGACCATGGTGGCTATAGAGACTCCCTTTGAGCGCGTGCGGGTGTCGAATATTTCAGCGGGGATAATCCAAGAGAGGGGCCCGCAGGTTGCGGAGAAGGAGAAGTTATAGAGCCAGGTCCTAGGTGCTTAGTTGGATGGAGGAAGCTGGAGGATATAGAAGGGGGGCTTACATGATAATGAATCCCCAAGATGCTGAAGAATTGTGGGTAGATCCTGGTGGGAACTTGGCTGAGATATGGATCAATCACCCATTTTCAAAATAGAGCTCTCAAACTACTCACCAAGCAAGATACAAGCAATCAAAAAGCAAACCATGTTGACCAAATTTCCAGTTATCAATGGCTTTCTACGCCCAAATTTATCAATCAGAAGCACACAGCATGCTTGAGCAAGTAGACCGATAATGCTGTTGATAGCTTGGTACTTGAGGGTTTCGGAGGCACTAATTCCAATCTGTCCGTAGATCTTCACTGAGTAATACTGAATAGCAGACACACCAGTCATTTGGGTCGAAGCCTGTAGGGCGCAGGCAATAACAAGACGCCTGAAAGATGATCTGTTTGTGAAGAGATCAATGTAGGACTTTGCTTCATGTTCGTGTTCGAAGGTGATGCTTTCTTGGATTTGATCGAATTCGGCGCGGACCCATGCATCGTTTTCATTTCCATTAGCGTGCAGTTTTGCAAGAGTTTTCAAACCTTCCTCTGGCTTTCCGTGATCAATGAGCCATCTAATGGTAAAGTCAGTAGTTGAAGGAGAGAGGACTCGTGGATGAGCATACCGAGGTGATTCTGGGAACAAGAAGATCAATGCACCTAAAAGGAACCATTAGTACGAGGATACAAAGAACAACAGCGATACGTACCGAGTCCAACAGCTGGAACCATCTGAATTCCTAGAGGAACTCTCCACTGCGCAGTGGTATGGAGACCAATAAAGGTACCATATGACACCCAACCAGCAACAAAAGCTCCAATTCCCAACATAAACTGCTGTAGAGCAGTAATTGTGCCTCTTATTGAAGGATGTGCAATCTCCGATTGGTAGACAGGAATAATCATAACCAGAAAGCCAACCCCAAGACCTGCAAGCCAGCGGCCAGCCCAAAGATACTCCAAATTTTGAGCTCCAGTCTGAAGCGCTCCACCGAGGAGGTAAACTATGCTGCCAACAACGATGGTCCATCTTCGGCCGAATTTGTCGGCAAATGGACCTGCGAGGCCAGCACCACAGAATGCTCCGCCAGTGAAGAAGCTGACTACGATACCTCTGGGGACCCGTTAGTATTGTTTTAAGGATCGAAAAACCCAGAATACTCACGTTTTGGCTGGGCTGGGCTCGTGGAAAAATGTAGCGAACGTATCACAGGCAATAACCTCTGCGATAACACCTATGGTTCAGTTAGAAGATTCCTTCGTGAGATTTCAAACCGATTTAGGAACACTCATGGTCGAAGTATTGCTATAATAGTAAGATAATTCCAATTGGACACAAGCTCTAAAGCAACCAATCACCTTGGAACAGCAAAAAACAAAAAAAGCTCTCAGCTTACCTAGATCATAACCAAACAGTACGCTTCCTAAGGAAGCAAATACGCCTACGAGGAACTGTTTCAAGTTGGACTACATCCAAGTAATGGAGCAAAGGGCTCGTTCATACCTGGTAAACTTTGGGTGACAACACCATCTTTGACAACTCTTTAAAAGAAAAAACCTTGCAATTTGAGAATCCGTATGTCAGAACTACTTTACAAATCTTTCGACGGCAAGAACAGTTTATAGAAGATCCCCTCTAGTTCCTCCAGTGTTACAGTATGACAGACTACATGCATGCGGGGAGATAGGGAGCTACCTTGCTGACGGAAAGCCATCCAATTCGCACGAGATTAACCGTCTATCGTGCATCATAAGTTGGGGTAGCAGGGGATGTTGTTGGGATTTTATATTGATGGCATACAACGTTGTAACAAGAAGCATAGGCGCTGCACCAGGGTTGGTTAATTTCTTCAAATATCTGCGTTCTGGAAATGCAACGATTTCCTGCATGTAAGCATTTCTGAAACCTACAGACCTACTCAACGATGATCTTACAATTCAGATTGTAGTTTTCCGTCCTTAGCGGTTGTCTTTATTGGCTTCCCTTCTTACTGAGAAGTAAGCTATTTGATTGTCAAGGAGGGTTGTAAGGTTCTGATGTCTAGTAGATCTCCTTATTAGGTGCGGTAAGCGAGCTTTTCAAACCTGGTGATGGACTACATACAGACCACAGGACATAAAGTAGATGCCGTGCCAGTCGACCTCGGCCGGCAATCGTCCACAAGCTCCAACGTGTGGCGCTCACAAGTGGGGTGGGAAAACATATTTCCATCCATTTGTTCCCCCATTAATATATGCGCGCCAATGAGCTGGCATGTAGCTGTCTCTGGGAGGAGGCTTGGTAAAGAAACATCGTGAACTTGGACGCTTGACAGACCGACCGCTTTAACAACTTACTCGCAGAGTTGGAGTTGCTGGTGAGACTACAGTGGATCTGAGGGGTTTACCGCCGCTTTCCCCGGTCAAAGCTCTTCTGTTATTGACCACAGACTGCTTGATCTAGTCGCTAGCATTCAAATCACAATTCAAACAGAAACATCCGTCACCTCCACGTCAATTAATCTGCTTCTTTTTGTTTCCAAAAGTCTGGACACGACACGGGTTCCGTTCCAAAATGACTACATTTACAAGAATCGCAGAAGGAGAGGCTTTCTCAATCGATGTAGACGTCAGTCGTAGACTGTCAAAGATAGGTAAGTGCTCAATTGATGTAAGGAAGCCATTAGACAATTGCTAACGTTTGGTATAGATCCAAATATCTATGGCGGCTTTATGGAGTGAGTAGAGTCATTTATTGAATTCTGGGGTGAAGAAGATCCTTCAATTTGGCGCAGTTTTCTTGAAATCTGATATGAGTTACAAGAATGAAAGATTGATTTCAGTGAGATCGAGTCGGATTTCTACATCCATATTGGTTCAAAAGGGACTAAATATCAAAATGAATTGGTCTGGTTCATCTCCAAACTTTGCTTTCATTCTTCTTGGGCCAATTTTGAAGGCATGAGTGGGAGGTTCAAATTGTGGATCACTGAGCTTTAGTTCTATTCTCAGACAGCTTAATTTGAAGATGAAGCTTGATTGTCCGTATATATATAACTTGCTAACCACAGCCTCCAGACACATGGGCCGTTGTATATATGGCGGAATTTACGATCCAGGAAACCCCCTCTCAGACTCACGTGGCTACCGCACTGACGTGCTAACCGCTCTCCGAGATCTCGATATCCCCGTGATCCGGTATCCAGGAGGAAACTTCATTGCCACTTACCACTGGGAAGATGGAATTGGACCTCGCGAGAACCGTCCAGCCAGACCAGAGCTCGCATGGTTAGGCACCGAGACCAATGAGTTTGGAACCGATGAATTCATGCACTGGCTCTCCGTGCTGAGCGAGGGAAAAGAAAAGAGGGTAGAGCCTTACTTCTGTCTGAACATGGGAACGGGAACACTGACTGAAGCACTCGCCTGGATTGAGTATTGTAATGGTACGAGGAACACACATTACGCGAACCTCCGTCGGAAAAATGGACACGAGGAGCCTTATAACATCAAGTATTGGGCTCTGGGAAATGAATGCTGGGGGCCATGGCAAGTCGAGCAGATGACTGCTACGGACTACGCAAAGAAAGCCACGCAATGGGCGAAAGCCGTCAAGCTGCTCGATCCCTCCGTCACCCTGATCCTGTGCGGCCAGGACGGGGTGAGTTCTTGGGATCACGAGGTCTTGAAGGCTTGCATTCCCTTTATCGACATGCATTCCATCCACGCCTACACCTCCGTGAAGGACCATGTCCCCAATGCCATCGCGCCGCTCTCGGCGGAGCGGTCCATCGAAACCGCGGCCGCGCTCATCGACATCGCCAGGGTGGAAAACAAAATCCCGCCTAGCATCGTGCGAACCACCATCTGCTTCGACGAGTGGAATGTCTGGGATCCCGTGCGCGCGCCGGGCGAGCTCGGCGCCGAAGAGCTCTACACCTTATCCGATGCGCTGGCCGTGGGAGTCTGGCTCAACGTCTTCATCCGGCAGAGCAAATATGTCGGCATGGCAAACATTGCGCAGAGCGTTAATGTGATTAGTCCCCTGATGACTACGAAGAATGGGATTGTGAAGCAGACGACCTGGTGGCCGTTGCTACTATTCAGCAAGTATATGCAGGGCTGGACTGTAGGTGTGCATACGAAAAGCACTGCCTATGATGGGGTTACGCATCCCGCGTGGTTGCAGGGCGTGTTGGAGCAGGGCGCCAGCTGGCTAGATGTGAGCGCGTGCGTGAACGAAGCGGGCATCGTGACGGTGGCGGTGGTGAACATCAGCGAGACGGAAGACTTCAGCACCAGTCTTGCGGGGGCAGGCAAGGACGTTTCCGTGTACACGGTTTCCGGACCGAACGTGCAGGCCTCGAATAAGGAGGGTAAGGAAGAAGTGGCTATCAAAGAGAGCAAGTGGGACGGAAGTGAAGGAAAGTTCACCTTCCCAAAACACTCGATTACGATGTTGAGATGGGAGACCGGGACGAAGGTCGTGGAAGTTACGAAGCAGAAAGGGGTTCGGATAGATACTCATGCCATGACAGGAGGCGGGGTTTCGTTTGACTGATGATATACCATAGGCCTTGAGCGTGAAGACTAATTAGAAGTATACAAACTCCAGAGCTGAATGACCATTAGTCTCCCTCGACTTTGAGCCACGATGTAATAGAGGTATTTCTAACCATGTTCCCACATTATCACACTGTCAAGTACGTTTTGGCCCAAGTAAATTCGTGTGAGACTTGGGACCGAAAGACAGACAGACATACTAGGTCAAGTTTGGAAGGGGAGGAGGAGATTCCAGAATGTTTGGATGTTTTTAGTCTTTGAATGCTCTTTGTAGGAAAGCTTGGGTATGAACCTCAAAGTGAAGTAACTGCATCCGCTTAGAAACATGGAGAATCAAGGAGAATACAATAATTTCTCAACTCAAGAAAAGCCGTAGCATAGTTTTGAAATTTTGTTGATTGGTATAAGCGTGCTCATCTAGCACAAGTCTAATACCCAACGACCTTCAACTTCTGTCGCTTCTATTGGGCATCTATATTCCACATCTTATCATATCACACACAAACACATATGCGGCCATCTTTCCCGACTCATCCAGAGAGCCGCCAAATACACAAAACAAAGTGGTCTAGCCGCATGCGCTGCCACCGCAAATTAATCCCCCAATTTCAAGCAATCAAAGGTGTATCGTACAAAGACTGATAAGCTGAATCGTAGAATAAAAGGAGCCTTTCGTAACAGCCAGCGAAGTCTCGAAAATATGTAAAATAACGCCATGCCGCTATGCAATGAATGATTAAAGCCAACTCCAGATTTGATAGCGCCTTCCACCTGTTCTATATTCTTTTTGCGCATAATATTCGTACTTTCTTCGGGAACCGGATTCCTATTCAAGGAGTGATTATCGGATCATTTAAAAGCATTTTGAATCCGATCATGTGGAACATTCATCCACGAGGCTGTTCTTAGGCCAGTCATAGCCTGTAGCTGCCCAATCGGTTAAGTTGGGGTTGGTGTAACTATAAATGTTAGAAGTGGAAGCCATACAGAGAGCTGGAGTTCTTACGATTTTGGATGTTGTTTGATGTATGATGTGGTTGGGTATCCTGGAGGATCACAAGTGACGGACTCCTTGCCTTCCTCCTGATATATCCTAATATAGTCGAATCGCATGGTTGCAGGGAGGTCGTCAGCCAGATTTTTCATAAAAATCCGTGCAAAACTGTTGGACATTCCGAAATTAGAAATAATGCTCATTGGTTCTTCTGGGATGACTCGTTGACCAATATTGCCATTAGGTCTCGTTGCTCGGCCATCGGCCTTCCAGGTATATTGATCTCCTACAAACCAACTTATATCGCCAGTCGCTCCTGGAGTATATTCGAAGCCATATTTTTGATAGGCTTTGCCATCATACCAGTCATTGTTTAATTGAGTAATAGCCGAAAACGCTTGCTGGAAGTTTCCACCGGTGTAGGCGTTCATTCCTGTGGTCTGCTGGTCGTAAACTTCAGCGTAATTATAATCGGGCTGCCAGTTCACGTCAAATGGGGCGACTTGAAATGACTGAGACACTTCGCCATTGAATGTGTTGACGTCATCCTTGACGAGTGTAGCAACTTGTGCTTCGATCACATCGATTTCCGGAGCAGATCGCGAATTTCCAGGAGACGGATGGTTTTCATTCTTGCAAGTGCACGCAGGCAACTTCATCCCTGGTAGGAAACTTACGCCATCCACGGAACTCTGGTTAGCTGTGATCCCAGCATCACACTTGTCCCAATAGCTGTATGGCCACAGACCCTCTGTTGTTGACGTATATCCAGGTCGCCCAAGATTTCCCATTGCCCAGAAACCAGGCCAAAAGCCAGAGACAGTTCCACGACCTGGAAGAGAAATACTTGCTTCTATCCGGCCACCCTTAAAGCACAGCTTGTTCCATGATTGCAGCATCCCAGATCGGTAATTGAGGTTGTGGCTTTGAAACGCATCGAATCTGATATTCAAAGTTCCATTTGCGGTTGTAAGCGCATCTGGGTCATACCATTCTATATCTTGAGTGGCGCCATACCAGATGTCCACGCCTTGAAAGTACTAATGGCCGTCGTTAGATTATGTCCAATGGGGGTGCCAAGGGCTAAGATTCAAACGTGAAAGTCCAGTAGGTGATTACTTACTGGGTCATCTTCATCATAGAAAGTTCTCCCTGGCTTATTGAACTCATCAGAGAACTAGTAACGTTAGCACAAACCACCATAAATATCTAGAGCATGTAACGTACCACCAGATTCAACGTCTTTCCATCGGCTGACTTCCTTGTCCTCTCTGATTCTGGGGTATCCTCATCAATGAGGCTCGTTCGTATATTCTTGAGTAAAGGAACAGTGTTAGAAAGGCAGAGTGGATCCGCTTTGCAGGCCGTTTTATCAGTTATTCCAGTAGCCTTCCGGACAAAAGTTCTGTTCCAAGGTTAGCATCAACTGAAAGCATGGATCAAAAAGGGCTCGTACAAAGCGGGATAGGCAATAAACAATGCCAAAACTGCAAGCACCAAAAAAAACAACCCTCCCAAGTTCATCATTCCTCTTTTGTTCCAGATGTCACATCTTGGCTCCTCTTTGTCTTCTGGGCTTGGATTATGCAGGTAGTCGTCTTTCTCTATGTCCTCTGGAAAGAGCAGGAGTCCTGCAGATGGCATAATGTTGTACTTTTCCGCAACAGTCTGGGTATTGACCTCATCATCACTGCCGGTTCTCGAAGGAGCTCTTGAATCGTCAAAGGGAGACGCAAAGGGCCCAGCCTGACTGTCCCTGCTCCCAGCATCCGAACTCCAACTTGTCCTCCTTGACGACATGGCAGATTCGCTGTAGGCGTCCTGATATGGTCGTGGTGCTCGTATTTTCCCCGGAGGCAGTAACATCTCGCTCAAATCTGTGGTTGAAGCGCCGGCTCCCGAGCCATAATTGCCTGCATTTGGGTGATGTATGGGTAATAACGATCTCGACTGGCTGGTCAGTCCAGGCGTGCCTAGCACGGGAGAGTTGGTGGAGCTGCCTGTTGGCATGCCGTCCAGTATGTTGCCTCCACTGCCTGAGTTGACTGTGATATGAGGAGGACGGCGAGCACCCGGTCTCAGTGAGCTGTTTGAAGCACCCGAAGCCATCTTAACCAACAAAAAAAAAGAAAAGGTAGCGTTCAGAGCAACTTCAGACTCGCATCAAACTCGTTCAGAGCGTTTGTCGTTCCAGGTTGTTGTGCCGCGTTGGATGGGTTGGTGGAATGCAGGAGACGCGAGGGTGGAAAGGAATGTGGTCTTCGCGAGTGGAATCCTGTTCGATATTGTGCGCCAGAAAGGAAAGGTCGTAGGTCGGGTCGCAATCAATCAATCAATCAAAGGCCGAGGGAGTCGCCGGCGGGTTCTTTATTTCTCCTTTGTACAAGTGGTGGTGGTGGTGGTTGGAAATGAGAGGAAGGTGAAAAGTTGGCGACAGACCGAGAGCGAGGATGAATGTATTGTTCAGAAGAAGCAGGGGGTGGGTCTCTCCTGTAATGCTGCTGTGGCTATGGTCAAACCAGGCCAGGTTGCTTGGGAGAGGAGTGGGGAAAGGGAGGTTGGTTAGTGTGTTTGTGTGTATGTAGTCTCGTAGTCGTAGTGTATGTAGTGTAGTGTATGTATTTATTTATGTATTATTGTAGTCAGCAGTTCAACAAGCAACATGCAGCATACAACATGCAATAGGTCAACCATCAAACCGTCCACTGTTGAAAAATCCAAGATATGATTGATGGGTGAATCTTGGAGTGGGAGGGAGATACAGATACAGATGGAAATGGAAATGGGGCAATAATGGGCTGCTATGTTAAATGGCAATGGCAATGGCATGTAATAATGGTCATGGTCATGGTCATGTGGTAACAATAATAAGTCACAATCATGGCTGGTGAGCATGCAAGCACCATCTCAACTGCACCCTCTCTTTTGGTTTGGAGGGTTGTTCCAAGCCCAAGCCCAAGCCCAAGCACAAGCACAAGCACAAGCAGGTTTTCTTTCTGGATTTTTGAAATTGAATTTTGAAATTGCATCAGGACCGTTGGCCACTGCTCGCGGCCCTGCAAGCCTGGGGGGGAAGGCAGCTCCGCCTAATAAAAAAAGGGGCCCAAAGCGATCCGCCCGTACAGGAGTAGTACAGGAGTAGCATAGCAAAGCATAGTATTGTATATTATATTATATTAGTAGACTAGTATACAGTACAATACAATTATAATTACAGTTTACAGTTACAGTTTACAGTTACAGTTTACAGTTACAGTTTACAGTTACAATTAACAGTGCAGTGCAGTGCAGTGCAGTGTATATTGCAGTAGCGCCAGGGGTCATAACACACACACACACGCTACGACACGCTTCGCTACATTATGCTACATTATGCTACAAACAATAATACACTACTAAACTACTACTAAAAACGACTCTTATTATTGTCACTGTCACTGTCACCGTCGCTGTCACTATCACCATCACTATACGAATCCGGTAAAACTAAGCAATCCAGTGCAGGTACTGTATACTATGTACGTTTGGTCTGTCTGGCCTATCTCAAGCATCTCAAGCATTCAAGCATCACTACTGCAGGCACGGCACGCAGACGTCCGAACATACAATACACTACTACACTACTGTCAGGGCCAGTTACACAACAGAGGAGAGAGAGGTACATCCACCATACAGAGTTACTACTACTCAACGGTCCTGCTGTACTTGTACAGTACACTGTACAGCAGTTTACTGTATCCAAACAGTATCCAAACAGAACCCCAAAGACCCTCTCTCCAGCCCCTCTCCTCCATCCATTACACCGGATTACGTGGTGAACAGAGACGAGCAGAGACGAGACGAGGCAACAATCCCTTCCTCCCTCCTTACGTTATGAAGGGTCCGGTTCTCCGTGCTCCTCCTGCAGTTGGGACAGGACAGGAGACCAATCATAGTCAAAACACATCCAGCTGCTCCCTCCTCTGAGAGATTCCGAGCCTTCGGGCCAGTCAGCCAGCCATATCCTTTACTGTATTTATTCACCTGGGTCTTGGTCGCTTGCCAGTGGCCAGCTACCAATTGCGAGTGTCAAGTCACAGTGTGCCCGGCAGCACCGACATCATCAGTACTTACTTCTTCGTACGGGTATGCAGGTCCAACTTCAAACATCGCCATGGCCCGTACGTAAATAGCATCGATCAGGTACCAGTTGCTCACGTAGCCGCCGCCATTATCATCATTGACATCACCAGCATCCTCATATTGTACAGTACTGTTCCATTCTCCCATACACCAGCCAAAAAGCGAACCACAAAATTTACCCGGTACGGTGGCCTGGCGATCCAAAGATCCAAAGATCAAAATATCAAAGAGATGAAGGAGATGAAGCAAAGCCGCCGAGGAAATCACTGTTGTGTGGAATAAATAACCGGGTCAAGATGTTTTGCTTGTTGATCTAGCTCAGGGGTCGACTGGCTCCATCAATTCATTGATGTGCACTTTCCCCGATATTGGGCCGGATCTGATAGATCGGCTCGCAAAGAATCCCCTTCGACACACTTCGGATGTCAACCAGCGGGACTCGAGCTCCATCCGTCGTCAGCTTGACGTGATGCTGACCTCAAATCAAATCAAAAAATCTTAAGTAATGGAGCTTTGTCGTTGTAGTTACGAATCTACGAGGCACTCTTTGCTGAACCGAGAACCATTTTTCGAAAATACGAACGCGCAAGTCCTCTGCTACTTTCTATTTTTACCGCAGGCGAAATGGGGCTCTTAGCCTCTAAGATGGTGGCGGTTTGTGGGTCAGGGGTTGTGGGAACAACTACGTTATTCCAACGCATGACACGTTGGCTTGGACTTGGGACTTGGTCGCGGAATTGCCACAGACGATTCCAATCTTGTTCTTGTTCTTGTTCTTGTTCTTGTTCTTGCACGGGATTTCATGGCAAACACCCGTCCTCCTTTCTCTTTCTAGTTCCTCTCCATCCATCCTCTTGACTGAACAGGGAAACGCCAAGCAGCGTTCAGATCTGCAGAAAATTCTAGCAACACGTGATGAGATGCAAATGTAACGGTCAGGGTATAGGAGCTTACGTATGAGGTAATCGGGATCAAATGCCGGCATTGCGGAACATACCCGTCATTGCCGTCAACGGTTCAAAGGGTAGATCCAAGCTTCAGCTGTGCCCTTTCCAAGCTTCCAAAACCCCTAGAACGTCGAAAATTTATACTTCAACCGTCAACGTGCGCATCACTAAATAATTATTCAAGTAAGTAATACCTACAGTTACAAAATAGACGATTATTTATTGGCTTCGTTTAAATTTTCAAACTCGAAGAAGAAGCGTATACAAAGTTGTACAACTTTGTACGGACAAACAAATCGGATGTCGATCCTCGTGACCTTCCAGTACTTACGAGCTAATTATCCCCATCAAAATAGAATCGCGGATAGAACAGCCTCCGCCTTTTCCCTCTAGGTTTACCATTCTTGACATAAGGTATCGTCTAGTGAGTGACAGCCTTAAGTTATGGCTGCTAAAATACCCGCCTCCGAATTTCTAGAATTTCATGTTAGATTAGAATTGGGGATCTTTCATACCTATTTACACACTTCACCATTCATCCCAAGTCGGAGGGGGGTTTGATTTCTATTGTTTGAAATACTCGGACAAATTGGAAGGCCCAGGAAAAAGCTTCTATGTGGTGCTTAAGGTTCGTAACTATATTTTCGGTATTTCTTGATCACAATACCTCTAAAGCTACCTACTTTCTTGAACCGGAAGCGTGGTTTATGAAAATACTAAAGGTATTATTGAGAGTATCTCGTAAGCAAAGTCCAGATTAGATGGCACTCGAAACTCTTACTGAAGCAGGTCATAAATGCTATACGGTCGAAAGAGGGGACAGCCAATCAATGTATATAGAATGGAATTTGAAGAGCGATCTTGAGAACCAAGAAAGACTTCTCGCCTTCGGTACTTTCTAAGCTGTTCAGCATTTGTATTTATCAAAGAACAGAGGTACCAGCACCTCTCTGAAGCTATTCCGATAAAGATATCAATGTCAGCATGTGCTCATTCTTGACCTTGTTGATAGAACGCATACTATTTCATCAATTGAAAAGGGCAAGATTTCTACGATCCAAAACAAAGCACATTTTTGCTCCGTTATGTTGTCCTTAGAACCTCGCCATTCTAGTGAAATTCTATTGCAAGTTCCAGTTGGAGGATCAGCTAGAGCATTGAGTACTATATCTGCAATCTCTTAACAATTTCTTACCAACGATATCTCTCTCAATTGCCAAAATCTAGATATCAAGAGTAAGCAGCTTCGAGAACCAATTTCTTTCTTTTTGTTTTTAAAAAAAATTGATGCTACACATCCCTAAGTGCAATGCTGTTCTCCAGGTAATATGTCCTACGCCAATTGCTTAGTCTGCTATAAATGGCACCACAATTCAAAGTGCACTTTCAAAGCAGATTAGGCACTGCTTCCCAAATATCATAAAGACATCAAATCATTCTTTCCATAGCTACCATCCATCCCCAACAGCCTTTTGCCTCAATTCCCCAAAGCAAAAAAAAAGGCAAAATATCCCTTCAAGACTCAATGGCCAGGGCTCTGGCACCGAGAAGTTTCCCTCCCTCCACGCCAACAACCCAATATTCGATCCGCGACCCTCCCCTGCCGATGCGATATACCCTCACGTCGCTCCCCTTGGTCACCGCCCGCGTGGCATCCACGATCTCCTTGTACTGGCCCTGCACATCCCATTCCCCGATGTCCAGAATCGACACCTCCGCTTCCTGGGGCGTGGGATGGCCGACTAATTTCGCAAAGGTAACTGTTCCCAAGAACAACATAGTCAGCTTCAGGGTGTTTTCGTTAAGGGAAAAGGAGGGACAAGAGGGGAGGGGGATAAACACGAAAAGAATCGTTTTTAAAACTGTAGCCATGTGCCAAAGCCATTCTCTTTGCCATTTTTTTTTAAACAAAGAGAATGGAAAAAGAGAAGCTGGAAAAAGTCACGAACCTTCATCCGGTAATCCGGCCTCCTTGCTGGCCAATCTCAACGACACGGGCTCAAACGGCTCGTCCGCATCGCTGACATAGAAGGCATCGACCACGGCCTTCTTCAGCGCCGTCGGCACCGCGCTCCTGTCGTCCACCGCCGTCAGCGAGATCGTGACCTTACCGCCGTCGCTGGCCGGCTTGCTGAAGCCGTCGTTGGGGTCCTGGTTCGCCTTGTCCAGAAACGCTGCATAGTCTTCATCCGTCGCCATCTTGCCGCCGCCCTTGGTCGTGCCCGCTGCTGCGACGCGCTCGCTCCCGTTATTCGTAGTGGTGCGAGGGCTCCTCGTGCTGTACCGCCACTCAGCT